>Ga0082207_1000532_pt1 | contig 21404 bp, 18 predicted proteins | sample LakMenEpi10Aug09_FD_71540 | JGI IMG/M metagenome (GOLD analysis project Ga0082207, IMG submission 71540)
GGCCGGAAGGTCGTTGAGCAGGAGCATGGTGCGCTCGAAGTCTGCGCGCTTGAACCCCCCACTTTGGATCAGGTCGCGAAAATACTCCTGGACACGTTCATCGCTGAACCTGATCGGGTCACCCTTCAGACCAACGAAACGGTCGATCTTTCCGTTGACGACCAGCATCCGGACGCGGCCGTTGAAGATCTCCTGGTCGGGCAGCAGCACATAAACGAAGGGGTAACCCCTGCCCTGAATCAGCCGCTCAATACGCTGCGCCAGCGCCTTCAGGTCACTGAGCCGGGCCAAGGATCTCGGCTCGGTCAGGATGGCACTGACCTCGGACAGTGGAATTTCGGGCGGAATCTCGCCCATCAACTGGATGCTGGTGACCGAAACCGGGAGATCTTCGGCTGTTCCGAGTGGCACGATCACCCGCCTGGACGGCTCGCTGACCGAAGCGGGCTCGGCGCCCGAAGACGCGAAGGCTGACGACCCGGCCAAAGCCAAAGCGGCGCCACTCACCCACCGGGCGCCAGGGGCGCAGGCACGTGTGGGCGCCGATGGCAATTCTCTAAGGGTCTTCGTCATCCCCAAGCTCAACATGAGCTCCTCAAGGGCAGTGTAGGGGCTTTCATGGGCTGGCGGCGGTTCAGTGCGCACCCAGACCGAAGAATCGTTTCATCTGCTGGACAAGGGCCTGCACGCGCGTTGCCTGATCGTGTTTGGCCTGTCGATCGTCACGAGTGCGCACGGCATCAGACTGTTCATTGCGTGCCACCATGCAGCTGGACATCTTGGCCAGGAGCTCTGGGCTTTCCGTAAAGAGCTCAGACAACGCCTCCTTGGGCAACTCCAGCAACACGCCATCGGATGCCATGCGAACACGAGCAGAACGCGGCATGCCCGTCAGGAGAGACATCTCACCAAAGTAATCGCCCGGCCACAGTCGTGCCACGTCACGCCAGGTACCGCCGCTGCTGACCTGAACCACACAGGAGCCCTCCAGAATGATGTAGAGGCTGCTTCCGTCCTGCCCTTCATCGACAACGATCTCACCATCCGATTCGTCGTGGCGCAGGAGATGGGCGGTCAATCGCAAACGCTGCGCCTCCGACAGCACCGAGAGCAAGGCTACCCTGCCCATCGCCACAGCCAGCGCAGAGTTGGCCGGCGATGTGTCCGCTTGCCCAGATGCACCGCCCGACCCCCCACCGCCACTGCCACCGCCATCGCCTGCGCCTGCCAGGGTGATGCCGGCAAGCCGCAGGTCACGAAGACAGCCCTCGTACAGGCTGCCGACCGCCCGGTGTTCGGTGTGTGGTGGACGCGGCATGAAGTGCGCCTCAAACGCCAGCGAGCCGGGAGTCGCAGACGCGATTTCGACATTGGGGGTTGGCAGCGCGGCGATGCGGCCTTCCTGAACTTCACGGCTAAGAGCGCCACGCAATACGCGCAATGCCCTCTCACCGTCACAGCGGGCTGGCAGCGGGATGCGCACATTGCAAGGGCATCCGGCTTGCGAGCGCGTATGGTTGGTGACCATCAGCGAAGAGAACTCGCTGTTCGGAATCATCATGACCTGGTTGTTGAGATCACGAATCTTGAAGGTGCGCCAGTTGAACTCGATGATCTGTCCGATCACGTGTCGGTTCTTGAGCGAGAACTCCACGATGTCGTCTACACCAATGTCACGGTCCACGGACAAGGCAATCCCGGAGAACAGGTCGGCCACCAAACTGCGCAGCGCAAAGCCCAGCACGACCGTGATGACACCCGACGCAGCCACCACGGTGTCCAGAGACTGATCAAACACCACCTTGATGGCCAGCGCCACCAGAATGACCTGTACCAGTACGCCGAGCAAGTGCCGCGCGATGTTGGGAAAGCGGCGAACGCCTGCCTGATCCAGTCCGAACTTGAACAAGCGAATGAGCAGCCACCCCAGGGCAGGGAACTGCACGAAGGCCAGGAACATGTCCAGGTGCTCGGCTCGGTCGGGCGGGGGCAGGTACTCAAAAGCCGCCAAACTGCCCAGCCGCAGGAAACCCGTCACGGCCAATGCAATGTTCAATATCACGGCGACTTGGAGCCACACCTTGTCGTTAAGGTGTGTGTGGCGCGCATCCGCGTGCAGCGGTGAGGCTTTCGCTGGGTGATCCATTGTGGGCAATGACAGGCAGCACCTCGACGGTGCGCGGCTGAGCTTATCTCAGGAAAAACTGCTTGAATATGGGCGAGCGGCCGCTAGGGAAAGCCCCCGTTCGCGATGCCTCGCTCGAACCTAGTATTTCAGTGCCCGTCTTCAATGGCAAAACCCTCATGACCTTCACTTCTCGCCGCATCGTCAATGAACAGCAGAAGTTCGAGTCTTATCAGGCCGTTTTCGTGACACCGGCCCAGATACGAATCGGTAAGCAGAGCAGCGCCCGAGGCTTGGCTCTGGCGTTATGAGCACCATGGAACTGCGCACTTGGGCCACTAGAGGGTTTCTGGTGGCGCTGGCCACCTTGTGCTTGCCTACAGCCCACGCGCAGCGCATGTACGACGGCTCTGGCCGCCAAATCGGGCGCGTGGATGCCGACCGCTATTACGATGCCTCTGGGCATCAGATCGGGCGCACGGACGGTTCGCGCATTTACGACGGTGCGGGCCGACAGATCGGCCGAATTGAAGGCGACCGCGTCTACAGCGCATCGGGCACACAGATCGGCCGCATCGACGGCGACCGCCTTTACAGTGCCTCCGGCACCCAGATGGGGCGCCTGGACGGTGACCGGCTGTACGACAGTTCAGGCCGCCAGATCGGAAGGGCCGATGCCCTGCGTCGAATGCAGGTCATCGTCTTCTTCTACTTCTTCATGTGAACCTTGCCTCGGCTGCCCGTGCCCGGCGGCATGGCGTGGCCCGCACCGGCGGTCAAGACGGCAGGGCCGCTCGCATGATGGCTCGCTCGGCGTCCACCCAATGCTGCAAGGCCTCGGGCAGGGGCTGAGGCTGAAAGGTCTGTCCCATGGCGGCATAGCTGGCGGAATTGGGTACCAGCCCCTCACGCCCCACGGCAGCGCCCTTCATGTAACCCGCGGCGCAGATCACACCGTCGGCTCGGACGAACTCGAACCGCATGTAGTTCCAGATCGTGTCGGCGGCCTCCAGCGCGAAGCGCAAGCGGTAGCGCTGCCACGGCTTGAGGCCTTTGCGGTAGGTGATGATGACGCCACCACTCATGGGCCGCCAGCCTGACTTCATCAGGATCCGCGCGAAGCCGCTTCGCACGAAGTACTCCACCAGGATCAGGTCGACGACCGTGAGGTATCGGCCATTGTTCATGTGGCCGTTGACATCCAGGTCGTTGGGCCAGACGCGCAGCGTGCGCTCGATCGTCTCTCCGGGACGAATCGTTCTCTGGCGAAAGGCGCGAATGATCGCCCAGATCAAGCGAAACCACAGGTTCATGGTGCATCCAGTTGTTTGCGCCATGTTACGTGGGCGCCCTGTTTGAAGTGCAGCAAGTCAGTACGGCGCTGCACAGATGGAAGCTGGACTGAGGGTGGCCATGATTCCCTCTGTGGCGATGCCCTAACGATCCAGGCGAGCCTCTCGCCAACGCAGGTACAGCAGGGCCACCGCGCCACTGGCCAGCACCCACAGCGACACATGCACGGCCTGTTGACTCATGGCATAGGTGATGCTGGAGTAGGTGAGCCACGCACAAGCCGCCCCGAACACCATCGGCAACACCGGGTATAGCGGCACCCTGAACGGGCGCGGCGCGCCGGCGTCCACGCGCCGAAGTCGGACCAGGGCGATGCTGACAAGGCACAGGAATGCCCAGAACACCGGCGCCGTGAACTCCACCATCGCCGAAAACCCATCGGCCTGCTGGGTGCCCAAAGCAATCAAGGCCAGGCTGACGATGGCTTGGAACCAAAGGCCCCCCACCGGGCTGCCCGTGCGCCCGTTCCATCTGCCCAGGCCGGCCAGCGTTTTCCAATCGCGGCCCAGGGCGAAATTGCTGCGCGATCCCACGACCATGGTGGCATTGATGCTGGTGAGTGCCGCCACCGCCACCAACAGCCCCAGCACCTTCTGCGCCCATGGGCCGAAGGCCATGCCCAACAGATCAGATGCCGCCGTCTTGCTGTCACGAAGACCCTCCAGCCCCAGGCCCAGCAACAGGGCCAGGTTGACCAGCAGATAGATGGCCGCCAGTGCGGCCAAGCTCGTCACGATCACCCCCACCATGGCACGCGGGCCGCCGCGCACTTCCGCCGACACATAGGCCGCTTCGTTCCATCCGCCGAAGGTCAAGAGCACGAAGACCAGGCACAGGCCCCACTGGGCCGGCGCCGGTAGCGGCCCGAACCACTGCGAGGCCACGGGCTCCGCGGGTTCGATCGTCAAGCCTGCCACCACCACCGCCACCAGACCCAACAACTCGACCGCGGTGAGCACCGTTTGCACGCGGGAAGAAGCCTCCAGCCCCACCAGATTCACGGCGGTCAGAACCACGACGATCCCCACCGCCCACACCGCGCTCGAATAGGCGCCCAGCGGAATCAGTGAGCTCATGTAGTCGCCGAAGACGAATGCCAACAGGGCGATCGAACCGGTGTTGATGATGGTGGCGCGCGACCAGGCGTACAGGAAGGAAAGGTCTTTGCCGAATGCCCGCCTGACGAAGTGATAGTCACCACCCGCGTTCGGATAGGCCGTGCACAGTTCTGCGTAACACAGGGCCCCTGCCATGGAGATGAGAGCGCCCAGCAACCACAGCACGAGAGCCCAACCGGCATCGCCGCTGATGCCCGCCACCAAAGACGGGGTTTTGAAGATGCCAGCCCCGACCACGATCCCGATGATCAGGGCCACCGCCGCACCGGGGTGCAGCAGCGGCATCGGCCGATTGGCGGTATCGGCCGAATCTGGGTGGGGCACGGTAGGCCCGTTCGCTGGGTTCATGCCGCCGCACTCAACGGCGGCTGCCTTGAACCGCCGCGTTCATGTTGGCGGCTGAGAGTGTTCCTTCCAGCCGCGCGCCGCTCACATTCAGGCGGAACTCCTGCACCTCGCGGCCGGCGGTGATGATCTTGAAGCGCAGATCCTGCCCTTCCAACTTCGCGCCAACCAGGGGGTGGTGGGTGTCGTTGATCGACAGCACACCGCCCACCTGCTGGAAGGTCTGCTCCAGGCGCAGCCGCGTTTCGCCGACACCTTCGATGCGCAGCCGCCAATCGCCCTCGACCCTGGCCGGCACAGTCCACAGATAGGCCCTGGCCGCGCCGTAATCCACCGTGGCATCGGGTTCCCAATCGCCCATGTTGAAGGCGTGCGAGACCACACGGGTGCCAGGCTTCATCGCCAGCAACTGTGGCCGCAAGCGCATGTTCAAGTCGGGAAACAGGTAGAGGGTGACGACCGTGGCCGAACTGAAATCTTCCTTGAAGATGTCGCCCGTGATGATCCGCACCTTGTCCGCCACGCCCGCCTCCGCGACCTTGGACCGGGCAAACTCAGCCATCTGCGGGTTGTACTCGATGCCCACGCCGGTGGTGCCAAAACGGCGCGCGGCGGTGATGGGGATGATGCCGTCGCCGGCACCCAGGTCAAACAGCAAGTCGCGGGATGTGACCTTGCCCATTTCCAGCATCCGGTCGATGAGCCCCTGCGGGGTCGGTATCCACATCACGTCCTTGCCGGGTTGCCCGCGCTCTGGGGTGTAGGGCTTGCGTCCGGCAGAGCCTGGGTTGGCAGAGGCCACCATCGCCGCCAGGCCCAGTACGAGCAGCAACACAGCAGACAGCGAGCGCGACATCAGGGTCTTGGGCAGTGTGGTCACAGGCGGCCTCCTGGGCGGGTGGAAGGTGGTGGGTAGTGGGTACTGGGTACTGGGTACTGGCAAGCACTGCAGCACGCTCGGGGCGAGTGGCCTGCGCTGCCGATGAGGCCTTGATGTTAGCGACCCTGAATGTCCCTAGCGAATGATCGGCGCAATGCTGCTGAACTGGTCGGTCCACAGCCTCAGTCCCGGTTGGTCCCGTGGCTCGGTGCGCAACAGCCGCCCTTGGTCGTCTCGGATCTCCCGGTCGACCGACGGATGGGCGTGCAGGTAGGCCTGATCCCGGGTCAAGATGAAGTGCAGGTTCTGCCGGATGTTGCGCGACCCATCGAAGGCCTGAGCCTTGTGGCGATAGGAAAAACCCAGAGCCTGCGCCTGCGCCTTGACCACCGGATACAGATTCAGGTACGCATTGGTGATGTTGATAGTCAGGTAGCCGTCGGGCTTGAGATGGTCGAGGTAGATGGCGAAGGCCTCGCGGGTCAACAGATGGATGGGCACCGAGCCGCCGGTAAAGGCGTCCAGCACGATCACGTCGTAGCGCTTGTCCGCCGGCAGCTGCTCCATGCGCAAGCGGGCGTCGCCCAGCAGGATCTCCTGGTGTCGCGCCTTGCATGAGGCCAAGTTGTCGAACCAGCGCTGCGCGATGCGCACCGCCTGCGGATTGATCTCGTAGAAATCGTAGGCGTCGGCCTCGCGGGCATAGTTGGCCAAGGTGCCGGCCCCCAGGCCGATCAACGCCACTTCCAGGCTGGGCTTTCGGCCCATGGCCCATTCCAGGGTTTCACCGATACCGCTGTCACGTGCATAGTAGGTGGTGGGCACGTGGCGCAGATGGGGCGACAGCAGCTGCTGGCCGTGGGTTACGCTGCCGCTGAAGAACACGCGCTCATCGCGATCGGGCTCGCGGGTGTAGCGGTTCTCCGTCACGCTCACGGTGCCGTAGAAGTTGCGGGCCTGGTCCAGCAGCACCCGGGAGTATTCGGGGGTACGCACGTCTCGCCATGACCAAGGATTGAGGAAGACCAACAGCAGGCCCACGAGGCCCGCCGACGAGGCCACCGCACTCCAAGTGGCCGCCCGGGGCAGGGAAGCAATGCCTCTGAACAGCACGCGGCAAGCCAGGAGCGTTGCCAACGCCAGGGCAATCAACCACTCGTGGTAATCGTCAAACCACTGTGTGGCCACCAGGGTCACGAAGAGTCCCCCAAAGGCGCCCCCCACCGACATGCACAGGTAGAACTCGGTCAGGCGCGAGGGGTCCTGCGGGCGACGCCGATAGAGTTCCCCATGGCACAACATGCACACGACGAAGAGCAGCGCGTAGTGCATCCATCGCAATTCATTGACCCCGTAGTCCCAACGCAGGCCCAACCAATCCGGGATGTCGCTGATGCCCGCCGTGGCCATGATCAGCGCGAGGCTGAGCAGGGCAAAGGCTCGGGGGCGGTACCAGCGGGGATGGTCAAACGTGAAGATGAAGGTCAGCAGGTACAGGCCCAGGGTCGTGATCCACAGCCGAGGCTCGGGCGCCACATCGTGGCTGATCTGGTCGGTTGCTGCGATGAACACCAGTGAAGCCAAGGCCGGCAAGGCAATCCAGGAGGCGCGCTGCAGCAGCCCTGGGGCCGAAGGCACCTCGCGCTGCACGCCTTGGCTATCGGCAGCCGGGGCGGCCGGCCCGCCCTCTTGCTGCCAACGGCCCAAGGCCAGCGGCAGGCACAGAAGCGCAAAGACCCAAAAGCCCGCCGTCCAAAGTTGGCCCATTTGCTTCTGTTCCAGCCAGGGCTCCAACACATACGGAAAGGACAGTAGGGCCAGGAAGGACCCTACATTGGATAGCGCGTAGAGCCGAAACACCGAGTGCGCGTGCGGCGTGCGGGTGAACCAGTGTTGGACCAGCGGGCCGGTGGTGGCCAGGCAGAAATACGGAAGGCCCACGCTCACGCCGAGAATCAGCAGGACCTGCAGCGCTGGCGCGTCCGGTGACTGCGGTCGCCATTCCAGACCCGGCAGTACCCGGCTGGCCAAGATGGCCGACACCACCAACAAGGCCATGTGAATGCGCGCCTGCAAGCGCCGAGAGGGCAATCGCGCCAGGGCATGGGCGTAGAGATAGCCCAGGCACAGCAGAATCTGGAAGAACAGCATCGCGGTGGTCCAGACCGCCGGGCTGCCCCCGAACCAGGGAAGGATCTGCTTGCTCAACAGCGGCTGAACCTGGAACAGCAGGAAGGCGCTGGTGAAGATCGTCAGTGCGAAGGGAATGAAGGTCCACGAGTGCGGTGGGCCTTGCAGGGTCCTGGTGGGTGCGTTCATATGGGCACAGATTATCGAAACCAGCGGAATCAACCTTCTACGCATCTTCCGCAGGGCACGACCACTCCGCGGCTGCTAGGCCGGCCGCAGCGGCACCATTCGGTTCGCCGGGGCGGGGGCGGTGCGCTTGTCGGCCTTAGGCGCTGACCGGCTGCTTGACGGGCTGCTCGACGGGCTGCAGCGCCACGGCATGTGCGTCTGCATCGCGACGAATCGCGTCGGCCAGCGTCGACACCATCTGATCGATGTGGGACGACTCGACGATATAGGGCGGGCACAACACCAGGTTCTCGCCCGCGGGGCGCACCAGCACGCCCCTGCGCAAGCAATCGAGGAAGATGTCGTAGGCCCGCTTGCCAGGCAGACCGGGCAAGCCAGTCAGCTCCACCGCCCCGGCCAGGCCCATGGTGCGGATGCCCACCACCTGCGGCATACCCTTGAAGGTGCTGTGCATCGCGTCACCCAGCACACGGCCCATCTGGCCGGCGCGCTCGAACAGGTTCTCCTGCTTCATCAGGTCAAGCGTGGCCATCGCTGCCGCGCACGCCACGGGGTGGCCGGAGTAGGTGTAGCCGTGGAAGAACTCGATGACATGCTCGGGTCCGTTCATCAGCTGGTCGTAGATCTTGTCTCGGCAGATCACACCACCCATCGGAATCACGCCGTTGGTCACGCACTTGGCGAAGTTCAGCATGTCGGGCACGACACCGTAGAAGTCGGCGCCGAAATTCGTGCCCATGCGCCCGAAGCCCGTGATGACCTCGTCAAAAATCAGCAGGATGCCGTGCTTGTCGCAGATCTCGCGCAAGCGCTTGAGGTAACCCTTGGGCGGCAGGTACCAGCCCGCGCTGCCAGCCACCGGCTCCACGATCACAGCTGCCACGTTGGAAGGGTCGTGCAGGGGCAGGATCCGACCCTCCAGCTCGGACAGGATGTCTTCCTTCCACTCGGGTTCCTGGTGGTGGATGTAGGCATGGTTCACCGGGTCGTGAATGAATCGGAGATGGTCCACCCGCGGCAGCAAGGCGGTGCCGAACACCTTTCGGTTGGCCGGTATGCCGCCCACCGACATGCCGCCAAATCCCACACCGTGATAGCCGCGCTCACGGCCGATGAACACATTGCGGTGTCCTTCACCCCGGGCACGGTGGTAGGCCAGCGCCACCTTCATCGAGGTATCGGCCGCCTCGGAGCCTGAGTTGCAGAACAGCACCTTGTTGAGATCACCCGGCGCCATCGACGCGATCATCTCAGCGGCCTTGAAGGCCTGATCATTGCTGGCCTGAAACGCAGTGGCGTAGTCCAGCGTGTCGAGTTGCTTCTTGATGGCCTCGTTGATCGGCCTGCGGTTGTGGCCTGCACCCACGCACCACAGGCTGGAAATGCCGTCGATGACCTTGCGGCCATCGTGGGTGGTGAAGTGCATCCCGTCGGCACCCACGAACACACGCGGCTCCTTCTTGAAGTGGCGGTTCGGTGTGAACGGCAGCCACTGGTGATCCAAGTTGAAGTCGATCGGGGACATGGGAACTCCTTCAGGCACGGTGTCCATTGGCCCGCACCGCCGCCGGGTTGAAGCAGGTGCCAAGCCTTCGGATCATAGTTCCAGCGCTCAGTTCCAGCGCTTCTTCAGGCCGACGGTGGGCGGCGTGGGTTCAGATCACATTGCGTTCCAACAGGGGCTGGTTCAGCACCACCCGCTGCGGATCGAACGGGGCCAAAGTCACCGCTGGGTTGTCAACCTGGGCCACCATCGCCGCCAGTGCACATCCCACGGCAGGCGCCTGCTGCATGCCGTGGCCCGAAAAGCCGCAGGCGGCGTAGGCATTGCGCCAACCGGGCAAGGCACCGGCCAGGCCGTTGTGGTCGAAGGTGTTCATCTCGTAGTAGCCGGCCCAGGCCGAACGCACACGCAGGGCCTCGAAGGCAGGCACGCGGTGGGCCAGGGTGGGCCAGATGACGGCCTCGAACAGAGCGTGGTCGATGGCGTGCAGTGGCGGCTCGTCGGGATCGCCGGGTCCGCCATCGGCGGCGCTGCGCGGCGGTGCACCGGCCAGAAATCCGCGGCCTTCCGGCCGAAACCAGACACCGTTGGGATCGATGACCAGGGGGCAGCCCGGCAACTCCTGAACCGGGCAGTCCAGAACGAACACATCTCGCTTTTTGGGCACGACCGGCAGTTCGGCGCCCAGGGCTTGGGCCAGGGGCGCGGTCCAGGCGCCCGCAGTCAGCACGATGGCATCGCATGGCCAGTGCTGGCCGTCATCGGTGATCGCAGCCACGACCCGCTCGCCCTCGGTCTTGAACTGCTGCACCTGACCCTTGACCATGCGAACACCGCAAGACTGGGCCTTGCGGCGAAAGGCCTGATGGAGCGCGGGCCCGTCGAACCAACCCTCGCCCGAAACCCCCAAGGAGCCCAGCGCGACATCATCCACCTGCATCCACGGAAACCGTGCCTTCAGCGCATCGCGGCCGAGCAGGGCGACATCGGCACCGGCCTGACGCTGCACCGCATGGTTGTCGCGCAGCACCTCAACCCCGGTTGTGCTGGCCAGGTAGAGGTAGCCCGGCTCCACCAGGCCAATGTGGGGCGGCGATTCACCGGGAATGGCAAGCTCTTGCGCAAGACGCCTGAAGAAATCAAGGCTCCAGCGCGACAGGGCGATGTTGGGCTCGGTGCTGAACTGCTGGCGGATGGAGCTGGCCGACAGCGCGCTGGAGGCCTGACGGTAGAGCGGGTCGCGCTCCAGGATGGTGACGGCAAGGCCATGGTCGCGGGCCAGGAAACAGGCGGTGGCCGCGCCCATCACGCCGCCGCCCACGATGACGACGTGCCGGCCAGACCCACCGAAGGATCGGCGGCTGTCTACACTTGTGCGCATGACTGCAGTCTACTCAGCGGAAGCGGTTCACCGCGCCCTGCCCTGGCGACCCCTGGTCGATGCGCTGCACGCGTCATTCGTGCAAGGGGCCACGGTGCCGGTGCGCCATGCACACGCCATGTCGCCATCGGATACCTTGTTGCTGATGCCGGCCTGGGATGCTCAGCACCTCATCACCAAGCTGGTCACGGTGATTCCCGGTGCGCCTTCCACGGTCGAGGCCACGGTGATGGTGATGGACCGCCGCACCGGCCACCCGCTGGCGGTGATGGACGGCGAAGCCCTGACCTTGCGGCGCACGGCGGCGACCTCCGCCTTGGCCGCCCGGCATCTTTGCCAACCGGATGTGACCCGCATGCTGCTGGTGGGCACCGGCCGCCTGGCGGCATGGATGGCGCGTGCGCATTGGGCCCTGCGGCCCCACCTGCAGCAGGTGCTGGTATGGGGTCGACGCGCTGATGCCGCGAAGGCATTGGCTTCGACCCTGGCATCAGAAGGCCTGCCCTCACAAGCCGTGACCGACCTGGAGGCCGCGGTGGGCAGCAGTAGGCTGATCGCCTGCGCCACCACGGCCACCGAACCCGTGGTGCAAGGCCGCTGGCTGGCGCCGGGCACGCATCTGGATCTGGTGGGCGGCTTTCAACCCACCATGCGCGAAGTGGATGACGCAGCGATGGCGAGGTCGCGCATCATCGTCGACACGCACGCCGGCGCCGGGCGCGAAGCAGGCGAACTGGTGCAGGCCTTGCAGGCGGGAGTCATCACCCCGCAGTCGGTGGTGGGCGAATTGGCGCAGTTGCTGCGCGGTGAGTGCTTGGGGCGTCAGTCCCCACAGGACATCACGCTGTTCAAATCGGTGGGCACCGCGCTTGAAGACCTCGCCGCCGCGCGTCTGGTGCTGGAACGGGCTCAGAAGGGATAGTGCCTGGGCGTCGTCTGCATCGTGATCCAGCGCAGCTCGGTGAATTCGGCGATACCGGCCTTGCCGCCGAATCGCCCAAGCCCCGAACCCTTCACACCGCCAAACGGCATCTGTGCTTCGTCGTGCACGGTCGGCGCATTGATGTGACAGATGCCGGAATCGATGCGGCGCGCCACGTTGAATGCGCGGGCCACATCACGACCGAACACGGCAGCACTCAGCCCGTACTCGTTGTCGTTGGCGCAGGCGATGGCCTCCTCGACACCCTTCACGCGCACGATGGCCTTGACCGGGCCGAAGGTTTCCTCATGGTAGATGCGCATCTGCGGCGTGACGCGGTCGAGCAGCGTGGCGGGCATCAAGGTATTGTCGGCCTTGCCGCCGCACAGCAGCTTGGCACCCTTGGCCAGTGCATCGTCGATCAGGGCGTTGCAGTGTTCCACCGTCGACATGCCGATCACGCTGCCCAACACCACGGGTTCGGGCTTGCGCGGGTCACCCAGTGGCAGGGACTTCGCCTTGTCCGTGAACTTGCGAACGAACTCGTCGGCCACCTGCTCGTCCACGATGATGCGCTCGGTGCTCATGCAGATCTGTCCACTGTTGGCAAAGCAGCCGAAGGCCGCCCCGTTGACGGCCTCATCCAGGTCGGCGTCGTCGAGTATGACCAGCGGGGCCTTCCCGCCCAACTCCAGCACGGCCGGCTTGAGGTACTTGGCGCAAGTCATGGCGATGATGCGCCCCACGCGGGTAGAGCCGGTGAAGTTCACTCGGCGCACGGCCGGGTGGGCCACCATGGCCTCCACCACGGCACCAGCATCCTGGGGCGCGTTGGTGATGTAGTTCACCACCCCAGGCGGAAAGCCCGCTTCCTGCAGGGCTTCGATGATGAGCTGGTGCGTGCGGGGGCAGTTCTCGCTGCCCTTGAGAATGACCGTATTGCCGCAAGCCAAGGGCGTGGCGATGGCGCGCACGGCCAGAATCACTGGCGCGTTCCACGGCGCGATGCCCAGCACCACACCAGCGGGTTGACGCACCGCCATGGCCAGGCTGCCCGGAACGTCGGATGGGATGACCTCGCCGCTGATTTGGGTGGTCAGTGCCGCGGCTTCACGCAGCATGCGGGCGGCCAAGAACACATTGAAACCGGCCCACATGCCGGTGCCGCCGGTCTCCGCCCCCACCGCCTCGATGAATTGCGGGGTCTTGGCCTGCAACTGATCGGCCGCCTTGAGCAGCAGGGCGCGGCGTTCATTGGGGCCGGTTTCGCTCCAGGTGCGGAAGGCCTCGGCAGCCGCTTCCACCGCCATCACCGCGTCTTGCGGCGAGGCGGCCGGGGCGCGCGTGGCCACCGTGCCGTCAAGGGGATTGCGGCGCTCGAAGGTGGCGTTCTTCTCGGCCGTGACCTTCAGGCCGTTGATGAGCATCGACAGGTCGGACATGGTGGACTCCTTGGATTCTTGAGGGGAAGTGTGGCAGCGGTCTGAATGCGATGCGGCTCAGCCGACGGGGGTGGCAGTACCCTGTCCACGCTGTCGGCGCTGCACCGCGTCGCGCGCGTCGGTGGTCTGGCTGTCCTGTGCACCCAGGTAGGCCTCGCGCACCACGGTCGAGCGCGCCAGCAGGCGGGAATCGCCCGAGGCCACCAGCTCTCCGCGCTCCATCACATAGCCGCGATCGGCCACCGCCAGGGCCTTCTTCACGTTTTGCTCGACCATCAGCACGGTGGTGCCGGCATCCGCGATGCGCCGCACCATGCCCAGCAGTTCGTCGACCATGCGCGGGGCCAAGCCCAATGAAGGTTCATCGAGCATGAGCAGGCGCGGCCGGCTGACCATGGCGCGCGCCACGGCCACCATCTGCTGTTCGCCCCCGCTCATGGTGCCGGCCAACTGCAGGGCCCGCTCACGCAGTTTGGGGAAATCGGAGAAGGCCTGCTCGATACGATGCTCGCGCTCAGCCTTGCTGAACAGCCAGCCGCCCAACTCCAGGTTCTCACGCACGGTCATTTGGCCAAACAACTGACGGCCTTCGGGCACAAGGCTGACGCCGGCGCGCACGATCTCATGGGTTTTCTCGGGCAGTTCCGCGCCGTCGAGCATCGCGTCACCGCCGCGCGGGATCAGGCCGTTGAGCGCACGCAGCAGCGTGGTCTTTCCCGCGCCATTGGGGCCCAGGATCACGGTCAAGCCCGGCTTGACCTCGAAGGTGAGCCCCCGCAAGACCTGAACCGGGCCATACCCAGCCGTGAGGTTCCACACGCGCAAGCGGGCGCGCGACGTACCGCCCAGGCTGAAGCCCTCCGGGCGGTGCCACATCATGCCCGCCCCCCTGCCAGCGCAGCATCTGGCGCATCCACGGCTTCATCCTCCTGCATCTCGTCACCCAGATAGGCCTCGATCACCTGCGGATCTCGCACCACCTCACGCGGCGGGCCATCGGCGATCTTGCGACCCTGGTGCAGCACGATTACGCGCTCCACATGGCGCACGAGGATCTTTACCGCGTGCTCGATCCACACCACGGTGAGGTCCAGTTCATCGCGCAGGCGCCGAATCAGCCGCGCCATGGCCACCACCTCGGCCTCGGTCAGGCCAGCGGCCACTTCATCGAGCAGCAGCACCCGAGGCCGGGTCGACAGCGCCATACCGATTTCCAACAAGCGCTGCTGCGAGGGAGTAACGTCTCCGGCCCGCAGGCCCGCTTGCTCGCTCAAGCCCACCAGGCGAAGGATGCCCGCGGCATCGCGCAGGGCCCACGGCACGCCCACCTCGTCACCCCAGAAGATCCACTTGCGGCGCCGGCGACCCGCAAACTTCAGACCAAACTCAATGTTGGCCTGAACGCTGAGGTCGGAAAACACACGCGGCGTCTGAAAGGTACGCGCCAGGCCTCGCGCGGCAAAGCGGTGCGGGCCGGCGCCGGTCAGGTCGCGCCCGGCGGCCAGGAGGCGGCCGGACGTGGGCTCGGTCACGCCGCTGATGGCATTGAAGAAAGTGGTCTTGCCCGCAACGTTGGTGCCAATGATCCCCTCAAGCTCACCGGTCCGAAAGGCTGCGCTGACGCCATCAACGGCCACCAGGCCACCGAAGCGCACGGTGACCTCGCGGGCCTCAAGCAACACGGATGCGCCGGCTTCAGACAAGTCGCTGCTCCCTCGAACGCTTCTTCTCGCGCTCCTTCTCGCCGGTCCACTCGCGATTCTTTTCCTTCCACCAGGCGCGGGTGTCGTCGCGCCAGATTTTCCAGGTGTCCCAGCGCAGTGAGGCCAGTCCGCCAGGCAGGTACAGCACGCACAGAATGAGCAGCAGGCCCAGGGACATCATGTAGACCTGCGGGGCCTGCAGACGCAGGGTTTCGGCCAACAGGCTGAAGACGATGGCAGCAATCAGCGGGCCCCACAGCGTCATGGCCCCGCCGATCAGGGCAATCAGCACCGTCTGGAACCCGATGAAGGGATTGAAGACCGTGTGCGGGTCGATGTAGGTCCAGCGCACCGACATGGCCGCGCCCACTGCGCCGGCCACGGCTGCGGTCATCGCGAACCCCGCGAGCTTGACCCAGCGCGTGTTCACGCCCAGGGTCTGCGCGCGCTGCTCGTCGGCGCCGATGCCCATGAGCGCCAGACCCAGCCGTGTGCGTCGCACCCACATGGAAAGGCCTACGGTCAGCACCGCCAACAGAAGCACCGTCAGGTAGATCGTGTCGCGCTCTGGCACCACAGCCAACACCCGGCCGACCGTTCCGGTGACGGACTTCTCGTAGTAGGTGACGGCATGGCGAATCAGCTCGGTCATGCCGAAGGTGAGCACCGCGAAGTAGGTGCCGCGCAGGTGCAGCACCACTGCACCCATGACCACGGCCACGCCAGCCGCCACCGCCGCGCCCAGGGCGATGGTGGCCGCCCAGCCGAGCTGTTCAAGCTGCATGGCGCAGGTGTAGGCCCCGATACCGAAGAAGGCCGATGTGGCCAGCGACAAGTAGCGGGTGCTGCCGCAGAACAAGCCCCAACTGCTGGACAAGGCCACATACATCAGGCAGGTCAGGCCCATGGACACCATGAACTCGCTGCCGATGTAGGGCAGGCTTAGCCCCCAGCCGGTAAGGCCGAAAAGGACCAGCAGGTCGCGGGTGAGCAGTTGACGGTCGTTCATGAATGGATCACCCGGTCAAGCCTTACGTGTCTTTCGGGTGAACAGGCCCTCGGGCCGCAGCAGCAGCACTGAGATGAACACGATGTAGGACAACAAGGCCTTGAGCGAGGGATTGGTGTAGTGCATACCGATGGCCTCCACCACGCCCAGCAGCAGACCGCCAAGCAAGGCGCCTCCCATGCTGCCGAAGCCGCCCAGCGTGATGACGATGAGCGCGGTAACGGTGTAGGGCTCACCCATGGACGGCGAAATCGTGTAGGCCATGGACAGCAGGCAGCCGGCCACGCCCGACAGCCCCAAGCCGATGCCAAACATGAAGGGATGCAAGCGCTTGGTGTCGATGCCCACGAGCTGAGCCCCCACCGGCGACTGCATCAGGGCTCGCACGCCCTTGCCCAACAGCGTGGCGCGCAGCAAGGCCAGCAGGCCCAGGCTGAACAACAGGGCCAGCACGAATACCACCAACTTGTTGCCAGCCACCGGTGCGCCGCCCACCTGCACCGGGTCGGTCATGAAGTCATAGCCGCGCAGGTCGCCACCCCAGATCCACGACACCATGTTCTGCACCAGGAACATCAGGCCAAAGGCCACCATGAGGCCACGGGCCTCGAAGATGTCGAGGTTGGGTGAAGTGGACACCAGGCGGCGAAAGCACAGGAAGTGGATGGCCATGCCCGCCACGCCGAGCACCGCGAAGGCCACTGGGATCATCAAGAGCGGATTCAGGCCCAAGGAGGTGTATGCCATCCAGGTGAGGTAGGCACCCACCATCAGGAACTCACCGTGCGCGATGTTGAGGATGCGCATGAGGCCGTACTGGAGATTCATCCCCAGTGCGACCAGCGCATATACCCCGCCCGTGATCAGGCCCGAGCCGATCAGCTCGAGCCATGCACCCAGTGTCAAGTGTTTACTTCCAGGCGGGCTTGTTGGCGTTGAGCTTGGCCGTGGCGCGCGCGGCCGGCCACACCACCTCGAACTCGCCGTTCTGCCACTGGCTGACCGTGCCGGGCGTGCCCACGTTCTCGCTGCCCTGGAACTTCACATCGCCGATGATGGTCTTGTGGGTGGTTGCAGCCACGTAGTCGCGGATGGCCTTGCGGTCCAGGCCCACCTGCTTCACGGCCGCTGTCAGGATCTCCAGGCCGGCCCAGCAGGCGCCCGAGGCCCAACGGTCCGGCTCCTTCTTCTGGCTGGCCACATGGGCATCGAAGTAGGCCTTGGCACCCGGGCTGGTCTTGGCGTTCCACGAACCCATGCCCATCACACCCTCGGCGCCCGCAGGCGTCATCACGTTCTTGTACAGCGGGAAGGCCGTGCCCACCGAGGCGTAGAAGATCTTGGGATTGAAGCCGATCTCCTTGGACTGACGGCTGGCCAGGATGGTGTCGGGCGGGTAGGTGAAGCCGACGAAGGCGTCGGGGTTCTTGTCCTTGATGGAGCGCAGCACCGGGGAAAGATCCTTCACGCCTGAGGGGTAGCTCTTGTCTTCCACCAGGTTGATGCCCGTGCCTTGCAGCGCCACCTTGAAGGCCGCGTAGTTTTCAAGGCCGAAGAGGTCATCCACATAGACGCAGGCCACGCTGCGCACGCCATTGGCCTTGAACATGTCCACCAAGGCGTCGCACATGGACTTGGGCTGCTGCAGCAGCAGGAAGAAATAGGGCAGCTTCATCTCCACCAGGCGGCGGCTGAGCGCGGTGGGGGCCAGGAAGGGGTAGCCGAACCGATTGGCCAAAGGGGCCACGGCGAAGTTGGCGTTGCTGCCCCAGGGCGGCAGCACCAGGTCCACCTTGTCGCTGCCCATGAGCTTCTCATAGGTGCGCACCACGGTCTCCACATCGCTGCGGTCGTCGGAACTGATGAGTTCAATGCGGCGCTTGGTGCCCTTCACATCCAGGCCACCGGCCGCGTTCTGCTGCTCGGCCCACAACAGGAAATTGGGTTCCTGGCTGACCTGCGCGCCGCCGGTCCATGGACCGGTGCGCGACATGCTGTAGCCGATGCGCACCGGCGCGTTCTGAGCCAGCAGGCCAGGGGCAAAGGAAAGGGCGCCCACGGCGGCACCGCCCTGAAGGATGCGGCGGCGGGTCGCCATCGGCTTGGTGCGATCGGTCATGTTGTGTCTCCTGTTGTGCCCTTCTGGGGCGTGGTGTTGTTTTGCGGCCGAATGCTATCGGCTTCGCGCGGGACGTGCTTCCCAAAGTCCCCGTACCCTTATAGGGCCATTCGTGTGCGGACGCTGCCCATCGCTTGGCGCTTGGGGACCCTACTCTCCAGGCAGCGGGCTGGTCCGCACCAGCCCGTCGGCAGGCCAAGGTTGCAGAAATGAACGGCTTTGGTCGGCTGAGGCGGTGAGCCACGGGCCGTAGGCCTCCTCGGGCAGGATCACCACGGTGCGCTTTTCGTCACCGGGCCGGTGGAACTGCCGCATGAAGGCATGCGCGTCGGCGTTGATCGTGAGCATGGTGCAGCTGTAGATCCATTCACCCTTGGGGTTGCGCCACTGGTCCCACAAACCTGCGATGCCCATGGGCTGCCCATCCGCGCGCCCGATCCGCGTGGCCACGGCCTTGCCGCTGCCCCAGTCGGGCTCCCAAATGGCGGCAGCGGGAATGATGCAGTGCCGGGCCTTGCGCCAGCTGTCACGAAACGAGGGCTTTTCCGCCACGGTTTCGCTACGGGCGTTGTAGGTGTGGCGGGAGAGCTTGTCGTCCTTGGCCCAGTGCGGCAGCAGCCCGAATACACCCGGCACTTCCACGCGCTCGGCCACGGCTTCATCGCCGTAGTCGGCCTCACGAGGGCGCATGATGAAGCTGCCCTGGTACCCGGGCCACACATCGGTGCGCACGGGCACTTGTGTGGGCTGGGCCTTGAAGTGATCGCGGATCACCCGCGGGTCGCGGATGTTTTCATAGTGGGCGCACATGAGGGGGAACGGTGTATCCAGCCCGATGCTCAGCCGTCAGCGCCGAGCGGCTTCTTGCTAGGCTCAGTGTCGTCTTCGCTGGGGTTTGCGCCGATAAGCCTGGAAAGCCACGCCCACATCACCGCCTCCGTCCATCGACTGCCCGACCAACAGACAAAGAATAGCGCGGAACCCTCGAGGCGGCTGCGCTACTGGCCCCCAGGCTCGGCCGATGGCCTGTCAGTAGCCACGCAGCTAGCGCACACCGCTCCTAAGCGAAGCTGACCTCTTCGTGGCCGGGAGGGTCTGCCCGCCTTGACGGAACACCATGCTGGTCACCAGGCCTGCGGCGTCGCGCAAGAAGGAGATCGAGATACCAAAAGCCTTGGCCTCGACCTTGTCGCCATCGCTTGGGGTCAGCTCGAATGCACCCTGGCCCGTGGCCTGCCCCATGAGCCTGCCATCCCGCTCGAAAATCCGCAGCACGAAGCCCGGCATCAACTCATACTCGCCGGCCCACTGAACCCAGACCGGATTGCTGGCGGAGGCTGGGCTCTCACGGCCGACCCGAGGCATTTCCACGACCCCTCCACCTTGGCGCCAAACCAGCCGCTCAACCTGGGCCTTGGCGTCGCGCTGCGGTGTGGCCAGCGCACTGAACGTAAGCGGATAGAGATCACCACGGTCATCAACACGCAGCTCGAAGTCACGCTGGCCCGGCACGCTCGCCACGAGCCGCCCACCCTGCGCTTCCTTCAGACGCATCCGAACGCCCTGCGGCATTTCGTACTCGCCCAGCAGCGCCGCCCGATGCTCAGCGCTTAGCTCCACGGCACGCCTTGGGGGCTGCGGCGCGGCACGCGCGCCCAGCCATGTGAAGGCGATGTCTCCCATTCCGCCCAAGTCGGCAAGCGCCGTGTCGGACAGAAGAATCACGGCACGACCTGGCGCCGTCCCGTCGGCACCCGCCGGCTGAACCACGAGCAGCGACGAGAAGCCGCCCGTACCCCCTTCGTGCCCTGGTGCCACACGGCCATTCAACCGGCCGAGCAACCAGAAGCTTCCGAAGCCATGCGCCAGAGGCTGCAGGCTGCGCTGAATCACCGCACGCAAGGGGGTCGATTCAGGTTGCAACAGGGCCTGCGCATACGCCACCATGTCATCCAGGGTGGCCTTCACGCCGCCCACGCCGGACAGGTTAGGCGCAAACGTCCACGGCGCATTGGGGCGGCCATTGGACTGATGTCCAACCGCACGCGGCTGGCCGGCTGGCGCTCGGGTAACCCAAGCCCCCGTCATCTTCAGCGGCAGCAGCAGCCGTTCACGCAAGGCGGCTTCGAGGTCACCGCCATGCGCACGAGCCACGGCCAAGGAGAGCACCATGGCGCCGAAATTGGAATAGCTGCTGATGCTGCCGATTGGCGCCGTGAGCTGCACACGCGCCAAGGAGTCGAGCAACTGCTGTTCGGTGAGCGTGGCATAAGGGTCTTCGGCGTTGGTGGCCTGCATCAACGCAGGCAATGCCGGCAGGCCCGAGCTGTGCGTCAGAAGGTCGGAAACGGTGATCTGCCGGTCACCCTGTCGCGGCAGGGTGGTGCCCTCAGGCAGGTGGCGCGCGATGGGGTCGTCGAGTTTCCAACGGCCTAGTTCCACCAGGTCGGCCACGAGAAGGCCGAGCATCGTCTTGGTGATGGAGCCGATTTCGAAGGCCGCCTCCATCGCCGGCGCCCGATCACCCCGCGCACAGAACCGAGCGCGCTGCACGGTGTTGCCTTCAATGGTGGCCGCCACGATGCAGGCGCCCGTGCGATCCCCCTCCAGCCGTTGACGCAAGACCTGCTCCAGCGGGTTTGCCTGCACATTTGCCATCAACGCGCCCGTCAGCAATGCCAGCAACACGCCCTGCCGCATGCGGGGCTCAAGTACCGGCCAAGCGTCGGCCCAAACTCCACCGATAGCGCTCACCATTCATCTCCTTCGATCCACGCACTGTTCGACCCTCCAGCAGCCCTCGCGCCCTGACTCGCCCATCCGCTGATTCTGCATGGGCTTGAGTCAGAGAGCTGACGGTTGACCGGCCGTCAATGTCCCCACATCGGCCGGCTGCCAAAGACGGTGGGAACATTTGAACCATCAACGAGGAAGCTGACCATGGAAGACACGCGCTGCTGCGGCACCGGTACCTGCATCATCAACGCTGAAGGGTTTTGCTGGTGTGGCCAGCGATGGGATGGAACGAAGATGTGCTTCCCGGAAAAGCCCAAGGCCGCCCCTGACACCCCGGCGGAACGCTCTGAGCCAGAGCCCTCAGCCGGCGATCACACCCACTCCTAAATGCCGGGCAACTCGGCTGGGCCAGCACGCAAAGCGTGGTGCCCCCGCGGCCGCAGAAACG
>Ga0082207_1000534_pt1 | contig 21355 bp, 21 predicted proteins | sample LakMenEpi10Aug09_FD_71540 | JGI IMG/M metagenome (GOLD analysis project Ga0082207, IMG submission 71540)
TTTTTACAGGCATGCGGTGACCCTATAACTGCAATTAGAAAATGTCAGGTGCAACGGCTGCTATCTGACAAAAAGATTTCACTTCGAGGGCTTCGCCTCGCAAAGTTGGATCTATCCCGGCTTTAATCAAGATTTCCTCAGCTGCAGATGATGAGCCATACAGGCTAGAAAGGGCTGATCTCAGCATCTTTCTGCGCTGAGCAAAGGCAGCATCGATGATTGTGAAAACTTTTTCGCGAATTTCTTCGCTACCTGCAGTTTCGCGTCGGGTGAAACCAACTAACTTTGAATCAACGTTAGGTGCGGGCCAAAAAATTGACCGTGAAACTGTTCCAACATTTTTTACATCTGCCCACCAAGCCGCTTTTACACTTGGAATTCCATACTCTTTGCCACCAGGTTTTGCCGCTAAGCGATCTGCAACTTCGGCTTGAACCATAACAACGCCTGTGCGAATTGTTGGAAACTTCTCGAGCAAGTGCAACAGAACAGGCACTGAAACGTTGTAGGGCAAGTTGGCAACCAGAACAGTTGGAGCAACGGGTAAATCATGGACAGCCAGTGCATCTTTATTGATGACCGTTAGATTTTCAGGATGAGCAAAGTGTTCGGCAACAGTCAACGGAAGTTGCTGGGCAAGACGTGGATCGATTTCAACGGCTATAACAGATTTAGCTGCTTCCAGCATCGCAAGCGTTAATGAACCAAGGCCTGGCCCGATTTCTAGTGCAATATCGTCAGCGGTAACACCTGCGGTTCGTACGATTTTCGTACAGACATTTGAATCAATAACAAAGTTTTGTCCTAAAGATTTGGATGGTTTCAAATCAAGCTTGGCTGCAAGTTCGCGGATCTGTGCCGCACCTAGCAATGTCATGGTGCGAAAGATCCAAAGATTCGTTCGGCGTTATCACTCAAGGCGGTTGCAAGCTCTGCCAAATCTTGATCTCGCTCAACCGCCATTGCTCGGACAATATTTGCAATCTGGGCCGGAGTGTTTCCAGCTCCGCGATGAGGAGCTGGTGCAAGAAATGGCGAATCCGTTTCTACCAACAATTGATCGGCTGGCACTAGCTTGACCGCTTCACGTAGTTCGGGGGCGTTTTTAAAGGTTAAAGTTCCGGCAAAGGAAAGGATGTAGCCGCGTTCGATACACAGCTTTGCCATAGCAACATCACCAGAAAAACAATGAAAGACGGTCTTTTCGGGGGCACCAACTTCGAGCAAGACAGACAAAACATCATCATGTGAATCGCGGTCATGAATGACGAGAGCCTTATTGGTTTTCTTAGCTAATTCAATATGCCACTTAAAAGAATCTTGCTGGCGCTGGCGAAGTTCTGGCGGCGTTCTGAAGTAATCAAGACCTGTTTCACCAATTGCGCGTACGCGTGGGTGCTGAGCTAACTCTTCAATTACTTTCAAATCTGCTTCAAGGTCGGCAACAACTGGCGCTTCATTGGGGTGTAAAGCAACTGCTGCAAGAACTGATGTATTCCATTTTTCTGCCGCAGCAACGCACCATTTTGATTGTTCGGCGGAATAACCAACTTGCACAATTCGATCCACATTTACAGATTTGGCTTCAGCAATTACCGCTTCGACTTCTTTAGAATCAAAAGCTGCATCGGTCACGATTTCCATATGCGCATGTGCATCAACTGTTGGAACCGGTAGTGGTTCTGGCAGCGGTGCGCGAGGTCGATCGATGTCGCGGTTGTGGCGATCAGCCATGTTTTATGAAGCGGGAGTTTCTAGACGCGGGAACAAAACTGGAGTCTTAGTAACTGTGGCACCTTGTGGAAGTTGTCCCCAGGTTGCTACATCTGAAATCTTTTGTGCAGCTAGATCACCAAGGGCGGCTTGTGCACCAAGGCTTTGCCACAAAATTTCACAGGTCTGTGGCATTACTGGATACAACAACACAGCAAGGGCTCGCAGTGATTCAGCGGTGTTGTATAAAACCTCTTCAAGCACAGCTTGATTAGCTGGATCTTTAGCAAGAATCCATGGCTCTTTAATTGTTACGTAGCCATTTACTTGCTTACAGAAATCCATGATCGCCATGATTCCGCTTTGAAAATCAAGTGCACACATTGCAGCATCAGCTTTTGCAACAGCTTCTTTCAACGCAACTTCCAAGCCGGCATCATGGCTGACAGCTGGAAGTGAACCAGCACAGTACTTTTCAACCATCGCTGCGCTGCGAGAAGCCAGATTTCCAAAGTCATTTGCTAGTTCTGATGTATACCGAGCGCTCATGTCTTCCCATGAGAATGAACCATCGGTACCAAAAGGAATTGCACGTAAGAAGTAATAACGGAAAGCGTCGACTCCGAAGTGATCAGTGATGTCCTTTGGCGCAATTCCGGTCAACTTACTCTTACTCATTTTTTCGCCACCAACTAGTAACCAGCCGTGAGCAAAGACTTTCTTGGGAACTGCAAGACCTGCAGCCATCAACATCGCTGGCCAGATGACTGCGTGAAAACGCAGAATATCTTTTCCAACCAAGTGCACATCTGCTGGCCAGGTTTGTGCAAACTTCTTACCACCTTCGGAATCTGGTGCATCAGTTAGGCCAACTGCGGTTGCATAGTTCAGCAAGGCATCAAACCAGACATACACAACTTGATCAGTATCCCATGGAACTGGAATTCCCCAATCAAAAGTTGATCGAGAAATTGAAAGATCTGAAACGCCACCTTCTAGGAATGACACAACTTCGTTGCGGGCACTTTCTGGTTGGCAAGCATCAGGATTGTTTTTGTAATGGGCAAGCAGTGGCTCGACAAAGGCGGAAAGTTTGAAGAACCAGTTGTTCTCATTTACTAATTCAATTGGCTTGCTATGAATCGGACAGCACTTAGCACCATCGATTTCGATCAGATCGCCAGGAAGTTTGAACTCTTCACACCCTACGCAGTATGGACCTTCATATTTACCTGCATAAATGTGGCCTGAATCCTTAAGTGATTGCAGAAACTTTTGCACACGTTCTGTGTGACGCTTTTCAGTCGTTCTAATAAAATCATCATTAGCAATGTTGAGATGTTCCCAATTTGGCTTCCACGCCTCTTGAACTAACTTATCTACCCACGCTTGCGGCGCTGCATTGTTAGCTTCGGCGGTGCGCATAACTTTTTGCCCATGTTCGTCTGTTCCAGTTAAGAACCATACTGATTCACCTTTTTGGCGGTGCCAACGGGTCAGCACATCTCCGGCAACGGTTGTGTAGGCATGCCCAATATGTGGGGCATCGTTGACGTAATAGATCGGCGTCGTTAAATAGAAAGACTTAGTCACTGGCTCATCTTATTCGCATCGACCACTGCGGCATAAACGAGGCGTTTAGCAATCCCGAATTCATCAGCAACAGTTGCAATTGCTGCCTTTCGATCCATTCCGGCCGCCTCAAATTCTCGGACTCTGCCGACCATATCTGCCGCGGTCAGCGATGCCGAGTCAGTTGCAGCTCCAGCAATCACGATGGTGATTTCACCTAAAACTTCATTGCTGTTTGACCATGAAGCTAGTTGTGCCAATGTGCCACGAATTGTTTCTTCATATCGCTTAGTCATTTCACGACAAATTGCACCTTGTCGATCTGCTCCAAAGACATTTACGCAATCTGCTAAGGAATCCACAAGTCGGTGTGGTGCTTCAAAGAAAACCATCGTTCGTTCTTCAAATCGAAGCTTTTCAAAAGTTGCAAGGCGAGCACCTGCAGTACGTGGTGGAAATCCTTCAAAAGAAAAACGATCCGTTGGTAATCCAGAAAGTGCTACAGCCATCGTGACCGCACTTGGTCCTGGGATAACTGAAACTTCAATGCCTTCAGCAATTGCATCTCGCATCAAGCGAAAACCTGGATCGCTAATTGTCGGCATGCCAGCATCAGATACAACAAGTACCGTCGCTCCACTTTTGAGTTCAGCTAACAACTCACGGCTTCGTTCTTCCTCATTGCCTTCAAAGAAAGATAGGACGCGGGCGGTAAAGGTGACTTCAATATCTGCACACAAGCGATGAAAGCGGCGGGAATCTTCGGCCGCAATAATCGATGCATTTTCAATCGCGCTCTTTAAACGGGTGCTTGCATCCCCGGGATTACCCAAAGGTGTTGCAGCCAAGATGAGCGTCATGGCGTAATCCTCTCAGTTATTCAGGGCAAACGCGCTTACTCTTGTCCTATGGCCGCAGCAATTGCACCGATACTGATCGCACTAGCCTCTTTTGTGTTGCGCTTAGTAAACCTTGGATCGACAAAAGGCTACATCTTCGATGAGGTGTACTACGTCGACGGTGCGCGCGATCTACTGAAATATGGCGTCGAAGTAAGTGGAAGTAACCCTGAATTTATTGTTCATCCTCCTGTTGGAAAGTGGCTGATTGGCGGCGGAATAGCCATCTTTGGCGACAATGAATTTGGTTGGCGATTTGCAACCGCACTTATCGGAACCCTACTTATTTTGGTTTTTGCTCGTTTAGTTCATGTACTTTTCTATTCACCAGTGTTAACCGGTCTTGGTGCAGCATTGATGGCGTTGGATGGGTTGCTCTTAGTGCACTCTCGAACGGCATTACTGGATCTGTTCTTAACATTTTTTATTTTAATTGCAATATTGCTGTGGCATAGAGGACGACATTGGTGGGCAGGCATTGCATTTGGTTTGGCGCTTGGTTGTAAATGGAGTGCAATTTATTTCATTGCAGTAGTTGCTCTAGTCTCGTTGTATCGAATTTTGGTCAACATGGATATTCGTGATTCATTCAAGTTGATTGCAAAAAAGTTTGCTCAGTATGGTTTGCTCCCAATCGGTGTGTACATGATTACTTGGACAGGTTGGTTTTTATCTGATCGGGGTTGGGATAGACAATCTTCTGCTAATCCTTTTATTGCTTGGTTGAACTATCACTCTGAGATGCTTAACTTTCATACAGGCTTAACTGAAAGTCATCCATACCAAGCAAATCCGTGGAGCTGGCTTGTAATGGGTCGACCAACATCTTTCTTTTATGATTCGCCCACAGATTGTGGCGCAAAAAATTGTGCTCGAGAAGTACTAGCTCTTGGCACGCCGCTGTTGTGGTGGATCGGAACAATTGCGATTGCTGTTGTGATCGGTTACTGGATTAAGTCATTAGTAAATCGCACTACTGATTCGGCAGCACAGATTGTTTCGCTGGCAATTATTGCCGGATACCTACCCTGGTTTGCAATGCAGCAGCGCACAATGTTCTCTTTTTACGCGATTATCATTGCGCCATTCATGGTTCTAGCAATCGTTTACTGTGCAAAATTGTTGCTAGATAGTGATTTAAAACCTGTGGTTTCCCAAAGCATTGTTGGCGGCTTGTTCGCACTTGTACTGCTTTGTTTTATCTACTTCTTACCGTTGTATACCGGCCAAACAATCACATATGACCAGTGGAAAATGCGTATGTGGTTTGAATCGTGGATCTAGTTATTCGTTAGCTGCCCGAGATTGATTCAGCCGTTCAACGGCCTCATCAGCAAGTTGTTGGTCAAAGATTTCATCGCGTGAAGGCGACGCGGCTGCAAGTGCTTCCCGCTCAAGGCGTTCCTGTTCCTCGCTCCACTGTCCAGGAGTCGTCAAGTCAATAACGCGCTTTGGCACAACGGCCTTTGGAGCGTTTACATATGTTGGTACCGGAACTTCTGTAGGTTCCCAAGCGTTACGAACCGCGGCTGTGCCTTGAGGCAAAATAACTACACCCTTAAGTTCGCGTTCTGACAATGGGATCCAATGTTCAGTGCTCGGTTTCGGTTGAACTACTTCGGCAAGATTGGTATTTGAAACACCAGAATTTTGTCGATTAAGTTGCTGAACCCGACGCTTCTGCAATTGGTCAGCAACGACATGTCGTCGAACACTTGCAATATAGATAAGCAAACCAGATGCTGGAACAAGTGCATAAATAAATGGCATCGTATTCATGGCTCCACCTACAAGTGTCGTAATCAATGTGAAAGCAATTAGTAAAAACATAATTCTGCGACGAAGTAAAGTTTGGCGATCTTTTGCTTCTTGATCTAGATCAATGTGGATTGCACCACCGCTTGTTGCCGCATTTGGTGTTTGGTTAGCAACGACTCGAAGCGCGCCCTTAAAACGTTCAACTGATTTTCCGGAGAACTCATTGCGGTCATGGATCCAGCGGGGCGCAAAGTATGCGACCCACATTCCAATAATCGCAATGTAGATAAGTCCCGAAGTCATGATGGGTAAATCTAAAGGAAGGGGTGATGTTTTTCTGGGATTTAAGCGCTACTTGATTGCAGAATTTTCCTTAACAAAAGTGATGTGGTCCCGCCAATGTCCATCGATGTGCAGGTATCGAGGGCGTTCACCTTCGAAAACGTATCCCGCTTTTTCGGCAACTCTTCGAGAAGCCGCATTTTCTGGACGTAAATTAATCTCGATGCGATGCAGTCTTAGCTCATTAAAGCCGTATTGGGTAAGCACTTCGACCGCTTGGGTGGTGTAGCCACGGTTGGCAAAGTTTCGATCGATCCAATACCCAATATGGCCGCCGCGCATTGCGCCGTACATAACCCCGCCTAAAGTAATTTGTCCGATGAGCTGTTTTTGATGCCAGATCGCAAATGAAAAAGAACGGCCATGTCGTGCCTCGTGATTGAGGATCTTCACCATCTCGAAAAAAGAGGGCAATTCTTTGTAACTGTCATCACCTGTATAGGGAATTGTGGCTTCCCATTGAGAAAGCCAATCTCGATTTTCAACTCGAACCTGATTCCATTGAGCTCGATCCCTAAAGCGCAAAGGGCGAAGCGAAATGTCGCCAACCTGCAACGAAATCGGCCAAGAGCTACTCATGAAATTAAATGTAGCGACGCTCGAGAACTACAACGGTCACTTGATCGCCAGTTTTTAGCGAGGTATCACTTTCAGAAACAGCAATAAATGCGTTTGCGTCAGAAAGCGTGGATTGTTCATCTTGATTTTCAAGAGGGACAACCGACTTGCCATCCTCGGCCAATACTGCGCGAATGTATGAGCGAACACCTTCATTAGAGGCTATTGGCTTTTCAAGGGCAGCCTTGACTGATGGTCGATGAATAGTTGCTGCACCAAGCATTGTGCGAATCATTGGGCGAACAAAAAGTTCAAATGAGATATACGCAGCTATTGGATCACCTGGAAGCGTCACTACCGGAGTCTTGTCAGGTCCGACTGTTCCAAAATTGTGACGGCCGCTAGCTTCAATCGCCAAATCTACGGTCGTAATTTCTCCCATCCCTGACAAGGTGCGGGTAATCAAATCAAATGAATCATCGTGGCGTTCACCGCTAATAATGATTAAATCTGCACGAACTAATTGATCTTCAATAACTTTTTGAAGTTGCTCTTCGTTATCTGGAATTGAGTGAACTCGGTATGCAACTGCACCGACTTCACGAACCGCAGTAGTCAGCAACCAAGAATTTGTCTCGTATTCATCACTAGCATTTTTCAACGCCTGCCCTGGTTCAACTAAATCTGGTCCCGCCGATAAAACAACGACGCGTGGGTGAGGTCGGGTTGGCAAGTGATCGCGCCCAATAGATGCAGCTAAACCAATTTGAGTTGAGCGAATACGCGTACCTTCGCGCAGAACCAATCTATCTCCTGCATAAATATCTGCCGCAAGGGTTGCACCGTGTGCATCGAGCAAAGGCATTTCAAAGGATTCAAGGGGTTTGCAGATAGCTAGAAGAGAGGTGAGAAACTCATCAACCCGAGTGTGTTCTGACATAATCGAACCCTACTTGTTGAACAGTTTGATCTTTGGGATTTCACGGGAGATTTAAATGACAAATCAAAAAGCCATACTGCGGGATCGTGCCCGCCGAGAACGTTCTCAGAAGTTCATTTCTTCTAACTTTAATGTCATTTTGAAAGCGCCTGAAATTGAGTCAGCTACAACAATTGCTTCATATGTCTCCTACGAATTCGAACCAAGTACTGTCGAGATTAATGAAGCTTTCCTGAGAAGTGGCAAGGTTTTACTTCTGCCGCGAATAAATGGTGTTCAGTTGGAATGGGTGAAATGGGATGGAGATCCTGCCAACTTGATAACTAAGAAAAAGATTTCTGAACCGGTCGGCCCAGCGCTCACTGATTTATCTCAAATTCAAGCGATAGTTGTTCCGGCCCTAAGGATTGATCAATCAGGATTTAGATTGGGCCAAGGTGGCGGCTATTACGACCGCGCACTTGTGGATTTAAAGGCATGGAAAATTGGTTTGGTTTATGCGGGCGAGTTATCAAGTGAAGTCTTGCCGCACGAACCCCATGATGTACCACTTGATGCTGCAGCAACACCATCAATAGTTGTTCGCTTTAACCGCTAACAATTAACTATTAGGAAGATTACGCGACATCACGATTCGTTGAATTTGATTAGTTCCTTCATAAATTTGAGTCAGCTTTGAATCGCGCATCATTCGCTCAACTGGATAATCACTGACATATCCATATCCACCAAGAACTTGGATCGCATCTTGAGTTACTTTCATCGCCATATCACTTGCTAAACACTTACTTGCTGCCGAGAAGAAAGTTAAATCCTTTTCGTTATTCTCACTCTTTACTGCGGCTGCGTATGTAAGCAGACGGGCTGCTTCAATATTCATGGCCATATCTGCGAGCATGAATTGGACAGCTTGGAAATCAAAGATTGGCTTGCCAAATTGGTGACGCTCGTGCGCATACTTTGTTGCAACATCAAATGCACCTTGTGCTAAACCGATTGCTTGAGCAGCGATAGTGATACGTGTGTGATCCAAAGTAGCCATAGCTAAAGCAAAGCCTTGGCCGACTTCACTAATGCGACGGTCATCGCTAAGTTGAACATTGTCGAAATAAACTTCGCGAGTCGGAGATCCGCGCATACCCATTTTCTTTTCAGGTGCACCGAAAGAGACTCCAGGATCTGATTTTTCAACAACGAACGCGGTCATTCCCTTTGTTCTAAGGGATGGGTCACCTTGTGCAATTACCGAGTAAAACTCTGACTCTCCTGCATTAGTGATCCACTTCTTGCTTCCGTTAAGAACCCATCCGTCACCGGAACGTTCAACCTTAGTGCGAAGCGCTGCAGCATCAGATCCGGCTTCGGATTCAGATAAGCAATATGAAAATCCTTCGCCTTTAGCTAAACGTGGAAGCCAACGCTTCTTCTGTTCGTCATTGCCACCTAGTAGCAACGGCACTGAACCAAGTTTGTTGACCGCTGGAATCAATGATGAAGATCCGCACACACGTGCAACTTCTTCAATAATCAAAACAGCTGCAAGTGCATCTGCACCATCGCCGCCAAATTCAGTGGGAACATGGGCTGCATACAAGCCATTTTTTACAAGTGCAGCTTTTGCTTCGCTAGGAAAGCGATGTTCTTCATCGACAGCTTGTGCAAATGGTGCAATCTCTTTTTCAGCAAGCGCGCGAACGCTAGTACGCAGTTCTTTATACTCTGCAGGTAAATCAAACACGTTATCCATTAGGGCTCTTTTCTATCTCTGTCGCGCTGTGCTAGTTCTTGTAAATACTGATTGTAGTTTGCTAGATCATCTGGCTGACCCATAGCCGCTTGGCGAGCGGTATTGCGATCAATCCTTTTAGCCTCGCGCGAATCATCCCGCATCCAGTTGATAAATGTCGCGACCAAAGCGATCAGGATTGGAATCTCGCCCATAGCCCAACCAATCGAACCGCCAAGTTTTTGGTCGGCAAGTGGATCTCCCAGCCATGGGGTTTGCAACGAAGCGTAGAAACCATCGTCAATAAGTGTGGTGGTAGACATCAGTGCAACTGAGAAGAATGCGTGAATACTCATAGCTGCAAAGAGAATGACGATTTGAACTAAATGGTGTACTCGTCGAGGGTTTGGATCGACGCCAATAATGATAAAGAAAAACAAGAAACCAGCGGCCAAGAAATGAAGGCTCATAAACAAATGTCCAACATGGCTTTGCATAAGCACTGCAAACAGATCAGTGAAGTACAGCGCAAAAAGTGATCCGTCAAAAATTGCTAATGCAACAATTGGATTTGTATAGATAACTCCGATTTTGGAATGTAATGCAGCTAGCAACGACCCTCTGACTCCGCGTTCATCACTGTTTCTGCCTTGTGGCAGAGTTCGAAGCGCTAATGTCATTGGCGCACCCAGTACCAAACCAATTGGCGCAATCATTCCTAAAACCATGTGCGACATCATGTGATACGAAAAAGAGAACTGCGCGTATAAACCTAAACCACCACTTGTAGCAAAATTAGTTGCAGCAATTCCTAGAGCAAAAGCAATTGTGCGCCCGACTGGCCACTTGTCTCCACGTTTAGTCAGGACTACAACACCCTTGATGTACAACGCGACCATTAAAGTCAAAACACCAATCATTAACGCATTTGGTTCATAACTAAATAGGACTCGTGACAAGGTTGGCTCAGGTGGTGTCGGGATTCCAACAATTGAAAGTGCTGGGCTGAATTCTTGAACTCCTGGTCGATCTGGTGACGCACTGGTTGATAACCAGGTTCCCATCAAAACTGTCACAACCATGATTACTGCTTCTACAGTTATTAGCTTGGCAAAGCCAGCCCAATTAATTGATTTTTTGTTGGCAAGAGTCTTGCGATGTAGATAACCAATGAAGACCAAAATTACTGTGGCAACAATTTTTCCTAGAACAATGAAGGAATAGGAAGAATTCCAGGCATCTGCGAAATTTAACCGTGCCCATGCATTGACCGCACCACTGATTACAACTGCAATTGCCGACCACAAAGCCATTTGGCTGAAGCGAGGAACAGCCACGGGGCGATCTTCGGCAGAGAGTGTTCCCAGAGCTATAACTCCACCAACCCACAAAGACAAAGCGATGACGTGAATTACCAGTGAGCCAATTACGAGAGAGTGCGAGCCACTTGATGCGGCGTGGCTTTCAAATACGGGTGCAACAAGGCCTGCAATAGACACAACTAACAAAATGATCAGCGATTCAATCTTTTTCGTTGCAAAAGAAAAGATGAAAACGACAGCCGCCATGAGTGCTTGGAATGCTAGATATTTTCCAAGTGATATCTGGGTTATGAAAGATCGAATAACAGTGAGATCTAAAGCATCGGAAACCGTTGTTCCCAAAATCTGTGCCAAGGTAAAGATGACTGTTCCAAAGGCTCCGATTACCCAAATTGTCGAAGTAATTTTCAGAAGTCTTCGAACCTTTTCACCTGAGGTAGTTAGAAATCCATTGTGATTGATGACAAGAAATGCCATAGACAGCAAGGCACCTACTGTTGCAAAACCACCCAGAAGATTGAGAAACTTAAATGTGGTTGTTAATAGATTCATCGGTTGTTAAACAATTTGCGGGCATACAGTGATAATCCGACTGTCACCGCCACGGCCATAAGAAGAAGAAAAATCACAAAAATATTTGTTGCCCAACTGCTACTAGCTGGAGCTTGAGTCTGCGTTGGTTGTGGATCCGGAGTTTGTGGAGCGATTGTGCTCGGTGCTTGATACTTAAATCTGTAACTACCTTCAAGTGGTGCATCTGCTTCTGCATACAAAAGATAAGAAACGGTGTAAAAACCTGATTCCGTTAGTGGGCTCAATCCAACTGTTGCACTGACATCATTAACTGTGATTGTTCCATCATCGACCCGAACACCATTTGGGCCTGTTACTGAAATTTCATTTGCATCGGGCAATAGTGGTAACTGCCCAGTGACGGTGACACTGGTTGGAGAAACAGACAAAGTTGATCCGCTAATTGGCGAAGTACTAACTAGGGTGTTTGCGAATGTCGCAGTTGTTCCCAATAAAGTTAATAGAAGCACTAGCGCGCTACGGGCTGCGAACTTCCTCACATTTGCCTTTCGAGAGGCCCCAGGAAAGTGCCTCAATTCGCGCCAATCTTCTCACTTCTTTAGACTAAGCACATACCCCAACCGGGATTTTTACGTAGAAATGGAGTCGCGATGCCTACATATCAATATGCATGCACCGCGTGCGAGCACCAATTCGAAGCAATTCAATCCTTCTCAGATGACTCCCTGACTATTTGCCCTGAATGCAAAGGCGAAATCCGTAAGGTGTACACGGCAGTTGGAGTGGTATTTAAAGGTTCGGGATTTTATAAAACAGATTCTGCAAAAAAAGACTCAACACCCAGTACACCTGCGCCGGCTCCTGCGCCTAAGGCTGATTAACCCTCGTGATGTGGTGGTCGATCTGACTTTAACTCTTCTTCGCGCTTAGCTTGTTCGGAGGCAGCATCTAGATCAACTTCATCGGATGTTACTTTCGGAAAGAGATCGCTCATAAATCTAATTCTACTACCGATTGAAATCTTTTAACTACAAAGAAAAGGGATGTAAATGTTTGAAAAGCTAGGCCATGTGATGTTTAAGCGCCGAAAGAGCGCAGTAATTCTCTTTATTGTTGGAATTCTGGTCGCTGGCGCATTCGGTTCTATGGCATTTAGTCGTCTCGATTCAGGTGGGTACAGCGATCCAAATAGTGACTCGTACAAGGTTTACACATACTTGACTGAAGAGTTAAAACTTTCAGACCCAGCAGTTGTGATCATTGTTGATTCAGGATCAACTGATGTCACTGATCCGGTTGTCGCACAAAAAGGTATTGCACTAGAAAAGAAGATTGCGCAAGAAGATGGTGTTACAAAAACGCTTTCATATTGGACTAGTGGTGGCGAAGCGACCTTGAAATCAAGTGATGGCAAAGCTGCATATATTTTGGTGTACGGCGAAGGTGAAGCATTTACGCCAGAGAGCCAGAAGCTCGGAAAAGTCATGCAAGAAAAATATGACGGAACTTACGAAGGTTTAAGACTTTATGCCGGTGGCGTAGGCGTAGTTGGTCACGCGATTACTAAAAAGATTTCAGATGATCTAAAAATTGCTGAACTCATTTCGATCCCATTGACCTTTATCTTGCTTGTTCTGGTCTTTGGAGCGCTAGCAGCCTCTGCCATGCCATTGATTGTGGGTGTTGCCGCGATTTTGGGTGCTTTCTTTATTCTGTATTTATTCACTTTGTTTACAACTGTAAGTATTTACGCGCTTAATCTAACAACAGGCATGGGCCTTGGTTTAGGAATCGATTACGCACTCTTAATGGTTAACCGATTCCGCGAAGAGTTACATCGAGGAAAAAGTGTCGAAGATTCAATAGTCACAACAATGGCTACCGCAGGAAAGACCGTCTTTTATTCAGGAATGACTGTATTGGTGACTTTGTTATCTCTTACTTTCTTCCCGCTACCTTTCTTACAGTCATTTGGATATGCAGGTGTATCTGTAGTTGCACTGGCAGTTATCGGTGCTCTATTTGGTTTGCCGCCAATTATGGCGCTGCTTGGCGATCGCATCGATAAGGGAGTTGTTCGCAAATCTGCAATTACTCCGAAGGAAGATGGCCGTTGGGCAAAAACTGCACGCCTAGTTATGAAGCGCCCAGTAAGCGCGGTGGTTTTGTCTATGGTGATTCTTGGAATCATGGCGGCGCCAATTACAAACATTAAGTTCTCGCAAGGTGATTCTCGAATGTTGCCAGCTGATAACAAGGCAGCTTTTGCAACTGCGCTACAAGCAGAACGTTTTCCAGGACAAACTGGTACCCCAATTGAAATCATTATTAAAGATGGTGCAAACAAGTTAGAAGAAATTAATGTCTACACTGCAAAGGTTGGGCAAGTTCCAGGAATTGTTGCGGTTCTGCCACCACAAACTATTGGTAATGACGTTCGCGTGATTGCCTACCAAGAGATGTTGCCGCGTACCCCTGAATCACAAGAGTTGATTCATAATGTTCGAAATGTGGATTCACCTGATGGAACCTTGGTGGGTGGTGTTGCTGCTGATTACACAGATTCCCAAGATGGAATTTCTCGCACTTTGCCATGGGCACTTGCTTGGATTGTGCTCAGCGTTCTAGTTCTTATCTTTATCTTTACAGGGTCAATCATTCTTCCTATCAAGGCTGTGATTCTGAATTTCCTTTCACTGGGTGCAACTATGGGAGCGCTTACGTGGATTTTTGTTGATGGAAATATGCAATGGCTAGTCGGTTCATTTACGGTTACCGGAACGCTGGATACCTCAATTGTTATTTTGATTGCCGTCGTGGTGTTCGGACTTTCTATGGACTATGAATTGTTCTTGCTCTCACGCATTCGCGAAGAACACCTTGCAGGTAAATCAAATGTTGAATCAGTTGCAATAGGCCTGCAGCGATCTGCGCGAATCATTACTGCTGCTGCAGTCTTGTTGGCAGTGGTCTTCGGTGCTTTCGTTACTAGTGGAGTTACATCAATTAAGACGATGGGCTTTGGTGTTGCTCTAGCGGTTATGTTAGATGCAACCATTGTTCGTGGCCTATTGGTTCCAGCTTTGATGCGACTATTTGGTGAAAACAACTGGTGGGCACCTAAATGGATGCAGCGATTTACCTTGCGCCACTAATCTCGCGTACCCTTAGGCCATGGATTTAATCGCTTCCCTGCAATGTGCAGATCAGCCTGGCATCGTTCATGCCATGACTTCTGCTGTTCTTAACTGCGGCGGAAACATTATCGAGAACCAGCAGTTCACCGATCCAACAACTAATCAATTTGTAATGCGTACCCGCTTTGAAACATCACAAGGAATCGAAGGCGCACAAAAGAGTTTGAATGATGGTCTTTCAAAATTCAGTCCTTCTTTGCACATTCGTCCAACTGCACAAAAGCCTCGAGCCCTAGTAATGGTCACGACAGAAAGTCATTGTTTGCGTGACCTTTTGTACTTAGAAGAACTAGGCGAGCTCAACGTTGAAATTCCTTTGGTTATTTCAAACCGAGAAGAACTGCGTTCTTTAGTTGAATCCCATGGAGTTAAATTCCTGTTCTTGCCAGTGACTGCAGATACAAAGGCAACACAGGAGGCGGAAATCTTGCAAAAGATCGACGAACTAAAAATTGATTTCGTCGTATTGGCTCGTTACATGCAGATTCTCTCGCCTGATTTCTGCAACACAATGCCCGGAAAAATTATCAATATTCATCACTCCTTCTTGCCTGGATTTAAAGGCGCTAAGCCTTATCACCAAGCTCATGAGCGCGGCGTAAAAATCATTGGCGCATCTGCACACTTTGTGACAAGTGATTTAGATGAAGGCCCAATCATCGAACAAGATGTGGCCCATGTAACTCATAATGCATCTGCTGAAGAGCTAATTGCAATTGGTCGCGATATCGAACGTCGTGTTTTAGCAAAAGCTGTGAAGTTATACGCAGATGACAAGATCTTTATTGTTGGAAAGAGAACAGTAGTTTTTTCTTAAGCCTAAGAATTGTGTGTCCCCGGCGGGAGTTGAACCTGCGACCTACCGCTTAGGAGGCGGTTGCTCTATCCACTGAGCTACGGGGACCAATCGTTATGAATTACTTCATAACAATGGCCAATCTTGTCATGAATAAAGTGAACGGGTAGACTCTCGATTCTAAGGAAAAGGAAGTTATTCCCTCATGAGAGGCCAACAATGAAGGCGCTAGTTATAGGCGCGGGCGGAGTTGGCAGAGCTATTGTCAATATCGCATCACGTAAATCATTCATTACTGAAATGGTTGTCGCTGATCGAACTCTGTCACGCGCGGAAGAAGCAGTTAACCGAGTCAAGGATGCACGATTTTCAGCAGCGGAGGTGAATGCTGCCGAACTGGAAGATATCCGTGCGTTAATTCGCAAGGTTAAGCCTGATGTAGTTGTTAATGCGGTTGATCCGCGTTTTGTGATGCCGATTTTCCTTTCTTGTGAAATCGAAAATACAAATTACATCGATATGGCGATGTCACTATCTCGCCCACATCCTCACTATCCAAACTCTGAAACTGGCGTAAAGCTTGGCGATGAGCAGTTTGCACGTGACTGGAACTGGGGAGAGCGTCAGATTTACGCACTCGTCGGAATGGGAATTGAGCCAGGCATGAGCGATGTTTTTGCGCGCTACGCCGAAGATCATCTCTTTAGCCGAATCGATTCATTTACGGTCTTTGATGGTTCTAACTTAACTGTTGAGGGCTACGACTTTGCTCCATCATTTTCAATCTGGACAACTATTGAAGAGTGTTTGAATCCACCATTGGTGTGGGAAGACGGTCGTGGTTGGTACACAACTGAACCATTTAGCGAAATCGAAGTATTTGATTTTCCTGAAGGTATTGGACCTGTCGAGTGCGTAAATGTTGAACACGAAGAAGTTGTACTGATCCCCCAGAAAGTTGATGCCAAGAAGGTCAACTTTAAGTACGGACTTGGTGCGCAGTTCATTACAACTTTGAAAACTATTCATATGTTGGGAATGGATCGCAAGGACTTTGTAGATGTACAAGGCATTCAGGTTTCACCACGAGATCTACTTGCCGCGGCTCTACCTGATCCTGCAACGCTTGGTTCGCGCATGAAGGGCAAAACTTGTGCAGGTGCACTTGTTAAAGGCTTGAATAAAGAAGGAAAGCCTTATGCCTGTTATATGTATAACGTTGTAGATAACGAGTGGTCGATGGCTGAATACGGCGATCAAGCAGTTGTTTGGCAGACCGCAATAAATCCAGTTATTGCAATGGAGCTGATTCATAAAGGTATTTGGAAGCCAGAAGGCGTTGTTGGACCAGAATGGTTTGATGCAAAGCCGTTCCTAGACTTACTTCCTTCATATGGAACTGAGTGGAAAATCCGCGACGAGGATCCTTCAGGAATTCCGGCCTAACAGATGAATTCGTGGGCGCTTGTCACGGGTGCGACATCAGGAATTGGTGAGAGTTTTACTCGCCTGCTGGCGTCTAAGAAGTACAACGTTGTGTTGGTTGCTCGAGATCTGCCACGACTTCAAGAACGTGCCCAAGCTCTTGAAGCAAAATATGGAATCAAGACCCATGTAATTCAAGCAGACCTGGCAACGGATGAAGGTTGTCTAAAGATTGAAAAGTACATTCTTGAAAACCAAGTTGATGTGCTTATCAATAACGCAGGTTTTGGTACGAGTAAAGCTTTCACAATGTCGACACTTGACATTGAGCAGCAGTTACTTGATGTACTTGTGCGTACGCCAATGCGCCTTATGCATGTTGCTCTGCCACTGATGAAGCAGAGAAATCAAGGAATCATCATCAATGTTTCATCTGTGGCTGGATACATTGCTGGCGGTTCTTACAGCGCTTCTAAGTCCTACTTAACGGTTCTGACTGAATCTCTACACACAGAGCTTGCTGCAACAAATGTGACGGTGAGCGCATTGTGCCCAGGCTTTACACGCACCGAGTTCCATCAACGCGGCAAAATGTCGATGAAGGGGCTACCTAACTTTTTGTGGCTAAATTCTGATCGCTTAGTTGAGCAATCCTGGAAAGATGCGATGAAAGGTAAGCCGGTTAGCGTTCCAGGCTGGCAGTACAAGCTGCTTGTCTTTGTTGTGCAAACCTTGGTACCACGTTCTCTCGTTAGAAAAGTGGGTATGAATCTGAGGAACAAGCAACGAAAGTAACGGTCATACTTATGGGACTCACGGCGGGTTTTCAGCCTTCTTTAAGTGCCTAATCGATAGTATTACCTCATTACTACGAAAGGCACATATATGTTCCGCAAGATCGCATCACTTTCTGTAGCGCTCGTGGTCGCCGGTGGCGTCATGATCGCAGTACCTGCAGATGCAGCCGTCAAGATTTCAAACGGTGTTGCATGCAAAAAGTCAGGTCAAACAACTAAGACAAGTGGCGGAACCTACCGTTGCGCAAAAAATCCATTGGTTTCAAGCACAAAGCTGACGTGGTTATCAATTGATTGCTTAACTGCTGCAAACGATGCTGTGAAAGCTCAACGTTCTTCAGTTACTACAGCTGCAAACTTCAAAGCTCAGTTGCCAGTCATTGAACTCGGCATAACAACTGAGACTGCCAACAAAGCAGAGATTCAAGCGAAGTTAGATGAGGCGACAAAACGTCAAGTTGCAGCGCAGGCGAAGTTAGCTGCTGCAGTCACAGAGGCTGATAAAAAGATTTTGACAACTGCCGTGGGTTCATGGACATCAGCCACACGTGCCTATGCAAGCAAGATTCGCAACATCGATATCACAATCAGAAAGCTAGAAGCTGCAAAGCTTGCTGCTACCAATAAGCCAGCAGAGCTTGCTGCAAATATTGCTGATGCGCGCGCAAGTGCAAAGCTGATTTGCACCAAGGGCTTCTAAAAATAGAGCTTCTAAACTAACAACTTAACAAAAACCCCGCTGCCATACAGGTAGCGGGGTTTTTGCATCTAAGGGAATCCCTATCCCCTTGCCCCCGTAGTGTTCCTAGGCTTAACACATGCGCAAGCTTCGTTTTCTTGCCCCGGTCATGTTTGTGGTTGCGCTATTGGTACATCAAATATTGAACAGCGCATGGTCTGATTTATTTCTCTTCAATGTGATTCCAATACTTTGCCTAGCTTCAATACTTGTGGCACCGGGCCGCACAAACAAATGGGCCCAGCCACTGACCGCTTTAGCTATCGGAAGTTGGAGTTTGGGCTCACTTGCAGCAACTGCTAGTTCCTATACGCAATTGTCGGCACTTTTGGGAAACATCTCTGATGTCCTGTATCTACTCTTCTATCCGCTAGCTCTTTTGGGTTTACAACTGCTGATTTCAACGCAACAAAGGTTGACGATTCTTGAAGTCGTCGATGCCGCAATTGTCGGATTGGGCTTAAGTACTTTAGGTGCAGCTTTTGCACTGCAACCAGTTATGCCCCACTTTGATGGCGATCTCAATCAATCTTTTCTGGCAATCATCTATCCGGTCGCGGACTTAGTCTTGATTTGTTTCATCTTGGCAACCGTAGTGATGCAGGGTTTTTCTGTCCGGGGATTGCTTTTAACAATAGGAATTTGTGTATACGCGGCCACTGACTTTCTCTTCTTATGGCAGAACCTCAATGTGAACTATGTTTTTGGTTCTTTAGTAGATTATGGGTGGCTTCTTGCTTTCATTGTGATTGCTGAAAGCGTATGGCAACCAGGTACAGCTAAATCAGTTAAGACAGGTGTCAGCCCAATTCTGATTACTATCTCTGTTTTCTTAAGCGCAACGCTTCTGGCATTGCTTGCGATTGCCCCCGATAACTTTCCACATTTCATTTTGATTCCTGCGATAGGAACTTTGGCACTTGCTTTTGTGCGAATGAGTATTGCTTTAAGTCAGGCACGCAACATCGGCCAGGAGAGAGTTTTAGCTAGAACTGATGAATTAACAACTCTTCCTAATAGAAGACGTTTGATTGCTGAAATACAAAGCTACTCGACGCGAAGAGGTTCACTTCTGCTTTTAGATCTGGATGGTTTTAAGCCAGTAAACGATACGTACGGACATGAGGTTGGAGATAAAGTCTTACAACAGGTTGCCCAACGATTTAGTCGAGCTTTGCCCAGTAACGCGCTGCTTGCACGGTTAGGCGGGGATGAATTTGGAATTTTGGTTGATGGATCCCAGGAATCGGTGATGGAAATTGCGCTTGCCCTGCGCGGAACTCTTTCTTATCCATTTCTTATCGCTGGCCACGAGGTAAGTATCGGCGTCAGCATAGGTATTGCAGATAATGATGGTGCTGCTGATTTGTTGCAGAGGGCAGATAACGCGATGTATTCGGCTAAGCGTCAGGCATTGGGGGTTTGTCAGCTTTAATCTCTTGCAAACGAGCAAGCGCTTCATGACGTTCGACTGCATGATCCACGATTCGCTCGGGGTAATCCTTGCTGTAGCCATCAAGGAACAGCCAAGGCTCATGGATTTCAGCTGCTGATAAGTGAGCTAGCTCTGGAACATATCGGCGAATGTAGTCGCCATTTTCATCAAAACGTCGACCCTGTTCTATTGGATTAAATACTCGGTAATAAGGGGATGCATCGGTTCCACATCCTGCAGTCCATTGCCAGCCATGTGCATTTGATGCAACATCGTAATCAACTAAATGATCTGCAAAGAAACGTTCGCCCAGTTGCCATTCAAGGTGTAGATCCTTAACTAAAAATGAAGCAACAACCATTCGAGTTCGGTTGTGCATCCAGCCCTCAACGACTAGTTGGCGCATCGCAGCATCTACAAATGGGTAGCCTGTTTTTCCTTCACACCATGCCTGAAACTGCTTGCCAGGTTTGTCGTAACGCATCTCGGCAAATTTTGGCGCATAGTATTCAATATCGGTCATTGGGTTGTTGAACAAAACATCGGCGTAAAATTCGCGCCAAGCAATTTCTTTTCTAAAGGTGTCATGTGCTTTGCTCTCGCCAAGATTTTGAAGCAGTGTGCGAGGGTGAATTTCGCCAAACTTTAGGTATGTACTCATTTTCGACGTTCCGTCGATCCCTGCAAAGTTTCTGTTTTCGTCGTAAGAATCTAAACCTTTGTTGGTGAACTCTTTGAATCGCTTCAGCGCTGCCGCTTCTCCTGCTTGAATCACAGAAACGCCTTCAGGCATAGGGAAATCAGGAAAAGCGCGATATTCGGCGCTTGGTTCTACACAAACAAACTTCTTTGGTGTTACTGCTGGAGCACGCCAACCATGCGCGCACCAAGCTTTATAGAAAGGGGTGTACACCTTGTAAGGCGTTGCATCAGATGGCTTGAGTACACGGCCAGGTGCAACTGCATATGGACTGCCAGTTCTAACCAATGGGATTCCTGCAGCTTCAACTTTTGCATCTCGAGCCGCGCCATATCGCTCATACTCTGCTGATATGTGTACTTGCTCCACGCCATACTTTTTAATCAAAGCCGATAGAACTTCGACTTGATCACCTTCAATAATGTGTAACTTGTTTCCAAGAGATTCATCGAGCAATCGCAGTGATTGACCCATGTATGCAAGCAGTTTTGAGCCAGCCTCTTTAATCTGAGTCTTATCCAAAATGAAAAGCGGAATTATTTGATCTGATGATTCGATTGCAGCTAACAAGGCTGGATGATCGTTGATTCGAAGGTCGCGACGAAACCAGATAATTGATGTTTTCGGCGTTGACATGGGATGATTAAATCATCATGCAGGAGATTAAGCGCTTTCAAATCCGAGGAGTTCCCGGCGAGGTTGTCCGCACACGCTTTGATGACCGAATTGTGGATTACTGGACACCTCGTGGTGGAAGCGAGCACCTATTAATCGCACATGATGGCCAAAATGTCTTTGATGGCACCACCAGCACCCATCGACGCCAGACCTGGAAAATGGCTCAATCTGCAATTGATGTTGCAAATGAGCAAGGAGTCAAACCTCCAACAATCATTGGTGTC
>Ga0082207_1000535_pt1 | contig 21328 bp, 12 predicted proteins | sample LakMenEpi10Aug09_FD_71540 | JGI IMG/M metagenome (GOLD analysis project Ga0082207, IMG submission 71540)
TAGCTGACGCCGGGCTCTGTGTTGCAAAATCCATTCTCATCTTGAACACTTCCCTACCATTCCGTCACAAACGGAATACCTCAAAAGTGTGAGTTGAGGCAATCTTCGCTCGCGTGTCCAAAACCAGGTGGAGTATGCCATTTAGAGTCGATCTTTTCCGGATATACCGAGCCAACAGCGGCGCGAACGAATCGGGGCCGTGCTTGCGCGTGGGGCTAGCCCACGTTCTGGACCAAAGATCCAAAATCTCAGCAACTTTGGCGGCCCATGTCTTGAGATCCTCTCCGGTATCAGGATCTTTGTTTCTTAACCCGAATTCGGGGATCCGGAGGATGCCGACGGCGAAGGTTCGCGGTCGGCATCACTTAACCCGCCAACAGATTGGAGTAGCTAACGCAGTTTGAAGGCATCCTGCGCGGGGATTTCGCCGCGTCGTGGGGGCGAAGGTTTATCGCATAGTGCCAAAGTCGCAAAGTGCCTATCACACACCTACTGGATCGATTGGCAACACCCCGAGCTTAGCGTTCGTGAGCAGTGTCGCGTGCTCGGTTTGAGCCGATCGAATCTCAACTACGTATTCGAACAATTCCTTTACTCACTAGATCCTCGATGATTAGATGAACCGCAGTCTGTGTTTGGTCCGGAATGATGTCGGAATGAATGTAATTGTTTCGAGACCGCGCGATCGCTATAGTGACATCCGCGTCTGAGATTGGTAGGTCAAAGACTCTTGTCTTATTAAACTTACCAAGCTTTCCACGAATCAAATCGCCAACTTGACCACAGGACAACTGTCTTGTAGAGGGAAAGTTGTCGAAATGAAGCAGCAACCATAAATCGAAACATGGGTTCGACAGCGCAACAAAAATGCCCTTTTGCCTGCATCGCTTGACAACCTCCACCAAGTTCTGAATATGATGCTTTGGATCCAATGGTCGGTGTCGCAAACAAGCCAAAACTGGTCTCCTTCTCCAACACTGTATTCGGCTAAGTACTCGTCCAGTCTGGCCATCACATGTTCTGGAGATGATCTACCTTGATCGGTTTCCAAAACATGAAATTGAACTCTCGTGGACTGAAATATATCAAAGTATTGCTTCACTGCGTAGCGATCTTCCGATGCGATAACCACACGCGACGCGTCGCGTGTTCGGTTCTCAGATCGATGGATTCGTCTCTTCTTACGCATTGCCTGTCTCTGTTGGACATTCGACCAATTGCATGAGTTTTTCCATTCCCCCAACGAAAGGAATTGCCCCGAACCGCCCTTGCAGATAGCTTTTCTCAATACGCAAGTCGTTACGAACCTTTAGTTCCGTTAGAGAATACAGGTGAGTTTGTTGTTTGGGGTCTTTTTCTGCGAACCAAATTTCGTCCCGCCTAAGCAGATCTTGATCAAGCAGATGCGTTTCGTGGGTTGTAACGACCAACTGCTGACATGCTCCTGGACACGATTCCACAAAGAATCTAAGTAGGGCGTGGGCAAGTAATGGATGCAAGCTTCGGTCCAGCTCATCAATCACAAATACCTTACAACGAGTTTTTAGGTGGTAAAGCGCCGGAAGCAAATGAAGGAATCTCTGCGTTCCATCAGATTCTTCATCGAAAGAAAGCGAGAAATCATGTCCGTCGATCGAATGCTTAGAAGCTAGGTTTCTGCGAATAACAGTTGTTGGATCGTCCGGATCAAGATAGAGGCTCATTCCAGGTCCGACCGCAATTCGAGAATCATCGCTGTCCTTAAGGGACTTAAGGCTTTCAACTAGTTGCTTGGGAAGTCTGTCCGCCTGTATTCGGTTCCTCTCTACGGTTAAGTCACCTATTCCAGTTCCAATACTGGAAAGAAACTCCCCAGCGAAGTTGCGAAATCCCGAGTTGCTGTCTAGATATTCCAAGATGGGTCCGAAGCTTGCTTCCGGTGGGATGATCGACAAGCACTGGGAAAACCAAAAAACAACGCTATTGAGAATCTCGCCTCTACGTTCTCCATCGAGATCGACAATCTTGTTGAGCAGAAGCTGGTTTGGACGTACGCCAAGAGTCTCAAGTGCTTTCAATGCATCAGTGGAAGCAGTCGACATTTGCTCAAATCTCTTGAGATCTCCAAACGTTACTTCTTTGCCTTTTCGATGGAATACCTCCGCCTCCCTCCCCTTGTCATTCGTAGCTTCAAGCCACTCTTCGGATACTTCATCCTTGGAAATATCGAATCCATAGACATAGATTCGATTGCCGAGCATAAAGCGAAACTCGAACGAAGATGGTCGGGCCGGTTCATTTGTAAATCGAAACTGCTGCAGGGCGATTCGCTTTGATGGGCCTGATCCCTCAATAATGAGGTCCTGAGCGAAGCTCATCGCTCGAACGAGGTTCGACTTTCCAGCTGCGTTCGCTCCATAAATCACGGCGGTGCGAAGCGTGCGTTCGTCCGTTCCTGGGATTGAGACGCAATGGTCCTCGTGGCCCTTCTGGCTCTTGGATGCGACTAAATTGAGCGTCTGTTCGCTTCCAATCGAACGGAAGTTTTCCACGGAGAAGTTGATCAACATTGTTTGGTTCGTGATTTTTTCACGAAAATAGTGCTTTTTTTGATTGTTTTTGCGTGCATATATGCGTACTGTACGCGAAGAAATCGCGAAAAGCAAGGATTGACCCGGTTTCGAGCCACCAAATTCGTGCCTAAAATGCGGAAAACTCACAGTCTGCAAGCTAAGGGAATTGAATAGCAAAGGAGGGGGAATGCGAGGGATTTACTCAGCGAACTATCTGCTTCGCCTGACTGAGAACTTCGCCAGGAAAAACGGCTCCCAATCCATCGATCTTGGAAAGCAGTTTGACCTTGTGACCGGGACGAGTACGGGTGCATTCATAGCTTGTGGGCTAGCAGCTGGAATTGATCTGGAGAAGATCGTCAATATGCATCTGGAATATGGCAAGCAGATTTTTCGGCTGCAACTTCCTCACGGAAGTCGAGGCATGGTGTTAATGCGACTTGTCAAGGATATTCTTTGTCGTGGAAAGTATCTTGCGGAGGGAACCTCATCGTTGCGGAAGGCGCTACAGTCATGCTTCGGAAGCGAAACACTCGGAATGCTGTACGAGCGGCGGCAGATTGCCGTAGCTGACAACTTGACAAAGACTCCGACCAGCATGGAGATGTTCGAGACACTCATATCCGTCAACAGTTCCAGATTTGTGAGTTAGCCCTGGATTGACTGTAAATTCGGAAATACCCTGTTAAGCGAATTATTCAATATAGAATATTCCTACAACAACTGCTTACAGGGTAGCCGATCCTCGAACCGACCCACTATAAGACCGAGTACTTTAACTCTGATACCAAGAGATAAAGCTATGACCAGAAGCAACTTAGGACTATGCGTCAGGCAGATGCGACAGAGCGTCCTGCATGTTCTTGCACACCTCGGTGTGAGGGCCAAAACAGTCAGTTTTTTTGCTTTCCTTGATCGCTAAGCCATCTGCGATGCCACGCCGGATTCTATTTCGCTATATTGGCAATACGAGATGTTCGTTTTGTAAGAACTATCGCTTTTCAATGTTTTCGGTCAAACGAAACAACAATTATGCCCATAAAATCAGCCAACGCTAGCGCAAGCTCTATTGCAGGGCAAGACTCTCAAGACGCGAGTCTCAAGTATGTTTCTCCCGAAGCGCAATTGGTGGGTATTCTCAATGCACTCCATTCAGTTTCCAGGGATCCGACCGTTGCCGTTGCAGCTCGAAACGAACTTGTACTGTGGTGCGAAAACCATCTGCGTCGAAATCTAAAAGCAATCTTGTTCAAAACCTTTGGGCCGCAGGTCACCCATGACGGAAGCCTGCGTTTTACCGCCCTTTGGAACGACGTGCTGGCAAAGGCCTTGCGTAGCAGCAAACTTGAATTCAGAAATGAGGATGTTCTCAAGAGTTTGACATCCTACTTTTCTGTGGCGCTTGCGAATCGTGCGTTGGACTATCTACGCAAACGCAAACGCAGAGAAAAGCATTTAAACGATGAGATAAAAACTCTGGTCGAGCAGCGAGAACGTCACCTGATGCAAACCCATCAGATCGACTTCGGCGTTCTACTTGAGACCGCAATGAAATGGGAGAAAGCGGGCCTGTCCATAGGAACGATCTTGCGCCTCCGCTACGTCGACGGTCTGTCCTATGAAGAGATCGGCAATCTGACGGGCAAGTCGCGAGACCAAGTCAAATACGAACTTTCTCTAGGACGTTCCCGATTAAGTCCAATCGCAACAAATCTGATCACTTCGTAATCAGATCCACCAAGCCCAACACCAAGCCCAACAAAAGCCCAGTATTCATGTTTCTGCAAACACCCCCTTCGAGCCACATTCCAAATATTCACAAAGGGATTGGGTTATCGGATGCCAAAGCAGTCGGCGTTGTTTCCAATCCAACACGCGAGCACTTACGTCAACAAGGGATTCAGCTTCATGAGCCGCTCGGAACGCCTGGCGCTTTTGGAATTGTCATGGCTGCGACAGATGCCATGCAGCGTCGGCTCGCTGTAAAAATTGTCTCTCAAGCTGCGGATGGGGAGTCCCGCAAACGCCATCAACGCGAATGCATGGTCTTTAGTGTTGGTGCAATCCCCGAAGGTTTGGGGCCAAGGTGCTACTCAGCGTATAAAGTCGCTGCACCCAATGACGCTGAAATCCATGCGGATATCGCAGATGGTGTACAACCCTATTTGGTCATGTCAAGAATCGAAGGGCTTGAACTTCACGCATATATCCAAGGGCAGCTTCTGCCCATTTCGCAGCGGATCGAATTGGTCATGCGACTTTTCGATGCACTGAAGAGATTGCACCAGTGTGGCATTGTTCACGGCGATATTTCCCCAAGAAACTTGTTGATCGAACCCGGTGCCCAAGTCCGCTTTATCGATTTCGGCGGGGCTCGTGAAATCCACGAAAGTCTCCGTGCAATACCACCCACAACAGCCCTTGGAGGTACTCCCGGATACGCTCCATTCACACAGCTAACAGGGGAGCAACAAGCATCGATAGCAACCGACCTTCGCGCTATGTCTGCTGTGGCCTATGACACCCTGAGTGGCCAATTGCATGATGAACAATTGAAACCATCCGAAAAACTTAAGAAGCTCAAGAAAATCGGAATCCCTGCTACGCTAGCAAAGATCGTCCTTAAAGGACTCCAGGCGTCGGATAATAACCCATTTAGCACTTCAGATGCCTTTGCCAGTGCAGAGGAAATCCTCACAGCCATTCGCAAGTGGCAAACGCGACAGACTCGAATCAAACAAGCATGGGTTTTTGTACCTGTGCTGGCGGTTGCTTGCGTGTTGCTTACCATGGCCTGGCGGCTGTTCGAGGCCCCGGAGAGCAATTCGCCTCAGGAATTATCGACGGGGATCGAAAAGGAAAAAAAACCACTCATACACTTGTTCCCTCCTGATCGTCCAGAAGCAGCTTTCAAACCTATGGAACTGCCCACGCAGAAAATTTTTAAGGAGGAGGTGTTCGATACAAGGGATTGGGAGGCAACGAACCAACCGCTAGCTGATGCAATCAACAGACATCGTGAGTTGGTTCGAAATCGAGATATCCGATGGGAGCAATTCATAGAGGCTATCTCGATCCTACGGCAGATGGACGTAGAAATATCGGATCATGAATTCGTAGTGCGCAAAGCGTTGAAGCAGCGGGACGAGGCGTATCATCAGAAGTTTCTAGCCTTGGAAGGGCTACTGGCAGCAAAGCGAGCTGAGCGACAGAAACTCATCGAGAAAAAAGGTCAATTGACAGCTTCGGCCCCTGTGGCGGAAATCGATCGACAGATTGCATCGTTGATCTCTCAACAAGCGAACTATCTCAACGGATACGAACGAACCATCGGCAAGCAAAGCATCGATCTGAAGAAGCTTATGAACTCGGGTTTTATCCCATCTGGCAAAAGCGCATGTGAATCCTCTTACGCTCAGAATCATCATCAGCATTCCACTTGGGAGGATTCCGGCAGGTTTCATCGACATCGGTAACTCATGAATGCGTGAGATTAGAAAAAACAGCTCTTCGGGAATTTTAGTGGTTGGTACTGACTCGTACTCGTACTCGTACTCGAAAACGCCTGAATCGATTCCATGCGATCAACTTTTCAGAGAAGCTGAAACCTCGGTATTTGGCCTTTTTGTCAACCAAATCCCAATACTTCTCTTCGAGTACGAGTACCGTTTCACTGAGTACGAGTACGAAAAGAACCAGTGGTATGAATTGCCAGCCACGATAATGCCGGATGGACCTTTTTTATTGGGCCGTTTTGGATAAATCGAGAAAATTACAGCCTGCGTATTCCCACTCGAGCGTTGATCTTAATAAACCGTTAGCACATCAAGTCTATCTCTGTCATTTTTACATGCTCTATACGCCAACATGACATACTTATACGAACTCGAATTGCTGTCCAAAAAAGCAGAACTCACTCTCGTTGAAACTCGAATCGCAGATCGCCAGTCAGAGCTTGCGACCGAACTCGATGCGATCCTCGAATTTCAATCAAGGTACGTATCCAATGTTAGCGTCTTGTACCGGACGCTCGATCAGATCCAGGCAGAAATCGCGGTTCTACTGGTCGCCGGTATACCTGAACCACCCGCTTATCCACCAGCCATAACCTCTGACGAAAACGAGCCTGTGCATCTTTCTAAGTGTACCGGATTGATCAAGTTTTCCTCGTCAACGTCAAAAAACCAAGCTGGTTCAGCCAGTGAGTTGCTAAAGCTGTTTCGAAGAGCTGCGATCAAGCTACATCCTGATTTGGCAACCGACGACCGAGATAGACAGCAACGCTGTCGAGCCATGGCGCAGGTAAACGGTGCGTATCAACGCGGCGATTTAGAATCGATTCAGTTGATCTTGCTGCAATTGGATAAAAACGAGGGAACGTCAGCTCTCGACCCTATTCTCAAGGAGCTTAACTGCGTCATTCGTCATTTGGAACTGGCAAAAAAACGATTGCACAAGCTAGACCAAGAGCTTGGTCGTATCAAAGCCGACGAGTGGTACGTTCTCTACCAAAAGGAAAAACAGTGGAAGTCTAAGGGCAAGGATCTTATCAACGCCTTATCCCTTGACGCCAAGAAAGAGATCGCTAAAGCAGAAAAGGTTTTAAACTCACTCAGGAAGAAGGATCGACTATGAGTATAGATTCACTCCAACTAAGCATACGTTACCCGAAGGCCCCCATGCTTGCTAATCGTTTCGCAACGCGCGGAATGCGAGCACTCGATGCGATCGAGAAGAAGGAGGCGATCTCAGAGCCGCTTGAAACACTCTCTCTTACCAATTCGATCGGTATGCGTCTTGGGCATATCTCCGCCGGTTCATTTCAAATGGGCAATCCAAGATCACAAACCAGCCCATTCCTCTCCGAGACCCAACATACGACGACCCTAACACAGGATTTCTACATCGGTTGCTTCCAAGTCACCCAGGGGCAATATCAGAAGGTCATTCGGGAGAACCCAAGCTGTTTTAGGGGCAAAAGGAATAACAAAGACACTGCTGATTTCTCCGTTGAGAATGTCAGTTGGTACCAGGCTTATGCATTTTGCCTTTTCCTCTCCGCTCTCCCTGAGGAACGGGAAGCTGGCCGTGTCTATCGATTACCGACCGAGGCCCAGTGGGAGTACGCCTGCCGCGCTGGAAGCACGACGGCTTATTGTTTTGGGGACGATATGATCATGCTCGACAAGTACGCATGGCACGGATCGAATTCTCGAGCAAGCACCGTAGCGGTCGGACAAAAGCGTCCAAATGCATGGGGCTTGTACGACATGCACGGCAATGTGCTCGAGTGGTGTGCCGATTGGTATGGCCAGTATCCAAGCGAGGCGTGCGTAGACCCTGTGGGGCCCGACAAAGGCTATGGTCGTGTATTTCGAGGGGGAGCCTATGACTTCAACCCCGAATTGTGCGGTGCAGCGTTTAGATCCATGAACCACCCGACCTATCGGATGAACAACCTGGGGTTCCGCGTGGCGATGGAGTGTCTCTGATTCCGATTCATTTTTGCCTTTGAGACTCCCATCCGTGACGCTCATTGCGTGCGGGCCGATTGAACCTTGGAGTTCGCTGAAGGTGAATGCTCCCAAAAATTCTGCCACTCTTGAAGCGAACCTAATCCACCCAAAATCCGATTCGCCTGACGCATGTCTCGACCCGCAAGATACCCGCTGTCGGACTTGTGGGTACATCCTTCCTCCCGCCAGTCGACTAGGCGATGTGTCCAATCCAACACATCCTGGAAAGTCTCCAATTCAGGCCCCTTCCAAGGCGATCGAGTTACAGTCAAAGCATAATCGGTCGCAAATCGGCAATCGCGACTCTCTATCTCGATCCTGTCGCTTACCGATCGCCGCAAAATCAAACTCACTGCACTCTGTCCAACAAATTCCGTCTGCTCGATAACCAAGCGACTCGCATTGTCCTTTGGATGACTCTCAGGTGCAGAAAAAATTGCGATCCCTGCTCTCGATATCATCTTGCAACGGCGAACCTCAACCACCCCACCTCGCATCATGCAACCCAACGCAAACAACTTTCCATCAAACGTCGAGTCGATCACCTTGGCTCGACCTCCAACGCCAAGAACCGTACCCTGAATGGTTGAAGTAAACTCGCAACTCTGGACGTCCAAGAAACACCCCACGTCTGTCGAGATCATATTGACAAACTGTCCCTCCTCGAAAACTTGGGCACCCTGAGGTGGCCTCCAATCGAACTTCAAACCTCGCATCGTCAAATCCCCATCGGTCCTTAGCAAATATCCCACCTGACGATCGTCTTGAACTCCATAACGGATCGTCGGCATGGTTCCCGGACTCGCTTCGAGCGTCAATCGCTTGTCCCGTACCTGGATCCCACTTTCAGCAACGTCGCGATCGATCAAGATCCGGTCACCATCGCTTGCATGAAGGATCGCTTGGGCAAGCGAATTATAGCTTTCCGCTTGACCCTCGATCCAAACGCCGCGAAGCACTTTAGGCTCAGTCTCTTTGGTCACACTTGGCAAATTTTCGTTGGATGATTTCGGACTCGAATTGAGAAACACAAGCCCCACAAGGAGGGCCAATCCACCGAGGAACCCGAGAATCGATAAGACCTGGTTGGTTGCCAGGACGGATCGAGTCATCGTCGGAAAGGATTTGGATTCCAAAGAGCTTACCACCTGACTTGCGCTTTGGAGTCGATCCTCTGGTCTCTTCGAAAGCAACTTATCCACCAAATCCGATAGCCACAGCGGGGTCTCGGGCCGAACCCGTGCGACCGATTCGACTCGCTCATTGCGGATCTTATCGAGCACCACAAACACATCCGGATGCTCAAAAGGTGTGACACCTGTGAGCATCCCATACATCATCACTCCTAAACTAAACAGATCCGAACGCGCATCGACCGAAGTCTTTAGCGACTGTTCCGGGGACATGTACAGAGGTGTTCCAACAATGAACCGATTATCCGTTTGTGTCTGGTTATCCTGTCTCTTGGCCAACCCGAAATCGGCAATCCGCACCGCGCGTGCTTCCCCTTCGAGCAAAATGTTATCGGGCTTCAAATCCCGATGGACAATCTTACGCTCATGCGCAGCGACTAAGCCTCTTGCGATCTGCAAACTGATCGACACACAGTGGTCTACCTCCAGACGTCCTTGACGGCTAAGCAAACTCCTGAGCGACTCTCCATCGACATATTGCTGGATCAAGACCGGATTGCCTGCAGCAAACACGATGCTGTAAATCGAAAGTATATTTTCATGTTGCAACGCAGCGATCGCTTGAGCCTCAGCAATAAGTCGCTTCCTGGAATTCTCTTCCTGCGAAACTTCTCCTGAACCTAATAAATCGTCTTTGAGCACCTTTATCGCTACCGGTCTTTGCAAAGACTCGTCGATCCCCTCATAGACGATCCCCATTCCACCACGACCGATCTGGCGCACAACGCGATAACCGATCAGTTCCTTATTGAGCCTCTCGATTCGATCCTCGCTCACTATCGTATCGTTGCTTGAGGCTCGAATCGCGGATTGCTGGATCTCCCCATGGCCGCTTTGGAGTTTTTCGATGCGGTCAGCCAAGTGCTCGGATTTGTTCAGCGGAGGCTCAGGTGCACTGCCCACTGGCCATCGATTCGCACCTGCAAGTTCTTCCAATCGCGATTGCACCTGCGGGTTTGATGCGATGATTAGCTCGAGCTCAAGCTCTTGAGATCGACTCAGTTTCCCACCGAGCAAATCGCCAAGCAATTGATCATCGATGTTCTGCGGGTTGATCATGCCAGGACTCCGCAATCTCGATCTCTTGCCGCAGGCTCGATAACACTCGCGAGCGCGCGATGTAGACGGCTCCGGTGCTGATCCCGAGCTCTTGTGCGACGCTGGGTATCGACTTTCCCTCGACGGTTGTTCCCCAAAACGCTCGCCAAGTCGTCGGCTGAAAGGATGATTGCACCCGTTTTGCTGCCCAATGGAACATCCACAACTGGTACTCTTGCTCCCACAGATCCAACTGCTGGCGATCGGGTTGCTCTCGCAAGAGTTCGAGCACGCCCGTATCCCCAGTCCCGCGAGCATGTTGCTTGCACCGCGAAGCATGAAGCCTCAGGGTGTTTCGCAGCACCGTTAGCAACCAACCTCGAAACGAACCCTTGCTTGATTGATACTGCATCGACCCGATCGCATTGGTTACCCGAAGCAGCGTTTCTTGAGCAGCATCGGCCGCATCGGCATCTTGAAACCCCATCTTGACCGCATACGAATGCAGCAGTGGCATATACAAATCGACAAACTCCCGCCAAGCCGCTTGGTCTTGGGGATCGCGGATTCTGACCAGCAATGTGGCTCGGGTATCGAGAGGATTCATCGGCACCGTTGGAGAGTTTTATCAATAGACATCCAACGCGAATTCTAACCGATTCGTAACTCCTGTCGCCAAAGTTTGGATTCATTAATGGGTTATTTTTAAGCCTGTTTTCTAACGTCGCTGATTTCGTCTTTGTTTTTCCTGCCAATCGGTCAACTCGTCGTAGGCCAACCCTAGGCCTTGGACGACTCGAGCGTTTTCCCCTTCGGAGCCAGACCTGGAATTGATCAAATTGATCACGTTGAGCACATCCAGTGGCAAGATGAACCCGTCGTCATCGACATCTAGGAATTTCTTGATTCCAGGACCTATGTCGTCAAGCCGACGAGAACCATTGGTGTTGATGTCGTTGATCAACAGGAGCACATCGAGAGGACCGGTGAATCCATCGTCGTTGACGTCGAACGGATCGCGTTCGTTTCGCCAAACATTCGTCCCAAAGACTACGAATTCCACGATGGCTTCTGCCCGATGAATGCCATTGTCGACGCGGTAGACAAAACTCTCTTTGATAAACTCGGTTCGCTTCAAATTTCTAAAAGCCACGGCGCCATTGGGATCGTAGCTGATGCGACCATTTGCCGAAATCACGATGCGAGCACCAAGCAAACTCGACACGATGACTTCGTCGTCTTTCTCAGGAAGGAATTGCAACTCATGTCCATCGAAATGGGTCAACCTCGGCAAGAACTCACCAAAAAGCCCTCGGTCGTTTTCCAAGACATTCAAAACCGATTGCCCGAACTTACGCAGCAATCGGCTATCGTCAACACCTTCAAGCCCATCGAGCGATGTTCGCAAATAAACGTTGTTTCGATTGGGCGAACTCGTCGATCGGGCTTCGTTCCATAGAACGACCAACGAGCCGCCACCGAAGAAATCTTCAACCATACTCAGTTCAAGATCTCGGAGCGACCCGCCGATATCAGCCGACACCGGAATGTAGCTAGCCAAGAGGCTTTCGGAATCCGACTCGGCAATTCCAGGGCCGCTGGCTTCATCGGGGAATTCTTCGCTCAGGATAAAGTCCCCGAGCGTCGGGTCATAGAACCTGCCCATCACATAGATACTCGAACGTCCGTCACCACCAAAGACACCATCATCGCGCCAACCGAGATAGGTGCCGGAAAATCCCATCGCCAAATCCGGCTTGTCAGCATACCCAAGCGTATCGGAAACGGTCTGAGCACCAAAACGTGGACTCGGATCCTGCTGGTACTGGGGAACCATCGGTTGCACAACAAGCGGAAGGTTTGGATCGACGCGTAGCACCAATCCATCGACCTGATTCTCACGACTCGAAACCGTCTCCCATGCGACAGCCACATTGTAGATCAGTTCGATTTCACCTGGCACCGAACCTATTTGATCGAGATATTGAATTCCGATCGTCGGCTCTAGCGTATTGTCGTCAGTGATTTGATGAATCGTCTCCCAACGACCCGAAACGTACTCACGGAAAGAAACGTTCGGGACTCCCGGCAAGAAGAACGATTCGTCCCTCAACACCGCACGGTCTTTCCGAACAACGATATCGTGATCGATTCCATCGGTACTCGATATGGTCACTACAGCCTGGAACTCCATTGAAGCTGCATCGTAGCTTTGAAGGTTCCTGCCGGCACTAGGTATAAAGATTGACTGCTCTGTAAGAAACGTCTCGACTCTAGGAGTTTCCGAATAAACGTATTGCGAGCTTTTTACGATGCGTTGGCCAGAGACTGGGTTGGTCTCGACCCAAAACAGCAAGCCGCTAAAGTCGCTATGCTGGACGAATCGAGCGTGATCGGCCCGACCGCTTTGAGCCGGATTTACCAAGCGATCCCAAGCTTGATCCTGGCGAGCGATTTCGATGCTACTGGTTCCATCGGCAGCGATGCTCGTCCAAGCCACCACGAGCGAATCGCTCGATTCGGTCTTGAAAAGTGTTGGTCGTCTGGATTGGTTCTCATCGTTGCTGATCCCACCTCCGGAAGCCGAGTCAAAACTTCCGAAACCGGCCAACGCACTCCACTGTCCAACCCCATGGGGATGGTGGGCAACGTAGATTTCAGAATTTCCGTTTCGCCAATCCACCCACGCAACATAGACTCCAGAGTGGTCCACATAAACCGATTCCTCAAAGCCACCGACGTTGCTCAGTCCGCCGAAACTTGCCGAGCGACTCAGTTGTGAGAACCTGCCGCGTCGATCTGGACCCGAAGGCAACTGAAAATCGACAGCACCAGGCAGATCGGTTCCGTCGGTCACGATGTCGGTGTGAACTCCACCGTCGATGGTGTTGTTTCCGGATCCTCCATCGATGATGTCCGACCCGCCCAAGCCCATGATCGTATCATCACCCTCATCGCCGCTGAGCCGATCGCCAAAGAGGATGTTGTCTTGAGGTTTAGGATCGTCGGAGCCTTCGTCCGATCCGACGAGCGTGTCGTCTCCTTGATCCCCTTTGAGTGTGTTGGAAACTCCGTCTCCGGCAAACAAGTAATCGTTCCCTTGCCCCCCGCTGATGGTGTCTTGGTCCGCGTCACCATAGAGGGCATCATCACCATCACCACCAAAGAGCGTATCGTCTCCGTCTCCTCCTTCGACCACATCGTCGCCTTGGTCACCCATGAGGGTATCGGCACCGCGCTCACCATAGATGCGATCATCTCCTAAACCACCACGAACCGTATCAGCTTGATCCCCACCATAGATCACGTCGTTGCCGTCGTCACCCATAAGGGTATCGGCCCCATGATGACCGAGTATAAGATCGTCACCTTGATCGCCGTGGATCGTGTCGTCTTGATCGCCACCTCGTAGCGTATCGTTTCCATCGCCTCCAAAAATCCTATCGGATCCTTCATCGCCGTAGATGAAGTCGGATTGATCGTTGCCTGCGATAAAGTCCGCGCCCTGATTCCCCTCGATGATATCCGAACCTCGATTTCCATAGAGCGAATCGTCTGCGAAACCACCGATCAAATGGTCGTTTTCAAGACCGCCATCGAGGATATCGGAATCTTCTCCCCCATCGAGAATGTCATCGTCAGCTCCACCGATTAAGACATCCGAACCTTCATCGCCAAACAAGGTGTCGTCACCCAAATTTCCACGCAGATCATCATCCCCGGGACCTCCGTGGATCTGATCATCGTCGCGATCGCCAAAGAGTGAATCGGCCTGATCGGTGCCTCCGGTCAGTAGATACCAGCTCTCGGGTTGTTTGAAGTGAAAACCAAAGATTCGATCCCGTCCGTCTTGGCCATAAATCGTATCGGAGCCTTCATTGCCAAGAAGTGTATCGTCCCCTTGCTCACCGTAAATCCAATCATCATCAGGTCCACCAGCGATACGGTCTGCATCAAGACCACCGTAGAGCAGATCGCGATCTGAAACACCGGGAGGTAATGAATCGGCCAGTTGGTTGGAGTTGTAACCATAGATCGTATCGGCGTCGGGTCCTCCGTAGATCACATCGTCACCGGAGTTTCCTGAAAGTGTATCTTGTCCTTCTTGACCATATAGGATGTCGTTGCCTGACTGACCATCGATCGAGTCGCCTTCGGATCCTCCATAGATCGTGTCATTATCTAAGCCTCCGAAGATTTCATCTTCGCCTGCGCCACCGAAGATCAAATCATCCGATGGTCCACCTTCGATCGTATCGTTTCCTTCATCACCGTAGATTTCGTCTGCGTCCTCTTGTCCAAAAATCGAATCGTCGTCTTCGTTACCGCACAGTAGATCTTGTCCTAAGCCACCAAAGATACGATCGATCCCAGTGCGACCGTAGATGCGATCCAGTCCGTCATCCCCGAAGAGAAAATCTCCTTCGCTCCCTCCATCGATCGTATCATCATCGGGGCCGCCGCGGATCGTATCCGATCCGCTCTCACCGAGGATCGTATCGTTTCCTGCCCCACCTTGGATCGTGTCGGCATCGGGCCCCCCATAAAGCAGATCAGGGAAAATACCACCGACGATGCTATCGTCTCCTTCGTCGCCAAAAGCAACGTTCAGTCCGTTGCCTGTTTCGATTGAGTCGTTTCCAAGGCCCCCATGGATTTCATCGTTACCGTCTTGGCCAAAGAGATCGTCGTTGCCTGAATCTCCGTAAATCAGATCGTCATCGAGCCCTCCGAAAATGGTGTCATTTCCACCTGAACCCGAGAGTTCATCGCGACCAGTTCCACCGTCGATGAAGTCATTTTGTTCACCTCCGAGAATCACATCATCGCCATCACCGCCGCGCAAGATCGCTGATTTATTGACTCCAACTAGAACAATTCGATCGTCCTTGGAACCGCCGTCGGCGATGATCGTCAGCACATCGTTGGCTGCGAACCGCTGTGACTTTCCAAATGCTGAAACAATAACTTCAGAAGTGCTCTGCGTCACGGTGAAAAACTCTTCTTCGACATTGGGACGCACATCGCGTCTGAAAGCTTCAGGACCGATATAAAGGGTCAGCGTCCCGTTTGCATCCAGACCCCCAAGGATTGCTGGTGGTTCTGGCTCCACAAAAGGACAACCGATGACCTTGCGCCCGCGAGCCAAAGTGACCTCGGTTATCGGCAGTTCAAAGGGGATACCTCCAAGCTTGGCTCGAGCTTCTAAGGCTACGCCGAACTCACCGTTGAGAGCAAAACAGCCTGCATTGGACGTGAAATCCTTGCCTCGCACTTTGCCATCTTGATCGTGATCGATCAGATCGATGCCAACTTCGGAAAAGACACCACCACCGATGAGCAAGGACACACCCGGCACACCGATTCCGGCAGCCGCCAGCAAATCACCTCGAATGAAAACTTCATTGATGTCAGGACCTGTCCCGTCAGCATTGGCCCGATCGCTGACGTAAAATCCTTGGAAGAAATCCTTGGGGTCTCGCGACTTCGAATAAGCATCGAAGCCTTTGGTATCAAGCCCCACCTTGAAATCAAATCCTAGTTCCAATCCGCCGAAAATTCCCGCGAGGATTCCAGGGAAGACGGGGAACTCAAGTCCAATAGGCAACTTGAACGACGCATTAGGCAAATCCCAAGTGACCAAGGTAGCTTGGCCAACTCCAAGCAACCAGCCGATAGCGCTCAGTGGGTCCTCGATGATCGGAAGCCGCAAAGCACCTGGAGATGTCTCTAGAATCCCCGAAAAGTTCACTGCCCCTAAGTCAAATTGAGTGCGCAAGCCTCCTGGCGAAGGGATCTCTGCTAGATTCAATACACCAGGATCGAGCTGAGGTAGTCGGACATCAAACTGCGGACTAGCGAGTCCCCCGAATTGGATATCTCCGAGATCCAGATAGACCGACCAAGCGTTTGTGGTGTCAAGGTTGATCGCCAGAACGATCTGGCTGATCTGTTCGAGCGTTCTGACGAATTCAATCAGCGAGTCGACAGCCGATTGAATGTTGGGGGGCAATGTGGGGCTGATGGCCTCGGCCAAATCTAGGATCGATGGCGGGGGGCTGACGAGTTCGGAGATCACCGGTAGGGGCTGCGTCAGAAGATCGATCGCCGGCTCGATCGGTTCAAAGACATCCTTGAGCGTCTCGAAAAATGGCAGGAAAACCTCGGTCAGCAGTCCACCGAGTTTTAGTTGCATTCCTTCGTAGGTTACCGTTGGGATGCTGCCGCTGAAACCGATCCCATCAAAGGCCCAATCGATGCGCAGGGCAGTTCGAATCGATGGCAACCAAGCCGTAGCATTGGCTTCGATCGTAAAAACCAAGCTTGCTTGTCCGGACAATCCAGAGGTGCGGGTATCGATCAAGGTGCCTGTTCCGATCTCGTGCAGAAACAGACGATCATCTCCGCTCGGTTCGGTAACATCGATCACATATTTAGCACGAAAGGCGCTTTGCCCTTGCTGGGGTGCTTGGGCTGTTGCGATGACTTCAAAAAACCCAAGTTTCCCGGTGGCTTGTCCAACCATGTCCATATCGAGCGTCAACTTGATGGTCTCTGTATCGGTCTCGATATAGAAGCCATCATTCAGATCAAGGGCAAAGGTCATTTGGAACTTGTAAGCCCCAACCACCGAGAACTCGGAAGACCAATCTGCACCCAAGGCCGGGACACCCAAATTGCTGTTGGTTGTTTTCCTCACAGAGATAGGGGCTTTTTCGATATCCAACGTCAGCTTAAAGACCGTTGGTGTGTTGATATCGACCCGCACGAAGTCCGCATTGGGTCGATTGAAGAGATTCTTTAGGGCCGTTTCAATTGCGTTTTCGATATCAGAGACACTAAAGGAATTCAGCAGTCGAAGGGCTCTGGAGATCTCGTCTCGAAACGGCTCGATAAAATCAGCGAACTCTTCGAGCTTATCGCCGATCAGTGGGTAGACTCTCTGCAAGACCTCTTGGACAATCCTGTCCTGAAGCGTTGCCAAAGCATTTTCAAAGGAAGGAATAAAGGCGTTGAGGTTGACTTGAAGATCCACGCCTTTTCGCAGTTGGACAAAGTCGGGGCTCGAAAGGACTCCGGAGGATCCGCTCGGGTTGGCAAAATCAAGCGTACGGAATTGGAGTCGATCTGGTTGGCTCGTACCGGTGTGGTCTGGAACGACTTCAAAATCCGCCAAGAGGCGACCTTGGGATGTTCGTTCCGGTAAGAATGTCCGCAGAGCGTTAATCGGGACTCGTCCCTGGGAAGCGGGTATCGAGGTGGTAAAGATCGCAGGACGACTCGGATCGGGCGCAAGCAAGTCTTGGGCAACGATCAACGATCCTTGACGCAGATTCAAGCCCAGCGCGCCTGAGGCACCCTTGATTCGGATCGGATTGGCGTTTGCCAAAGCGTGGATGTAAAACTCGCGATCGATCCGAGACTGTTGCTTAACGAAACCACGGGAAGCACTCTGCGGCTGATTCCGACCCGAGGGATCGAACTCCAATCCCAATTGCAACGAGGTGGTGGTAGTCGCCTGGACGCTTCCAAGTGGGCCGACCAAGTCCGAGGTGTCTCGGATTTTATCATTCTGAGTTGCATCAAAAAGCGATTCAAAACCCAAGCCGACTTGGATACTGGTCGTCAGGGCTCTTTCGATACTCGAAGAGAACTCAAGCAGTCCGCTGGTAGCCCGATAGACAAGATCGGAGGTCAAGGAAAACGACGCGCCACTGGAACTAGAGAGTGGAAGATCCTCAACAAATCTTGGGATATCCTGAATGATCTGACGGTTCTGGCCCGGTGACAACTCTGCATCCTCGAGCGACGATTGGATCGTTTGGTCGATCCGGTCCTGTTCCAGTTGCCCAATCGCATCTAGCGAAATATCCAATGGAGCTAATGCATCGTCACCGCCATTGTCCCAGTCCTGCGTGCCGAGAATCGCTTCGGAAAGGGAGTTGACTAGGCTCTCGAATGTCAGGTCCTCGAAATTCCAAAAATCCGACACGTTCGTGGTCGTCTCGTAAATCGAATTGAGGATGTCAGTCACTTGGACTTCGATGATCGCATCGGTGGGGACTGCGAAGAGTCCGCCGGTTATCTGTGTGACAGGAGTGACTAAACGGCTTGTACCATTCCATGTTAGATCGCCCCGTAGTAAGTCCTCGACTGTATCGATCGAATCGCGCAGGACTTGCAGTGTGATGGGTTGTCCCCCGAGGCTGGATCGAAACACGGCTTCGGCCGAGAACGCTCCGGAGAGTACGGAATCGGCGTAGGAAAAGCCCAGACCTCCGAATGCCGCGTCTCCACTTGAGACCACGCCGGAGGAGTCATAGGTTGTCTGAACGCGAAGATTTTCGATGGCAATTCGATCCAGAAAACCGATCCCTTCTTGGGTCAGATCGATTGAAACGACGAAGCCGACACTGCCATCGGCAGTGATGGTTGCTGGGGTCTGTGAACTGAAACCTAGAACATCATCGAGCTCGATACGACTCGAGCCAGACTGCGTCTGCTTGCTCGCAAAATCCTCGATGATGGTGAAGCGGAGTTTGTTGGTCACTGGGTCGTAGTCGAGCCCAGAGGCGGCATAAGGAAAATCGGCGGCATTGTCGAAGGTCGGATTGCCTTGCTCATCCCGAAGACCATTGATGAAACTCCTCAGCGATGCTCCCGCGTTGAATACCGAACCGGCCGTTGAATCCTTGGTGAAAGGGATCGCAACATCGTAGTGCTCCGAGTTTCCAATACTCGTCAACCAAGACTGAAACTCTTCCATGCCCGCGACGAGTTCTGCGCTGGAGATATTATCAAACAGGAAGACCTCATCAAAGTTCGGGCTGAAAGTCAGCACCGGATCAAAGCCCAATAAATCACCCTCTGCACGCAGCGAGGTGGCTTCAAGGCTCCAACGCCCCAGACCAATATCCATGTTGAAAGTCGCATCGAAGTGGTTGGTACCGATTTGTGTCGTGAAAAGTTCCTCAACCTCAAACGTATCCAACTCGGTCAACCGTAGCGTTGGAGTGATCGCAGGTTGACTGACTTGGATTTGAAGGTTTGCTGCCAGGAGAACATCCGGCACACTGGCTTCGAGGAATCCTAAGTTGACCGTGAACGGATCGAGGATTGCATCGAGCTCGATCACACTGGAAAAAGAGAGATCACGAACAAAGAAAGCCTGCTGGTCGTTCAATACCGCATCGAGCGTGATCCCGAAGACGAACTGAAAGTCAACCGTCGCCCTGAGGTTGGTTTCCAACTGCGTTTTCGATTTGAAGGGGCTTGGAAGTTGATCGTGATCGAATTCCAACTCCAGCACATCGGCATCGAAGGTCCTTTGGATATGGACATCAAACACCAACTCGTCGATCGATCCGTCGAGCAATCCACCTTGGATCGACACGAAACTACCAAACGAGCCCAGATGAGCCACAAGCGAATCGGTCGATCGCTGTGCGGCTGGGGTGTTGCTAAAGTAATCTCGGATCGGGTTTTCGAGTTCCTCTTCGAGCGTCCGTCCGAAAGGACCCAGAAGGCCTGCGGTCATCGGCGTGCCGTCGGTGTTCTTAAGCGGCCCGAGTTGCCCGGCAAACTCACTCGATCGGTCGATACGAGATCCAAGCTCCGAGAGACCATGAGTACCGCTGACAAAATAATCCGCCTGAGTTTGGGTGATAGGCGAATTGATGTAGGGACCAGTCAGAGGTAGTCGTTCTTCGAGTCTTTCGAACAACCCTGCAAAGCGGACCCTCGCTCGGTTTCGAAGTCGATAGCGAGCGGTTTGATGATGTTTCTTCATGCTTGATACCTGGATATACGTTCACATCGCGAGTGTGTGTTTCTCAGGTATCAAGCAAACAGCAAGACCTTTCAGCGAAAGCCGAGTTTTTTAGTTGGTTTTGAATTTTTTTAGGATCTTCGGATGTTTTATTGAGTGCAAACACGGCTTTTTCGTACTCAGCTTACCACCACCGGCAGAGGGGGGGAACTCTGCTCGTTTCGTTATGCGGGCTTAAGGATCTAGCGTATGCTGTGCGAAACGCAGGAATTCGTTATCCTAATGGGGTTCCAAGGTAACACCCTACGAAACCCCTTTTGGACATCCAATCTCGACGATCTGTAACCCGATAGACCATGGCCTCCTTACCCGAAATCCAGTGCCCGACCTGCCGCAAGTTCTTTGCGGCCGATATCCACGCACCCTCAATGCCCTTTTGCTCCATGCGATGCAAAATGGTTGACCTGAATCACTGGTTCTCCGAAGAAGTCGGACTGCCGGTGTGCACCAGCGATGAGCCTGAAGATCAAGAAGAGCCCCAAGCCCCCGCTTCACCCAGAGAATACCGATTCGATTGATCGGCATCATCAGAACGGAATCGAATTGCATCCATGAATGATTCATTAGCAAAGAACGTTGCGGTCCCGAAGGTGACGGTCGATTGGTACCGCTCGACACCCTGGTGGAGACTCCTCTCGCACTCCGTGTCCATCTCCTGGCGAGCCTCGCACCTAGCCCTCTGCGCCGCTGCGCTGCTCGTTACCCAAGCCCTCGTGGGCATCTCTGGAATCCTATTTGCCCCCGAAGAGCACTCGGCCACCATTTCATGGCTAGCCCCCGAAAACCGAACTCCAGCCATGCTCCCTTGGTCGGTCGATCCAAGTCGATGGATCGATGGCTTCGAAAATCGAAACCAGGAAGTCCTGCAGCCCACCACCAGCACTCGATTGCAGTGGTTCTATCATTCCCCCGACTCTTTTCTAAACATCTGGCGACGATACACGTCCTATCCCTTTCATGCTTTCGATGGCATAACGCTTCGCAAGTCCGCTTACTTCCTCTGGAATACCCTTTCGATCATCATCCTTTGGTCGCTCGTCGGAGGAATTCTAGCGAGGCGGTCGGTTCAAGAGCTCGGCATGCATATCACTTCCCCATGGCGGAGCACCCTTGGCCTAGTCGTGTCTCGATGGCGATCGATTATCTGGTCGGTCTTGATGCCGTTGTCGTTGGTTGCACTCATGTGCTTGTTACCTCTGC
>Ga0082207_1000536_pt1 | contig 21325 bp, 20 predicted proteins | sample LakMenEpi10Aug09_FD_71540 | JGI IMG/M metagenome (GOLD analysis project Ga0082207, IMG submission 71540)
TTTTCAAAATCCGGAGCGAATTGTCAGACCCCAAACTCCATCATCTCGCCACCATTCGCAGCAGAGATGTAATCGTTGCTGTACAAGCGGGCCAATTCTCCGAATGCAGATCCTTTACGCAAAGCCTGATAAATTGAATCTGCCAACCGCTCTACCCGTTTTTTATCTGTATCGTCGGCGCCGGGAGGAAACGCTAACAGAATTTGTCTGACTTTAATGGTGCCGATGGCCGGGCGTTCGCCCAACACGCGGAAAATATGATAGCCGATGTTAGACCGAACCCACGAACTGTTTTTCCCAACTGCCGTCTGATATATAGCCGATTCCATCTCATAGGGAAGCGTAAAGGCCGTGATGTATCCGATACGGCCCTGGTTTTGGGCAACCGACGGATCGTCCGAATACTCCGTTGCAAGCGATAAAATGTCCTGTCCGGCTTTCAGCTTCGACTCTACCGCTGCTTTTCGTGTTTGTACCCGAGCTGAATCAGGCTCACGGTTCGAATTGCGGAAAGAAATGAACAGGTGTGCCACCTCCCGATCGGTCTGGCTGCGATCAAAGGCTTCTTTCTTGAGACGCTCCAGCAAAACGGGATCGGCCATGTATTTATCGATGAGTTGGGCGCGCAGATTTTCTACTTCCAGCTTGATGCCCGGAAGGGTGTCGTATCGACGGGCATAAGCCTCCCGAACTTTCCTCTTAGCATTGACATACAGATCGAGATAGGCGCGAATGGATTTCTCTTTGGAACTGACCGTATCGGTGTTGTTTCGCTGATAGGCCAGCATGAAGTCCTTGACCTCTACTTTATGTGTACCATACGTGAACAATGTTTGAGCAGAGAGACCTCCATGCAGAATCAACAGGACAATCACAGTCGAGTAAATACATCTCATATGTTCAGATTGATAGTCTAATTATTTCCGGTGCGTTGCAGCTCCAATATCTCATCCATTTGCTGAAAGGTGAGCTTCTTGGCAATGATCTTTTTATCCTTGTCCAACAGATATAAAGTCGGAAATGTCTGTACATCGAATAACTGGGAATAACTCGGGATCCCATTTTCAACGCGTTGCTTCTCCGTTTTTTTGGAATAATACACATGCGTCCAGCCCTTCAGCTGATTCGATTCGATAAAGTCAGTCCACATCTTCTGATCACCCTCCGTCTCTTTGGCTACGGCATAGATACCGATGCCTTGCTTGGACCATTTTTGTCGGTAGATCGTATCGATGCGGGGCAGTGTCTCTTTGCAATGACCGCAGGTTGGATCCCAAAAAACAAGCAGCGTGTAGTTGGCTTTGATATCATATAGCGAACGCACCGCACCCGTAGGGTCCGGCAATTCTACTTCCGCTGCAGGCGATTTGAGAATATTCGCCATCAGGCTATATGCACGGTCCTGCACCATCTTTCTTCCCTTCTCATCCAACCAGGGATAAGTCTTGTTCGAGATGTACTTTTCATACAAATGCACGAGCACCGCATCCTCCCACATATACTGCTGTGTCAGATACCGGTTCAGAAATTTGACCAGCAGCAATCGATTCATTTCCGGATTGATCTGGGCGTAGGCCATCATGTTGTCGATCTCGCGGATGACTGAATCCGAGTCGGGACTAACAAGTTGCTTGAAATAGCGATCGACTTTTTCTTCAAAAAAAGGTGTGTACGCCATCCGACCATCCCAGAAATTAACCCCATCCCAAAAATGATCCTTGTAAAAACGAAAAGCAGCCAGCGAATCAGCTGCGTTGGCGGGTCTTCTGAGGTTAGCCGGTAATTCCGGTTCGCGCATGGCCTTCATCAAAGCGCCCAAAAAGGTTTCACCTTGATTGTTGATGAGATTGAGCCGATAATCGTTCATCTCCTTCTCGGCAGCGAACAGTTCATTTCGGATGCGAACGGAATCAGCCTCCCCTTGTTTGAGACGCTCTTGCAAGGAACGGATCCGAATGCCCAGATCGCGCATGGTCTGCTGATAGTTCAGGAAAGCAGTATTATCGGGCGATCGCTCAAATTGAATGGTTTGCGTGAGGGTAGAAGTATCTGCCAGAATGCTGAAATGCTGTTGTTTGTCGACCAGCATCTCGAAAAATCCGGACTTATTCGGATAGCCAACCAAATAAATGCCACCGGGCAAAGACTTGTCGCCCTCGAAAACCCCTTTGCTGTTCTCATCCAGTTTGACGGAATCAACGATCGGATAGGTTTTACCGAAATAATGCCCCAGGTAGATGTATTGATTCTTGAACGGTTTCAGGGTAACCTGAATCTCGTAACCGGTTTGGGCAGATGCGGCGATACCGGTTATCAGGATCGCGAATAGGAGTAGTTTTCGGGTCATTTTGAGAGGGTAAAGTTAGCTGATCAAGGGTTAAAATGATCTAAAAATGAGTTGAGGTATATTCGCGTTCATGTCCCGCAAAAAACCCCTCCCCGTCCTCGAGAATATACTCGTCGAAAGCTATGCTGCCGAAGGCAAAAGCCTGGCCCGGGTCGAGGGAAAGGTGATCTTCATCGAACATGCCGTACCGGGCGATGTAGTTGACCTACGTCTCACCAAGAGCAAAAAAGACTGGGCAGAAGGCTTCCCGCTTCGCTATCGGAGTTATTCATCCGATCGCACCCAACCCTTCTGCGATCATTTCGGGACCTGCGGCGGCTGCCAATGGCAAATGCTGCCCTACGAAAAACAACTGCAATACAAACACCAGCAAGTTGTCGATGTACTCACCCGCATCGGTCGTATTGAACTCCCGGAGATTCAACCGATCCGGGGAGCAGCCGAACAACGCTATTATCGTAATAAGATCGAATACACCTTCGGTACCCGCGAATTCATCCCCAAGGAAAAAATGAGCGAAGCCGTGGAGACGGAAGAAACAAGAGGGGCCGCCGGATTTCATGCGCGCGGATTCTTCGATAAAGTAGTTCGCATCGATGCCTGTCACCTGCAGGCAGAACCCACAAATCGCATCCGAAACTTCATCAGTGAACTCGCGCAGCAAAAAGATTGGACCTTCTACGATATTCGCGGACATGTCGGTTTCCTCCGCAACCTGCAGCTACGTCTTTGTCGAAGCGGCGAATTGATGGTGAACGTGATCGTGGGGGAAGACGACATGAATAAGATCGAGGCCCTGATGCAAGCGGTCAGCGATGCCTTCCCCGAGATCACCACCCTGCTCTACACGATCAATCTGAAGTGGAACGACAGCATCTCCGATCTGAAGCCGGTGGCCTGGAAAGGTCCGGGTTACGTGATCGAAACCCTGGAAGATTTCTCCTTCAAGATCGGTCCCACCTCATTCTTTCAAACCAACACCCAACAGGCAGAAGTATTGTATCAGCTGACCCGGGAGTTTGCCGAACTGACCGGAAAAGAAGTGCTGTATGACCTTTATTGCGGTACCGGCAGTATCGGGATTTTTTGCAGCAAAGACGCCAAAAAGATCATCGGCGTGGAATTGATCGAAGCGGCAATCGACGATGCCAAAATCAATGCCGAACGGAACGGGATCGGGCATGCCGATTTTTTTGCAGGCGATGTGATCGACATCTGCAACGATGCTTTTTTCGATCAACATGGCCGCCCCGACGTGATCATCACCGACCCACCCCGCGCCGGGATGCACGACAAACTGGTGCAGAAGATCCTGGATATGGAAGCGCCTCTGGTTGTTTATGTCAGTTGTAATCCGGCTACACAGGCCCGCGACCTGCAGCGACTCACCGAGAAATATACCGTCACTCGTGTTCAACCGGTCGACCTCTTCCCCCACACCCTGCACATTGAAAACATCGTGCAACTCCGATTAACCCGCGCGATACAGTAACTTTGCGGGATGTCCTTCGAATACACGAGACCCGAGCCCTTTCCACCCGTCGTCAAAAATCTCATCATCATCAACGCGCTGGTATTTGTAGCGCAGTTGGTGTTGGACAGTCAATATCAACTCACACAGCTTTTTGCACTCCACCCGGTTGACAGTCCTGAATTCAAGCCTTATCAGATTGCGACGCATATGTTCACCCATTCGCCGCAACTGCTATTTCACATCCTCTTCAATATGCTTACTCTTTGGATGTTCGGACGGGTACTGGAGAACTATTGGGGTGGCAAACGATTTTTATTTTTTTACCTGATCAGTGGAGTCGGTGCCGCCGCCTGTCACTTACTTGTTCAACATATTCAGTACGACCCTAAACTGATGAATGATATCTACGAGGCTTATTATGCAGATGACCAAGCCACAGCCCAAGCGCTTATCCAACAGGCAGGATTTCTAGCCCCGGCCGTCGGTGCTTCGGGTGCGATCATGGGCGTGATGGCGGCTTTCGCATATACCTTCCCCAATACGGAACTCTATATCATGTTCATCCCCTTTCCGGTGAAAGCCAAATGGGCGGTAATCGGACTGGCCTGTATCGACCTGTTCGGCGGGGTAGCCAGCATCAGTGGCGACAACATCGCTCACTTTGCGCACCTCGGTGGAGCCCTCACCGGATTTTTACTTGTACTCTATTGGAACAAAACGAACCGGAGATCGTTGTTCTGATCGTAAGCGCTTCGCTCTATGCCTCTTCCCGAATTTTATCAAGAAAGACTATCCCTGGGTGATCGAAAGAATGCCCTCACCCGTCTCATTGCCATTCACCTCACCGTGTTCATCACCCTGATGATGGCGCGGACCTATTTCTACTTCACTCGACCGGATGAAGCCACGGCCCTGGGCGATTTCACAAGGCAGTTCTTCACCTGGTTCGGATTGCCCGATACCTGGAAAGAATGGCTCCTGAAACCATGGACCTTGCTCTCCGCGCCGTTTTCGCATCTGAGTGTGTGGACCGTCTTCGGTAATATGCTCTGGCTCTGGTCGTTCGGCTATATTCTTCAAGACCTCAGCGGTAACCGCAAGATCATTCCCCTTTTCCTCTACGGATCCATCTTCGGTTGCATCACGTTCTTATTGCTGCCCGGCTCGAATGAATATTATTTCGGCGCCACCGCTGGCGTGGGCGCCATCGCCATTGCGACCACCTTCATCTCTCCGTATTACCGCATCTTCCCGCTATTGGGTGGAGGTATTCCGCTGTGGGGACTTACCCTGTTCTACATCCTCAGCACCCTGAGCTCATTGAACAGTTATACGCTGGCAGGGGCGTTGCCGCAGGTATCCGGACTTATCGCCGGGCTGGTCTATTATCTCGTACTAAGGGAAGGAATCGATATGACCGAATGGATGAGCCGCTTGTTCGATTGGTTCAATGAACTTTTCAACCCCGAAAAACAGATCCGCCGTCCTGATAAAGGGAAATTATTTTACATGTCCAATCATCCCCCATTCAAAAAGACAGCGAATGTGACACAGGAGCGGATCGATGCGATCTTGGATAAGATTGGTCAGCAAGGCATGGAAAGCCTCAGCGAAGAGGAAAAAAAGATCCTCAACCGGTCGCGTAACGAGTTGGATTAACGAACGGCATCGATGGCCTTGCAAAGGGCCTCGCCAATTCCTTCTACTGTTCCTTCACCAGCGATGGATTGAAACTTACCGGCTTGCTGATAATAGCCGGCAACGGGACTGGTTTCCTGAGTATATACGGAGAATCGTTTGCGGATGACGGCCTCATCGGTGTCGTCGGTTCGGCCGGAGGTTAACCCACGATTCAACAAACGACGCACCAATTCTTCTTCGGTGACTTCCAGGGCCAAAACCAATGATATGGAGGTGTTTCGTTCGGCAAGCAGTTGGTCGAGCGCCTCAGCCTGTGCAACCGTACGGGGAAATCCGTCGAAGAGAAAGCCCGCCGCGTCGGGGTTTTGATCGAAATAAGCGCCTACCATGCCGATAACGACCGCGTCGGGTACCAGCTGACCAGCATCGATGTAGCGTTTGGCTTCCATTCCGAGGGTGGTTTGGTCGGCGATCTCTTTACGGAGCAGGTTTCCGGTGGAAAGGTGCTTCAGGCCGTAACGGGCCACCAAATTGTCGGATTGGGTTCCTTTACCGCTGCCCGGAGGGCCGAATAAGACGAGGTTAAACATGGGGATGAGGCGATTCGAATTGGGACAAATTTATCGCACGCGCGCCGATTTTCCGAGAGAAAATATGGCCCATCCTTAACAAGTGTCAGTACGGATTTTCCGGGGAAATCCATGAATTTTGTCGAGTGAGAAACCCCATCCTCCTGATTGCCGCAGTTTTTATGTCGTTGACAAGCATTCATTGCGGTGCCCAGTCCAACAATCGTTCAGCCACAAAACCCGTCATGGAAAAAAAGAATCCCATCTATTCGCATACCGATTCCAACAAAGTGAACTTACCAGAGGAGGAGTGGAAGAAGATGTTACCGTCTGATGTGTTTTACATCGCGCGGATGAAAGGAACGGAGCGCCCCTGGACTAGTCCCTTCGAAAAGCACAAAGAGATCGGCACCTATTTCTGTGCCGCTTGTGGCAATCCTTTATTCAAGAGTGATACGAAGTTTGAAAGCGGATGTGGCTGGCCGAGTTTTTATGAACCGCTTGGAAAAGGAAATATCATTTACACCCCCGATAACAGTCACGGTATGAGCCGCACCGAAGTGCAATGCGGTCGATGCAAAGCGCATCTGGGTCATGTATTTGAGGATGGTCCGCCTCCAACAGGACTTCGCTATTGCATCAATGGGGTGATATTGGATTTTAAGAAAGGGGATGTGAAGAAGTAGAAGGTAGAAAGTAGATGGCAGGGAGTATAGACTGTTGAGCGTTTGGCAGACGCTTAGTTCCTTCTGATCGCTAACCAGCCAGCATGCGACATTTCAAATTTGATTTCGTCTTTTCCGTGTGTACCAACTTCTGTCCACCCAGATTTACGATAGAATAGTTCAGCCCTGGTATTAGAAGAAGTGCCCAGCCACACCGTGGTCATGGTTTGACTGAAATACCAGTCGAGCATTAATTGTTGAAGTTGTTTTCCGACTCCTTGTTTCTCGAAATCGGGCCGTACGAACAACGCCCAGATATTGTTCTCAACAAGATCGGCGATTGAAAATCCAACGATTTTTTGATCGACCTCACAGACCCAGCCTTTTCCTCGAACGGTCAGAAACTCTTTACAATCTTCATCTGTCACCAGTGCAGGATTAGACAACGTATTTTCTGTTACGGAATTTCTAACGACTTGGATTTGTTTGATATCATCAACCGATGCCTCTCTGAAAATCATAGACCAAGTTTTGCTTTCAGCAACACAGCGTTGCATCTCCTATCATAATATTTTGTTCACCACACAACCCAATCCTCTACTCTCTACCCCTTTATCTCCCCGGCAAAAACATCCAACACAGAAAATAAATAGCCGCCATCGCCGCGGAGGAGATACCGAATGTAATCCCGCCGATGGCGAAAAATCCGATCAGAAAGATCACGCGGATCAAACCGGCAGAGGTTCCAAGCGAACGAGCAATCCCGGACAGCACGCCACCCATCATTTTATTGTTTACATCGCGGTACATAAAAAAAATTATCATTAAAGTTAACGTGAAATAGTTAATGAGTCACTAGCACCAATCAATAATTGGAGAATAAATAGTACATTTCATATTGACATACTCAAATACAATAAATACTATGAATAAGATTTTTTTAGCCCTCCTATTGACAATTTCAATTCAAACCATACAAGCACAACGACTGATGGGGAGTAACCGATCGACTGTGGGCTATATTGAGAACGGCCGGGTGATGAGTAGCTCGCGCAGTACCATCGGATACATCGATGACGGACGAGTCATGAACAGCTCGCGAAGCACCATCGGTTACATAGACGATGGACGAGTTATGAATAGTTCGCGCGCCACCATAGGCTACATCGACGACGGCCGTGTGATGAATAGCTCACGTAGCACTATCGGTTACATCGAAGATGGCCGTGTCTTGAACAGCTCCCGCAGCTCCCTCGGATATTTCGAAGGCATTCGCCGAACCGACGCGGCCCTATTTTTCTTCTTTTTCTTTTACTAGCGTAGGGCAGAAAGTAGAAGGTAGAAGGTTTAACCAATCTCTACTTTAAACATTCTACCATCTACCTTCTGCATTCTGCATTTCCATTAATTTTGCGCTATGAAAGCGCCCAAACTCTCCCAGCTGGCTGAAACCCTGATCGGCTCCGAGATCGTCAAATTGGGCGCCGAGATCAAAGAGCGCATCCGTCAGGGTGCACGGGTCTATAATTTCACCGTGGGCGACTTCGATCCATCCGTCTTCCCCATCCCTGCCGAACTCCAACAACTCATCGAAAAAGCCTACCAGGAAAAGCATACGAACTACCCGATGGCCGAAGGCAACATCGAACTGCGCCAGGGCCTGAAATCCTTCATTAAACACTACCAAGGGCTCGACTATGAAATGTCTGAGATCCTGGTCGCCTCCGGTGGCCGTCCCCTCATTTACACCATCTTCCGAACCATCTGTGACGAAGGCGACCGCATCGTTTACGCCGTTCCCTCCTGGAACAACAACCATTACACGCATTTCGTAGAGGCAGAACATGTAGTACTCGAAGCGAAAGCGGAAAATAACTTCATGCCTACGGCGGCCGAACTGAAACCGCACCTGGCCGGCGCCACCCTGCTGGCCCTCTGCTCCCCGCAAAATCCCACCGGCACCACCTTCAGAAAAGAAGAACTGGAAGCCATCTGCGACCTCGTCCTCGAAGAGAATGCCAAACGCGGCGACGAGCAGAAAAAACTCTACGTGATGTTCGACCAGATGTACTGGCACCTCACATATGGCGATATTGAGCACCACGACCCCGTATCGCTTCGTCCGGCCATGAAAGACTACACCATCTTTGTGGATGCGATCAGTAAAGTGTTCTCCTCAACTGGTCTTCGTGTGGGTTGGGGACTCGGTCCGGCACCTGTCATCGCCAAAATGAAATCCATCCTCACGCACATGGGCGCCTGGGCCCCGATGGCTGAACAAAAAGGATTGGCCGACTACCTCAACGATTTTCCCTCCATCGACCGATACCTCAAGCATTTCAAATCTGAAGTCCTACTTCGACTGAACAGCATCCACGACGGTATCGTAGCCCTCAAACAAGATGGATTCCCCCTCGATGCCATCGCACCGGAAGCAGCCATCTACCTCACTGTCAAAGTCGATCTGAAAGGATGGAAGAAAGCTGACGGATCCGTTCTTGCGGAACAAAGCGACGTAACACATTTCCTATTGAACGAAGCATCACTGGCTCTCGTTCCCTTCTATGCATTCGGTAGCGATCGGGAAAATCCGTGGTATCGCCTCAGCGTAGGTACCTGTAAAAAAGAAGAGATCGGTGAAATGCTGGGTAAACTCCGTGCAGCGCTGGGAACCTTGATCAAACCCTGATCAGTTCTTTCCGATAAGAAACCGAAAGGGTCGCAATTGATCGCGACTGGCCTCTTGAAGAATCTTTTTGGGAGATAGCGTGATGTGATTGCGATCGACCAGTTGATACGCGCGTGCAAAATCATCATCGCTTAACCGCTCCCGAAGCCATTGCGTCATCCGACGATGCTCAGTTGCCTGTGTGTCCCCAAAAAGGACCAGTAAATGATGTTTCGATACGCGTTGCATGATCAATATCCCTACATTCCTTTGTTACTCGGGCAACCACAGTTTTTTCCGCCTTTACCGCCACCCGAATAATAATTCCGGTTGCAGGAAAGCAATACTACGGAGAGAAAAACCACAAATATTGTTCTGTAGAAGGTTCGCATGGGATTCAGCTTTCAAAATAAAACTATTTTGAGCACGGTTTCGTATGCCGCACGTTAAAAATAACAATTCAAGGAGGGTTTTGGTTGCCCCGCTCGACTGGGGACTGGGACATGCCACCCGCTGTATCCCCCTGATCCGTCGCCTTCTGCATGACGGCCATCAGATTTTCCTGGCCGGAAGCGGTCCCTCCGGTCAATTGCTCCGATCCGAATTCCCGGATCTGCCCTATTCCGAGATCCCTTCCCATTCCGTCCGCTACGCCCGATCGGGACGAGGCTTATTCTGGATGATCCTCAAACAAATCCCGGCACTGAGCCAACAGATCCGTTCAGAGAAAAAATGGCTTAAAGAATTCATCAATACACAACCGATCGATCAGATCATATCTGATAATCGGTACGGACTCCATCACCACGGTACCCAAAATATTTTGATCACGCATCAACTCGGATTGCGATCCGGCATCGGTAGCTGGGCCGATCAGGTGCTGCGGTGGATGTTGATCCGACTACTGAAACATTTTCACGAAATATGGATTCCCGATCATGAAGATGAACCCAACCTAAGCGGCGAATTAGGTCACCCAAAATATAAACCACCGGTGCCCGTGAAATACATCGGTCCGTTGAGTCGGTTTACGCAGACAAACAGATCCTGCATTCCAAAAAAAATCACGGTTGTTTTATCCGGACCCGAACCACAACGAACACTGCTGGAAGAAAAATGCTTGCGCGAATTGAACGATTGGGATGGTCCCGTTACGATCGTGCGAGGATTACCCAATGGCAGTAATACACTGCAAGCACCTGCACATTGGAAAATATCAGATCATCTTTCGATCGATGCATTAGAGCAAGAAATCGAAGAAGCGGAACATTTCATTGCGCGCTGTGGATATAGTACGCTTATGGATCTAGCGGTTTTGAACAAACAAGCAATTTTGATTCCTACACCTGGTCAGCACGAACAGGAGTATCTGGCGAGTCGGATGAAAGAACGATCACAGTATGTTATTATTGATCAACAACAAGATCTACGCGAAGTAGTTGAAATAGCAAGCAGGAAGTCGGTAGCAGATGATAAATTTGCCGCCAGATGAATCCTCAATCCCGCGCCCACATCGGTGTGCTGTTCACCAATTTCTTTTTTGCGCTGAACCTGAGTCTGGTTCAATTCATCTCTCCCGAACCGTTAGGCCCTTATGGCGTAAATCTTTTTCGCGTTGGCGGGAGTCTGCTGCTGTTTTGGATGATGGCAAGCATCAATCGATCCGCCGAGGAAAAACCGATACGTAAGAAAGACTGGGGTCGACTCGCACTTTGCGGATTCACCGGCATTTTTCTGAATCAGACGCTGTTCATCAAGGGACTAACGATGACCTCAACAATCCATGCAGCTCTCCTGATGCTAAGTACGCCGCTTTTGATCACCGGACTGGCCGCTTTTCTACTCAGAGAAAAATTACGCTGGATTCAATTGGTCGGATTGATGTTGGGACTAACCGGTGCCACTATTTTAATCATGGATCGAACCGACATGGGGGCTGATTCAATGGTAGGGGACGGACTCATCATCATCAACGCGATCTCCTACGCGATCTATTTCATCCTAGTGAAACCACTGATGCAATATTATCCGCCTACGCAAGTGATCCGCTGGGTATTCACATTCGGCGCTATCGGTATCATCCCCTTCGGCATCCCACAAGCGCTGGACCTGCAAGAAAGCGGCATGCATATGCAGGAAATTTTGGCACTCGGCACCGTTGTTATTTTCGGCACCTATTTTGCTTACCTGCTGAATATTCGAGGGATACAAGTATTGGGTGCCGGCATCACCGGATCGTATATTTATTTTCAGCCCGTCTTTGCAACGATCATCGCGATCCTTTTTCTGAATGATCATCCCACGCCCGGAAAATTAGTGGCCGGGGGACTCATATTTTTGGGCGTGTATTTGAATAGCAGAAGAAACTTCGCATGAATAACAATCAATTCGATCTCAACGTTCATCCCTCATCCCTAAACAATAAGCGCCTCTTGCTCATGCGGCATGCGAAGACGGAGTCGCCATACACACTCAAACGCGACTTCGATCGGTTGCTAACCAAAACCGGCGAAGTCGATGCACAAAAAATGGGGGACTGGCTAAAAAATCAGCAACTCTCTATCGATCAGATACTATCCAGTTCGGCGGAACGGACTAGGCAAACCGCCCTGATCGTAGCCGCTGCGATCGGAATAGAAAACGCATCAATCGAATTCAAAGATGAACTCTATCATGCAACACCCGACGTGTTCTTTGATGTTATCCGCGGGGTGTCGAATACAGTGAATACTTTAGTGATTGTTTCACATAACGACGGCATAACGCATTTTGCCAACCAACTCACCGATGCCCGCATCGATCATATGCAACCAGGATCGGTGTTTGTAATTGAATGTGCAATCAATACTTGGAAGGAGTTCCACCAGGCCAAAAGAAATTTTTGCTATTACCGGCAACCTTAGCTACTCCCACCTTGCTCTGAATCCTCTGCAATCAATGTGGATCATCTGCTTGTTAAAGAAGCCACCATTTTCTTTGTAGATACCCAAACCACCTTTATTGACGATGATCTCCTGATCTAATATTTTATATACTATATCCAAGTCTTTTCCATCGGACTTTCCATCGCGATTCACATCGTATACAATGAAATCAATGGCTTGCCCCTGTAAGTGAAGACTCTCCGAAGCCGCTCCATTAAAATACACCAGCAGATTATTCAGCCATTTATGTCGCTTGGTGCTGATCACCATCAAATTGGGTGAATAACCTCGCTTCCGAAGCGTCTCTTTTACTGTTTGATAACATTGAAGGACAGTTGGTTCGACCAAACGCGTATTATTCAAATACAAGAAAAACAACATCAACAACAAAAGCAGAAACACTACAAACACATATAAAAATCTCCGGATCATGTACTAAAGAATACATAATGAAAATGCATCAATTCACAGTCAAGATCGTCTTTAATTTATCGCTTTCAAAAATCTTTCCGGGGGATATGGCTTTTTCATCTAATGGGATATCATCCCCGAATCGATCACGGAGTATCTTACGCGTCAATTCGCCGGACAGATCGAAATCGCTGAACAAATCCAACGAAGCCAGTTCGATTTGAGTAGCACGAGCATACACCTTCCAGACCAGTTCGGAGCAATAGATCCGATCGTCTGACCACTGAAATGTGAAATCGTATTTTTTCCCAATGTGTTTCTTGCCTTCTTTTTTCATTTGTTGTATCACAGCTGGAGTCAACACCATCTCTGCATTCTTGAGTCGCTTGGCTACGTAATGCCTTCCATCTCCCTGACTGATCCACTTCTCTAATGGAGTGATGCGCACCGGCTGAACCGCCTCCAGCACAAAAGATTTACCACTATCCTGAAAAAATATTCCGCAATGAGAATACGGTGAACGCGTGGCTGCCTGTATGGCCGCTCCTTGGCCCGAACGCGATACCTGGAACAAAATATCCCCCTCCTGCAGCTCCCCTCGCTTATCCTGCCCCACCTTCGATGGGCCGCTCTGCTTTTGCGCCGCAGAACGATCCGCGCATCCGGCGATCAACAACAAAATCACAACGGCGACCACCACACCGAGAAAGCGCTGCAAATAACTTCCGAAATAATTGACTGATCTAACTGGCATATTTGAATCTTCAACGAGCAAACAGGAGAGAAAATTGTAAAGAAAAATTTAAATCTCTACGCTACTAGGAATATAGTTTGAAAATGAAAGATTGGGATTTGGGTTAGTTGTTTAAACAAACTTCCATATTCAATCCTCTATCTTCCTACTCCTAATACCCTCTCTCATTCCGACCTTCCATGTAATTCATAAAGGCACGATTCACGACGCGGTTCCCTCCGGGTGTGGGATAATTACCGGTGAAGTACCAGTCACCCCGATTATTAGGACAAGACTTATGTAAATTCTCAATGTTCTGGAAGATCACCTGCACCGGAATGTTCAACTCCGGCGGCGTGATGAGCAATGCGATCTCCTGCGTCAACTCATCTGTAGAGAAATGACTGTAGAACTCCTTTACTACATTGACCGTATGCAATTCGCCGGCCGCTTCCAATGTCCGACAACGATCCAATAACTCCTCCATCATTCCGGTCAATCCTTTTTTCTTTGCCAACGATACCGCTGCATTGAAGGCAATGAAATCGCCCATCTTACTCATATCGATACCGTAGCAATCCGGATAACGGATCTGCGGACAAGAAGAAACCACCACGATCTTTTTCGGCTTCAAACGAGATAACATCCGAATGATGCTCTCGCGAAGCGTCGTTCCCCGAACAATCGAATCATCGATCACCACCAGTGCATCCTCGTTGGCACGGATCGTTCCGTATGTAATATCATACACGTGCTGCACCATCTCATTGCGACTGGCATCCTCGGTGATGAACGTCCGCATCTTCACATCCTTGATCGCGATCTTCTCGATACGGATCTTACGGGTGATCATCTCGCGCAGCTTCTCCTCATCAAAATCCTTACCCCAGCTAAGAATCCGCTCCAGTTTGATCTGATTCAAATAATCCTCCATCCCCTTCAGCAATCCGTAAAACGCCACTTCTGCTGTATTTGGAATAAAGGAAAACTTGGTGTTCTTCAGATCATGATCAATCGCGGTAAGCACCTGCTCACTCAGATTGTACCCAAGCGCCAAGCGTTCCTGATAGATCTTCTCGTCACTGCCCCTCGAAAAATAGATCCGCTCGAAACTGCAAGCGAGTCGGGTCTTCGGTTCTAAAATTTGCTTCAGCTCCACTACTCCTTTCTCATTGACGATCAGCGCTTGACCAGGCATCAATTCCTTAACCTCATTCTCTCCCACATTGAAACAAGTACGGATCGCCGCACGCTCGGATGCACCTACTACCACTTCATCATCCATATAATAATAAGCTGGTCGGATACCATGCGCATCGCGGAATAAAAATCCGATACCATTGCCCGTAGCACCCCCCACAAAAAATCCGCCATCCAGCATTGGAAGCGTTTGTTTCAATACCTGCTCGATATTCATTTGTTCGGGCGACTTCTCATCTACCTCACACAGACGAGTATACATCAGTTCGATCATTGCCGCGAGATCGCTGAAACGAACTGACTCCTGTGGTACTTTGCCGGTAGCAGCATACAATTCCTCAGCGTTGACAATATTGAAATTGCCGGCAAGAGCCAGATTACGAGCCGGTATCGTATCCCGACTGATGAAAGGATGGCAGTACTCAACCTTGTTCTTTCCCTGGGTTCCGTATCGCAAGTGACCGATCATCAGTTCGCCCAGGTAATTCAAATGTCCTTTCAGCAGACCGGGTTGATTCTTGATCTGCGGATGATATTTCTCGAGCTCACTTACTTCCTGTCCGATCTGTTGAAATATATCTGCGATGGCCTGTTGTGCGTTACTTCGCAAGCGATTCATGAACGGATAACCCGGTTCCACATTCAATTTCACCGTCGCAATGCCGGCCCCGTCCTGTCCCCGGTTATGTTGCTTCTCCATCAGCAGATAAAGCTTGTTCAGTCCCCACAGGGCTGTACCATACCGCTGTTGATAATACGAAAAAGGTTTACGCAAACGAATGAAGGCCAGGCCGCATTCGTGTTTTATGGGATCGCTCATATAGTTCGAAAATCAAATTTAACTCGGTTCGTATCAACAAAAAACCGCCCGAAGGCGGCTATATCAATTCTTTGGTTCAAATTTTTTCAGCAGCGGACAGTCTTCGGCAGTCTGCGGATCCAACATCACGTAGTACGTGGGCAGTTTGCCTTGCAACCACTTGTCCAGCGTACGCGCTTTTTTCTCCTCCAACGCGAACTGTGAGATCTTGCTGTAATCATCGTTGAGGTTCATGCGGTGCGGTTGACTGCGTGATTTCAGGTGCACGATCCGAACACCTTTCTTCCCTTGTTCGCTTTCATACTCCACCGGCTTGGAATATTCACCGACTTTCATTTTGTCGAGCATACTGACCAATGCCTTATCGAGCTGATCGATGGTAACAAATGTTGATCCGTCGCGGCCGGTCAGATACGGACCGGTATACTTGGCTGCCTCATCATCACTGTATTTCGTGCCGGCCTCGTTAAAGGTCAGATCACCTTTGATCACTTTGGCGCGAACGGAATCCAATTTGACTTTTGCCGCACCGATCTCTTCTTCAGTTACCGGTGGAATACGCAGGATGTGACGGATCACCGCATCGTCACCATTACGCTGCACCATCTGAATGATATGATATCCGAACTTCGACTTAACAGGCGAGGAAATTTCCCCTTCCTTCAGTCGGAACGCGGTTGAAAGGAATACAGGATCCCAGGTCTTCTCTGTACGATTCACCTGATATTGACCGCCCCGGTCTTTACTCCCTGGATCTTCGGAAACACGCTTGGCCATTTGATCGAAGGTGACCACTTTCAGCTCGATCTGCTTCTTGTAGTTATTCATTTCGCCTACGATGTACTGTTCGATATCGCGTGAGGCCTTCGGATAAACAATGATCTGACCGATCTCCAACTCCGACTCATAAAAAGGCAGACTGTCTTTCGGAATATTTTCAAAATAAGTCTTCACTTCCACCGGCGTGATGCGAACGTTCTCTACGATCTTACGTTGCATAGCCTGAGCAAATTTTTGCTCCTTTACGGATTCTCTTGCGTCGTCCTTGATCTGATAGATCGACTTACCGGCTACTTCTTCAAGCGCTTCCTGGCTTCCGAATTGATTGATATAACTGCGGATACGATTGTCCAGATCCGCCTCCACTTCTTCATCCGTCACCGGCAATGAATCCTTCATGGCCTGCAACATCATCACTTTGGAGATGATGGCCTGCTCGGTCAAAATACATTCACCATTTTCGGGCACGGTTCCACCCTGACGAGCGATATCGGCCAAGGAGTTTTTAATATCAGAAAGCAATATGATCCGGTCTCCCACAATGGCCGTCACCTTGTCGGTCACGACTTTCTTGGGTTGTGCCAGTGCGGCAAAGCTGACACTCAATAAAGTCAGCACGAATAAGAACGTCCGTTTACGCATAGCTTTCAAAACTAATGGGGCAGCGGGTTCATCCGAACTGCCCGGATTCCATTTAACAAAACCTTTTTATCAGAGTGTACGCTTCACCTCTTCCTGCTCGTATGCTTCCACCACGTCGCCCACTTTGATATCGGTATAATTCTTGATCGTCAATCCGCATTCCATACCGGTCGATACATCCTTCACATCATCCTTGAATCGCTTCAACGAGGCGAGTTCAGCCTGTACCCCTTCAGCGGTCGGATAGATCACGATGCCATCACGGATCAAGCGCACTTTCGAGTCGCGTTTGATCTTTCCGTCACGCACATAACAACCGGCAACCGTAGCCTTGTCGAATTTGAATACCTCGCGGATCTCCACATTCGCCACGATCTTCTCCTGCACCTTCGGCTCCAACATTCCCTCCATCGCGCTCTTGACTTCCTCGATGGCGTTGTAGATGATGGAATACATCTTGATCTCGATACCGGCATTCTCCGCCAGCTTCGAAGCTTGGAGTGAAGGACGAACGTTGAACGCGATCACGATCGCATCGGAGGCTTCCGCCAGCACGATATCGCTTTCGTTGATCTGTCCTACACCTTTGTGGATCACACTGACCAGGATCTCCTGCGTCGAAAGCTTCTGCAAGGAGTCACTGAGGGCTTCCACCGATCCGTCCACGTCACCTTTGATAATGACTTTAAGTTCTTTAAAGCTGCCCAATGCCAAACGACGACCGATCTCATCGAGCGTGATGTGTTTCTTCGTACGAATACCCTGCTCGCGCAAGATCTGTGCACGACGGTTCGCGATATCTTTTGCTTCCGCCTCATCTTCATAGACACGGAATTTCTCCCCTGCCTGCGGCGCACCATTCAATCCCAATACGACAGAAGGAACAGAAGGACCTGCTTCCTCTTGTTTCTTATTCCGTTCGTTGAACATTGCTTTAACGCGTCCATAATATTGTCCGCTCACGATCAAATCACCGGGTTGCAGTGTTCCGTTCTCCACCAGCAAGGTGGCCACGAATCCGCGCCCTTTATCCAACGATGCCTCGATGATCGTACCACTGGCCTCCCGATCGGGATTGGCTTTCAGGTCGAGCAGTTCGGCTTCCAACAATATCTTCTCAAGAAGTTTATCGACATTCAAGCCCGACTTGGCCGCTACTTCCTGGCACTGGAACTTACCGCCCCATTCTTCGACCAGGATGTTCATTTGCGACAATTGCTCATAGATCTTCTGTGGGTTCGCGCCATCTTTATCGATCTTGTTGACCGCAAAGATCATTGGCACACCCGCTGCTTGCGCGTGACTGATCGCCTCGCGCGTCTGTGGCATCACCGCATCATCGGCCGCTACCACGATCACCGCGATATCGGTCACCTTGGCACCACGAGCACGCATGGCCGTAAAGGCTTCGTGACCCGGTGTATCCAAGAATGTGATATCCTTTCCATTGGCTAACTCCACCCGGTATGCACCGATGTGCTGGGTGATCCCTCCGGCCTCACCGGCAACCACATTCGCACTACGGATATAGTCGAGCAATGAAGTTTTACCATGGTCAACGTGACCCATGATGGTCACGATCGGAGAACGATGCTGCAATTCATCTTCCTCATCGGCCTCGAACTCTTCCTCCATCTCCATCTGCTTCTCCATGTCGATGAATGACACATCGAATCCAAATTCACCGGCTACCAGTTCGATCACCTCCGCATCCAAACGCTGGTTGATCGACACCATGATACCGAGACTCATACACTTACTGATCACTTCAGCAAAGCTTACGTTCATCAAACTCGCGAGCTCACTCACACTGATGAACTCTGTAACCTGTAATTTATTATCAACCAATTCTGCGCCGCGGGCCTCCGCCATCTCCTGGCGCTTTTCCCGACGAAGCTTGGCTTTAAGTTTTCCTTTACCACCACCGCCTCCGGAGAGTTTGGCCTGTGTTTCCTGGATTTTTTTCTGGATCTCTTTTTCGTCGATGGTTTGTCCATCGCGACGAGCTGTAAACGCCGTACGCTCTCTACGTCCGGCCATGCCGCCGCGACCGCGCGTGAATCCGCCGGCACCTGCTGGCTGATCGGGGTTGACGAAAGTTTGATGACCGGGTGTTTCCCGCTTGGAAATAGGAATACGCGCGCGCTTCTTTTTATCATCCCGAACCGGACGTGTATCACTGGTAGTAGGCAGATCGATCTTACCCATGATCTTGGGACCGGAAAGTCTTTGCACCTCGATGTTTTCGATCGTCGGCGGAGCAGGCGGAGTAGTTGGTGCAGGGGGCACTGCAGCTGCTACAGGCGATGGTGCTGGTGCGGTTTCAGGCACGGCAGCCGTCGGTGCAGTCTCAGCAACAGGCTCTTCTGATTTTGCTTTCTTGGTGGACTTCTTCGGCTTTCCTTCTTCCGCAGCGACTGAAGGAGCGGACTTCGTTACTTCGGGTGTTTCCTCTTTTTTAGCCTTGGTCGTTTTCTTTGGTCGGGTAGAGGACTCCACTGCATCCAGATCGATCTTGGTCACCACTTTTGGACCTTCCAATTCCGGCGCTTCGATTTTTACTGTTTCCTCCACCTTCGGCTCTTCTTTCTTAGCCGGCGCCTTCTTCGTTTCCTTCTTGAAGGTTATTTCTTCTTCCTCCTTCTTCTTCTTGGCATCCGCCACCGCGCCCTTGGGCAACTCGAGCTGATCGCTCTTCATTTTCGCGGCCTTGTCGCTCTGGAATTCCTGTTGCAGCGAGCGGTACATGTCCTCGCTCAACTTCGATGTAGGCTTTAGATCATCTTTCGAAAATCCTTTGCCCGCGAGGAAGTCGATCAGGGTATCCTGACCAATGTTGAATTCCTTGGCAGCGGCCAGGAGACGGGGAAGTTTCAATTCTGACATTCGGTTCTTTTAATGCTTACGTTTGGTTCTTCTAGGATCGGATCTTTTAAAAAAATTATTCTTTGTCCATCTCTTCCTGGAGCACACGACGGATATCCGCAATGGTCTCTTTCTCGAGATCGGTACGACGCTCCAGTTCTTCATCAGTCAGGTCGAGTACACTACGGGCTGTATCACATCCCACACGCTTGAGCTCGTCGATGATCCACGCATCGATCTCATCGGTGAATTCTTCCAGATCGATGTCGAATCCGCCATCCACATCTTCCTCCGTATCGCGGTACACATCCAATTCATATCCGGTCAGCTCAGTGGCCAGTTTGATATTCACACCACGGCGACCGATCGCGAGTGAAACCTGATCGGGCTGCAGGAAGATATTCGCATGCTTGCGATCAGTATCCAACTCCATACTCGTGATACGGGCAGGCGTGAGTGAACGCTGGATCAGCAATTGAATGTTCTGCGTATAGTTGATCACATCGATGTTCTCATTCTTCAGTTCGCGTACGATACCATGGATACGGCTTCCTTTCATACCCACACAGGCACCCACCGGATCGATACGGTCGTCGTATGACTCCACGGCCACTTTCGCCCGCTCGCCGGGCTCACGCACGATCTTCTTCACCACGATGAGTCCATCAAAAATCTCCGGCACCTCGATCTCCATGAGTTTCGCCAGGAATTCAGGCGCGGTACGAGAAAGGATGATCACCGGACTGTTATTCTTCATATCAACGCGACGTACTACGGCACGAACCGATTCGCCTTTCTTGAAGTAATCCTGCGGGATCTGCTCACTCTTCGGAAGGATCAATTCATTTCCTTCCTCATCGAGCAATAAGATCTCTTTTTTCCAGATCTGATACACTTCCGCGCTGATGATGTCACCGATGCGGTCGTTGTATTTTTTGGCAAGTGCGTTTTTCTTCAGATCACCGATGCGACTGGCCAAGGTTTGCTTGGCAGCCAGAATGGCACGACGACCGAAATCCAACAGGTCGATCTCTTCGTAGAGCTCCTCACCCACTTCGAAATCAGGTTCGATCTTGACAGCGTCGGAATAGCCGACTTGCGCCAGCGGATCTTCCACCGTACCATCTTCTACGATCATCCGGTGACGGATGATCTCGAGGTCGCCTTTTTCGGCGTTCACAATGACATCGAAGTTTTCATCACTGCCGTATTTTTTACGCAGCAGGGTCTTGAAAACGTCTTCCACTACTTTCATCATAGTGGGCCGGTCGATATTTTCCGCTTCCTTGAAATCCTGGAAGGCATCGATCAGGTTGATACTGGCCATGGTCGTTTTTGTTTAGGTCGCTTAAAAAGTGATTTGTATGGTTGTTGTTTTAATCTCGTTGAATGCAAACGTGTGCTGTTTCACCTCCTGCTTCTTTCCTTTTCCTTTCACCTCCTCCACCGTGAAGCCGGATTCAGTCACCCCGGTCAACTTTCCCTCTACTTTGGATCCATCCGGTAATACCACCTCCACCGATCGGCCGACATTCTTTACATACTGCCGATACAACTTCAGCGGCTCACCCACCCCCGGAGAGGAT
>Ga0082207_1000537_pt1 | contig 21318 bp, 7 predicted proteins | sample LakMenEpi10Aug09_FD_71540 | JGI IMG/M metagenome (GOLD analysis project Ga0082207, IMG submission 71540)
TGCAGAATCAACAGCAAAGTCTGCGGATTCCCGCGAAGAATCACGCGGTGGTCACACACGTGATGATTTCCCAGGTATGAGCAATGAATGGCGACAGGTCAACCACATCTCATCATTTGATGGCGAGAAGGTAAATGTTCGCAAGCAAGCATTGCCTCCGATGCCTAAGGAATTGTTTGAACTCTTTGATGTTCACGAGCTGGAGAAATACATGACACCGGAAGAAGTTTCGAAAGGCGGTACCAACTAATGGCACGCAATATTAAACTTCGCATTTGGCGTGGAGATTCAACAGACGGTGGTCTTAAAGATGTTGTTGTAGAAGCCAACGAAGGTGAAGTAGTCCTAGATGTAATTCACCGCGTTCAGGCAACACAAATGGGTGACTTAGCAGTTCGTTGGAACTGTAAGGCTGGTAAGTGTGGATCTTGTTCAATGGAGATCAACGGAAAGCCACGTCTTGCTTGTATGACACAAGTTGCATCATTTGGTGAAGAAGAAACAATCACTGTGACGCCACTTCGTGCATTCCCAATCATTAAAGACCTTGTTACAGATGTCTCTTTTAACTACAAAAAAGCAATGGAAGTGCCTGCTTATTCACACCCAGAGAACCTAGCTCCAGGTGAAGCTCGTATGGAACAGATCGATGTGGAACGTTCGCAAGAGTTCCGTAAGTGCATCGAATGTTTCCTTTGCCAAGATGTCTGTCACGTTGTGCGCGATCACGAAGAGAACAAGAAGTCATTTGCTGGCCCACGATTCTTTATCCGAATCGCAGAATTAGATATGCACCCATTGGATACTTTGCGCAATCGCAAGAAGACAGCTCAAGAAGAGCACGGTCTTGGAATGTGTAACATCACTAAGTGCTGTACTGAAGTGTGTCCTGAGCACATCAAGATCACTGATAATGCAATCATCCCAATGAAGGAACGCGTTGCTGACATTAAGTACGATCCAGTTCGTTGGCTAGGTTCAAAGATTCGCAAGCGCGAAGGGCTATAATTTCTTCATGAAGTTATTGGTTCGTTGGGGTGCACTTGCTCTATCTTTTTGGGTAGCAACTGCGTTGATTCCAGGAATCGATGTTAAAGGCGGATTTACAACCTACTTGTGGGTGGCTTTGTTGTTTGGTTTACTCAACACAACTCTGGGATCCCTGCTCAAACTTTTAACACTTCCTGCAGTAATTTTAACTTTAGGGCTATTCCTAGTTGTAGTTAATGCTGCAATGTTGATGCTGGTAGCACGTTGGAGCGAGAGTTTAGATATCAATAACTTTTGGTCTGCAGTATTTGCAGCACTCGTCATATCCATCGTGACTCGCATTGTTACAAGTTTCGACAAGATAGCGCGCCCACACTGAACTCCTTAGTTCTTGTTTCACTTGGCGGGGTTGCCGGAACTTTGGCACGTTACGGAATCGGTGCGTTTTTTCCTGATGATCGCCAAGGGACATTAATTGCAAATGTTGCTGGAGTAGCTTTAGCTTCGGCGCTGTTGGTCTTGATGGAGCGCCGTGGAATCAGCCAATTACGCTTACTTTTACTGCCCGGATTCTGCGCAGGTTTTACTACTTTTTCTGCAGTAACCGCACATTCTCTTGAACCAATTGAAGGCGGAATGCTTTTTCTTGCACAAAACATATTATTTTCATTAATTGCCGTGATTGTTGTTCTTCCCCTGGCCCGCAAAGTGATTCCGGTGCGCAGATGAAAATGACACTCATACTTCTGGGAGCTGCAATCGGTGGTCCAATGCGCTTTGTGGTTGATCAAAAGATTCGTACCTATACAACCAAACCTTATGGAATCTTTGCAGTAAACATTCTTGGGTCATTGCTTCTAGGGTTTACGTATGGAAGAGCCGAAGCAGGTTTTGATTTGTTTGCAATTGGTTTTGCAGGTGCCTTTACAACCTGGTCAACATTTATGCTCGATATCTATTTGGCCTACGAATTAAAGCGTCACAAAGAAGCCATCATCAACCTTGTGATGTCCCTGGGTATTGGATTATTTGCTGCGTGGATTGGAATCCAATTAGCGCAGTGAAGCCATCCACGCTTCAATTTCATCTGGATGATGCGGAATATGCTCACTTAAATTTAAGCAACCATCTTCTGTAACAACAACATCATCTTCAATGCGAATACCGATTCCACGGTATTCGGCTGGAAACAGTTCATCATCAGGTTGAATGTATAAACCAGGCTCAACAGTTAAACACATACCAACTTCAAGAATTCCATCGCGGTACTGCTCTGCGCGCGCATAAGCACAGTCATGAACATCCATACCCAACATGTGGCTCACTCCGTGCAAAGTCCAGCGCTTATGCAATCCAACCGCTGGATCCATAATCTCATCAAGACTCATGGTCAGAATTCCCATATCAATCAAACCTTGTGCCAAAACTGTGTGACTAGCCTTGTTAATACTTAAGAATTTCTCACCAGGTTTAACTGCAGCAATTCCAGCCTTTTGAGCCTCATAAACCAGCATGTATAGCGCGCGTTGAGCCGGAGTGAACTTTCCATTAATTGGCAAAGTTCTAGTGATATCTGCCGTGTAATACGAATCAACTTCTACTCCAGCATCAAGCAGCAAGAGATCCCCATTTTTTACATCGCCATCATTGCGATTCCAGTGCAAGATGCAAGCATGTGAACCAGAAGCTGCAATGGTGTTGTAACCGAGATAGTTGCCTTCAATACGTGCGCGACCAAAGAATGCTGCTTCAACAACGCGCTCACCACGTGGTGTTGCAACCGCGGCAGGTAGCGCGCGAATTACATCGCTAAAGCCACGATGGGTTGCATCGACAGCCTTTTGCATTTCATTAACTTCGTATTGATCTTTAATAAGTCGAGCAACTGAAACAAATTCAACAAGTTCAGCATCGCGTGCATGTTCTTTGACAGTTGCATCAACAATGCTGTCAAAGCCGTGAAGGGCTGCAGCTTTTTTGCCTTTCAAAAACTTTTCTAATTCAGCAATTTCGCGAACTTCAATTCCGTAACGCTCTGATGCCTCACCAGTTGTGAAGCGACGCCCTACCCACAATTCACCATTTTTAGCATCGGTATAAAACGCAGATGTGTCACGGGTAGAACGTGGATTGATAAACAGAATTGGATTATGTCCATCTTCTGTTGGATCCATAACTAAAACTGAATCTGGATTAGCTTCTACGCCTTGAACACCTGTGTAATAAGCAAAAGCGGTGTGGGGACGATACAAATAATCAGTGTCATTGCTGCGCTGCTTTGGTCCACCACTTGGAAGAACTAAACGAAGTCCAGTAAATGCTGCAGATAACTCTGCGCGACGTGCAACACAATAAGTGATTACCTCATCTTGGGTAATTCCAGTTAAAGGTGTTGGTGCCCATCCGGTTTTCATAAATTCAGCAAACATTTCAGAAGGAGCAACATCGTAAACACGCTTAGCGCCGGTATCTAAAGCTTTATCTGAATTCTCCATATATCTAGCCTACAAGTGCGGGGCTGGCGGGGCCAAAGGGTTGCGCTAAACTACGGCTGTAACAAGGAGACGTCGCATAGCCCGGTCGAGTGCGCCTCACTGCTAACGAGGTAAGGGGTTAAACCCTTCAGGAGTTCAAATCTCCTCGTCTCCGCACAAATAATTAAAGGAGCATGCGTGCCGAATTTTAAAGTCGCAATTGTTGGCGCAGGCCCTGCGGGTTACTTTGCGGCACAAGCTTTGCAGAATCTTGCAAACGATGATCGCGTATTTGAAATCGACATGATTGAACGTTTACCAACACCATGGGGTTTAGTTCGAAGCGGTGTTGCACCAGATCACCCAAAAATTAAAACTGTTTCAAAGGTCTTTGAAAAGATTGCAGCACAAGAAACCTTTAGATTATTTGCCAATGTCGAAGTTGGCGACGATATTACAGTTGCCCAACTGCAAGAAAAGTATGACGCCGTCATCATTGCAACAGGTTCTTCACTCGGGAAAAAGCTTGGAATACCAGGTGAAGACCTGCGTGGATCCTTATCTGCTGCAGTCTTTGTGCCTTGGTACAACGCGCACCCCGATTTTGTTGGCGTAGATACACCATTAGATGCAGACACCGCAGTTGTGATTGGCGCAGGAAATGTCGCGATGGATGTTGCTCGCATGTTGGCGTTAGAACCAAGCGAACTCGATCCGACCGATACCGCAGATCATGCTATTGATGCTTTTAAGGAAAGTAATATCCGCAAGGTTTATGTCAGTGCGCGCCGAGGGCCAGAGTATGCAGCATTTACTTCGCCAGAATTGCGCGAGCTTCCAAAACTAGAACATACAAATGTGATTATGAACAAGAGCGATATTGAAGCAGCGGTTGTACGTGCAGGAGATGCACCAGAAAAAGATGTGAAGAGCAACCTGGATGCAATGCTTTTAATTGCAGAAAACCCTAAAACCGAGCATGAACGCACTATGCAGTTTTTGTTTCAACACACTCCAAAGGAGATTTTTGGAACAGATCGTGTCGAAGGCGTTGTCTTTGCAACACCAAATGGTGATGTAACCATCAAGTGCGGGCTAGTTATTACTGCAATTGGTTATCAAGCCGAAGGAATTAATGGCGTTCCATATGAAAATGGAAAAGTTGTAAACACTGATGGTCGAGTAGCGGGCAATATGTACGTTGTTGGTTGGGCAAAGCGTGGCCCTTCCGGAGTAATCGGCACCAATAAATCAGATGCCGCAGCAGTTATTGAGCTATTAGTGTCAGATCTAAAGACTCCAAAAAATGCTGGCGATATTTCAGAACTTTTAACCCACCAAGTTGTTGTTACCCAGGAATATTGGCGAAAGATCAATGAAGCCGAAGTTGCAGCAGGTGAGGCAAAGGGTAAACCTCGGGTTAAGAGTGTGGAGCGTGCTGAATTACTGAAGCACGCTGGAATGTAACTACATTCACTACGACGCAACCATTTCGTAACCTAAAAGTATGCGAGGTGAAATCTTTGCTTGATTAGGATGCGCGTATGAACAAAACCCTCTCTTCACGCAAAGTCTTTAGCTGGGGCTCACTTGCCCTTGCTACATCGCTACTAGTTTCATTACTAGTTCCATCAGCACAGGCAAATACATATTCATTGCCTAACGCTCCAACAAAAGTTACCTCTTATATTGGCGCCAGTGGCGTCGTTGTTCGCTGGGTGGCCGGTGCAGATGTTGCACCAGGTGTAATCGGACACGTTGTTTCAGCAGGTGCGGGTTCATGCCCAATCTTTGTTCCGATTAGAAACAACTCTGTTGTAACAATGCCAGTTGTTGAAGGACAACCAGCAGGTACACCTGTTGTACAAGCAGTTAATGCATATGGTTTCTCAAAGCCAACTGCATCTAACAAGAGCTACACAGCTGCTGAACTTGCAACAGTTGCAAGTTCAAGAAATAAGGCTGTTCAGGTTCTACAACTCAGCGACCTTCATGGTGCGATTGAAGGAACTTCCTTTGGTGCCGCACTGCTAACAAGTAACTGGGCTGCAGATCGTAAAGCAAATGCTGCAACCGTTGCTATTTCAGCCGGTGACAATATTGGTGCAGCTCCACCAATCTCAACAGAGTTTGAAGAGCTTCCAACAATTGAAGCGCTAAACCTTGCAAAGCTTGATGTTTCAGTATTTGGAAACCATGAGCATGATCGCAACATCGATCACGTAAACAAGATTATTGGCGCATCAGATTTTCAGTGGGTAGTTTCTAACTACAGCGAAGGTGCACTAGATGCCCTTAAGTCAGGGGACAAGCAAGCCAAGAACTACACAATCATCAATCGTGGTGGAGTAAAGATCGGTATTGTCGGATCTAATACATCAGAAACAATCGAGCAGGTATTCCCTGGAAACCTTGATTACAAGGATGCATCAGGTGCGAAGAAGACCATCGTGATCAATCCAGGCGTAGCTGGCATAAACGCAGCAATCGTTGAGGCAAAGGCAGCGGGTGCGGACATCGTTATCGCAGCCCTTCACCAAGGTTGGTTGGAAAACGCAGATGGTGTTGCAAAGGGTCTATTTAACGAACTCGCATCACAAATCAAGGGTGCAGCAGCAATCTACGGTGGTCACAGCCACCAGACATTTGCTTCTGTAATTCCTGGTAACACACGCGTAGCACCAACTGTTCTCGGTCAAACACGTAACGCAGGTGTTGAGTACACACGTACACAGATCTGTATGCGTGGTGGAAAGGTTGTTGGTCAATCAATTCAGCACGTATTAAGAACAGCATCAGCTTCAATTAATACAAGTGTTGCTGCCACAACTACAACAGCAGATGTAGCAACTGCTGCAATGGTTAAGAAGTACAAGGATCAACTATCTGCAAAGCTTGATGTCAAGATCGGTCAAGTTTCAGGAACATTCCCACGTGGTGGATCACCAGCTGTAGAGCGTTCAGGTGAAACTCCAATGGGTAACTACATTGCAGATGTTATGCGCGCTAAGTACAAGACTGATTTTGCAATTCAGAATGGTGGCGGTATCCGCGACACATTCCCTGCAAGAACATATATTCCAGCAGCTACAGGTCTTGTTCGCACAGGTACTGGTCCACTAGATGTAACACTTGGTGATGCGTTCACTGTGTTCCCATTTGGTAACCAGATTGCAACAACAGTTATAACTGGTGCAAACCTTTGGAAGGCGCTTGAAAACGGTGTCGGTGGTAACTATCCAGGAGATGGACGTTTCCCACAGATTTCTGGCTTCAAGTTCTCATTCGATGCATCAAAGCCAGTCGGTTCACGTATCGTTGAAGTTACAAAGCTTGACGGAACTGCAATCGCAAAGGATTCAAAGGAGTACACACTTACTACTCTTGACTTCCTAATTTATGGCGGAGATGGATACGTCAACGTATTCTCACCATCAAAGGCCAAGGTTCAAGGCGCGCTACTAGATGTATTTGTAGAAGCGCTTAAGGCAGACATGGCTGCTAAGAAGGTAACTCAGGTTCCTGCAGCAGATGGCCGCATTAAGAAAGTTGGCTAATACTTAAGTAACATAACAAAGGGCGTCCGTTAATTCGGGCGCCCTTTGTTATGCCTCCAAATACGCTTGATTTATAAGGGTTTTAGAGCATTTGGGCGATGAATAAAAAGCGGGTACTATTGCGTTTCACAAATAAATAAGCGTGCGTAGCTCAACGGATAGAGCATCTGACTACGGATCAGAAGGTTAGGGGTTCGAATCCCTTCGCGCGCACAAGTTAAGCTCTCGGTGCCTTTCACACCGGGGGCTTTTCTTCTGTCATTTTGTTAAGCAAACACTCAAACTCACCCTCTTTCGGGTGATCTTTGTGGGTGAACATCACCCCTTTCGGTGCTTTTCTATAGGTACCTCATCACCCCGCTTTTACTCTTAAGCCTCTCCTATTTACTCTAGTAAAGAGGTACAAGTGTCCTTTGGTTTAGTGCGCACAAAAGTAGTTGCCGCACATCCAAAGCACTTCATTAAATTCGCACTTCCAATCTTGATTGGCTTTTTGGCGATCCTTGTTGGTCAATCAACCGTTGCACCACCAGCCAATGCATCAATTTTTGGAACTATCTATAACGCCCCTGTGATGGCTTTTGGAGGTGGAAATTATCAAGGGGTTCAAAGCTGTCCTGCTGGCCAGGTAATTGTTGGTGTGACTTTTAATCAAAACCCAATGTCATGGGGATTTAGATGTTCTGCACTAGATGCAAATTTCCAAGTGCCTGCATTGAGTTCAACATTGCGCGCAACAGCAAATTATGTCTTTTGTCCAGATGGCAAAGCCGCTGTTGGTTTCAAAATGTTTAACTCGGGTGGAAATAGATTAGGAATTTCGTGTAAAACTCCACCACTTGTGGATGACACCGAAGTCCTAACTGATTTTGTTGCGAATGCAGCTGCAACCAAATTCATCACGAGGACAACACAAACAATTTCTTTGCAAAGTATGTGTAGAGCAGGTGATGTTGTTGTTGCTGTCTACCTTTATGCAAATCTTTGGTTTGATCAACTAGGTGCACAATGTGCACCGTTCTCTAAATTCACAGTTACCTACAACCTAAATAGTGGAGGCGGTACTGCGCCAGCATCTCAGACCCAAACTGGGCCGGGACAGCAATTAACAGTATCTTCTGCATATTCGGGAACCCGCACAGGATTTCAGTTCGATGGTTGGAACACCTTGGCAAACGGTCTAGGTACTGACTACGCGACCGGATCAAATATTCGTCCCGTAGGTGCAACAACGCTTTACGCAAAGTGGAAATCCACTATTACTTATGATGGAAATACAAACACCAGTGGAGCTGTCCCAAATTCAACAACAGCTGTATCTTCCGCTGCTATTACATATTTGTCACCAAATGATGGATCTTCCGCCTCGCCAAATGTTCCATTAGCCAAGACAGGCTTTACTTTTGCAGGTTGGAACACTTTGGTTAATGGTGCAGGTACTTCATATCCTGCTTCTAGTACAGGCGCGGTCACTGAAACCCCATACATGCTTTTTGACGCGGAAAACTTTAATGACACGACTAACGCATGGACAGATACTTCCGGTAATTCTCGTTCAATACCAGGTACTGCCGTAAGCACTAGCGCAGGCAACATCCGGGGTAATCCGAGCAAAGTTACAAACGTTGCTGGCACTAACGGCGCGAGCAAAGAATTTCCAGCAGTGCAAGGCGCTACCACTGATGGAATTGTCATAGGTAACGGTGCACTAACTAATTACACCTTTTGCCACGTTGCACGATACGCAGGAACATCAAAGAATAGAATTTTTGCAGGAATTACTGGCAACTGGCTTTCTGGTTTCTGGGGCAGTGCAACAGGTGTTGCTTATCATGAAGGTTGGATAACAGCTTCGACCGGTGTCAATGACACAAACTGGAAAATTCAGTGTGATACCGGTGGCAGTAGAAGCTCACTTCGATCTAATGGAACCTTAAAGTCTTCAATTGCAAACAATGCAACTGGGTTGCCGGCGAATATTTCAATCAACTCCCAAGGATCAAGGACTGCTCCTTCCGAGGTAACAGACTGGGCTGTAGCTTATTTTGTTATTTACGACAGTGTTCTTAGCGAATCAAAGATTCAAGAGATTGAAGCAGGACTAAATCGAAAGTATGGAGTTGGACTCTTTACTTCAACAATAGATACATACAATTACGCGTCTACCGGCGATAAAACTCTCTACGCCCAGTGGAATTCAACCATTACTTACAACGGCAATGGTCAAACTTCTGCATCTTCAACTGTTCCAGCTCCAACAATTGCTAAAGGCACTGCAGGAAATACAACACTAGCTAACGCCGGCACGATGGTTAGAACAGGCTTTGCTTTTGCAGGTTGGAACACTCAGGCTGATGGTTTGGGTACAAATTACGCTTCAGGATTAACGACATATGCGTCTAGAGGAAATATAACTTTATATGCACGTTGGACTGCCACCATCACCTTTGATCCAAATGGTGCATCTGGCTCGCCAGCAACATCTAGTACTAATGCGACACCCAAAACTTCACAAGTTTTTACAAACTCGATTTCCTCAATCCCACTGGGAGACTTGCCGACTGTAGGAACTATGTCACGACCAGGTTTCACGTTTATCGGTTGGAACACTGCAGCAAATGGAACAGGAACCCGTTTTTCAGGTTCTTCTTCGAGTACACCAATTTTGCGATATCTAGCAAGTGATTACGACACCTCAACTGTAACTTGGGCCAATTCAGGCTCCGCCGGAAGTGCATTTAACATCACCAGTTCAAGCATGGAAGCTGGAGCAGGAATCACAAAGATAACCAGCACTAGTCAAGGTGGTAGCAGTGCATCGTTCACAACACTAAGAGGAACGACTTCTTCTAAAATAACTTTCCCAAACAGTGCAATGAGTAGCTACACATTGTGCCACGTTGCAAGATATGTGAATCCAGGTTCGAGTACAGGTGCGAAACAGCGAATTTTCACACACCCATCAAATAACTGGTTGAGTGGATACTTGTCAGGGCTGACAGGCTATTACTATGGAAGTGGAAATGATGGTTCAGTCGCTCAAGGTAACGGTGACACGAACTGGCACCTGATATGTGATTACAACGGAAACTTTAGAAACAATGGACGATCAGCTAGCCCGGCAGGTAGAACATCATTGCCTGCAAACATTGGAGTTGCCACCTGGTCTAACCAGCAAAGTGATTGGGAAATTGCAGAAGTTCTCTTCTATTCACATGCGCTTTCTACCTTCCAGATCGAGGCCCTCGAGGCATCTCTGAAATCAACATATGGACTTTCAAGTTTGTATCAAGATCCTTCTACACCAGCAACTGCGGGCTCATATCTAGCAACAGGTAATGTCACTTTATATGCACAGTGGGTTGCAAATGATTATGCAATTACTTATGACACTACGGGTACAACTGGTGGAGCAATGGCCCAAACTTTTGCAACTGCGGGTAACGCGGTCTCCCTACGGACTAATGCATTCACTCGCACAGGTCACACATTTAAAAACTGGAATACATCAGCAAATGGCAGTGGAACGACTTATACAAACGGACAATCAGTAACTTTGTATGCTGATTTAGCTTTGTATCCTCAGTGGAATTTGATTGCTCCCGGAGTTCCAACGGTTTCTGTTTCGGCCGGAAACACAGAAGTTACTGTGACACCTACCCCTGCAGCGGCGTCGGGCACAACAGTAGGTCCCACTACTTCAATGCTTGTCACCGCTTTTGATAGCTCTGGGGTCGCTCTTTCGCCCGCAAAAAACTGCACTGTTGTTCCGCCGACAACTTCATGTGTCATATCAGGGCTCACTAATGGAATCACTTATAAGTTTGCTGCGAAGGCTATCAATGCAACTAGCCCAACGGGAACTGCAAACAGTGCCCTAGTTTCTGCAATTCCTGTAAATACACTAGTGACTTTTGATGCATCATCCAATGGTGGTTCGAACACAACAAGTATTGCAAACATTCAATACTTAAGTTCTGCTTCAAACATCAGCACTCTCACTACCTACGCTCCACACGGATTTAATGTTGGAGATTCAGTTATCATCGAATCGACACTAGGTAATACAGCCACAAATACGTACAGAGGCAATTACATAGTTTCGGCTGTACCCACCGCAACGACTTTTCAATATGTTCGTGAGTATTCAAACCAGGGACAATCTGGTGGTGGCTCCGCCGGACAAACTACTGCTACTAAAGGAACAATTGGACTATATAAAAAACCAAATGCGATCATTTTGCCAAACGCAACAAAAACAGGCTATGTTTTTTCTGGCTGGTACACAACTCAATCTTCCGGTGGTTCACTCATAGGTGCTGCAGGTGCAACTTATTCACCAACAAGTGCAATCACTTTATTTGCGCGTTTTTCCGGAATTGTGTACACAATCAATTACAACGGCAATGGAAATACTGGAGGAACCGTTCCTAGCACTGGTTCGTATGAAACAGGATCAGATGGAACGTATAACAACACCCAGGTTTATACATACACAGGCACAGATCAAACATTCACTGTTCCAAATGACATAACAGGAACAAAGGAAATCCTTGTTGAAATTTGGGGAGCTGGTGGCGGTGGAACTGTTGCATATTACGGTCTTGATTATGGAGGCGGTGCAGGTGGTTACACAAAAACGACTATTTCGACCGCGACGTCAGGGGAAGTTCTAACTCTTAAAGTCGGTAAAGGCGGAACCGTAAAAACAACAACCTCTGCCTATGGCGGCGCAGGTGTTGGTGGAAATACATCAGGACTCGAAGGTTCATCTGGAGGTGGTTATTCAGGTGTATTTGCAGGGAGTACTCCACTAGCTATTTCTGGAGGTGGTGGCGGAGCTTCACCTGGACATAATGACCAAGGTATTGCCGGTGGCGGCGGTGGGGCTAATCAAAGTGGCGGTGCCTCTTCGAGTACTTCTATGGGCGGACGCGGCGGTACGACTTCTGCTGGTGGAGTAAAAGCCGCAAGTTGTGCAACAGATGGATCGCAATACGCAGGTGGAACTGGTTGTGGTGCTGGTTCTGAAGGCGGTGGTGGTGGTGGAGCTGGCTATTACGGCGGAGGTGGCGGTAACTCCAACGGCAGCGCTAACGGCGGTGGTGGCGGTGGATCAGGTTATCTCGATGCAACTCGCGGTTCATTGATTACAGCAACCGTTGGCCAAAATGGTGCACTTCCATCAACTTGGGCATTTCCAAATAAGACAAGTTCAAACTATGGAACAAACAATGCTGGTCGTGGCGGTAAGGGTTACACAAACACTACTGCAGATAGTGGCGGAGGCGATGGCCGAATCGTAATTCAATGGAAAACAGGTAGCGGCGCACACGTTGTTGGTGCAGGACCAACAAAAGTTGGTTACACATTCGCTGGATGGACAACTAATGCAGATGGAACTGGCACTACTTATCAACCAAATGCCTCATTAACGCCTTCTACAAATGTGAGCTTGTTTGCAAAATGGACGGCCGCTTCTAGAACAGTTACCTATGCACTTGATGGGGGAACTTCTTCAGCAAACACATCGCAATTAACCGGAAGAGTTGTTGGAAACACTGTCACGCTTCCCTCTTCAAATACCATGTCAAAGACTGGTTATTCATTTGCAGGTTGGAGCGATGGAACAAGCACATATGCAGGTGGAGCAACATGGACTGTTCCAGCATCAGATTCAAACTTCACACTTACTGCGCTATGGAACACCCAAACATTTACATATTCATATGACACCAATGGTGGTGGAACCGCACCTGCAGGTGGCACCAAAACATACGGCGAATCATTGGTTTTATCTGCTTCTTCAGGCCTGAGCAAGACCGGGTACACCTTTGCTGGCTGGAATGATGGATCAAGCACAAGCAATGCCGGTGCTTCCGTTTCAATAACTGCAAACAAAGTTTATGTTGCTCAATGGAGCGCGCAAAGCTTCACAATTTCTTATTCTGGCAATACTCCTACATCAGGTTCTGTATCTTCCGGGTCATATGTTGCAGGCGGCGTTCCTTATGCCATCGCAGCCAATGGGTTTACAAAAGTTGGTTACACATTCGCTGGCTGGAAAGACGCTTCAAACAATTCATTCACAGTAGGTGCGGGTTATTCAACTGCAGCAAACCTTGAATTAATTGCACAGTGGACACCTAGCTCATACATAGTTACATACAACGGAAATGGATCAACTGGTGGAACTGCACCAGCATCTGGAACCTTAACAACTGGAACAACTTTTAACGCATCGAATAACACGGGTTCCTTAATTAAGTCTGGCTATACCTTTGCTGGCTGGAATACGAGTGCTGATGGACTTGGGACAAATATTGCAGAGGGTGGGGTTGTAACTACAACGTCTAATGTAACTTTGTATGCCAAGTGGACAATCATTTCCCCCTTGATCACTTTCAATAAAGGAATAGCTGACTCAATAACCCTGCCGGGTAATACATCAGCAAATTTCGGATCTCTTTTCACTCTACCTACAACTGATACAGCAACAGTTATCTCGGCACCCAACGCTGGTAATTATGCATTTACTGGTTGGTCTGACGGAACAAATGTTTATCAAGCAAATAGCACTTACCGAATGGGTACCGCAAATGTAACTTTCACTGCGCAATGGGTTGCAGTCTTTACAGTCCGTTATGTTTTAAACGGTGGAACAGGAACCCCTCCTGTAGATGTGCTTCGCACGGACAATTTCCAAGAGACGCTCACCTCGGCGACAATTACAAAGACTGGGTTCACTTTGTCTGGCTGGAAAGACCAATCTGGGGCGAACATTGCTTCGGGTGCAAACAATTGGCTGATTTCAAATACCAGTTACATTGCCTACGCCCAGTGGACGGCAACCCAGAGAACATTGTCATTTGGCTTAGATTCTGGCAGCGGAAGTGCACCTGCCGATATCACGGGCAAAGTAATCGGTGAGATAGTCGCATTGCCGACCACTTCAAGCACGAAAACTGGTTACACATTTGGTGGTTGGAGCAACGGCGGGGTTACTTACCCGGCTGGAGGAACCTTCACTGTAGGTGATGCCAACGCAGCGTTTGTAGCCGTATGGATTAGTAATACAAACATCATTACTTACAACGGAAATGGTGCAACTGGCGGAACGGTGCCAGTTGATGGAAATTTTGTAACGGGTGCAGTTACTCCATTTACGGTTTCAACAAATAGCGGGAATCTGGTTAAAGAAGGATTCACTTTTGATGGTTGGTATACAACTGCATCAGGTACTGGAGGCACCGCATACGCTGTTTCTCCAGCCGGAACCTTTGTAACAAATACGAATGTAACCTTGTATGCAAAATGGAGCGCTGCTTCTTACACGATCACCTATAACACTGACGGCGGGAGTGCGGCTCCTTCTCAAACTACTAACGCTTACGGATCAACGGTCACATTGCCATCTGCACCTACAAAAGTGGGAAGTAATTTCTTGGGATGGGAAACAGGAACTGGGGCTTCAGCAAACTTGTTTGCGCCAAGTGCAAGTTATGTTATGGGACCTAGCGCAGTCACATTCATTGCGCGCTGGAGCGACATTTCATATGCAGTCACCTACGCATTAAATGGTGGAGCTGGGACAGCACCAACACAAGCAAATGTTTCATCTGGTGGATCATTTACAACAGCCGCTGCGCCAACCAAGACAGGATTTACATTTACTGGATGGAGTGATGGAGCAACAACTACAAATGCGTCAACTCTCATCTCAAATGTTTCTGGAAATATCACACTGACCGCACAGTGGACCATTTCTGCACCGGGAACTCCTGGGACCCCAACAGCAACCCCCGGTGATGGTTCTGCAACAATAACAATTGCAGCTCCAACATCAGGGGGAGCGCCTTCTTCTTACACGGTTACTGCATCTAATGGATCTACATGCACAATAGTTTCCCCTGGAACTAGTTGCACAATCGCACCGTTAAATAATGGAACTGCCTATACCTTCACATCAACTGCAACTAACACAGCAGGAACTTCAGCATCTGCGTCAGCAGCTTCAGCTGCTGTAACCCCAGCAGGCGTGCCACTTAGCCCTTCAAGTATTACTGGAACAGGACTTGGCGGTAGCACAACAATTGAATGGACGGCACCAACTAGTGATGGCGGCTCACCAATAACAGACTATGTTATTGAATACAGCGTTGCAGGGTCAGGCACTTGGACAACATTTAGTGACGGAACATCAAATGCTACATCAGCAACAATTACAGGATTAACTGCAGGTAATGCTTATGAATTTAGAGTTTCGGCAAAGAATCTGATTGGTAATTCACTTCCTTCATTTACATCACCAGTTGTTGAATCACTTCCAACCGCTCCGACGATCTCAGCTGTCACGGGTGGCAGCGAGAAGGTAACTGTTGCCTGGAATGCATCTTCACATCTTGGGTCAGGAACTCTGACTGATTATGAAGTTACTGCCTATGACGCATCAGGCAATGCTGCGGGTTCATGTAAACCAGCATCTGGACAACGAACATGTGAAGTGACAGGACTTGATAATGGATCAAGCTATACATTCAAGGTTGCCGCAATTACATCGGTTGGAACTTCAGCACAATCATCAGCATCATCAGTAGTTATTCCAGCAGGTGTTCCATCTGCACCTGCCAATGTTGTTGCAGTAACCAGTGGAAGCAATATGACAGTGACTTTTGATGCACCTGCAGATAACGGTGGTTCAGCAATTACTTCATACGTTGTCACTTCATCACCAGCTGGTGCGACATGTACTCGAGGTGCCAATGCAACGACCTATACATGTACTGGTTTAACCGCGGGTACTAACTACACATATTCAGTGAAGGCAGTTAATTCAAAGGGAGAATCCAGTGCATCCTTGGATTCAACAGCGGTCACAGCTGTTGCTGCTCCTTCAGCACCTCTCAATGTTTCGGCGGTAATTACTGCGGGAACAACAACACTTTCAGCGACTGTTTCATTTGACCCACCTGCTAGTGAAAATGGTTCTCCAGTAACTTCCTACACGGTGACCGCCTCACCTGGTGGAGCTACCTGCACTGTTACAGCTCCAACCACCTATTGCGATATTCCGGTACTCCCAGACAGTCTTTATACATTTACCGCCACCGCAACTAACGCTGTGGGAACATCAACAGCATCTGTTACTTCTTTAAGAACTGCTGCAGCTAACGGAATTGCTCCAACCCTTGTGGTTGACCCTATTCCGGCACCTACCGGTGATTTAGAAGAAAATAAAGTTTTGAGTTCAAATATCACTTTTGCAGATTTCAACTCGACCCCCAACTCGGTTGTTACATATCAGTGGAAACGTTGCACTGATCCATTAGATGACACAACATGCACAAACATTTCTGGAGCAACAAATGCTACATACACCCTTGGTTCAAGTGATGTTGATAAATACATTCGTGTTGAGATAACTGCAACCAACTCAATTGGAACAATAACTAAACTTTCAGATGCAACTGCAATTATTGTTGCAGTACCAACAACACCAAGTACTCCATCTATTCCGTCAACGCCTTCAACTCCATCTACGCCGGCAGTTGATCCAACTCCAGTCGCACCTACTTGTGATTCTGCATGTCAGGCAATTCGTGATGCTGCAGCGACAAAAGCAGCAGCAGATGCAGCCGCAAAAGCTGCGGCGGATAAAGCAGCAGCAGATGCTGCAGCAAAGTTAAAGGCTGATGCAGATGCGCGAACTGCAAGTAATAATGCATCAGCGGCAGCAAAAGCAGCAGCTGATGCGGCAAAGACTGCGGTTGAAAGAGCCGGAGCAGCAGCGGCCGCAAAGGCTGCAGCAGATGCAGCGGCAGCAACAGCTGCAGCACAAGCAAAGGCTGCAGCAGATGCACAAGCAGCAGCAAATAAAGCGGCAGCAGCTGCACAAGCAGCACTTAAGAATTCAGCGGCATCTGCGGCAGCAAAGGCGGCAGCTACAGCTTCCGCAAATAAGGCAGCAACAGATGCAGCCGCTGCAGTAAAGGCAGCAGCTACGGCCGCGCAAAATGCGACTAAGGCAAAGACTGCTGAAACAAATGCAAACAAGCAGGTTGATATTGCAATCAATTCATTGTCTTCTAAGACAGCATCAGCTCGAGCAACTGCTGAAGCCAATGCAATTGCAGCGGCAGCAAAGGCTGCAGCTAACGAAGCAGCCGCAGCCGCTTCCGCAAGAGCAACAGAGGCCAGAGCAACTGCAGCGGCCGCACAAAAAGCGGCCTCTGATGCAGCAGCACGTATTGCAACAGAACAGCGAGAAGCTGCAACCGCTGCAGCAGCAGCAAAAGCTGCAACAGAAGCGGCCGCAAGAGCAAGTGCAGAAAAGATTGCAGCAACAAATGCTGCAAAGGTTGCTACTGAGACGCTAGTAAAGGTGTTGAATGAAAAGGCAACTCTTGCTGAAGCTGCAGCAAACGCAACTGATACCAAAGCCCGTGAAGAGATTGCTAAAAAGATTGAAGAGATCGAAACAAGGCTTGATGAGATTGAAGCAGCTGTAGAAGAAGCACAGGCTGCTGCCGAAGAGGCAACTGCAGAGTATGAAGAAGCATCTGATGCTGCAGAAGAGGCACAAGAAGCCGCTGCAGAGAAAGCCCAAGATGCTATCGACATTAAGGCCGAAGTTGCGACCAAGACCGCAGCTGCAACAAAGGCAACCGCGAATGCAACGGTTGCCGCAAAGGTTGCAACCGCAGCAAAAGCAGCTGCAGCGAAGGTTCCATCTAAAGCAGTAATTGCACCGAAGCCAAGTAATTCGATAAATAAGAATTCAGCGAAAGCAACTGTTACAGGATTGAAGCCTGGCCAAAAGGTCAAGGTAACCGTGAACGTTAAGCCAAGGCCGTGATAAAAATGAAGAGAATTATTTCCGTCGTTTTGTTGAGTTTATTTGCTTCATTGTTTCAAGGTGTACCAACTGCAAACGCCACTGCACCAGGAGTGCTGGGTAGTTTTGGCATGACACAAACATCAACGGTTTGTACATATACATTCTCCATTGCCGCTTATTCTGGCAATCCAGTTACCGATTACTACTACAAAATAGTAAATTTTCATGCATCAAACCATACTGTTGCACCGAGTAACGAAAGCTTTCAATTGTTTACAGGTGAAAAAACTATAGGAGCTAACTCGGGGACTAATGTTGCAGTCCCTGGTTCTGTAAAGATTACGTGGGTAGAACTTCGTGAAGCTGGAATTACCGTAAACATGTACGGCAGACTTTGGATTAGGGCATATAACGGAGTCACTGGTGCTTTGCACACATGGATGGGAATTGGTTGTGCGGTTAATGATCCAGCTGATACATCAGCTCCTACATTGTCTTCGACTAGCGCTAGTTCCGTCGGTAATTCAAGTGCGACATTAAATTTCACTTCAAATGAAACGGGTACTTACTACTACCTGGTTTATCCAGCGACGCAAACTGCTCCGACTAGTTCAACTGTTTTAGCACAAGGCACTGCCTCGGCTAAAGGAACAAGCTCAGCGACTGCATCTGCCATGACAGCAAGCGTTACTGGATTGATTGCGGGAACTGCATATAAGGCGCACATAGTAGTAAAAGATGCAACTGGAAATACTTCCACAGTTTCCACAGTCGACATCAATACGACTGTTGCCACACCATCTGCCCCCGATCTTTCCACATCTTCAGACTTAGGAACCTCTTCGACAGATAACTCAACAAGCGACAACACTCCAACCTTTTCAGTCTCCGGAACACTCTCTGGTACTGGAGTCCTAAGGGCAACAAAAGCAGGATCGACAGATGTCACCTGCACACTCGTTTCTGGAAGTTGTACCTTAGGTACGCTTGCAGATGGAACGTGGAGCGTAACAATCACGGATACAGCAGGTAATGGATTATCAGCAACATCCAGTGCACTTTCGATAGTTGTTGATACATCTGCCCCTACTACAGCTTTTACGTCAAGCCATCCTGCATCAATCACATCATCAGATACTGCGACAGTAACTTCAAGTGAAGTTGGAACTATTTACTTGGTTATTAACCAAGTCACTGTGAACAACCTTGCAAGCATTACTGGTGCTGCTGACAGTTCCTGGAACAGTGTTTCTGTGACATCTGCAGCAACATCAACTAACTTGCCTGCAACTGGACTTACTCCTGGGACCTACCACCTCTACGCAGTGGATGCAGCAGGAAACTTGTCGTTGTTTTCGTCAGATTCTTTGATAGTCACGCTGGCTGCAACCGGAACTCCTGATTTAGTATCTTCTTCAGACCTTGGTTCCTCTAATACCGATAACACTACAAACGACGATACTCCAGAGATTTCACTTTCTGGTTTAACCGTAGGTGCGGTCATCACTTTGACGGCAACACCATCCTCTGGAACAGCCGTTGTGTGCACATTTACTGCAACTGGAACGACTGGATCCTGTCCGTTCACAACACTTAGCAATGGGACATATTCTGTTACAGCAACTCAAACCCTCAACGGTGTTACATCTAGTCCTTCTGCTGACTTAACAGGATTGGTAATCAATAAAACGACAGTAGCAACCCCGTCTACACCCGATCTTGATTCATCATCGGATTCTGGAAGTTCATCTTCGGACAACATAACATCGGATAACACCCCAACAATTAATGTTTCTGGCTCTTTTTCAGGCACGGCCGTAGTTACAGCTTCAAAAGCCGGTTCAACAAGTGTTATTTGCACGATCTCGAGTAATGCGTGCACCCTTGGAACTCTGGAGGATGGCGTTTGGTCGTTAACTGTTACAGACACTGATTCTGCAGGTAATGCAACTACGTCAGCTGCGTTATCAATCACGGTAGATTCCACAAAGCCTGTAGCAACTGTTGCAACTATAAGCCAGACAAATGGCACTGGCGCAACTGTTCCAGTTCAATCTAACGAGTTAGGTACAGCATATTTAGTAGAAAGCAGCACTTCATACACGGATCCTGCACTCGTAGTCACAGCTGCAGGTTTTTACAAGGTAACAATTTCAGCAATTAATGCTGAAGCTTCAATTGCAACCACCGGCTTAACTGCAGGTACTTACAAAGTTTATGTGATTGATGCCGCTGGCAATCTCTCGTTAGCATCGACAAATACCGTAACGATTGCAGCCGCTTCGGCACCGACCGTAGTATCTACAAGCGCACCGACCGGTACAACGACATTTGGAAGCACCTTAACAAACGCGGTTACATTCAATGGTGTCCCATCTCCAACGCTGACCTATCAGTGGAAGAGTTGCACAAACGCTACAGATACAGCAACCGTTTGCTCCGATATTTCTGGTGCAACAAGTTCGAGCTTCATCGCAAATGCTATTGATTTAGTAGCAAAGTTTATTCGAGTGCTTGTAACTGCAATCAATGGTGAGTCACCGAACGCGACAGCTTGGTCATCTCCAACAGCCGCAATTACTGCAATTGCTCCAGGGGTTCCAACATTGGGAACACCAACTCTTGGTGACTTACAGATCAATGTTCCAGTCACTGCTCCAGCATCAAATGGTGGATCAACAATCACCAAGTATCAGTTCTCTACTGATGGTGGAGCTACTTGGCTGGATCGAACAGATACAGCAACGGTTTCATCGCCAATTGTGATTAAGTTTCTGAGTACAAATGGGACGACACCGATAGTGGCTGGTACTTCTTATCCAGTCCAAATTCGTGCGGTCAACAGCGCTTCTAGTCCTAACGGACTTGGAACAGCATCAGTTTCTGTTGTCGCCGCGACAGCACCTGGTGCATCTACTGCAGTATCTGCAACCGCCACTGGGCAAACAACTGCAACGGTTTCATTTACAGCACCAGCAAGTAATGGCGGCAGTGCAATAACGAGTTACACCGTGACTTCCTCGCCGGGCGGTGTCACGGCTACCGGAAGCACTTCTCCCATAACAGTTTCGGGTTTAACTGCATCAACTGCGTATACATTTACGGTTACAGCTTCAAATGCTGCTGCAACATCTGTAGCTTCAACTGCATCAACTTCGGTAACGACTTCAGCACCACCTGCTCCTGCACCAGTAGGCCCATCTGCACCAGCGCCAGAACCTGAGCCTGTTTGTGAGGCAGCATGTATTGCAGCACAAGTTGCTGCAGCAAAAGCAGCGGCAGATAAAGTAATTGCCGACAGGGTTGCAGCTGCAGCAAAGGTTGTTGCAGAAAAGATTGCATCTGATACTGCTGCAAAGGTTGTTGCAGAAAAAGTTTCAGTAGACAGATCTGCTGCAGAAGCTGCGGCAAAGGCTGCGGTAGATAAAGCAGCAGCAGCTGCTGTGGCAAAGGCGGCTGC
>Ga0082207_1000538_pt1 | contig 21301 bp, 17 predicted proteins | sample LakMenEpi10Aug09_FD_71540 | JGI IMG/M metagenome (GOLD analysis project Ga0082207, IMG submission 71540)
GCCGTTTCCACTCGCCGAGGCATCTCCGGGCGGCGTCGGACCGCCTCACGCTGTCGAGCGTGATCAAGCGTGTGCGGCTGTCGATGGCGCTGCCCGGCTCGTTGAAGCCGATGTGGCCCGTGCGGCCGATGCCCAGGATCTGGAGGTCGATGCCGCCCGCGGCCCGGATCGCCTCTTCGTAGCGGGCGCAGGCAGCCGCCACGTCGGCCCGGGCGAGCGTGCCATCCGGGATATGAATATTGGCCGTGGGGATGTCGAGGTGGTCGAAGAGGTGCTCCCGCATGAAGCGGTGGTAGCTCTGCAGGGCGTCGGGCTGCATCGGCCAGTATTCGTCGAGGTTGAACGTGACGACCGTCTTGAACGACACGCCCTCCTCGCGGTGCAGCCGGATCAGCTCGTCGTAGACGCCCACGGGCGTGGAGCCGGTGGCCAGGCCGAGCACCGTGGTCTTGCCTGCCGCGGCGCGCGACTGCACGAGGTCGGCGATCTCGCGGGCCACCGCGCGGCTGGCATCGCCCGGCTGGTCGTAGACCGTGACGGGCAGCCGTTCGACGGCGTGCACGTGGGGCAGGGGGCCGCGGTATATCGGGGCAGAGGGCACGACGGACGGGGAAGGCTTCATGGTGCGAGCGCGTCCTTTCAGATGAGCTTTGTTTTTCCAGGCACCGCGGGCGCCTGCCGCGGCAGCGACGACGTCCAGGTGAGATCCTTGGGGAAGAGGTCGAGCTGCGACTCCTCCGTGAGGAACTTCCAGGATACTTTCTGGCCGGTGTAGGCGGCCATCCGGCCCATCACCGCCACGAGCGAACTGTCGGCCATCTGCCGCAGCTCCACGATCGGCTTGCCGGCGCGGATCGAATCGACGAGGTCCTTGTGCTCCTGCTTGTAGGCGTCGGCGATGCTGCCCTTCATCTCCCACACCTCCTTGCCGGCCCGATCGAAGATCCGCGAGCCGGCATTCGCCGCCCCGATGTGGCACTCGCCCTTCGAGCCGTAGACCACGTTTGACACGTCCGTGGCCGCGCCCGGTATCTGCCGGCACATGAACGACACGATGCGGTCGCCCGGATATTCGTAGTTGATGCTGAAGCTGTCCCAGAGTTCGCTGTCGTCGGGCCGTGTGAACCGGCCTCCCGACCCGAAAGCGGCCACGGGGTTCGCCCCCATCACCCAGTTCATCGTGTCGAGGTTGTGCACCGCCTGCTCCACGATCTGGTCGCCGGAAAGCCAGACGAAGTGCATCCAGTTGTTCATCTGGTATTCGGCGTCGCTCATCCCCTCGGTCCGTGGGCGATACCAGATGCCGCCGGCGCAGTAGCGAGCCGTGGCGCCGATCACGTCGCCGATCGCACCGTTGCGGATCTGCTCGATCGCACCGAGGTAGTTCACCTGGCGGCGATACTGCGTGCCGGCCACGATCGCCGTGCCCTTGGCGACGGCCGCGTCGTGGGCCGTGAGGCAGACGCGGTAGCCCGCCGGATCGACGCACGCCGGCTTCTCGGTGAACACGTGCTTGCCAGCCTCGACGGCGGCCAGTGTGTAGGACGGCCGGAAGCCGGGAGACGTCGTGACGTGCACGAGGTCGATCGAGGGGTCGTCGAGGATGCGGCGATAGCCGTCGAACCCTTCGTGGATCGTGTCGGCGCTCGCCACCTTGCCCGGGTGGGCCTCACGCATCGCCTTCCAGAGCGAGGCGCACTTCGAGCCGTAGAGGTCGGCCGTGGCCACAAGTTTCACGCCCTCGTTGATCGAGAGCGAATCGTTGATCGCCCCCGAGCCGCGGCCGCCGCAGCCGATGACGCCGATCCGCAGTTCGCGGGTGTCGGCCGCGGCGAGCGACGAATGGACCATCGTCGTGGAGAGCGTGGCGGCGGCTGCGGCCGTGAACGAGCGGCGGGAGACCGCGGTGGGGCGTGGGGATGGGGTAGCCATGGGACGGCTCCTGGAGCGTGGGGGCCTCAGACGAAGGTGTCTCGACAAATTGAGTGTGCCAATCTCGCACAGCCGCGAGAATGCCCGAAAGTACGCGGCCATGTGTTTTTATACCGACGGCACGCGATATCCGGCCGCACTCGCGGCGACATTTCCCCGGATCGTCACGGTTCCATACCGACCAACCTGTGTGCTTGTCATTCATGGCATGAATAATTTTCATTCACGGCATGATGAAAAAGTGCTCCCTCGGGTCGCGGCTACGGCGCTCCGCGAACGGCTGCAGGTGATGCCCGCCGTTGTCGTGAGCGGCGCCCGGCAGGCGGGGAAGAGCACGCTCGTGCAGGAGCAGGTTGCGGGGCGGCGCATCTACGCCACACTCGACGATCTCGACGTATTCGACGTGGCACGTCGCGATCCCACGGCGCTCGGCGGATCGAATCCAACCGCACGTTGTCGACACGGAACGACGTCCCGGGCCGGCCGATCGACTCAGGTGACCTCGCGGATGTCGATGACGAACAGCTGGCGGCCTTCGCCGGTGTGCGGGGAGTCGATGCAGACGGTGCGCTCGTCGCGGCTGAGCCGCGGATGGGTGTCCACGCGCCATTCGCCCTTGTATTCGGCCGGTGAGGTGAAGTTGCCGAGATCGATGCGGCGGTTCTTCGCGATCTGGTAGAGGTGTGGCGTTTGGAAACGCTGTGGGCCTTTCGGATAGGTGTCGTTCAGGATCCACTCGTTGTTTCGCAGGTAGGTGAGGTGGCCGCCGCTATCGAGCACGCCCTTGCCGATTTCCTCCACGACACTGCTTTCCTTGTCTGCGAACAGGAAATTCCCCCAGCCGTCGGTGCCCAGCCAGCCCTTGCTCTGCACGAGGATGTGCGTGGGATCCCGCCAGATGAAGTGGGAGGCATAGCCGTTGGGGATGACGATCCGCGGGTCGCTGCCGTCCATGGCGGCGGTGATCAGGCGAGTGAGATGCGGGCCCTGGGGCTGCGTCCAGCGGTGGAACAGGACGAAGCGATTGCCGTCGGGGCTGCACAGCAGGTGGTAGGCGTGATGTTTTGAGTCGGGGCGATTTGCGATCACCTCGCCCATGGTGGCGATCTGCCTGTGGCTGATGATCAGCTTCGCCTCGCCGGTCTCCAGGTCGACGTGCGTGATGCCGCTGCCGTCCGGGGCCATGTCGTCGCCGAAGCGATCCGGAATGCCCGCGTAGCCATAGCCGGGACGGCATTCCGCCACGCGCGCGAAGTCGCACGACACGGCCTCCCTGCCGTTTGGGCTCAGCGCATAGATCGGCGTGGGGAGCGTGCGCTTGTCGCCCGTCTTCACGTCGAGGATATGGCTGACGAACCTGTCTTTCTGGCGGTCGTTCCAGATCACCTTCGACTCTGATCCGGGAATCCACTGCAGCATGCAGCCCTGCTGCCAGCACCACGCCTTCGTGGTGCCAAGCGGAATCCACCGGTCGCTCTCGTGGAGATCGACCATGCCGACCTCGATCTCGTCCTCTGCCGTGGGCGACCGATGCTCGAAGCCGACCTTGTTGCCGAGCACGAAGCGGTTGTCCGGCGAGAACTGCAGCTTGTCGTAGTAGCCGAACCAATGAAACCCGGGGCCGCGCGTGATCTGACGGATCGGCGGAAACCGGTCTGCATCCTGGGCTCGCGCGCCTGCGCCTGCCGAGGCGGCGGCGAGGGCGGCGAGGAATTGGCGGCGCGTGGGTGCGGGCATGCTGTGTGGATTGAAGGGCTGCCGCCCGGAAGGCGCATGGGAAATCTTATCAGCATCAGCCGTTTTTCACTCGACGGTGATATCGTGGGGGAATGGCGGAACGTCCCAAGGAATACTTCCGGTATCTGGCGGTCGATCCGCGCGACCAGGCCTGGGGCCTGTGGGTGACCGGTGGTGGCTACCAGCCCGCCGCCGCGGGGGCCGACCCGATCCCCCGCCGCCGCCATCCGCCCGGCCACTTCTACACGTGGGAGGCGGGCCGCGTGCTCGCGGAGTTTGCCGTGGTGTATGTGACGCACGGCGCGGGGGAATTCGACTCGCAGGCCACGGGCCTCATGGACCTGCTCCCCGGGGATGCGGCGCTCGTGTTTCCCGGCACGTGGCACCGCTACCGGCCGCGGCGCGACACCGGCTGGGGCACCTACTGGGTGCACTTCCACGGTGAGATTCCCCTGCGGCTCCTCTCGGCCGGCGTGTTCGGGCCCGCCCGGGCCGTGGTGCGGACGGGCGTCGACGCGCAGCTGCTCGATGCGTTTCGCCAGTTGCTCGACGGCCTGCGGTCGGGCTCGGCGAATTGCGGCGTGGTGGCGGCGGCCAAGACGATGGAGATTCTCGCACGCTTGCAGGAGGCCGCGGCGCCGCGGCAGCGCGTGCCGCAGGTGCAGCAGGTGATCCGCCGTGCGCGGCTCGCGCTCGAGGCCGACTCGGCCGGGATGCCCGGCATCGAAGACCTCGTGGCCGGCTCGGGCATGAGCCGCACGAATTTCTTCCGGGCGTTCAAGGATCAGACCGGCCAGAGCCCGTATGCCTATCACCTCCAGCTCACGATCCGCCGCGCCGAGGAGATGCTGCGCAACTCGACGCTCTCGGTGAAACAGGTGGCCGCGGCCCTCGGGTTTCGCAACCCCTATCACTTCTCGAAGCTCTTCAAGAAGAAGACGGGCTTCGCCCCACGGGCCTACCGCGACCACTGGCAGGGCCTCGCCGGCGAGGAGCGCGGCGCACCGCGCACGCCAGGCCGCGGGTAGAGTCACTTATGTCGAAGGGAGCATCCTCTGCAGTTCGGCCGCCAGTTTCGTGGCGTCATCCACGACGGTTCGACCAGTCGCCACATCCAGCGAAAAAAGCGCGGTATACACCGACTTCGTCCGTAGTTCCGCCAGCCGGTCGAAGACACTGCCCCAGGATCGATCAAGACGGCCCGTTTGAATCAATCGCTCATGCAGGGCAGACCGCACCGCCGAGTGGCGTTTGAGCGTCAGCCCCTCCTGCAGAAAAATCGCCGAGAGAAGATGGAAGCAGGAGTAATAGGCGTGGTCTGCCGCGAGTTGCGGCACCCCGGCCTCGAGTTCGCGTTCCGCTGCATCCAGCCGCACGCGTGCCCGCTCGATCGACCACGCTATCACGCGGGCGCGGGCCTCGTCCGGGCTCATCGCGAGACAGCCTCCGGACGGCGAATCGACCGTGCGTGGGGAGCCAGCGGCACGTCGATGCCGTCGCGATCAATCTCGTGGCGAATGCCCAGCACCTGATACACGCCGTGATACCACTCATCGGCACTCAGCCGTAGAGGGCTGATGATACAGTGATGGCGATGCTGCACGGGCTGCATCAGGTTGGTCACCTGGAAGCCTTCGGCGACGGTCAATGGCCGGCTGGTGAGAATCAGCAGATCGATGTCGCTGTCGGGACGATCGTCACCGCGAGCTTTCGAGCCGTAGAGCACGACACGCTCGACTGGCAAAAGTGCGGCGAGGCACTCGGCTGCTTCGAGCACGGCGGCACGGTCATTGGCGGCAAGTGGCAGCTGATCAAATTCAGTCAGAGGCATCGTCGTGAGACTCGCTCGCAAGGTTCTGACGGAACGTGCGTTCAGTATATGTATCAGGACGTCTGCTGGTCAACGTGGAATCCAGGCGGTCCGGCAATCGACGAGAACCTTGGCCGGCGACTGACGTCACGATCGAACTGCAACTCACGCCTGCGGCAGGAGCGAGCCGAGCGTGAATTCGATGCCGGCGAGAGCATCGCGGCCGGCCATGCTGCCGCCGCAGGTGAGGGAGCGGTCGGGTTCGAATATCTCGTGTTCCAGAAACCGGCCCGCCTCCGGCCGGCGGAAGACATGCGTCCTCCGCGACAGGGCCTCGATCACCCACACCTCGGGGATGCCGGCGGCCGCGTAGAGCGGCACCTTCACCTCGAGGTCGAAGGGGAGCGTCGTGTCGGCAATCTCCACCACGAGCAGGGCATCGACCGGGCCCGGATGGCCCGCTGCGTAGAAATCGGCTCGTGGCCTCAGGATCGTGACGTCGGGCTGCGGCTGGCTCGTGTCGTCGAGCGCGAGCGGGTTTTGAACGCGGACGATGGCCCGCGGCCCGCAATGCCTGGAAAAAATTCCAGAGGCGAGGTCCACGAGCGCTGCATGCAGGCTGCCGATGGGGGACATGTCGATGATCTCTCCGGCGATCAGTTCGACCCTGTCGTCCGGCGCGAGAATTCCGGCCTCGCCCATCCGCTGAAACTCCGCCACGGTGAGCCGGTGTCGGGAGGCGGCAACGATGTCGGCGGGAAGCGTGGCCATCGGGCGTTCTCGAACAGGCTCAGGAAACCAGCAGAGGTCAGCGACAGGAAAACCGAAACACTGGCATCGGCAGCCGCACGACACTGTATCGTACGGCCGCACAGGGCGGAATTCCGTGAAAGGTATACAGAAGTACACTTTTTGCCAAGTGTCGGGCTTCGGGGGCGGGCGTGCCGGGCACCGCGTCTCCGCGTAGGCTATCGCCCCTGAAATACCGCAGGAGCCTCCAGCATGCCCGCGCTGCTCGTGATCGCCGCCGCCATCGCCGTCCTCGTGGCGCTCGTCGTCTGGGCGAAGGTGCATCCCTTCCTGGCGTTCGTTCTCGTGTCGGCGGCGGCGGCAGTAGCGCTCGGCATGCCGGCCGGCGACGTGGCGGGCGCCGTGCGCAAGGGCATCGGCGACATCTTCGGCACGCTCGCGATCGTGATCGTCACCGGGGCGATGCTCGGCAAGCTCGTGGTGGAGAGCGGCGCCGCCCAGCGGATCGCCGACACGCTCGTGAAGGCGTTTGGCGAGAAGCACATGGCCTGGGCGATGGCGCTCACGGGGTTCATCGTCGGGATTCCACTCTTTTACGGCGTGGGCTTCGTGCTCCTCGTGCCGATCATCATCGCCGTCGTCAGCCGGTCGCGGCAGCCGCTGCTCGTGGTGGCGCTGCCGGCGCTGGCGTCGATGAGCGTGGCCCACGGGCTCCTGCCGCCGCACCCGGCGCCGACGGCGCTCGTGGCCACGTTTGGCGCGAGCCTCGGCCTCACGCTGCTCTACGGCTGCGCGATCGCGGTGCCGGCGCTGATTCTCGCCGGGCCGGTGTTCGGCCGCACGCTCGGCGGCATCGTGGCGAACCCGCTGCCCGGGCTTGCCGCCTTGCCGCGGCCCGAGGCGGAATTGCCGGGCACGTTCGTGAGCGTGGCCACGGCGCTCCTGCCGGCCGTGTTGCTCGCCGTGTCGGCGGTGGCCGACGGTGTCGTGGCGAAGGGATCAGCCGCCGCCGCGGTCGTGAAGGTTGTGTCGGATCCCGACGTCGTGATGGTGGCGTCGCTCCTCGTGGCCACGGTCACGCTCGGCCTCGCCCGCGGCCGGTCGCTGCCGGCGGTGATGCACACCTTCTCGGGGGCCATCGGCGACGTGGGCTCGATCCTGCTCGTGATCGCCGGCTCGGGCGCGTTCAAGGAGGTGCTCGTGAAGAGCGGCGTGAGCGCCGAGATCGGGCAGATGCTCCAGGGGCTGCCGGTCGATCCGCTCCTGCTCGCGTGGCTCGTGACGGCGGCGATCCGCGTGTGCGTGGGCTCGGCGACGGTGGCGGGGCTCACGGCGGCGGGGATTCTCGCGCCGGTCGTGGCGGCGGGAGGCGTCGATCCGAATCTGATGGTGCTCGCGATCGGGGCGGGCAGCCTCGTCTGCTCCCATGTGAACGACTCGGCGTTCTGGATGTTCAAGGAGTATTTCAACGTCAGCCTCGGCGACACCCTCCGCAGCTGGACGGTGATGGAGACGATCGTGTCGCTGGTGGGCCTGGCGGGCGTGCTCGTGCTCGCGCGGCTGGTGTAACCCGCCACTCCCTCGCTCGCGCTTCGGGCTTCCAGATGACCAGGCAGAAAGCCCGAGGCGTAAGCCGAGTGGATCCCGACAGATTCGCCAGGCACCGTTTTTTTCATGCGCCCGGCACGATGAACTGCTTCAGGTTCGTGACGTTCACGGTCGTGCGGCCCTGGCTGCCGGCCGAGGGCACGATGCTGAACTGGATCTGTTTGATGTTCAGCGGCCCGGGGTGCTTGAGCAGGCTGCCGAGGCTGAGCGTGGCGAGGCCCTGGCCCGTGCCCAGTTGCTTGGCCGTCATCAGAAACACCGTCTCCTGCGTGCGGCCGAAGCCTGTGTTGACGGTGATCTGCAGCTGATCGTCGGCCTCAATGGCCGTGAACTGCAGGTTGAACGAGATGCCGAACGAATCGCCCTGGGAGAGCGCGGGCGTCTTGAACGTATACGCCTTGGTCACGGTCTGGCCCTGGCCGTTTCCCGAGACGGTGACGGTGCCCGTGAACGGCGGCTGAGGCCGGAACGGGTTCGCCACGGGCCGCAGCGTGAGCGGCGCGGGCTTGGGATCGAATGTGGCCGTGGTGGGCTGCGCATCGACGGTGAGGGCGAACTGTGGATCGGCCTTCGTCACCCAGGCCTGCGTGGCGTGCGCCGGCACGGGCTTGGCGACGCTGGGATTCGTCACCAGCGGCGACCACTGGTTGGCGACGGTCGGCGTGGGGTTCGACGACCAGGCGGCGCTGCCGCCGGCATACCACGCGGGGGCGTAGCGATGGGCGAACGAGTCGAACGCCTGCCCGGACGACCGCTCGATCGGCTGCGGCTTGAGCGAGACATCCACCACCTGCTGCAGCGTCGAGACCTTCACGGCTGACGTTGCGAAGGGATCGTAGCCCTGGATCTGCCCCAGGCGACGGTCGAGCTGCGAGATGTAGTTGTCGACAAACGTCGTGCCCGCCGCCTGGCCGCGATCCACGTTCAGCGCCGAGAGGAAATACCAGAGATTGTTGGTGGCGTTGAAGGCCGTCACGCTCGGGCCCTGCTCCGGCGAATCGAGAATCGTGAGTTGATTCACGGTCATGCCCTTCGGCCGCAGGAGCGTGGCGGCGACCGTCGCCACCTTCGAGCCGTGGCTATGGCCGATCAGGTGCAGGCCGCGGGGGCCGCCACCGGCCGTGGGCAGCACCTGCTCGAGCGCCGTGGCGAGCCGGGCGCCGTTGAGCGTCGTGCGCGATTCCGACGCCCCGGGCAGCGTGGTCGCCGAGTCGTCGACCCAGCTGTAGGCGAGCACGACGGCGTCGGGGTCGGCCTGCCGCAGCTGTGCCGCGAGGCCCGCGGGCGTGATCTGCGTGGCCGGATGGAGCAGCCTGCCGTCTTCGCCGCTCTGCGGCAGAAACATATACGCGGCGACGGGCTCCGTCGGTGGGGCCGACTTGCCGGCGGCGGGCTGGAGCGACGCGTGGTCGATCGTCTGCCACCACTTGAGCGGGTTGGCGGCCGTGCCGTTGGTCGCGGGCACGCCGGCGTAGTTCACCGCCCAGCCGTGCACCACCACATACACGTTCTTGCCCTGCAGCCGCGCATCGCCGGCCACGAGGGGCTGCCAGTCGCCCACACTCGGCGTGGCAGAAGCCGGCTCGTAGATCGCCAGCCGCGTGAGCACGTCGGCTTCGACGGGGGCGACCGCCTGCGCGGCCCCGCCGCGGCGTTGCTCGATCGAGAGCGCATAGCCGCCGGTCGCCGGGCCGCTGTCGGGGCCGGCCGCCGGGCCGCCGATGACGACGCGATACACACCGCCGGCGGCGGCGAAAAACGTGAAGTCTGCAGCGCGACGTGGCCCCGTGCCTTCCGTGGCCGCCGTTGCGATCAGTGACCCATCAGGCGCATGCACCGTCATCCGCGGTGCGAAGGCGCCGCCCGACCGGGCGGTGAGCGACACCCGCGCCCCGGCAGTCGATGCGAATGAGTAGGAATCCACGTCGTCGTTCGTCGCCACGCGGCCCACGACAAGGAAGTTGGAGGAGCCCCGCAGCACCTGCGACGTGGCGGCCGAATCGTTGCCCTCCACCTCACGCACGGGCACGAGCACGGCGAGCATGGCCCGCCGATCAAGTGGCTCGAGGGTCGGGCAAAACGTGCGTGTGCGTGCCATGGAAAACCTCCTTGCCGGGAATCAACCCGGCTCTTCAAGGTATCGCAGACGGCGAGCGGTCACCAGCATTCGGTCGCCGGCCCGCGCTCCGTCTCATAGCCGAAGGCTTCGGCCAGGCGGATGGTTTGTGCGTCGAGCGTGATCGGCAACCGCACGCGCCGCCAGTGTGCCCCACGCTCGGGATCGATTTTCCCGTGGTCGAGGAAATGGAGGTCGCCCAGCGTGCGCTGCTGCCGATCGCCACCGTGGGTCAGCCGATTGCCGTCGTACGGTGTCAGCACCGCCGGATGAAACGGGACCCCGAGCGTGGTGCAGATGGTCGAGGAGGTCGCCTCGATATCGGCGAGCAGGTCCTCGAATCGAACGACGCATGCACGGCTCGGTGGCACGTCGCGCAGAAACGTGCGGATGTTCTCGTTCATCTGCACCCAGCAGTTCTCGGCGTATTTCCACGGCGAAGGATGCCAGGCGGGCCACGACGACCCGTAGAGACGGTGAAAGCGCATCCGCACCAGCGAATCGATGACCGCAGCGGGATGCCGAACGAGGTGGATGAAGCGGGGCTCGTGAAACTGGTCGTGTGCCGGCTGGAGGAAGGAGGCGTCGGCGGCATAGAGGGGCGATTTGTCGACGAGGAGCCTGCGCTGCGTGGCGGCATGCACCGCGCGATAGACATCGGCGACCGGCACGTCGGCGTGTTCCCAGGCCTGAATGCGGGCGTGGGCTTGCTGGGCGGACAGGCCTCCGATCGCCGAGACGGTGGAAGCCACGCCGGCGCCCATCCAGCCAAACCCGTGTTCCCGAAACCACGCCGCCCGCTGCCCCATGGTCTCGAACGGCAGCAGGTTCAACTCCGGCGGAGAGAAGAGCTCGGGATGCCCGTGGAGCATCACGCGCACCAGCGTCGATCCCGCCCGGGGCGACGACAACACGAAGCCCGCGTGTGAAACCTTCTCGCTCGTCGCCGGCCGCGTGCGCGGCGGCGCGATGCGAATCGCCGATGCAGAGCTGCCTCGCGGCGGCGTCGCATCCGGCTCCTCGAATTCGCGCGCCAGATACTCGGCCGCCTCGCGCAGGCAGGTGAGGGCGGCCATTTCCCCGGGGTAGATCCGCCAGCCCAACGTGTCCCTCACCGACTGCCTGAGCAGGCCAAAAAACGGATCGCTGGCGGGGGAGCGGTGCCCGGCACGGGCCCAGGGAAAGAACGCTGTGGCGTGGACGTCGGCCGGATTCCGACCGAGCAAACCGGCCACGCGTGCCCGCAGCCGCTCGAGGATCAACCGCTGGCGCTCCGTCGCGGGGGCGGTTTTCAGCAGCGAAGCGAACTCATAGGCTGGTGTCACGGAATCAGCGGCTCATGGCGATCGCGGACGGATGCCGCGAGTATGTGGTATGCCGTGTTCGCCGGCCATGGTGTGCTGCGGCCGCCCGCTGGCAGCGGGCCGCGCAGCCGCTACACTACCGGCATGAGTCGGTGGGACTTCGTCATCGCGATCACACTCGTGGGCTGTGCCCCCGGGGCGTTTCCCAAGCAGGCTGAGCCGCCGGCCGCGAAGGCGGAGCCCGCCGCCAAGCCCGCGCCCATGAAGACGCGGCAGACGCTCGGCAAGACCACGCAAAACGTCCTCGAGCTCTCGAAGGCTCTCGAAGAGGGAGCGGTGCTCGCCGAAACGTCGATCAAGAGCGACGGCCTCGAGGTCGCCTCGGAGGCCTATCGCACGCAGATCGGCAAGGCCGGCTCGCTTGCCGTCGAGCAGCGGATGCAGCACTACAACGCCGAGCACGGCGAGTATCCGCAGACGTATGACGATTTCATGACGCGGATCATCGGCAAGGGCGGGCCCGACTCGATCGCGCTGCCGATGCTGCCCTACTATCAAGAGTGGGCCTACGACGTGGCGAACCGCAAGCTCGTGGTCGTGGAGTTTCCCGCCAAGAAGGAACAGCGCGAGCGGGAAACGACCGGGGCCGCCGGGCTCTGAGCGAACAGCCCGGGCGGCCCCTTGATCGTTCCTGTCGCCGGCGTGATCAGCGGAGCCGAGGCGCCGCGCCGCTCAGGCTGCCCGCCGAGCCCCGCACGTTTCCGGCCATGCTGCTGAAGCCCCGCATCATCCCCACCAGGGCGGTGAGCCGCGGCGAGATCAGCGTGAGCAGGTAGGTGCGGCGCAGTTGCGGCGATGCTCCTGGATTGCCAAGCATCGCGGCGATCGGGCTGATCCGTGGCGACACGAGGCCGAGGAGGCTGAGCCGGCCGGCCTGCGTGCCCATGCCGCCGAGCTGGAACATCGACACGGCGTTGCTCAGCCGCGGGGCGATCAGCCCGAGCGGGCTGGCAGTGGGCACGCCCGGCACCGTGCGCATGCCCGGCACGAGAGGTTTATTGAGGCGGGCAAACAAGCCGCCCTGAGCGAGGCACACGCCCGTCGGCATCGAGAGGGCCAGCGACAAGACCGACATCAAAAGAACACGGTGCATGAAAAACGTCCTGCAAAAAATGGGAGAGACCATCGTGGCCGAAACACCTCGGTGGGAGGGCCTCGGAGGGCCATTCGTGGCCCGAAGCCGACGGTAGTTCGACCCTTCTGGAATGCAAGGCACGGCACCGGCGGGGTCCGCCCGCCCGGCAGAAGCCGGGACTGCCGGAAAACAGGTACCTCGCTCGGCGGTTCCCGCGAACCGAACCGACGCATTTCCCGGGGCGTCGTGATACCGTGAAGACTGTCACCAAGGAGGGTCGTGCGTGCAGACGATGAGCAAACGAGCCAATCGAAACAATCCGCCGCGAGCGTTGCGGTGCCTGATCGTGGAGGATCAGACAATGTTCCTCCAATTGCTCGTGGGGATGCTGCGCACGATGCCGGGGGTCGAGGTGCGGACGACCGCCACCACCGCCGCCGCCGCGATCACCGCCTGCCGCGACGGGGAGTTCGATCTGCTCATCCTCGATCTGAAGCTGCCGGATGGCAAGGGAATCGACGTGCTGCGCGTCGCAGTCGAAACTCTGCCCGACATCGAGTGCATCGTGCTCTCGAGTGCCGCGGATATCAGCGAGCGTCTCGGGATCACCAGGCACACGGTCGAGACGCACCGCAAGAGCATCGCCGCCAAGCTCGATGCCAAGGGGGCGGAGTTGGTCAGGCTGGCGACGATCCACAACCAGACCTCGCTGCCTGAGTGAGGCCGACGCATGAAGCGGCTTGGCCTGCTCCTCGTGATCGTGGTGTTGTTCGCCGCCGTGTGGCGGCAGCTCGACCGGATTTCACTGGTCGTGATCGGCCAGCCCTCCTCGTCGGGCACGATCCAGCGGGAGAAAGAGTCGCCGTTTTTCCAGACGTTGCAGGCGTCGACGCGGCTTCCGATCCAGGTGACCTACTGGCCGCTCGAGGCGCTGGGCTTCAAAGACACGCACCAGCTCCAGATGCTCGAGGACGGCCTGTTCGATCTCGTTTCGCTCCGGTTTTTGCAGAACCGCAAGGCCGAACCGTGCCTCGAGGGCATCGATCTGGCGGGGATGATTCAGGATTATCGCACGGCCCACGCCGTGACCGTCGCATATGCCCCCACGCTCGATCGTTGCCTGCAGGAACGCTTCGGGGTGAAACTGCTGGGGGTGTGGACGTTCGGCCCCCAGGAGTTTTTCAGCCGTGAGCCGATCCGGGGGCTCGACGACATCAAGGGGCGAAAGGTTCGTGTCGGTGACGCGTCGCTGGCCCCCATCATCACGGCGATCGGGGGCATTCCCGCGGTGATTCCCTTCGATGACACCAGGCAGGCGCTCGAGATCGGGCTCGTGGATTGCGCGGTCACCAGTGCCGCCTCGGCGACCTACGCGGGGTGGACGCAGCACGCGCCCCACTATTTTCCGCTGGCAGTCCACTTCGGGCTCAATGGGTATGTCATCTCGCTGAAGAAGTGGAATGCCCTGTCGCAGCGGCAGCAGGAGGTTCTCCAGGAAGCGTTCGATGCCTACCTCGCCGATCTGTGGCGGTTCTCGGAAGAACTCCACTCCACGGCGCTTCGCGGAGGCGCGGGCCTGATGTGTAGTCGGGGCGATTGCCCGGAGCTCACGGTCGCCGAGGTCGCGCCGGAAGACCTCGTCAGGCTTCGGGAGCTTTCGCTCGCCGTCGCGCTGCCGTCGTGGGCGGCCCGGTGCGAGACAGTTCATCCGGGGGGAGTCGAGGAATGGCGTGCCACGCTCGCGACGCTCCTCGATCTTCCGCCGCTGTCCGCTGCAGGAGCGCACCCTTCCGGCGACCATCAGGCACGATGAAGCTCGAGCAGCCAGTCGACAGTCAGGCCGAGGTGGCGACCGCACGGCTCTCCAGGACGCCGCGCGAGAGCGTTGCGGTGTCGGAGCCGCTGCGGACGATCGGCGTCCTGTCGCTGCTGGTCTTTCTGGTCCGCAATGCGTTCGAGCTGTTCGTCGTCCACGGTCTCTATGCAGCCCAGCAGACGTTGATCATGGTGTTCGACGGTGTGCTCTCGGCGTGGGCTTTGGCCGAGGTCGCGCTCATCCACCGCAGGCAGCCGGGGATGCCGGTCGGCCGGCTCGTGCTGGCGTTGGCGGTGCAGGCGGCTGTGGGACTGATCAGAGCCGTCATTGCCGGTGTCGCGGGGGGGTCGGTCGTCTCTGTCGACGCGATCGGCAGGCCGCTCGATTTCGGGATCGCAGCCTTGTTCGTGCCCATGCATGCGTTGGTATTTCTCATCATCGGGAAGTTGCTCATCGATGCATTTTCCCACGCTGAACGGGCGCGGGCCGACGAACTCACGGGCCAGATCCGGCTGACCACGAGGGCCGAGGCCGAACTGCGGGCCCGGGAGCAAGACGTCTTGGCGGCCCATCGCCGTGAGCAGGCGAGCGCCGCACGCCAACGCCGTATCCTCAAACACAAACTGGAGAGCAGCCTGATGGCGTCGGCCGTGGCCCACGAAATCAAGCTGCCGCTCAGCACGATTCTGCTGCGGACGCGGCTGGCCCTCGACTCCGGCACCTCGACGTTCGAGACGCTCGAGGCTGTGGCCAGCGACGCGCAGGACGTGGTGCGGACGATCGAGAAGATGAATGTGCTGCTGCGGAGCGTGCAGTCGGAACACACGCGCGTCGACCTCACCGAGGTCGTCAGCACGTGCCTCGTTGAGTCGAGGCGACATTTCGAGCACCTCGGGATCACGGTGACAGAGTCCGGCCTCGACCGGCCATGCTTCATCGACGGCGACGACGCCCAGCTGCGCATCGCCGTCGCGAACGTCCTCCGCAACGCAGCCGAGGCGATCGAGGCGCACGTGAGCAGCGCCGCGGCGCCGGCGATCACGGTATCGCTCCGGCGCCGGAAGCATGCGGCGGTGCTCGCGATCGGCGACAGCGGTCCGGGCTGGTCGGGGGCGGAACGCGGCAATGCGCCCCTGGCGTCCAAAAAGCCCGCAGGCAGCGGTCTCGGCCTGTACGTCGTGCGGACGGTCGTGCGAAACCATGGCGGGAAGATCGCGTTTCGACGGTCTTCGTTCGGTGGGGCCGAACTGCGGCTGTGGTTCCCGCGTGATGCAGTGCGGACGGCGTAGACGGGGCTTCCGCGTTGCCGCTATGGTCTCGAATATGCCGTCGCCGTCCGATCCGCTCCTGCTCTGGTGTTCATCGCACGAGTCGCTCGCAGCCGAGGAGATTCCGCTCTTTCTCGAGGCGGGGTTTCGGGTGGTGCCGCTGCATACGAACTTTTGGACGCAGGAATATGATCCCGCGCTCGACGCCACGATCTGCCCGGCATGGCGGGAGAGCGTGGCGCTTCCGCCCGACGTCGTGCGGGTGCTGCAGGCGGTGCGCATCTGCCAGCCCGACAAGCATCCCGCGTTCAGCGATGAAGACCTCGCCCTGCTCGCGCGCCACGTCGACGCCGTCTATGTCACGGTGTTCCCGAACGTTGCGATCCGGCTCGCCGAAGAGTTCTCCCGCACAGTGATGTTTCGGGCCTTCGGCCAGGCGGGGCTCAACACCTACTCGAAAATTGCCGCCGCATACGGCGCGGATCCCGCGCTCGTCTACGGCCTGCCGAACTTCATCTGGTGCCCGATCCTGAGCACGCTCCAGGAGCCGGAAGACGAGCAGTTCGTGCGGAACGCGCAGCCGCTGCGGGCCTTTGTGACGCCATCGCGGCTGGGAGGCGAGCGCTGGTCGGCGGCCGCGTCGGAACCGTATGTCGTTGACACGATTCCCCGCCTTCACACCGACTTCTATCTGGGAAACTATCGCCGCTTCATCGCCGATCACGGCGAACTGCCGCTCAAGATTCTCGGCGGCAACGAGCCCCGTGGCGGCGTGCTCGACGATGCGCGGATCGTCGGCCGGCTGCCCGCGGCCGAGTATTACGCGGCCGCGGCCCGGGCCCGGCTCTCCATCTACCACGGCAGGGTGCGGGATCACCTGCACTACCATCCGCTCGAATTCATGACGCTTGGCGTGCCGGTGCTCTTCCATTGCGACACGGCGCTCGCGGCCGAAGCCGAGCTGATCGGAAAGTCGGCCCAGGAACTCGCCGAGGCCGGGATGTTCAGCGATGCCGCCGAGGCGAATCGGATCGCTCGCGCGGCGCTGGCCGATGCCCAGGTCGGGGCGGCGATCGCCGCCAACCAGCGGTTTTTCCTGGAACGGATTTTCGCGCGGTCCGCCGCCCTCGAGCAGGCGATCTGGCTGCGCACGCTCGTCGTGCAGCGGACGGCCCGGGAGCGGGCCGTCCGGCCATGTGACGCCTGATCCATTCTTTATCTCCGTATACTGGCCGGAGTGACGGTCTCACGGAGCCAATCCATGCGCACGCTGCTGCTGATTCTGATCGCGGTCGCCGTCTCGCCAGCCTGGGGGGCCGACGTGGCCCGGCCCAACATCCTCTTCATCTTCACCGACGACCACGCCGCGCACGCGCTCTCCTGCTACGGCTCGAAGGTCAACGAGACTCCCCACCTCGACCGGCTCGCGGCCGGCGGGGCGCGGTTCACGAACTCGTTCGTGACGAATTCGATCTGCTCCCCGAGCCCGCGACGCTGTTCGACGACTACGCCACGCGGCCCGCGGCCCTCCCGGAAAACAAGCAGACGATTTGCCGCGACCTCACGAACCACGATCTCAAGCGCGGGCCGCCGCCGGGCCTGTCGCCGCAGGAGGCGAAAAAGTGGCTGCGCGAGAAGCCGACGGAGGTAGAGGTCGACGGCCAAACGCTCACGGGCCCGGACCTCGTCCGCTGGAAATACCGCCGTTTCATGCAGGACTATCTGGCCTGCGTGCAGGGCGTGGACGACAGCGTGGGCAGGGTGCTCGACCATCTCGACGCCTCGGGCCTGGCCGCGAACACGATCGTGATCTACACCACCGACAACGGCTGGTATCTCGGCGACCTCGGCCTCTACGACAAGCGGTTCATGTATGAGCCAGGCCTGCGCACGCCGCTGCTCGCCCGGGGGCCTGGCATCAAGCCGGGCATCGCGCCGGAGCAGTTCGTGGCCAACATCGATCTTGCACCTACGTTTCTCGATCTCGCCGGCGTGCCGGTGCCGGAGTGGATGCAGGGGCGGAGCCTCGCGCCGCTGTTGCGCGGCGAGCCGCCGGCCGACTGGCGGCAGAGCGTCTACTACCGCTACTACGACTTTCCCGGCGCCCATCACACGCAGCAGCACTATGGCGTGCGCACGGCGCGGCACAAGCTGATCCATTATTGGAAGAAGGACGCGTGGGAGCTGTTCGATCTGGTCGCCGATCCGCACGAGCAGCGAAACCTGCTTTTCGGCGACGCGGCCGGTCGGTCCCCCGAGGTCGCGAAGCTGTTCGCCGACATGCAGGCCGAGCTCTCTCGATTGCGAGCGTTGTATGAAGACGACGATCTCTACGCCGACCCCAAGACCCGGCCCGCCGGCGGCGTGGATGGCGCCGCCGCCGACCGCACGCCGCTCGGGGCGAAAACGCCCGCGGCCGCGATAAAGCTGGCCCAGTAGGGCCGTCCCCCTGTGGGGCAAGCGTCCCGCTTGCCATTGCTCCCCTGTGGGGCAAGCGTCCCGCTTGCCGCTCCCTGAGTTGACCCTCCTCCGCACGAGCTGATACCTGCAAGTAGGTACATGGGTGGTAGGCCTGTTTTCCACCCGCTACACTCTTCGCCGCCTGATCCGACACAAACGTCTTTTGGAGCCCCCGCCATGCGGCGCGATCTTTCGCAGTGGTTCAGCAGTCTTTCCTCGGCCCGTCGTTCACCGTCTGCGCGGCGCGTGGCCCGGAAGAGTCGCGATGCACGGATCGCGCTCACCGGCGGTGAACCGCTCGACAGCCGGAAGATGCTCGCTGTGACGGCAGTGGCGGAGTACGGGTGGCTTTATGTGAACTTCGACGAGGCCAGCGACGCAGCAACGCTGACGAGCGACGGCACCGACTACACCGTCTCGGGCACCGGCCTCGCGCCCGAGACGTTTTCCATTGCTGACCTCTCCAGGATCTATGTCAGCGGCCCCCAAGGGTTGGGGGAGAACACCGCGTTCACGATCGGCAAGGGGAGCGATGTTGTCACCTCGCTCTTCGTCGACAACTGGGTGGGCACGACGACGATCAACCAGCGGATCTCGCTTTTGTCGGGCGACATCGACATCAACTCCACCGAGGCGATCCTCGTCAACGTGAATCTGTCCACGCTCGACGGCAGCATCGCGCTCGCCGGTCCGATCACCCTCGGGGGCACGTCAAGCGACCTGATCACCATGACGGCGGAAGGCGACGGCGGCGTCACCTTGCTCTCGACCGTGGACGGGGCGAGCGGGCTCGTGGTCAACACGCCGGACACGACCTCCTTCAACGGCGCCGTCGGCGGCAAGACCGCGCTGGCCAGTCTGCAAACCGATAAAGACGGCACGACGATCATCGCTGGTGGCTCGGTGCGCACCGTCGGCGTTGCCGGCCAGACGTTCAACGACGCCGTGCTGCTGCAGTCCGATGTCACGCTCGACGCAGCAGCGGGGCCCGTCACGTTCGCGAGCACCGTCGATCAGAGCCGCTATTTCGTCTCCGCCAGGATCGAACTTGACCAGCCGACAGGGATCGCACTGTCGAAGGACGGCACGCGTGCCTACGTTTCCGGCATCTACGGCGACGATGTCACGGTGCTCGACACGACCACGAACTCGGTCCTCGCCACGGTCGGTGTCGGGATCAGTCCGGACGACATCAAGGTGGCTCCCGACGGCGCCACGGTGTGGACGGCGAACGCGGGCGATCGTGACGAACCGAATGGCTCGGTGTCGGTGATCGACACCGTCACGAACCAGTTCCTGGCGACGATTCCCACGGGTGATGGTGGAGGGCCGCGCACGCTCACCTTCACCCCCAACGGGAATTTCGTCTATGCGACGAGCCTCTCCGGGACCGCTTGGGCGGTCAAGGTGATCGATGCGATTACCCGTACCGTCGTCGACACGATCTCGGTCGCCGATGACCCGATGCAGATCGTGTTTTCCCCGAACGGCGACACGGCCTACGTGACGTGCCTGAGCGGGTTCGTGTCGGTGATCCGCACGTCCGATAGGACGGTCACGAATACGATCGCGGTGGGCGATGCCCCCGAGCAAGCGGCGATCCTGCCCAACGGGTCGAAGCTCTACGTGGTGAACAATGAGGGCAACAGCGTGTCGGTGATCGACACCGGGACGAAGGCGGTCGTGAAGACGATCGACACGGGGGTTGATTCGAAGCCCCTTGCCATCGTTGTTTCAGCCGACGGCTCGCGGGCGTACGTGTCCCTGACGGAGTCCGACAAGGTGCTCGTGATCAACACGGCCACGGACGTCAGCATCACCGAAGTCGAGACCGGGCGGTATCCGAGAGACTTGGTGCTGTCGCCGGACGGCGGTGTGCTCTACGTAGCGAACTACTACAGTGACACGATCACGGTGATTGATACTGGAACGAACACGCCGATCGAGACGTTTCCGGTGGGTTCCTCGCTCGAAGCGTTGGCCTTGTCGCCCGACGGCAAGAAACTCTACGTCTGCACCGAGTGCGACGACGAAGTCGCGGTCATCACCGCGAATCCGCAGTTTTCGCTCACGGTCAACTCGACCGGCTTGACGACGTTCGGTGGGGCCGTGGGCGGCGTGTGGCCGCTGGCAAGCCTGACGACGAATGCGGGCGGTACGACGGCCGTCAATGGCGGCTATGTCCGTACGACGGGCGTCGCAGGCCAGTCGTATGGCGACGCGGTCACACTCGGCGCACCGGTGACGTTTCAGAGCGACCTCGCGGGGCCGATCACGTTCGCAAGCACGCTCGACGGTGCTGCGCAGGCGGAGTTCATCGCGGGCGAAGGTGCCGTCACCTTCAAAGGTGCGGTGGGCGGCGAAACGCCGCTGGCAGGCCTGATCATCACGAGCGCTTCGAGCACCACGGGCGAATCGACGCTGTCTCTCGATGGGTCGGCAAAGTCGGCGACGGCCCACGGACTCCGGCTCGGCCCGGGCGTGAGCAACGTGTCGTTCGCCAACGGCGGCACGATCAAGAACTTCACCGGCAACGGCATCTACGCGCCCGACGAGGGAATCCAGACGTTGGTGGCGAGCAGGTTCGATTTCGGCACGGATGGCTGGAAGGTGGGCAACTTCCTCGTTCCCACGCCGACGCCGACCGACCCCGATTGGGATTTTTCCGGCGGCAATCCCGGCGGGTTCATCAGCACGACCGATCTCTACGGAGTCACGGCGTTCCTGGCCCCGAGCCAGTTCCTCGGCAACTGGGCGGCGGACCGGGTGACGGGGCTGACGTTCAACCTCCGCGTGAGCGACAGCGCCGCGGTCAACAAGGCGACGGTGGTGCTCTCGGGCGGCGGAATCAGCATCTCAAAGTTTGGTCCGTATCCGACGCCGAACAACACGTGGGTGCCGTACACGCTCGACCTCACGTCGCGAACGGGCTGGTTCTATACCAACGACGGCGTCACCCCGGGCGCGGCCGTCTCGGCCGCCGATTTCGCCGCGGTGCTCGCGAACGTCACGGCACTGCGGATCAATGCCGAGTGGTCGACGGCCCCCGGCGCGACCGTGGACCTCGACAGTGTCGTGCTCCTCGCCAACATCCCCAACGACAACCTCACGTTCCGCGGCCTCACGGTCGAGAGCAACCGCGGGGCCGGCATGTACCTCGACACGGCTTCCAACGTGCTCTTTGCCGACAGCGTGATCCGCGGCAACGGCGGCGCGGGCGTGACGGCCACCGACGGCGAAGACATCACGATCCAGTTCAGCGAGATCTCGGGGAACGCCGCTGACGGCATTCTGTTCACGCGGTCGAGTGGCCTGATCGAAGGCAACGAGATCTTCGAGAACGGCGAGGACGGGATTCACATCAC
>Ga0082207_1000539_pt1 | contig 21270 bp, 20 predicted proteins | sample LakMenEpi10Aug09_FD_71540 | JGI IMG/M metagenome (GOLD analysis project Ga0082207, IMG submission 71540)
CAACACGCCTATCGTTCTATGCTGCGCCTCCGGCATGCGGGCCGGAATGGCAAAGTCGGTTTTGAAAAAAGCCGGCATCAAGGACGTGCACAACGGTGGTGGTTGGCAATCCCTGATGCGAAAATTATAATGCTTGATCTTTTTTCTCCGATCGGTCAGTGACCATGTCATAGAAGATATTGGAGCGTTCCAGTTCCTCGATATCACTTAGCTCCAATTCAATCGCCTTGGTACTCTGTGTGATCTCTACCAGTGATATGATCAGCGAAGCGATCAGGGAGAGTAAGCTAAGGGCAAAGATCCACTCTGCTGCGTCCAACGCTTCCCGATAAAGTGCGTACATACAGGCGACACAGCCCAGAAAACTCAGGATGCCCAAAGCCTGCATGTAACGGATCAGATTGAGACGTCTACGCAAACTGGCGATCTGAGCAAGTAGGGTTGGATGCACCTTACCCTTCTTATATTCTTCGTGTAAGCGTCGAACCAGATTTGCCAGCGCCAGAAACCGATTGGTATAGGCTAGCATCAGTAAGGTGATGCCCGGAAACAATAAGGCAGGGGTATTGAGGTTGATGTCCATATGGCAATGTAAAAAAAATCCCCCGTAGAACGGGGGATCAGATGTTTGGAGAATCCTATTTAGTATTCAAGTGGTGCTCATTACTTCTTTTTCGAAGCGTTTGAGAGAAAATAGGCCAGATTGATGCCTACCACATTATTTCTCCACTCAAAACCGGAAATATTTTGAAGATTGGTCAATCCGCGCAAAACACTCACCCCAATTACAACCCCACTCTTTAAGGAAATACCCGCCTGAACATTCAAGCCTAGATCTATGCGCTTCACTTCTCCGGCATCCTTACCAAATGAAATATCTTCTGTTTCGTTCTCATGGATGGATTTTGCAGACAGATTATATCCAAAATTGGGTCCGCCGCCTATGAAAATACCATTCTTGGTGTGGTATAATAGCTGCACAGGAATATCGAGAGATCCGAATCGAACTTTATCCTTGTGCCCTTCATGCTCGATAGCTGTTCCTTTCTGCAAATAAAGCAACTGCGTCTGCAAGGAAATATTGTCTGATATTTTTTGATCGACTAAAAAACCGATCTGAAAGCCTGGTAACATGGCTTTTTCTGACTTTAGATCCGCATCATTGGTGCTGACGGAGGCCAACGCAAGTCCAGTCTTGAAACCGATTCGGGTCTGGGCCGTTAGCTGGAGTGACAGAACGAACAAACATGCGAGAAAGATTATTTTTTTCATTTTTTGATGGTTTTGAACGCAAAAATAAATGAAACAGTGTTGCAAATATAAATTTGCAGGAAAATTTTAATTTATTTCCGTCCGCATAGGAAGTTCCAGATCACTGTGACCCAGATCGGGGCTGTCGTTTGGCCCCTTGATTCCAGTCTTATGCATGAGCTTGATCAGCACCGAACCCACTCCCGTACCAACCCCATTCCATGTTGTACTCAATCCAAGCGGGAATCCACGACTATCCTTATCGATTTTCTGTATCTGCAACAACCCGGCAGGAGCGAGATAAAACAGCTCGTGAGAGGTCCCTTGTGTCTGTATCGTGGGGGTGATATCTCTTACAACACCGTTTACAATATTGAGTGCCCTAAATGTGACAGCATAAGAACGATTTGACTGCAAGCGTATGGTGTCAATACGAGTAGGTGGTAGTCCGCCATCACCGTCCGGATCTTCGGCGATATAAACCAGATCCGGCTGCCCAGCAATTCGGAAGGTCAATTCAAGTTTATTGATCGCTTCATGTTCATTCTCATCATTGGCATCCGATGGTTTTTTACAGCCGGTATAGAAAACGAAAAGCACCGGGAGTAGAAATAAGCTTTTTTCAAATTTCATAATGCGTATTTAAGCTGAAGAATGAAGTTCCGTCCGACCTCGTCGTTAAAATACCTGAACCGATTCATATAATCACGGTAGCGGGTATTCAGCGCATTGGTAACCCCAAGCTGTAACTGAACAGGACGCTTGCCAACCACCAGTTGGGTTGAAAACTGAATATTCAGTAACGTATAAGCATCAGGGGGGGGCAGATAATCACCTGATACCGGCACGCGGTTTTGTCGCATAACATGAACCACAGAAGGGCTCATATACGTATTTCGTAATAGGCGCTGATCGAAGGTATAGGTGGCTTGTGCTTCAAAACGATGGGAAGGCATTTGGGCTAACCAATCATTGGCACGAAGGTCTCTTGCCCAAAGCAATGAGGCTTTCAACAGGGTGCTCCAATGCGGGCTGAAATAACGTTCGAAACGAAAGTCAGTTCCCGTTAGCAAGGCCAGCGTCTGAATGTAGCGAAAGGTCGGATACGCCCCCCTAAGTGTCAAAGTAGGGGGAGCGCTCGGAACCAGATTAATGAAACCGTCGATCCGATTTACATGAATGGTCAGATCCAATGTTAAAGAGCTATCTTTTTTATACTCGGCCTGCAGCAAATTCTTTAAGGATCGCTCTGAACGAAGACTTGAGTCGCCGATCTCAAAACTAGCGGTACCATGATGAAGCCCATTCACATACAATTCATTTACATATGGAGCCCGCCAGGCATAACTGGTGTTCCACCGAAGTGAAAATTGATCGGTTAGCGGACGAGTAAGGCTCAGAGTCCCGGAGGGATTAAAAAAGCGATGACGGCTAGTACTAGTATTACCATTGCGGTTTCTAAAAACCTCAAAGTCGCGATAATCGGCACGTATTGCCCCCTCCGCTGACCAATCAGCCAGACTCCATTTTTCAACGGCGTACAAGCCAACATTCCACAAAGAAAAGTTCGGAATGAAAAAACGACTGCCAGACCAAACGTTCTGTTGAAAAAGCCCTTGTACGCCTAAACTGCTCGAACGCTTTTGAGATCGGATCACCTCCCGGTTCAGATCCAGTGATGTGGTGCCGATACGCAGAGATAGTTCCGGACGATCGGTCAACATTGCCCGATCGAACTCACTTCGGTTATTCTCTTGGTGCGCAACCACTAGTTGCCATTTTCGAGCCGTCTCATCAGACCAGCTCGCCTTAAATTTTCCAAGATAATGCTGAACGCGTTGTCTGGGCCGATCAATGACATACGAGAATTTATCCTGGTTCCGTAAGGGACGAGGACTGGAAATAGTATTGAGGAGATCCGTCAGGTTGCCAATATGCGCCCCGGTAAAAATTCCAAGATCTGTTGAAAAGGAACTCAAAAAAAGATCTGCCCGGAAATCCTGTTTACGGTATGCCGCCATACCGGAGAAATTAAATTCCCGTAGGCCGGTATTCTGCAACCAGTAATCGGGCGTGCGGGCCGTCCCCCCCCTTTTGAAGGTCACATGTGTTCTCCAACTAAACGCCGGTGCATGTTTGAGATTTTCTTCCAATTGAAAATTCACCACCGCCTGTCGGTTGTTCGTGAAAAAACCAGTATTAATTTCTCCTCGAAAACGCTGGTCGAATAACAATGGTCTGGGCTCAACTAAAATAGCCCCTCCAATGGCATCGGATCCATATCGGATCGCCCCGGCCCCTTTTAATACAGTGAAACGATCGGCAATGAATGGATCAATCTCCGGCGCATGCTCACTTCCCCACTGCTGTCCCTCTAAACGAACCTCCTGGTTCAGCAGAATCACCCGCTGGCTATGCAAACCATGAATGACCGGTTTAAAAATGGTACTACCCGTTTGCAACACGCTTACACCCGTGATCCGTTGAAGTACCTCCCCCAATGATCGCCCACGAGTTTCCTCCACATCCCTGCCTTTCAATACGCCACGAACTTGCTGAGTTTGGGACGAAATTCCACTTTGAACTTGAACAGATGTGAGCACATTAAAATGGTGAGGAAGCTGGAAATTTCGAACCAGGTTCGATTCCAATTTGATCCGAACAGTCAACGTATCACAATCTTCATGAGATAACAAGAAGGTATATGTACCGGAACATATGCGATAAAAATGGTAATGCCCCTCTTCATCTGTTGTTGCAAACAAACCCAGCTCCTTGATCGAAATGCGGGCGCCGATCAGTGGCGTTCGCTCATCGGCATCCGATACACTCCCTGAAACAGAAAAGACACAAGTTGAATCCTGAGCCAAGGTATACTGAGACCGGCCCAAAATCAGGAAAACCATAATGGCTAAGAGAAGAACAGACCGATCTAAACGTTTTGTCATGCGAAACTGGGCAAGACTAATTTTGCACCATTGTTGCAAATTTAGGGATTACCCTCCAGACCGGCTAATCAGAGATCCGATGCCCGGCATTCACCCAATCGGTGATCCGCTGCTTATCGATCGTAGTTAACTGGCCCCCTTGTGGCATGAAGCTGGGGGTTCCGTCGACACAACGCACTTTTATGCGCTGCCAGCCGGCGACGATACTCGCATCTGCATCGAAATTGAAATTGCCGCTGTTTCCGGCGTTCAGGTGACAGGGACCGCAATAACCCGAAACGATCTGTTTCACCTGCGCAAATTTGGGACCGTAGTTCAATATAGTAACCTGAGCGGTATCCAAACATCCCCGGTTGTTTCGCACCGTGATCACGTATTTCCCGGGTGACAGATTGGAAAACAGGCCGGATGACTGAAATGCGCCGTTATCCAGTTTGTAACTCACTGAATCACCAGCCGGATTGAATACTGCGATCGAACCGTTGTTTCCGGTTCCGATGGCGGGACTGGCACTGTAAATAATATCCAACTGAACCCCGGTGCATGGGTTGGGAGGTGCATCCCCCGTACAGGAGGCCATTACAGATACGAGGATCCATACGCTCGTGGTCTGCCTGAGTAGATCAATAAATCGATTCATCAACGGACTTTTAACATGGCGCGTACATGCTGATTGACTCCATTTTGGAATCGCGCATAATAGACACCCGGTGGTAATGGTTCACTATCAAACGTGACAGTATAAGTACCCGCAGCATACTCCTTGTCTACCAGATTCGTCAATACACGTCCAAGTGTATCCATGATCTGGATCAGGGTATGCCCCCCGGCTGTTCTGAATTTGATCGTGGTGGTTGTTTGAAACGGGTTCGGGTAGTTGGTAACCATCACCTCAACAGGAGAAGGATTCGGAGGCATGACTCCATTACAAACCCCCGCCTTGATAAGCGGCAAACTTTGTAACTGACTATTGACGTTCGGCGGGAACAAAGAATCGACCACCGACTTATCCAAGCAAAACCATTTCTCCAGTAAAGTTGCATAGATACTTCTGAAATCATATTGCATCGGAATGTTGTCGTTCACCGTAGCAGTTGCCGGCAAGGTCGGATTGACACCCAACATACCAGGATCTACCGACTTACCGAAAAGGAACATAGGCGCAGCAGCACCGTGGTCGGTGCCGGAACTGGAGTTGGATTTGATGCGTCGACCGAATTCACTAAAGGTCATTCCCATCACCCGATCCTCAATACTCAAAAACTTCAGATCTTCCTGAAACGCGCGGATCGCATCGGAGACACGTTGAAGCAACGTAGCATGTGACCCGGTAGTGGTATCCGCGGCATTGACTTGCACTGAGTGTGTATCGAATCCACCAAAGCTCACCATGTAAACACGTGTTCTCAATCCGCCTTTGATCAAGCGAGCAACTATCTTGAGTTGATCGGCTAATGAATTATTCGTGGGATAAGTAAACTGAGTAGTTACATTATTAGCAGCTGTTCGAACCGCACTGGCATAACCTTGTGTTTGCTGGTTGACTTGACGAATGAACTTAAGCTCCTTACCTGCTCGTGTATCGGGTACAGGGTCGGTAGTGCCATTGATCAGATTGTAAAAACTGGTGGGATTGGTGATGCTCATTCCCATGTTCACCGTAGGCCCTTGCAAAGTCAAGGAGGTGGTTGAACCGATCTGGATCGCCAAGGGATCAGGCATATCATCATTTGGATAACCGACAGGAAAATCAGGATACTCGTAATTCAGGTAACGCCCGGCCCATCCGGTGTACACTTCTTGATTACTGTTGGAGCCGCTCATCCAAATATCGGTGGCCCGGAAATGGGAGAAATTCGGTTGCGGATATCCGACAGCTTGAATCAGCTTGGCTTTTCCATCGGAGAATAGTCCCTGTAAACCGGTCATCGACGGATGCAGTCCGGTTCCGGTAACGCCGGTGATCGGAAGCACTCGATTTTCCGGAATAGCCACGTTGGATCGGGCATTGAAATAACGGGAGTAATCCGCTACCGGGATCACCGTGTTCAATCCGTCGTTACCACCCGATAATTGCACGATGACTAGCACATGATCGGTCAAGGTGGTTCCTTGCATCAGCGCTTGCACCAGCGGTGATTGAGCATTGAAGGCCTTGATCGAATAGCCATTGATCAACTCCGGCAGCATGGCCGCCGCAGGGATTGAACTATATAAAAAGTCTTTGCGTTTCATAAGTTGCAGTTGACGAAGGCTTAGATGAGTTGATATTCGGCCAGGTTGTACAAATACTTGAACAGATTCATGAGACGAGTATTGACCGTATTGAAATTCGCAGTAGTCGGATTGGCAACATAGGCCATCCAGGCGTTGGTCCAGTAGTAATCCCACTGCTGTCCGGTGAGTAGGATCTGTGTTTTGATCTGTGCCTTACTCGCAGTTGACAAAGAGTTTCGGAAAAAACGTGTCACGGCCTCATCGATCAGGTCATTGGGATTACCCGGATTGAAAAAGGTCTGAGCCAACGCAACACAATCGAACCGAACCCTGACCCCGTTGACCAAATAACCTGTGTTGATCATCGTATCTGTGAACTGATTTCGCTTAGGCAGCGAATCGGAGTTGATCCAGATTTCATGAAATAGCGGCTCCTGATAGTATGCCGGCATACCGGATACATTGGGTGGATCATGCAAATTCATCCCCATGTTCGTCATCCAGCTGTAGAATGTATTCCACATCCCGTAATTGGCCAGGTAATTGGACGGATCCGGAAACACGGTATTCATTTCCCGAATCGCACCGATCACCTGGTCGGCCGGATTCTTAATCACACAGCCGCGGTTCATGACGTCGAAAAAGTGTTGGCTTTGGAATAGCGCGGTTAACACCGGCTTCCATTCGTAATTGTTATTGCGAAAGATAGTGGCCAGCGGGGTGATCACATTTTGCTCCGTCGCCTCATCGATGGTATAATACACAAACCAGCGATAGAGTTTGCGGACCAGAAACTTAGCGACTTCATTTTGCGCAAAGGTCATGTTCATCAGATCGTTCAATTCCAGATCGCCTGCTGTTGTACCGGTTCGACCGGTAATGACCGTGTTATTGAAAAAAGAAGAAAATGTTTTATTTACCGTGCTGTGTCGAGACGCAGTGAAAACAGCTTGCCAGGTTGTACCATTGATCTGCCAACCGGTTAGCACTTTTGCGGCTTCTTTCACATCATTTTCAGTGTAACCTGAATCCTGACCTTTTCCAAGCGTGAACAGCTCGAATAGTTCCCTGGAATAGTTTTCGTCGGGGGCGGAGGCATTGTTCAAATAGCCATTTAGATAGCGAAGCATCATCACATCCTTGGTGATGTTTCGTGTCAGCTCCTTGTAATTGCCCAATGCAAACTGTCGGATGAGCATTTGTTGGCGATAGGCCCAGTTAGCATTCCCCACATCGGTAGATTCATTCCCGAAGTGGTCGACTAAAAACATGATGAACTTTTCCCGAATACTTCGGTCCTGATTGATCAGTACACCGGTCCACCATTTCTTGTATGAAGCTCTTCGTTGCGCCTGAACCGTACCATCATTATTGATGTCATTCACCCAGGTGGTTCCCTGCGTGATATTGGCATCGGCATTTACACCGGGGGTTGTTGAGGTGGTATACTCCTTGATCGGCAAAGCCGGATCGGCTGCGGTTGGATCGAGCAACTCATTGACGGCCTGGGAGAGGCTTCTTGACTTGAAGTAATCTACGTCAGCCTTTTTGGCGCCGAACATGGTTCGCTTCAACAGATGGATCACCTCTTGTTCAGTCCAGGGACCGGTATAGGTATCAATCCCCGATAAGGTGCGGGGCGGCTTCATTTCAGGGGTAGCCAGTGTTCGCCGCGAGGCGGTCAGAAATTCTCTTCTATCCATGGCAGTTAGTTATGCGCTTGGTATAGACTGAAAGTAGAAAAAAAGTTTAAAAACCTACGATACGTCCAATGAAAAAACGGTAAAATGACTGATGGTTCGTATATCTACATGTTTAGCTCAGTAGGACTCCAGAATGCCTGCTATGCCTTGTCCACCCCCAACACAAGCCGTTATCATCCCATAACGCTTGCCTAATCGCTTGAGATCGTGCAGATTCTGTATGGTCAGTTTGCAACCCGTACACCCCAATGGATGGCCGAGTGCGATGGCACCGCCGTTGATATTTACTTTTTGTTCATCCAGTCCGGCCTCGCGGATCACCGCCAGTGCCTGTGCGGCAAAAGCCTCATTTAATTCGATCAGATCGATCTGATCCAGTTTCATCCCGGCTTGTTTGAGTGCCAGCGGAATGGCAGCAACGGGACCGATCCCCATGATACGCGGATGCACACCTGCCACGGAGCAGGCGATCAATCGTCCGATTGGCGACAAACCCAATTCTTTCATTTTGCGTTCACTCATGACCACCACAAAAGCAGCTCCGTCAGAAGTTTGAGAGGCATTACCGGCCGTTACCGTTCCCTTGGGTGCAAAGGCCGGCTTGAGTTTTGACAAGGCATCGATAGACGTATCGGCACGCGGACCTTCATCCGTATCGACAACAAATTTTCGTTTTTGTTTTTTACCCTTTTCATCAAGATAAACTTCCTCCACCGTAACGGGAAGAATGCCCGGTTTAAAATGACCAGCCTCAATCGCAGCCAAGGCTTTTTGATGAGATCGAAAGGAGAATTCATCTTGATCCGCTCGTGAAATAGAATAATCATTGGCGACTGCTTCTGCCGTCAACCCCATATTCAGATAATAATCTGGCTCAGCAGAAGCGATCTCAAAAGAGGGAACGGTTTTCCAACCGGACGTAGGTACAAGACTCATACTCTCTACCCCACCGGCTACAATGATATCAGCCATACCGGATCGGATCTTAGCTGTAGCGATGGCGATGGTTTCGAGACCGGACGCACAATAACGATTCACTGTCATCCCGGGGGTTTGTATACCAAGTGCCCGCGCTGCAATGATGCGACCCACCTGCAAGCCCTGCTCAGCCTCCGGTACTGCATTTCCCACGATCACATCGTCTACCGACTGACCCGCCAGGGCCGGTACGGAACGAATCAGTTCCTGAATGAGTGTGACGGCCAGATCATCGGGACGAGTGAAACGGAATCCACCTCGCTTTGATTTGGTTACTGCCGTCCGATAACCGGCTACGATATAGGCTTCATTCATGTAAAAAATGCTTACTCAAATGTACCGAAACGAAATGGGCAGGCAATGGGCCGGTCCTTCGGTATATTTGTTCACCATGTACCAGCTGATCAGAAACATCTTATTCCTCTTACCGGCGGAAACAGCCCATACATTTTCGATGACACTACTACGGATGGCCTGTAGTCTGTCGTTGACGAGATACTGGATCAAAAAATTCTATAGCCCTACTCCGAAGCGAATCGATATGTGGGGATTACCCTTTCAAAACCGAGTCGGACTCGCAGCGGGGTTTGATAAAAATGCCCGCTACCTGCGTGAACTCGAAACACTCGGATTCGGTCACGTAGAGATCGGCACCGTTACTCCTTTGCCCCAGGCCGGCAACACCAAACCCCGACTGTTCCGCTTACCGAAAGACCGGGCACTCATCAATCGCATGGGTTTTAACAATGACGGAGCGGAGGTCATCGCCGAACGACTTCGTGTATGGAGACAAAAAAATCCCGACACGCAGTTGATCGTTGGTGGCAACATCGGCAAGAACAAACAAACTCCCAACGAATTAGCTGAATCTGATTACCGGATCTGCTTCGAGAGGCTCTATCCGTATGTTGACTACTTCACCGTGAATGTCAGTTCACCCAATACACCCGGACTCCGTTCGTTGCAAGAACCCGAAGCCCTAAAGCGAATAATTCAAACCTTATTGGAAGCCAATCAACAACAGCCGCAACAAAAACCGATCTGGCTGAAAGTGGCACCCGATCTGGAAATCGAAGCGATGGATCAAGTGATCGATCTGGTGCTCTCGATGGGATTGAACGGATTAGTGTTGTCGAACACCACCTTATCAAGAGCGGGATTAAAAACAGATCCGGATCAAGTGGAGAAGATCGGAGCCGGCGGACTCAGTGGTATGCCATTAAAGGACAGATCTGTAGCCTGGGTACAACGAGCCCATGAACGAACCAACGGTAAAGTTCCCATCATCGCCAGCGGTGGGATTTTCAAGAAAGAAGATGCCGAAAATTTAATTCGTGCAGGAGCGAGTTTAATTCAAGTATGGACGGGCTTTATTTATGAAGGTCCGGGTATCATAAAAAACCTTTCTTCCTAGGTCAATCCCCTTTCTGTAAACGCAGACAAGTAGCGGCCACCACACCGGCCGTCTCCGTTCGCAACCGGGTAGTCCCGAGTTGAACAGCCTCAAATCCCGCATCGAGTGCAGTCTGTATTTCCTTTGCCGTGAAATCTCCTTCGGGACCAATCAACATGCCTGCTTCCTCGAGTAGTCGCAGGTCCGCAATCGATTTTTTTTCCGACTCCATGCAATGAGCGATGTATCGTTGCAGCTGATCCGTCTCCCAGGTCCGGATCAGAGAAGCGATGGGTGTTGGCTCATGAAGGACCGGCAACCAGACTTGCTGACTTTGTAGCATGGCAGCGATCGACACCTGTCGAAGTCGATCCATACGAAGATGCTGTTTTTCAGTTCGCTCGGTGATGACTGGTTGAATGGAGTAAACACCCAATTCAGTGGCCTTTTCAATGAACCATTCAAAACGGCTATTATTCTTTACCGGTGCGATGGCCAGATGCACTCTCCTCCCGCTCCAAGGTGTACTGGTTCGTTGTTCCGCTAACAAGCAACAAGCTTTCTTGGAAACAACCTGCAAGATCCCGGTTACTTTATTCCCCAACCCGTCTGTGATATGCAGTGCTTCTCCAACCTGCATACGCAAGACCTGCGCAATGTGATGGCTGGTATCCGCATCCAGTTCGATCGATGCGGTTTGGGGGATCTGATGAATATAGAAGAAGGGTGCCATATCAATCATCGAAATCCTCACCATCGGATTCGTTCATGCGACTGGAGGTTTGAAGAAAAATCTTGGTTTGTCCCTGATCATCTAAACCACTCACAGGTTTCCAATTCGGCAACATGCCGGAGGAGAAGTTACCGCCTCCATTTTCATCAATGAATTTCTGTATGTGTAAGAGCGCTCGGAGATGTACGGTTTCCAGGGCGCCGTTACGGTGCTTGGCGATCTTCACAATGGTTTCGCCTTTATTGCTGTCGCCATTTTCATCCATCGTGACCTCGTAATACTCCGGACGATACAGAAACATGACCAGATCGGCATCCTGTTCGATCGCACCCGACTCACGAAGGTCACTCAATTGCGGAATCTTTACTCCATCCTTACTGGCCCCGCGGGTTTCTACAGCACGGCTCAATTGGGAGAGTGCAATGATCGGCACGGCCAGTTCCTTAGCTAGCGCTTTCAGGTTTCGAGAGATGTTACTGATCTCCTGTTCCCGATTGCTGTTTCGATTATCCCCGGTACCACTCATCAGTTGCAAGTAGTCGATGATGATCATGCCGATATTATGCTTATTCTTCAAACGTCGACATTTCGCGCGCAATTCAAAAATGTTGAGTGCCGGCGTATCGTCGATAAACAAGGGGGCTTGTGCCAGTCGCTGAATACCCTTGGCATAAAGTTGTTTCATCTCATGATCAGCCAAGTTGCCTCGGTTGATCTTCTCCATGTGAATCTCACTCTCAGCAGATAGAATACGTTGCACCAACTGAGCGGCACTCATTTCAAGGGAAAATACCGCCACCGGTGTTGGCTTGGAGGAATGCATCGCAGCATTGCGCGCGAGGTTGAGGGCGAATGCTGTCTTACCGACTGCGGGACGTGCCGCCAGAATGATCAGGTCTGTATTTTGCCAGCCGAAGGTGACGCGATCCAGCGTTGGGAATCCGCTTGGAACACCCGTGATATCTTCTTTTTTGTTGCGTAAATCCTCAATGCGTTGGATCGATTGTACCAGAATGGAATCGATGGTCTGGAAGTTCTTGCGCAAGTTGCTATTGGTGATCTCGAATAGTTTAGATTCTGCCTGATCGAGCAACTCGAATACATCCGTAGAATCTTCATAGGATTCACCGATGATCTCTCCACTTACGCGAATCAATTCACGTTGAATGAATTTTTGAAGGATGATGCGCGCATGCGCCTCGATGTGACTGGCTGACACCACCGCATTGGTCAAACGCGTTAAGTAATAAGCGCCGCCGATGGTCTCTAAGTCTTCCCGAAATCTTAATTCCTCCGCTACGGTAAGAATATCGATCGGCTGATTCTTCTGTGCGAGGGATTGAACCGCCTTGTAAATACGCTGATGCGCATCCACATAAAAACACTCGGGTTTGAGCAGTTCCGTCACCACATCAAATGCTTTCTTCTCCAATAGGATCGCGCCCAATACGGCCTCCTCCAGGTCTTTTGCCTGCGGCGGTACTTTTCCGTATACCATGCTGTTCATATCGAGTGCCGCCTTACCTCTCTTACGATCCCTTTCCCTTGGTGTGTTCTTTGTATCCATGATTACTGAATTACGGCCGCTTGATCAACCGTATCACACGAAATAACTTGTTGCCCCTATTGGAAAAAAATTTTTCTTTCTGCACGAATTCTGCACCCCTACAAAAGGGTTATCCACAATATCAACCGCCCAGTAGCTCGGCTGCATTTTGACGGGCAATCGATGTTGGCGACTCTCCTCCAATGATGCGGGCCAGCGCCTCTATTCGTTGGTCGGGCGTGAGCAATATAACCTGTGTTTCAATGCCTTGAGGTGTTTCAGACTTGGTGACATGCCAATGAAACTGACCCTTAGCCGCAACCTGCGGCTGGTGGGTCACACAAATTACCTGCCGGTCGGCACCCAGCGCCCGTAGTAACAAACCGACTTGTTTGGCAGCTTCTCCGGATATGCCGGTATCGATTTCGTCAAATATCAGGGTGGGCAATTGCATCTTGTCAGCAGCAAGTGACTTGATACATAGCATCAGGCGGCTTAGTTCCCCTCCGCTAGCCACTTTCCGTACTGGTTGCCATTGTGGTTCACCTTTTCCGCCGCTGTAATTGGCATCCAATAAAAAAATGCATTCGTCGGATCCAAAGGGACCGATATCTGTTTCTCGAAGGGAAATACCGAACCGTGCGGTTGGCATTCCGACTTTTGCAAGTAAACTGTTCACTTGCTGGCTCCATGTTCCGACCACTGCCTCCCTTGCTGCATGTAGGATAGCCGACTTCTTTCGAAGGGCTTGTTCCTGTTTTTGTGTACGATCCATAAGCGACATGATCTCCACCTCCATCGTTTCGGAGGCTGCCAGCTTCTCACTAAGCCGCTGCAGTAAGTCGATCAATTCAGCAGAATGCTTGGCACCATGCTTCTTCATCAACCGATAACCCAGCGACAATCGTTCCTGCATGTCGGATAAAGCCCGTGGATCGAATTGAAAACCGGTACTAGCGCGATCCATTTCCCGAGCCAATTCACGGATCTCCATATCGACCGAACGCATTCGTTCCAGCCATTCGGCAATGCTTGCATCCGTTTTTTCAAAGGGGTGCAGCGATTGTTGCATTTTCCGGAGTTGTTGTTGCAGGTTTTCTCCGTCGCCCTGCAAACGATCCAGAACCGACTGAATGGCCTGTGTCAGTCCCTCTGAACGATCTCCAGCGCGAACTTTTTCTTCCAACGATTCGATCTCCTCCGGCTGAAAGGAGGCATCCCTCAATTCCTGCAGGATATGCTGATCATATTCCTGTTCCTGTTTGATCCGCATCTGCCTGGCTTCCAACGCTTGCAGCGCATTCAAATCATGGCGCCAATCGGCATAAACAATTTGATAGGCATGTACGTCCTCGGTCAGTCCGGCCATGGCATCCAACAAGGCACGTTGACGATCTGTTTCGGTGAGCTCCAGTGTATCGAACTGTTGATGAAGATCGACCAAGGAGGCTGTAAAGGATTGAAGTTGCGTCAAGTTGACCGGCGTATCATTCAGAAAAGCACGTGATTTTCCATTGGCAGTAACTTCTCTTCGGATACACCATTCTTTATCGCCCTCCAATTCCAATGATTGCAACAGGGGATGCATAGACAAATGTGGGGCAATGAAAAAAGCCTCTACTACGCATTTATCGGCAGCATCGCGAAGCACTGAGGAGTCGGCCCGATCGCCCAGCACAAGACCCAAAGCCCCCAGGAGAATCGACTTACCGGCACCGGTTTCACCCGTCATGACAGAGAAGCCGAGTGAGAAGTCCAACCGAACCTCCCGGATCAATGCATAATTACGTATGTAAAGTTGCTGCAGCATCGAGGAGCAAATTAACTCATAGGTGATTCACGGAAGAATGGTAACACTACAATTTTCCGGTCAAAAAAAATCCCGGCCGGGGCCGGGATCGATTCAGTTTATGTTTGTTCAACCAAGCGATACTTTGTTATTCAGCTCTTCGTCGACCAGAATACGACCGCAGTTCTCACAGATCGTGATCTTTTTGTGCTGACGGATCTCACTTTGCTTCTGGGGAGGGATCGCGTTGAAGCAACCGCCACAGGCATCCCGCTCAACGGGGACCACAGCAAGACCATTTCGATAGTTTCCACGGATCTTCTCGTAGCTGAGCAACAAACGGGCCTCAACCGAGGCTTTTGCTTCAGCGGCTTGTTTATTGAGCTCTTTCTCTTCTTTTTCGTTGGCAGAGATGATCTTGTCCAGTTCTCCTTTTTTTGTTTGGAGGACACCGTCCTTCTCATCGATGTTTTTCTTGGCGGCCTCTAAGCTGATCGCTTTCAATGCGATCTCACCTTCCGCATCCTTGATATGCTTTTTAGCCAGATCGATGTCGAGTTGCTGCATCTCGATCTCCTTATTGATGGCTTCAAACTCGCGGTTGTTTTTAACGTTTTCACTTTGCTTCTCGTATTTCTTCAACATCGCCTCTGAGTCAGCAATGGCCGCCTTGCGTTGCCCGATGAATTCGTTCACCCCGTTGATCTCCTCTTCGATGCGGAGTTGACGGGCCCGGAGTCCGGCGATCTCATCCTCCAGATCAGCCACTTCCATGGGCAGTTCGCCCTTCAGGATGCGGATCTCATCGAGTTTACTGTCAATTTTTTGTAGACGGAGCACTGAACTCAGTCGCTCTTCGATGGAAAAATCTTTTACGGCAGCCATGAAACGGAAAGATTTGCAGGTTAATGGTAGCAGACCGGGTTGGTAGTCCGACCTGTTTTAAGGACGGCAAAGTTAGGGAATTTTCCGGCTAAAAAGCTCTGAATGAGGTCGATGGTAAACTGCTCAGATTCATAATGCCCCAGGTCGACCAGCAACAACCGCCCATCCGCCTCAAAAAACTCATGATATTTCAGGTCCGCTGTTAAAAAAACATCCGCCCCGGATGCTAACGCCTTGGAAATCAAAAAGCTTCCGGCTCCCCCGCAGAGGGCCACTTTTTTGATGGGTCGGTCAGCCGGACCGGAAAATCGAAGCACCGGCGTCCCGAAGAGTTGCTTTACCTGGTTCAGGAACTCCTGCGCATCGATTGCTTCGGGTAACTCCCCGATCAACCCGGCCCCCACCCCGGGGTGTTCATTTGAAAGGCTGACCAGGTCATAGGCTACCTCCTCATAAGGGTGAGCCTGCTTCAATGCCATGAGTATTTCTTTTTCCAGGTATGCGGGGAAGATCACCTCCAGTTTCCATTCCGACTCACGGTGCAATACCCCGATTTCTCCCACGAAAGGATTTGCACCTTCCGAAGCGCGAAAACTCCCTTCACCCGCCTGGCGAAAACTACATTGATCGTAGCGGCCAACATGACCCGCACCCGCCTGAAAAAGCGCAGTTGAAACCGCGTCTATTTGACCGAATGGAACAAACGTATATAACTTTTTAAGTACCTGTTTCTGAGGAGAAAGCACAGATCGATGCTGTAAGCCGAGCTGGTCGGCCATGCCCTTGCTGACACCTTCAATCACATTATCCAGGTTGGTATGGATGGCATAAAGGCTGATGTCATTCCGAATCGCCTTAATCAAAGTCCTGCCAACATAGTGATTCGGATCGATCTTCTTCACTCCGCCGAACAAGATCGGATGATGCGCCACAACCAAGTTGCAGCCCTTCTCCACGGCCTCATCAATGACCTCCTCGGTGGCATCAAGGGCACAGAGGACCCCCGTACACACGAGCTGGGAATCGCCGGTGATCAATCCTGAATTGTCATAGGACTCCTGCAATGAACGCGGAGCCCACTGCTCCAATAGCTGAGTGATATCAGTGATTCGCATGATTGCAATTTACGAAGGGTTTTTTCGATTGCAGGTATGGATCTGAGCGCCTACCTTGCTGCTATGAAAAGGCTTTTACTATTGCTTGCGGTTGCCATCGGCATGTCCGGATGTAAAAAATCAGCTATTCAGGAAGATCTGGTGATACTAGCCATGACCAATGGCCAGTGGAAAATGACCTCCTTTGTTGAAGGCGGTACGGATCGAACGTCGGACTTCGCTTCTTACCGATTCAAATACAACACTAATAAAACTGTAGATGCCATACGAAACGGCCTGATTGAAAAAAGTGGCACCTGGAATGGAAGCGCCAGCACCATGAGCATTTTTGCTGAGTTTCTCAATGCCTCGCAGCCACTGATTGTCATCAACGGCAACTGGAACATCACTCGAAACGGTTGGACGTTTATTGAAGCGAATCAAACCGTAAATGGTCAATTGAAAATCCTTCTGCTGGATAAGGATTGATCAAAAACTAATCTTATTTCAATATATTCAAATCCACTATTTAAAGCTGGATAGTAGAAATGTTTCCGCCACCTATAGCTATAACATTATGATCACTAAATTAACACCATTCAACTAGGGCCAAGGCGGTTTTGAAGCCGAGCTTGTGTACCATTGGTACAAACCGAATTTCGTATCGGATGCCCGTTGCCCACGATTCTGGCCATTCAATCGAACCTTCCATTACTCAATTCGTTATATAAAAAAATCAAATTATGGCTTTACAAATCGGACAACCCGCTCCTGATTTCTCCCTGTTCGACAGTAACAAGAACAAGACTACCCTGAGTGAATTGCGAGGCAAGAACGTGCTGCTTATGTTTTTCCCCCAAGCCTTTACCGGTGTATGTACCCAACAGGTATGCACCGCCAGAGATAACATGTCTCTGTATGAACAAGCCAACGCCACCGTACTCGGTATTTCTGTCGACTCCGTATTTACGCTGGCTAAATTCAAGGAAACCGAGAACCTAAACTTCCCCTTACTCAGCGACTTCAATAAAGAGGTTTCGACCGCCTATGGATGCCTATACGATGAATGGATCCTTGATATGAAAGGTGTTTCCAAACGCAGTGCTTTTGTCATCGACGCGCTAGGCATCGTCCAATACGCTGAGGTTTTGGACAACCCAGGCAACTTACCCGATTTTCAAAAAATCCAGGAAATCTTAGCTGGTCTCAAATAACTAGTTGATAATCATCATCGTAATGATATTTACGTCTGCATACCGGCATTATTTCGCCGGTATTTTTTTTATGAGAAAATAAATCTAGCTTTGATACGTTGCGAAAGTTTTTACTCATATCATTCTTCTGCCTCAGTGCTGGCTTAGCGCTGAATGCCCAATCAACTCGTGGTACGCTCCCAATGAGTGATGGACCCAAGGTTCGATTGTTTCCCAATCCTGCTACCACGTCCCTGCAAGTTGAATGGAATGAACAACTGAAGCCTGCGAGCATAGTGATCGTAAATGGGATCACCGGAAAGCAGATGATTTCAACATCCATCAGCAACGCCCCCCTTCGTATCAATGTGTCGAATTACGTGCCGGGCATCTATGTATTCAGAATGTTCAGTAGCACTGGCACATATCTTGGCGGTGCCACATTTCAGGTATCCAAATAATTCCCGCGTTTATTGTACCTGTACGATCAGGAATTTTAGGTATTGGGTGTTTTCTTGCCCCCATACGATCGGATGATCTGCCGATTGTGTCTGGTAGGTCACTTGTCGGATCTTTCGTCTTGCATCCTTGGCCGCCATTTCAATGATCTGCAAAAACAATTCCGGTTGGATCAGATTGGTACAGGAGGAGGTTACTAAGAAACCACCCGGTCGAACCAATTTCATCCCTCGCAGATTGATTTCCTTATATCCGGTGATCGCTTTTTGAATGGTTTCGCGGCTCTTGGTAAAGGCGGGCGGATCCAACATCACCACATCGTAAGACTTTCCCTCTTTGCCCCAGGACTTCAACACATCGAATGCATTGGCTGTTTCAAATCGACAACGGTCCGCCAAACCGTTCAGGGCGGCATTCGCATTGGCCATCTCTACGGCCGAAGCAGATATATCCAAACCCAATACAGATCGGGCACCATAATGCGCCGCATGCACTTCAAAGGTTCCGGTATACGTGAAGGCCCCTAACACCTCGGCATCACGCACAATGTGTTGGATGGCTCTTCTATTATCCTGTTGATCCAGAAAATAGCCGGTCTTCTGCCCTTTATCCAGATCTACATGAAAGGTCAATCCATTCTCCTGAATCTGAATGCTGGTATCGAAGGGGGCGGACAGGAATCCCTTTTGTTGAGAAAGACCTTCCAGCTCACGAACCGGCACATCATTTCGCTCATAGATGCCCTTGGGTTGAAAGATCTTTTCGAGTGCGGCAACTATAGCCGGTTTCCATCGGTCGATTCCTAAGGCAAGGGTTTGAATAACAAAATGATCATTGAATTTATCGATGATTAGTTGAGGAATACCATCGGCTTCTCCAAAAACGAGGCGGCAGTTTTCGGTATAGCCTAATTGCTTGCGGTACGACCAACAACGAGCGATCTGATCATGAAAATACGCCTCATTGATGACCGCTTTCGAGTCGCGCGTGAGCAGCCGTAACCGGATTTGAGACTGGCTGTTGTAGTAGCCCTGACCTACAAATCGTCCGTCATGACTAACCAAGGTCACTACGTCGCCATCCTGCGCTGCAGAATCGACTGTATCGATCTCATTGGCGAACACCCAAGGGTGACCATTAATCACCCGGGGGGAAATTTTACGACGCAATTTGGCGGTTAACATGCGGCAAAGTTAACCCGAAGAGGTTGCCCGGGTAGACAAAATGTCTTTTCCGCGGCGGATTTGTCCGACCCTACCACCACTGGTGCCATAATTGAAGGTATTTTTGCGACCTGAAAGCATATGGAAAACAAAGAGAACATTCTGCCGGAAGAACCGCAGACCGAAACAACTGAACAAGCTGCCGAAACCTCTACTCCCAGCGAACTGGAGATGAAATCGGCCGAGCTGTTGGAACTGAAAGACAAGCACATTCGACTCGTGGCAGAGTTTGATAATTTCAAACGCCGCAACGCGAAAGAGCGGGTCGAATTGATCCAAACCGCGGGTAAGGAAGTCATTCAATCCCTGTTGGACGTACTGGATGATTGCGACCGGGCCCAAAAACAATTGGAAGGACCGGACGCCGATCCCGCCCTTAAAGAAGGAGTTATGCTGGTATTCAACAAACTCAGGAGCACCCTTCAGCAGCGGGGATTGAAAACGATGGAGACCAAACACACTGAATTCAATGCCGATCTGCACGAAGCCATTACCGAGATACCGGCTCCTGCCGAGGAGCTGAAAGGAAAAGTACTGGACGAAGTCATGAAAGGATATTACCTGAACGATAAGATCATTCGCCACGCTAAAGTCGTGGTGGGAAATTGATATGAGCAAAAGAGACTACTACGAAATATTGGGTGTTGCTAAAACAGCCAGCGCGGATGAGATCAAAAAGGCCTACCGGAAAGTGGCCATGCAATTTCACCCCGACAGAAACCCGGGCGATAAAGCCGCAGAGGAAAAATTCAAAGAGGCGGCGGAAGCCTACGAAGTACTGAGTGATGCCGATAAAAAAGCACAGTACGATCGCTATGGTCATGCCGGTGTATCCGGACAGGGTCGTGGGTACGGCGGTGGCGGTGGCATGAACATGGAGGATATCTTCAGTCAGTTCGGAGATATTTTCGGAGACGATCTCTTCGGGAGTTTTTTCGGTGGCGGACAACGAGGCGGACGAGCCGGTCAGCGCAGCCGGGGTGTGCGTGGTAATAACCTGCGGGTGAAACTCAAATTGAATTACGAAGAGATCGCCAAGGGTGTCACCAAAAATATAAAGGTCAAGAAACATGTGTCCTGCACCACTTGCGAGGGTAGCGGTGCAAAAGACAAGAGCAGTATGCAGACCTGCGGTAGTTGTGGCGGTAGCGGACAGGTTCGTCGGGTACAAAACACATTCCTCGGACAGATGCAGACAGTGACCACGTGTCCGAACTGTCACGGAGAAGGATCGACCATCACCGCCAAATGTTCAAGCTGTAAAGGAGAAGGGCGCGTGTTCGGTGAAGAAACCGTCAGCATCGATATACCCGCCGGTGTACAAGAAGGCATGCAGCTTAACGTCAGTGGCAAAGGAAACGCCGGTGAGCGTGGAGGCATGCCCGGCGATCTGATCATTCTCATTGAAGAAGAAGCGCATAAAGAATTGTACCGGGAAGGCCTGAATGTGGCATATGAATTACACCTCTCCTTTCCGGATGCCGTATTCGGAACACAAGTGGAAGTGCCAACCATTGACGGAAAAGCGAAGATCAAGATCCCGGCCGGAACCCAGAGTGGCAAGATCCTACGACTCAAAGGCAAAGGATTCCCCTCTGTGAATTCCTACGAAAAAGGAGATCAATTGGTACAAGTAAGTGTCTGGACACCGCAAGAACTCAATACAGAAGAAAAAGCGCTGCTGGAAAAACTGGGGCAATCCCCCAACTTCAAACCCAACCCGGATAAAAACGACAAGAGCTTTTTTGATAAAGTGAAAGAAATCTTTTCATAACAGTAGAAAGTAGAAGGTTTATGGTTTAACACTTTCCACGTTAAACATTCTACATTCTACTTTCTACTTTCTACTTTCTTACTT
>Ga0082207_1000540_pt1 | contig 21155 bp, 14 predicted proteins | sample LakMenEpi10Aug09_FD_71540 | JGI IMG/M metagenome (GOLD analysis project Ga0082207, IMG submission 71540)
GGGCATCGCGGCTGGGGTTGTCTCTTTCATCGCCGATTTTTCAACGTAAAGTGCTTATTCTATAACGATTATACTCTATTATACTCTTGTTGAGCGTTTAAGTCCCAATAGGAAATCTACGGTTTCAGTGATAGGTTATGCCCGAATGCTTCGCCCCTACAGGACGCGGGCCGATGAAGATGTAAGGTTTTGAAACATGATTCTCTCAAAATCTTGCACCTGTTTCGCAAAAAAAGACCCTAAGACCCTTACCTAGTCTATATTTCACATTTATTCAGCCAGCCCTAATCAGAACCCCTTAGTCAACAAACCATAAACAATAATCAATTATTAAAATTGAGTATTATCTATACCAAAAAAAACTCTATGGACAGCTTGCCGCCTAACACTAACCAGTTTTCAGATACTCAAGAGCCAGCGGCGAGTCCAACTCAGCGCCAAGCGGTGCCAGTCAATTATGAGTACAGCCTCAATCTGCCGGAATTACTCAACCAGCTTGACCTCTCGGTGTTGATTTCCACCTACCAAGCGGGACGAGTGGCCAGCATTGGCACTTATCAAGGACAAATGCGGGTGAGTTTCGCCCATTTTGACCAAGCAATGGGTTTAACCCGAACTGCTACCGGAATTGCTGTGGGCGCTCGTCAGGCAGTTTGGAATTTACCCGCTAATCGAGAGATTGCCCCCCAGATTAAACCGGAAGGGGAACAGGATATCGCCTTTTTAGCTCGCTCCTCTCACCTCACCGGCCCGATTATGGGTCATGATTTGGCCTTTGGCAGTAATCGCCTTTGGGTGGTCAATACCCTGTTTAACTGTCTGGCAACCATCGAAGGAAATTGGAGTTTTCTCCCCCAGTGGAAACCGCCCTTTATTACTGAATTAGCCCCGGGAGATAGATGTCACCTCAATGGCTTGGCTATGGCTGAAAATAGCGGCACTCCCGCCTATGTGACGGCATTGGGGGAAACCAACGAGGAAAGCCTCTGGCGAGAGAATAAAGCCCAAGGGGGATGCTTAATTGATGTGCCGAGGGGAGAGGTGATTCTGCGGGGTTTAGCTATGCCCCATTCTCCCCGCCTTTACCAGGGTAATCTCTATTTCCTCAATTCCGGTTATGGAACCTTGAACCGTTGGCATCCCCAAACTGGCAGCACGGAAATCGTGGCGGAATTGCCCGGTTTTACCCGGGGTTTAGACTGTTGGGAAGGTCACGCCTTTGTCGGGTTGTCCCAAATTCGGGAAACGGCGATTTTTGGCGGTTTACCCCTGGATGAGCGGCGTAATCAATTGCGGTGCGGGTTGGCTATTGTCAACCTAGCTACCAGTCAACTGGTGGCAACTTTTTGGTTCAATAGCGGCGTGGAGGAGGTTTTCGCTGTCACTCTGCTGCCGGGCTACCGCAACCCGGCGCTAATCGGACCGGATACCGACCTCGACGGCACTCAATCCGTGTGGATGGTGCCTTCTTTAGGGGCTTAATTGTTGAATTTTTACTCTTTATTCAGGAAAAAATCATGTCAACTCCTTTTTTAGTTAAGGATATCTTCCCCGGTTTAGGTAAATCCTCCCCCGGCAATCTGACGGCATTATATAGTTTTACCAATAAATGTTAGAACAAAGATGTAGATGTAGGTTGCTCTAATGGGAAGTTTTGTGACGACAAGTAGCATTGATGATATTTATGGGGAATAATAGATTTAGATGAGTGCCTAACTTTCCAATTGGTAGCGACTTGCCATGAACCCAACAACCGCCAATTATGATGAACCCTGGAAAGAAGCATTAACCGAGTATTTTGAAGCGTTTTTACATTTCTTCTTTCCCGAAGTTCACCAACTAATTGATTGGACAAAAACTCCCGAATCCCTAGAAAAAGAACTCAAACGGATTACCGCTTCAGCAAAGACAAAAAAACGTTTCGCTGACAAACTCTATTCAGTTATCAGTTACCAGTTATCAGTTATCAGTGACTAATTGGAAGCAAGTAGCAATCCATTTGCTACAATAGTGATGGCACACCTGAAAACGAAAGCGACTACTGGGAAGCTGCCACAACGGGAACAGTGGAAGTGGAAGTTAATCAGGGGATTATATGAAAAGGAGTTTGAGAGGGAACAGATAATTAAACTGTTTGAAATCATCGACAATATGATGACTTTATCTACTGAATTACAGTCAAGCTTAGAGAGTAAAATCAAACAATTTGAGGAGGAAAGAACCATGCCTTTAATAAGTAATATGGAGTTACGAGGAATAGAACGCGGTAAGGAAATTGGTAAGGAAATTGGTAAGGAAATTGGAGCGTTAGAAAATGCTCGTGATTATATTAAAATGGTTTTAAAAATGCGATTGGGTGAGATGCCGATGGAAATTCAACAAGCTGTTGATAAAATTTCCGTATTATCGATTTTAGACGAGTTACTGAAATCGGCACTAACCGTTAATTCTTTTGACGAGTTGCGGCAATTTTTTGAACAATGGTCTCAATAATTTTCTCGATTAAATGAACTAAACAGAGGAAAGATGGTCAGAACTAGAAGCAAGTAGCAATCCCTTTTGCTATAATCGTGATGGCACAGATGAAAACGAGGACAAGTAATTATTACTGACACCTGACAAAGCGCAATTAATCGAACCTTACCCAATAATGTCGAAAACCTCAAACTAATTGGGACTAATAATATTAATGGTACATTGGCGATTCAGGCGATGATTTACTCACTGGTGGTAATGGTAGCGATAATTTTATCTTCAACAGTAGCAATTTGGGAATCGATGCGACCGCCGATTTCATTCCGGGCACTGATAAAATAGTATTGAGTAAAGCCATCTTTACCGCCTGACAAAAAGATGAAGTATGCTTGTATTTGACATCATCTCTGGAAGACTAGCTACCGTTCGCTGTTCCCTGTTCTCCAAAACCAGAGACTTCGTACCTCACCATTAGGATAACTGCTGTAACTGAAATAACCGACTAATGAAAAAGATGATATTGACTTTACTATTAGCTTGGCTTTTAGTTGCTAACATGAATAGCCAAGGGGTTTTAGCAGTGACGATCGATTTTCAATGGTTGGGAAATCAAGGCTATACAGCTAAAGGTTCTTTTAGTTATGATGCAAAAACGGCCCCGACTATCTTTTCGGAAAAAGGTTCGGGAAAAATGCGAGTTTTAGAAAATTTTCAAGTATCTTTTTATGATAACAGTGGTCAAGAGATCGCTAAATACGATAATGTGAGCGAGGGAATCTCCTCGGCTAATTATTTTCAGTTTAATTTTAATACCAAAACCGGTCAAGTTTTCGGCTCGATCGATCTGGGGGGTGAAGGGATGGGGGAAATCTATCTTCAAGGGGTGGTTAACGATAATTTGGCACTCTTGCGGGTGGAGTCGGTAGATCTGGTCATGGATGAGGATGATTCACCAGAAATTATCATAATAAACCCCTTGAGTATAGGCTACATATCAGGATAGGCAAAAGGCAATAGGCAAAAGGCAAAAGCGGGAATAGATAATCAGTCTTTAATAACTGGATTGAGTATCACTCAGTTTTGACTAAATTGATCGGGAAAATAGGGATTATCCTAGCCTAATTTTTCCGCTAATTCTAACCAGCGATCGGTTAAATTATCAATTTTTTGACTTAATTGAGCTAATTCTTCGGTAAGGTCGGTTATTTTAGTAAAATCTTCTAGGGGTTTTCCATAAAGTACCTGTTCAATTTCAGCTTTTTTGGCTTCTAAAATTGGTATTTGTTTCTCGATATCTTCGTATTCTTTTTTCTCTTTAAAAGAGATTTTCTTATTGACGGGTGACGGAGAAGCTTTAACAGTTTTTGGGGTGACTTTTTTTTCTTTTGGTTCCTCCTCCTCTTTTTTCTGATCGAGATAAAGGGAATAATTACCCGGATATTGACGGATATTACCCCCGGTTTCAAAGGAAAAAATAGTATCAACTACTCGATCGAGAAAATAGCGATCATGGGAAACGACAATCACACAACCGTTAAAGTCCTCTAAATATTCTTCTAAAATTGCTAAAGTCTGCACATCGAGATCATTGGTGGGTTCATCTAGGATTAAAACATTAGGCGCACTCATCAAAACTCGTAGTAAAAATAACCGTCGTCTTTCTCCTCCAGAAAGTTTATAAATTGGTGCATACTGTTGATCGGGAGGAAAGAGAAATTTTTCTAACATCTGGGAAGCGGTAATCACGCTGCCGTCTAGGGTTTTGACTAATTCGGCCACACTTTTCAGATATTCGATCACTCTTTGATTTTCATTGATATTGAGATCATCGGATTGTTGATCAAAGTAACCAATATGAATAGTGGAACCGATGTCAACTGTGCCTGAATCGGGGAGAATTTTCCCGGTAATAATATCCATGAGAGTAGATTTTCCTACCCCATTACTGCCAATAATACCGATGCGATCTTCGGGAGTAAAAATATAGGTAAAATCTTTAATTAAAGTGCGATCTCCGTAAGCTTTCGAGATATTTTCTAGTTCAATAACTTTTTTGCCGATGCGTCTTCCTGCGGTGGCAATATCGACTTTTCCCTCCACCTGTTTAAATTCCTTATTACCCATTGCCTGAATGCGATCGATGCGCGCTTTTTGTTTGGTACTGCGCGCTTTTGGTCCCCGGGATAACCATTCTAATTCCCGTCGTAAAACTCCTGCGTGTTTGCGTTGACTACTGGCGATCGATTCTTCCGCTAAAGCTTTTTTTTCTAGATAATAGGCATAATTACCGGAATAAGTAGATAAATCTCCCCGATCGATTTCAATGATGCGATTAGTCACTCGATCGAGAAAATAGCGATCGTGAGTAATTAATAATAATCCTCCCCGAAAACGGGACAAATAACTCTGTAACCACTCCACGGAAAGCGCGTCTAAATGGTTTGTGGGTTCATCCATCAATAAACAGTCAGGATCGGCTAAAAGTGCGGTAGCGATGGCGATTCTTTTGCGATATCCCCCCGATAAATCTCCCACGCGAGCATTAAAATTATCGATACCCAGTTTACTTAAAATAACTTTAGCATTGGTTTCTAAATCCCAGGCCGCAAGTTTATCAATTTGTTGCGAAACCCTTGACAAACGTTCCATAATAGTATCCAGATTTTCTGGCTCATGGACAAGGCGATCGGACAATTCCTCGTATTCCTTGATTAAAGTCATACTTTCGCCACTATCGGCGAAAACCTGCTCTAAAACCGTTTTATCATCGTCTAGATCGGGTTGCTGGGGTAAATAGACGATTTTCATCCCCGAATTGATTTGAATTTCGCCACCATCGATCGCTTCCAATCCGGCGATCATTTTCAATAGGGTCGATTTTCCCGATCCATTCGTACCGATCAGGCCGACTTTATCGCGATCATCGAGACTAAAACTCGCATCTTTGAGAATTTCCTTGATACCGAAGTCTTTTTTGAGCGATCGAACCGTCAGCAGTGTCATGATTTGTGGGAATAATCCTTCTTTTCTAGTGTAATGTCTGGACTAATGCAAAGGATAGATTAAGCAGGTTCTGCTGAAAAAGTTTTTCCCGGGAGAAAAAAACCTGTCCCTAATGCCGATGTTAACCAGAAAAGGGACAGATTGGCTCAATTGCATGAGATTATTTTCAAGGGCCAGAGGGCATCAGGAATTACATCATACCCATGCCGCCCATGCCACCCATGCCACCCATGCCGCCCATGCCGCCCATGCCGCCCATATCGGGGGCTGCGGCTTCTTTAACGGGTTTTTCGACCACGAGGGCTTCCGTAGTTAAGACCATACCGGCGATGGAAGCGGCGTTTTGAACGGCTGACCGCACCACTTTAGCCGGATCGATAATTCCGGCGGCGATTAAGTCTTCGTACTTGCCGGTGAGGACATTGTAACCGATGCTAAAAGCGGTATCGCGCACACCTTCCACGATCACATCGCCTTCCACACCGGCGTTGTTGGCTAACTGACGCAGGGGGGCTTCTAGGGCTTTGGCGACGATATCGGCGGCGACTTTTTCCTCATCGTTAGTCAAAGAAGCTTTGAAAGCCTTCACCTTAGAAGCCAGATGAATCAAGGTTGTGCCACCGCCCGGGACGATACCTTCTGCCACGGCGGCTTTGGTGGCATTGAGGGCATCTTCGATGCGGAGTTTGCGATCCTTGAGTTCGGTTTCTGTGGCTGCCCCGACTTTAATGACGGCCACACCGCCGGCTAATTTAGCGATGCGTTCCTGTAATTTTTCCTTATCGAATTCAGAATCGGTTTCTTCTAGCTGTTTTTTCAGTTGGGCGAGACGTTTCTGCACATCGGCTTTATTGCGGCTGTCCCCGGAGGCGACAATAATTGTATTGTCTTTTTCTAGGGTGATTTTTGCCGCTTGCCCTAGCAGATCGAGGCTAACCGTGTCAAGACTTAAGCCCACTTCTTCGGAAATCAGACGACCGCCGGTGAGAATGGCGATATCTTGTAAAACCGCCTTGCGACGTTCCCCGAAACTGGGGGCTTTGATAGCGACGACATTTAAGACACCCCGGGCCTTGTTGACCACGAGAGTGGCTAAGGCTTCGCCGTCCACATCTTCGGCGATAATTAATAGGGGACGACCTTGACGGGCAACGGCTTCGAGGACGGGGACTAATTCAGCGATCGCACTGATTTTTTTATCGGTAATCAGGATCAGGGGGTTGTCGTACTCGACGATCTGTCTTTCTTGATCGGTGATGAAATAGGGAGAGATATAACCGCGATCGATCTGCATCCCTTCCACCACTTCTAATTCCGTGGTTAGGGATTTCGATTCTTCCACGGTGATTACGCCATCGGTGGTGACTTTTTCCATGGCGGCGGCGATCATTTTTCCCACTTCTTCGTCGTTGCCGGAAGAAACGGTGGCCACTTGAGCGATCGCATCTCCGGCGATCGGTTTAGCGACGGCGGCGATTTCTTCGACCAGATAGGCGATAGTTTTGTCTAGTCCGCGTCTTAAGGCGACGGGATTGGCCCCGGCGGTAACGTTTTTGAGACCTTCTTTAATTAAAGCTTGGGCGATGATGGTGGCGGTAGTGGTGCCATCTCCCGCTAAATCTTTGGTTTTTGAGGCTACTTCTTGAATTAATCTCGCTCCGGTGTTTTCGAGGGGATCGGACAATTCGATTTCTTTGGCGACGGTGATGCCGTCATTAACGATCTGGGGGGCGCCGTATTTCTTTTCTAACAAGACATTGCGTCCTTTCGGACCGAGGGTGATTTTTACTGCGTCGGCCAAGGCGTTGACACCTTTTTCTAGGGCGCGACGGGATTCATCTTTGAAGGCAATGATTTTGGACATAGTATCGCTGTTGTGATAGGACTCCTTATAGTTAATTTAGCACTCTTAGGGCTTGAGTGCTAATCTAGGCGATCGACTCCCCTCCGATCCCTGCACCGACAAGCGCGATCGTTTTCGTTGCCCTAGCTGGAGAGATGAGTTAGTCCCGATCTATTTTTGTCCTTAAAAATGGGGTCTGGGAAAGTGAGCGATGTTAACTTGCATAATTTAAGATGAAGATGCCGACAGCCTAACCAGATCGATGATAACCAAGCTAACCCTGAGAAATTTCAAGAGTATCAAGGAACAAACCTACGAGTTTGCTCTCTTCGATCTCTTGGTTGGACGGAATAACAGTGGTAAAAGCACCATCTTACAGGCTTTAGCGATCTGGCAGTTCTGTATTGAGGAGTTCCGGCGGGCAAAACGGGGGGGAAAGACCGGCAAACAAGTTGTCCTTCCCAACTTTACAGCCCTTCCCGTTCCAGAATTTAATCTTTTGTGGCGAGAGAAGACCGAGCGCCACTATCCAACAAAAGCAGATGGTTCCAAAAAGCAAGAGTTTATTCTCATTGAAATTGATGTTACTTGGATAGCGGAATCTTCCGGACCAAAACCATGCTCTTTGGGGGTTAAACTACGATATAGTTCTCCTCAAACTATCTACGCAATTCCTTCGGAAGGATGGGAACATTTCCGTGAATTAGAAGGAGAGTCAAATCACTCCCCTTCTCTGTTACCTATTATTGCTTACGTTCCGCCTTTTTCGGGATTAGAACCCAATGAAGAATGGCGTGATGACGGACCGCTGCGAAAACAAGTGGGAAAAGCGCAGCCCGGAAGTATATTAAGAAATTTACTGCTGCGAGTTTGGCAAGAAAATCGAGAGGATTGGAGTGAAATTCAAAAGGTTGTCAAAAAATGGTTTAACGTTGATTTAAAAGACCCTCAATACGAACGAGGAGTGGACACCCAAATAATCTGCGAATATAAACAGGGGGGCAAATCCTATGACATTATATCTGCTGGCAGCGGTTTCCATCAAACTTTAACCTTGTTGGCATTTTTTTATGGTTATAAACCTACTACTATCTTACTGGATGAACCCGATGCTCATCTTCATGTTAACTTGCAAAGAGAGATTCTAGATTATTTTAAGAATCAAAAGGCGATCGAGAGAAATACTCAATTTCTTATTGCCACCCACGCAGAAGAGTTTATTAGAGGGGTTGACGTTCGGCAAATAATCTCATTACTTGATAGCATTCCTAAAAGAGTGGAAGCTACACCAGCGATTTTAACAGCGATGGCCGATGTTTCTAACTTAGAGATAACACAGCTTTCGGAATTTAATTATCCCGTTATTTTGTATGTTGAAGGAGAAACAGATGAGCGTCTTTTACGAGGTTTTGCCACTTCTTTAGGAAAGCAGGATAACTTAAATAAAGTTTGTTTTCGGGTTATGGGAGGCGGCAATAAGAAGAAAATGAAAGAAGATTCTGATCGTCATTTTGCTGGGATTAAACAAATAATTCCATCAGCGAAAAGGTTGGTATTGTTTGATTATGATGATGACGATCAGGCCTTCCACCCAGAAGCAAATGATCCGAAGCAATCATTATATGAATGGCGACGAAAAAATATTGAGAATTATTTATTAGTTCCCGATGCTTGGATGAGAGCAGCCCTACAAACCGGCGGTTTTAACGACCCAGATATTTTTTTTCCTCCAGTTCAAGAATTAATTAGGAATTTTTTTGATAACGAAAATCTTACCCTGCCTCGAAATCAATCTTGGAGAGATGTCAAAGCAAATATTTTTCAAGTTGTGGATGGGAAAAAGCTATTGTTTGAAAATAAGGACTCTCTTTTTCAAAGGCTTAAATCTCATCAACTTCCTTTAGAATCTGTTCCATCTTTAGAATTGACCCGTGAAATCGTCGCCACTAACATGAAATCTGATGAAATTCATGAAGATGTTCATCAATTCTTCGCTAAGTTGGATCAACTTCTGAGTTAAGCAAAATTGTTATTTTTGACTTGTAATCGGAATAGCCAGGGCTTGAACTTGAATTTTTTTCAACTCGGAAACTAATCGAATTGCCTGCTGTTCGTAGAGGGGGGCGCCCAGAGTCGCTGGCAAATTTTCCATGAGATCGCTGGCGGTTTTCAGGGGACAATTAGAAAAACGACTGATTACGGTGGGTGCTTCCGCGGCAATATTGCGATTAAAGGCTTTTTCCACCCGCACGCGCCAAGTTTTGGGAGTTCGACGACCCTGTTCCACCCGTCGCAGTCCGTTGATGGTGGCCAGCACCACAATGCGATCGCCGATGCGTAAGTTGAGATAATCTTCGGGCATTAATTTCGGGGTTTCCCGTTCTCGTTGGTGTAGAATCGGCACGACTCGATAACCGTAGGCAATATCCCCGATCGAGCTACCATTGAGAGTATCTCCAGCTTCGATCTCGTATTCGGTCACCAGAATCGTTTTTTGCGCCCAACGGAACAGATAGATGATATTTTCTCCGAAAGCGGCCCCCGTAAAGGCTTCTGCCGCCACGGTGTTGGTTCCTAAAATGTGAGATTGGGGCAGAATTTGACTTAATTGTTGACTAAGGGTATCGTCGGTGGTGCGGATGACTAAGTAGCTTTGGGGGTTGAGTTTGCGGGTGGTTAGGGCCACTTCTAAATTGAGGATTTCGTCATCGGTAACAATCGCTATACTTTTGGCCCTGTCTAAATTGACATTTTTTAAAGATTCTTCGATATTTCCCGTCATCAAGGGCATTTTTGGCAGCATAGTCACATCAAAATCCCTATTTAAGCTGACCCCGACAATCGCCTGTTTCATTTCTAGTAATAAATTAGCCACTTCTGTGCCGACTCGACCTAAGCCCACAATAACGATATGATTCTGTTGGGGAACTGGGGGACGGTTAGGGATAAATTGAAATCTTGATGATAATAAAGTTTCTGTCAAAATGGCGTAGAGAACCCCGATAAAAGCGGTTCCAGCTAAGGTTAAAAAGAGACTAAATAGCTGCATCCACCAGGGGACTGCATTTAAATCTTCGGGGTTAGAGGCACCGAAAACATCACCGTAACCACCTAATAAAAGAATCGCCGTTCCTGAAAGAGCGGAAATAAAGGAAGCTCTCGGGGCGTAGAGATGGAAAAGAAAAGTCCCGATCATTACCAGCAGGATAATGATAAATACTGACAGGAAAGCCACCCGGTGAATTTGCTGCTGAAAACTCAATTGCCAGAATTGTTGTATTTCTTTGAGCAATTTTTGCCAAAAATACCGCAACTTCTGGCGAGAATTTGACGGTTTCTGGCGGGTAGCATCGATATTTTGATAGGTAGTTTCGATGGTGGTAATGGTATCACCTGCCCGGATAGTGGTGGTGGGGGACCATTGATAAAATCCAGCCGTTAAAGGTTCATCGGGGGCTGTGTGTGCTAACAGACGACGGGTGGGGGTATTTAAATCACCTAAAAAGCGATCAATCAAACCATCTTCGGGGCTAATTTGTCTCTGGATAATCCGCAATTTCTGACCGTCGAGATGCAAAAAACCGAGGGTTTCCGTGCCTAATGTGGCTAAAGCAAAGGCATTGGCGGGTAGTTGGGTGGGTTCATAGGCGATAAAATTGCCTAAACGTTCCTTGAGTAGCTCATTGAGATTATCTTTAGAAGAACGCACCACTAAGCGGGTAAGGGGATTTAATTGCCGAATAATTAGGGCAGTAGTGGCATTAATTCGCTCATCACTGGTGACAATTAAAGCAGCCCGACAGCGCTCGATTCCCGCTCTTGCTAAAATGTTTTTTTGACGACAATCACCGATAATTATTTCCTCTAATAAATCGGGAAAATCATTAATTTCCCAACTGGGAGGCTGTATTAGTTCGATACCGACAACGCTAACCCCAAACTCTTTTAAAGACTTGACGCAGTGTTGTCCAAGACTACCCAATCCACAAACTAAAAAGCGATCGGCTAACTTGACATTCCCATGGACAAAGCTGAGAGATTCTTGGTTCATAGATTCTGCTTGTCTTAAAAAATAGGATGTTTTTTCAAACTTTTAATCCACCCTTAATTTCCTCTTAATAAGGGGGGTATTAGACAATTTTAAACACCTACCTAATTATAACATCCCTGCATTTTTATTGCGTACCCGTTGATACATTTCTTCCATTACCTCGATAAAGGAAGTATCCCGATCCCAAAATGCAGGATAATCACCAGCTTTTTTAATGACAATTGCGGGAATAATTGCCGCTTTAACTAACTGAGGATTTTCGGGTAACCGGTGATGAGAGTGCCAAAATTCTTTGAGATCAATTGTTTCTGATGCTGGTATAGTTTCGGGTTTAGTGTGATAGGAAGTAACCGGGTTAAGAGGAATTTCTTCCTCTTGGATGGAGGAGGAAAGCAGCTTACCGAGGGGAGTTTTTGCTAACTCTTGCAGTAATTTTTGACGAGAGATACCCCGTAATTCAAATAAGAGGAAAGGATCCTGATCTAATTGGGAAGCAACGAGGTAATAAACTCCAGCAATATGTTTACAGGGATTTTCCCAATCGGGACAGGAACAATTAGTGATAAAATCCTTTTGACTGTGGGGTAATAAGTGTAGATTCAGATCGCTAAATGCTTCATCAATATTATCGGGAACTTCTTTGAGCAGCAGTTTAGAGATCATACTCGCTCTTGAACCAAGATTATATAAAGCTTGTGACCACTCTGCTTTAGTAATTGGTTTAATCTCGATACTCACCCTATACAAAGGTTCTTTGTAAACTCCAAAGTAGGGATTAATGGAACCTCGCACCTGAGCAGTAATTAAATTACCATCAATTTTATAATTCTTGACTTTATCATTTTTTGCGTAGGAACGTCCTCGACTCAAGCGTGCTGAGTCAGTAAATTCCTCTAATGCTTCTATAAAGCGTTGTCCCCACCAAGTTTTACTAAATTTATTCATGGGTTTACCTCGATTAAATAATTGTCTGTTTATTCAATGCGATTAACTGACGAAAACTTTCGTTATCTAATTCCGTTAACCAGGATTCATCATTACTAACAATAGCATTAGCTACCTTTTTCTTTTCCTCGATCATTTCATCAATTCTTTCCTCTAAGGTTCCCAAAGTGACAAATTTATGCACGAAAACATTTTTTTGTTGACCAATTCTAAAAGCGCGATCGGTTGCTTGATTTTCTACCGCAGGATTCCACCAACGATCAAAATGAAAAACATGATTTGCTTTGGTTAAAGTAATCCCCACCCCCCCAGCTTTTAAGGATAAAATAAATACGGAAGGTTCTGTTTCGGGATGTTGAAATTCTTCGATCATTTGTTCTCGTTTTGGTTGAGAAGTCCCCCCGTGAAGATAATAAGTATTATAGCGAAAAGTTTGTTTCAGGTACTTTTGTAAGGAGTCCCCGATTTCAGTAAATTGAGTGAAAATTAGCAAACTATCTCCCTCTAAAATTACTTCTTCTAGCATTTCTCCCAAACGCTCTAACTTATGCGATCGCTCAGGAGTAAAAGCGCTGTTATCCTGTAAAAATTGACGCGGGTGATTACAAATTTGTTTCAAGCGCATCAGGGTAGATAAAATTAATCCTTTGCGTTTTATTCCCTCCGCTTCTTCTAATTGTTTTTCCACTTCTTTGATGACAACTTCATAGAGAGAAGCTTGTTCTTTAGTTAAATTACAATACTGTTTGTTTTCCACTTTGTCAGGCAAATCTTTAATTATCTGCTTATCGGTTTTTACCCGACGCAGAATAAAAGGTTCCACTAATTTTTTGAGAACCGTGGACTGGAGACGATCATTTTGTTTTTGGATTGGCACTTCAAACGCTTTACGAAATTGAGTTTCTTTGCCTAAATAACCGGGGTTAAGGAAGTTAAAAATTGACCATAAATCAAGCAGTCTATTTTCCACAGGAGTTCCCGTTAATGCGAGACGATGTTGTGCAGATAAACTCAAGATTGCTTTAGTTTGTGCCGCTTTAGGATTTTTGATATTTTGTGCTTCATCAATTACCAAACGTTGCCAAGATTGCGAGTTAAATAATTTCAAATCCTTGCGAACTAGGGTAAAAGAAGTAATGACGATATCCTTTTGACTAGCTACTGTCTGAAATTCGCTCTCATCTTGATAGCGCTTACTACCATGATGAATTAAAACCTGAAGATGGGGGGCAAATTTTTCAATTTCTTTTGCCCAATTTCCCACCACAGAAGTGGGTGCGACTAGCAGAGTTGGTAAAACATTATTATCTCCCTCTCTTTCCCCAACCAATCTAGCAATTACCTGTAGAGTTTTTCCTAATCCCATATCGTCAGCAAGACAACCATTTAAACCCAATTGTTCCAGGTATTGAATCCAAGCAACCCCGCGCTTTTGGTACTCCCGCAGCGTTCCTTGTAATTGGGGAGGATTTTCGATCGGTTCTAGTTGACTAGGATTTTGTAATTTCTCTAGCATAGAACCCAAAAATTCATCGGTTTCAACAATAATCTCCTCCGGGTATTCGGCAGCTTTTTTCATTAATTCAATCAGATTCATCTCAGGATTTTCCTGCTGATATTTCTGCCAAAAATCCAGCATTTGCTGCATTTTATTTTGTTCTAATTCTACCCATTGACCTCGAAATTTAACTAAGGGTGTTTTGGTGTTAATTAATTGTTGCCATTCCTCTTGGGTAATAGTTTCTTCACCGATGGCTAGTTCATATTGATATTCAATGATGTTTTCGAGGCTAAAAATCCCTTTACTAACGGGGGTAGATTTGCCCGATTTAGAAGTAGTTTTTAGCCGAACTTTGGCGCGCTGACGACCTTGGGGAGTCCACCAAGCGGGAATAATCACTTTATATCCCGCATCTTCTAAAATCCAAGCAGTTTCTTTCAAGAAAGTAAAAGCTTCTGTAAGATTGAGAGAAAATCCCGTCGGTTTATCCGTTTCTAATCCTTGCCAAATAGGGGGATAAATACGGGCAGCATAACCCAAACTTAGTAAAATATTTTTGTCTAAATCTTGACCAAAATGCGCTCGTATGCTTGTTCTAGTTTCGGGGACTGCATACCAATATTCGTCTAATTCTAATCGCAGGGAGGGGTCTTGTTTAGAGATGAGGATAAAGGTAATTTGCCACTGTTCAATATTATCTTCTGGTGCTTCCGTTAGTTTAAAACCAAGGCTAAAACTAGATATATTTTGGTCTCCTAGTAATTGCTGTCTCCAAGTTTGCCACTGTTGATATTTTTCTAAGGCAGCGGCAGTTTGCAGAAATCCAGCAGCTTTAGTCACAGAGAGGCAGTCACCTATAATTGTCTCGCCAATTTTTTTATCAAAACTGGCAGGAATTGCCGTATTAGTGACAATTTCATTGAGGAGACATTCGGAGAAGTGCCGGAGTAGGGTTTTGGGATCGTATAATTGTGGTGAAGCATGGGGATTTTCAGCACCAGCAAGACAAATGCGGGGAAGATATTCGAGATAGCGATCGAGATTGGTTTCGTAGGTTGCTGATATAATTTCCCAAAGAGGGTAGATGGCAAAGTTAGCGGTTTTCTTGTTATTTGTGGCTAATTCTCGATATTTAAAAGCAGGAATATAGTTATCTTTGAGAATTATTTCTTTAAAAGCTTGACTGTAGTGATACCAAAAAAGTAGATCTGCACCTAACTGAATCTCTGAGGAGTTGTAAAGACAGATAAAGTGCAGATCATTGAGCAGTTTAAGTACAGGACTAAGGGGATAACAATCAATTTGCCAAGATTGCCATTGGCTATTTTCTGGGGGTTCTTTTTCTAGATAACGCAGTAATTCTAAGGAGGGTAAAGGTTGATTGTCGTGGCTAGGTAAAAGAAAGTAGCGGGGGACAAATTGCCGACTAAGAGGATTATAATTCGATTGAACTATTCCTAACTCTCCGGTGAGAAAGCTAGTTAATTCTTCTTTGCTTAACTGAAAAGGATGATAATTATCAGCAGTGGTGCGACTCTTTTTCGGGGTGCTAGTTTCTCCCCAAAGATAAAAGCTACCCTTCTGAATAAATTCGTCCGTTGATTGGGGAATCCAAGTACCGTGAAGAATTTTCATGGTTTTTAATGAGTACAAAAGAACTTAAATGAGGGCAATACTTAGCCTCTAGAAAAATTGTAGCGATTATGGGAGGATTCTCCACACTTTTTTGTCCCTTTGCGAACCCAGAAGTCCTCTGGATAAGAGAAAAAGGTTAATAGAGCTTCTAGGAGAAAAAACCATTGAGAAGACGTGATCAACGGTTTTTTGAGCTTAAAGCTTATCCCTACATGGGTTTAAAGCTATTTTTGTTCTAGGTTTTGTTGAGGTTCCACTAAGAGGGATGTCTAATTATATCAATTCTCCGAAATCCGGCTACAAGAGTTCGATCCCCCTGCCTTCGTCTCCCTTAAAATGGGAAAAAGGGGAAATGGGAACTTAAATTCGATAATTCGATCTGTAGTTTTTATGGGTGAGAATTAGTATTAATTCACTTTTACCCAAATACTGCGGAAATATTTTTCGGGATTATTTTTATCGATAATATCTTTACAGGGAGTATTGCCAACTCGCTCGATTGTACCATCATCGCTTAAAATCTGAAAGCGATCTTTGAGATGCGGATAAAACAACAAAGCTTCTGGACGAAAACCGTCAGGGAATTGCAGTGATTCTATCTTTTCTGGTGCATCTTCTTTTTTTCCTGACCAAGTATAGAAAACAAATTGATCGCCTCCATGAAATTCTCCAGCAATAATTAAATATACTTCTAAAGCTGGCCAAAATTCAATGCTACGAATTCCTAATCCTCCCAAATATAACAAGATAGGATCACCAAATTCAGCCCGAGCATTGCTGGAATTAATAACTAAACTTTGAGGATTTTTTAGAGTCAATAAAAGAGCTTTATCGTTTGGTATAGGATTACGAAAACCGATTAAGATATTTCCGTCTGGAGTTGCCGTTAAACCTTCAATATTTAATCCTCCTTCAGCTTTAGGAGCTTTGGTTTCTGCTGTTTTGAAATCAAATATTTTAGCCAAGTCAGAGTCTTCGATAATATCGCGCAAGACTAACTGAGTATAAGACTCACCCACTTGAACTATACTAGAGCCGTCATCGGTAATTTTACTAGCAAAAAATTGATGACGAGGGAGTTTTCGTTCAGCATTTTTATTGCGACCATGGGAAGTAATCCAATAGATTATGTCATTTAGTACAGCTGCCCCCTCCAAGTCGATTTCTTTATTGTTAGGATTGTTTTTCAGCCAACTATTAATGTCAATGGTTTCCAGTGCTTTTCCCGACTCTTGAGAGGAATAAATCCAGAGAAAATTACCTAATTTTGGATCCGCCTCATCATTACCAACAACAAATTTATTTTCTCCTAAAGCAGTGGCTGCAGAAGCATCACAAATTCCTTGATGTTTGATTTCTTGGATAATAGAAAATTTGAGAGATTGCATGATTGTATTCTCCTTGTTAACTGGAAAAGTGAGGACTAAGAAAATTATAGGCGATAGAGGAGAAAAAGACAAGAAATGACTAGAAATAATCTCAGAAAGGACTGGTTTTAATAACTAATTTCTCCTAAGTTCAAAAATTTGTCTAGTGTCATAATTAGAGTACCAAGACTTTCTAAGATTATATCAAATAACAACTGTTTTTGCTATCTTTTTTGAATTGGCGAACTATTACAAAAAGCAGTGACATAAACTAAAGTTTATTAATTCTGCCAAGTATTTCGATTGTTCTACCCAAAAGGTTTAGAAAACCAATCGTATCATCAAGTTTTTTGATTTCTTTATTGATAGCATCTATTCCTTCATTTAGTTCAATTTCATTAGCTTCTAGTTCACTAACTAAAATACGAGCAATATTGATACGAGTTTTACTGACAAGTCTTTTCCACTCTGTACGAAACTGCTTAAATTGCCTTTTTTGGTCATCATCAGGAAATTTACCCAAAATACCGGGGATAGTCAATTGGTTTTGAATTTCACTTATTTTATCCAGAAATTCTTGCGGTTCCTCAAGTAATTTTTGTTTATTAGTATTTGTGTTCATTGTCTTTTACTCCTGTGGTCATCTTGTTTTGGTTGATTGATCTTTTTAAATCTTCCGATACGTTGATGAGAGATTCGATCTCAGATAATAAAGCATTGGCACGTCCAATAGTAAATCGGTCTTCTAAGAGCAATTTAAAAGATTCTTTAAAAGATTCTGTTGCTTTAGTTGCGTCATCTAACCCTTGAACTGAAAGAGTCATCGTTCTAATTTGTCTGCGTCTAATTATCCAATCATCGGGTTTTTCAATTGGTTGTTCAGCAGCAAATGCGGGTAAAACAGAGCGCTCATCTTTCAGGTTTTGAATATCCTTTAAATCAGTTTTAATCTGACTGGTAAGCAGTTTCAGTAAAGCCTCCTGTAGGGCAATTTCTCGATAAATTGCTTCCTTCCTTGCCTCTAGTTCTTTTCTTAGTTCACCCTTGATTTTTTGACTTAGGATAATCTCAGGAATCGAAGGTACAGGAATTGAACCAACTCTAGGGTTAGCCTGAATACTGTTACTGATACCATTTAACTGTTTAAAAATATTATCAGTCGCTTTTCTCGCTTCTTGAGGAGCATTAGAAGTGGCTAAATCTTCTAAGGCAAAAAAGTATTCTTTTAACAGACGATTGTGTTGACGCATTTCGGCAATTAAAGTGAGCCACTCATCATCTTCTTTGGTAGTCTCAGCATAGTTACTACTGTCTCTATCTTGATCCTGTAAATCATTGGCAATCAAATTTTCTGAATTAGCATCCACAAAATAATTACCAGAAATAACTAACAGGCTATCAAGAGCGGTGGCGTATTCCTGACCAGATTTGGCAAACTTCTGATATTCTTCAAGGGAAGCTCCACAGGCAACTAAAATAGTTCCTATGACAGTTATAATTGATGTTCTGATGACTGCGCTAGTTTTCAATGAAGAGCCTCCTTAATAAATTAAAAGAATAATCTTGATCTTGTATTTGCCGCTAAGGATAAACAGGATTACGCCTATACCAATCAACATAAGTTAAACTTTTTGGAGAAATATTTTGCATAAATTTTTCAAAGTTTTGACGCTCATTTGTGTTAGTCCCTAATCCAAAATCGAGAGAAGATAAAACTGCTCGGCGAATAGTTGGACTTTGACGATCGAGAATGGCAACTAAAAATTTCGGATTTTGATTAGCCCATTGTACAATAACTGTGGCATAATTTTCCTCTACTATCCCATCTATATACGGAGACATTTTAACCAAAGTTTCCGCATCTTTTTGATAGCCATTTGCTGCTTTTTTTCCAAGTTTAATTATAGTCGGCAGTCCCAATTCTATAAGTAAATCACGACCTTGATCACAAGAAATTCGAGAAATTTGACTACCAGCTAACCAACCGGCAAGAGGTAATTTAATTTTCAGCCATTTTTGATAACGCTCACTTAATTGTACAGAACTGCCGCTAGGTAAAGTTGCAATAACATTATTCCCTTGTATTTGAGGGTAGGAACGGATATTCACATAACCATCGGGAGCGGTAACAAAAAATTTTTGACAAGATTCTGCGACAACAATTGAGTTACCTGTTAGCAATAAAGATAAAGAAAAAATGGTAATTTTGCGTAACATTTATGGTTAGAAAAATTTTCAATGCCAAAATAATTACTAGAGACAATTGAATCATCATTAAACAATTCAATTGCCCCTTATTAAAGATAGGCTAGGGTTTGGGACAAGTTCCTAAACCCCAATCCACAAAAAAGTCTCGTGGGTCAGTTTCCCGAAGCCAACGAACAAAACGTTGATAATCGCCAATCGTATAAATTCCCACACATCCTACGGTACCAGGATAATTCTTGCGGCGATTCCAGTCGATGTGAATTTCAATAGCACTTCTACGGGTTGAATTGGGCTTTTGATAAGTTAAAGGCGTTGACACTGGACCAACTCCAGGATCGGGAAATACAAATTTTCCAGAGTAATCATCTTTGTGTGCAGGACCCCCTGCCCATTTAATATTCTCAATTCGCCATAACCCTTCTGGTAGCGGCTCAAATGATTTAGGTACACTAGCGGTAGCCGTCTTAAAAATCTGTCTCGATGGCGTACCAGAACACACATTAAGACTGTCTTTCAGTTGTCCATCTTTAAAGTATTCCATTTTTAAAACGAAACAACCAAATTCATCTTTTTTGTTGGTTTTGGTTAATTTAAGATAATTTTTACCCGGACTGGATACGCCGACAGGAGTACTTACAGAAATTGGATTTCCTTCCCACAGTTTTTTCCAAGTCAGGGAACCGACTTTGCCATCTGCTTCATTAGCTCCAAAAAATTTGGCTTGGAAAGCTTTAACAGCCTTATCTGTTCCCGAACCAAAGTTGCCGTCAATTTCCCCTTGATAGTAGCCCAAATCTCGCAAACGTACCTGCAATTCCTCAATATCTTGCTTTAAACTGGCGGGAGTATCTTCGTCTGCTCCCATTCCAATTATTAAAAGTTGATTATCTAATGAGGGAGGGGCATCAACTTTTGTGATTGTCGCAAATTCCCTTTTTTGAATTAAGATTCTTTCCCCCGCAGGTACTTGTTTTTCCTGGGGGGCAATGAGGAAATTTTTAGCATTAGGATATTGACGTATGACGGTAATTAAGTTCTCTTTATCCGGGCTTTCTACAGTCAAAATTTCTATAACATCAGAGCCTTTTCGAGCCACAATAATCGTATCATCATTATTTCTGTCTCGATAGCCCTCTAACCAATCAACTTGATTTTGTAAGGAGGGTTCAGGCTTGTCTAAAGGTTTTCCTTCACTTCCAGATTTTTCAAATAAAGCTTTTTCCTCACGCCGACGATTAGTTAAACCTTCTAAAACAATTTTCACTCCGTTTTGTGTTGCTTTATTCCAAACTAAAAATTGTTCTGCCGCTCCAGTAAAATCACCACTATTAAGTTTTTTCAGTAGGGTACTTCCTTGAAACGCCCCACCACCCACGTTGTAGCAAAAAGAAACTAGAGCATCGAATTGATTCTGATTGAGTCCTACTGTTACTTTTTTAGTAACTAACTCAGCAAAATCGTCAGCTTCTAATTTTAATAAGTCCTCCGCTTCTGCTTCGGTGACAATATCTCCTAACTCCACAGGTTGCCCATTGGGATAACGAATTGTTCCATAACCAATAGTGGGTATTCCCACTGGATCTAAGTAGGCATTGGCACGAAATCCTTCCCATTTTTTAATTAAGTCAAGACAGATTTGCGAAATTTCCATATTTAATTTACCTCTTGAGGATAGTCAAATTTTGACTATTTGTTAGTACAGCTATTATACTCTCATAAACCTCGACATGATTGGCAAATATTTAATATTTCTTATTAAATATTTTTGACAGTAATTCAGCAGGAATTTTCCCAGTTTTCATAACTAGGAAATCTAGAAGTTATTGATGTTTCGTGACTTACTGGTAACAGTTAACTATTTATTAACTTGCCCTCTGGTAGCAGTAATAGTATCAGAGACTAAAGCGGGCAAACCATGAAATAGCTTAGTTCCTGTGGCAATACCCAAGGCTGATAAAACTAAATCTAATTTGTAGAATGTAGCGATTTGCTCAGGTTTTGTTGTCGTCATATTTACCAAAGGTTCTAGAATACGAATCCCTGTGAAACTTGCCATAAAACCAAAGACAAGACTTAAGAGGAGAGCATATTTTTTGGTTAGAGTTATGTACTGGAGTAACTCTTTTT
>Ga0082207_1000542_pt1 | contig 21142 bp, 17 predicted proteins | sample LakMenEpi10Aug09_FD_71540 | JGI IMG/M metagenome (GOLD analysis project Ga0082207, IMG submission 71540)
AGTCTATCCATTGAAGACCAAGATTATTTGTTTGAGCTAATTCGTAAAAGACGCATTGAGAAACGCCGCGATGAGATGACTAAAAATGGCGAAGAAACCTTAAAGTCTTTAGCAATGGGAACAGCAAAAAAAGGCAGTGCTGAAGAGATAATGGCTTATTTGTTAGAGGATGAAGAAAAATGAAATTAGTTGCTGACAAAAGCTTTAAAAGAGCTTTTCAACGCTTAATCAGCAAAAATCCTCAACTACAAAGCAAGGTATCAGAGGTTCTACATTTGTTAGAAGATAATCCCTTCACCCCCTCTTTAAAATTCCATAAGCTTACAGGTAGATTAGAAGGTTATTGGTCATGTTCTGTTAGTTACGATTGCCGTATTATTTTTACTTTTCGTCAAGATACTGATTCAGGAGAAACTTTAATTGTTATAGTTGATATTGGAAAACACGATCAAGTTTACTGATTTATCTCTTTAATTTGTTCTTGCTTATCAATTGTACAATCACAGTGGGATGCCGAAGGCACTGCCTAGCAGATCGCCTACTTTTCTAGCGTGCGTTCCTTGAAATTTTTGGGTCTGAAACCCCTTAACTACCATATATTTTTATGAAGAATTATCTGTCCCTTGTAACATTAACTCTTAATTCTTAACAAATTACCATAGATTCTCAACAGAAAAACTGATTATAATAAAGGAAAATGAACAGAACTGCTCGATCGATAGATAACTGATTAATTAAAGTTTTATTACTTTTGATGTCCAGGGATTAAGAGAAGTAAATTTATTCTCGATCGCCCCCTGAAAGTGAGAAGAAATAGTTTTAATAAACAAAGAGTTTTCAACTTGGCAAAAATCCTCTGGGGGTAATACACATGGAAGTTCTAACCGAGACAATTAACCCAACTTCGATCGAACGGGAACCGATCCATCTCTATAACCGAATTCAACCGCACGGAGTGCTTTTAGTTCTCAGCGAACCGGAGCTAAAAGTCAGCCAAACTAGCAGTAATAGCCGCAGTTTATTGGGTATTTCTCCGAGAGAAATTATCGGTAAAACCCTAGAGGAAATCTTCGATCCCTTTCAGATCGATCCTCTAAAATCAGCCATAGAAAATAACGATTTTGATGCTATCAATCCCTCCAAAATTTGGGCGCGGGTTAAAGGGGATGATTTTGCCGTCTTTGATGCTATTTTCCACCGCAACGCCGAACAAATGCTGATTTTAGAGTTAGAACCAGCTATTTCCTATGAAAACATTCCTTTCCTGAGATTCTATCACCTAGCCAAAACTTCGATCGATAAACTTGAAGCCACCCGTAGCCTGAAAGATTTCTGTAATATCATCGTTAAAGAAGTGCGAAAAATGACAGGATTCGATCGAGTTATGTTATACAAATTCGACGAAGAAGATAACGGTGATGTGATAGCAGAAGACAAAATAGAGCAACTAGAACCCTATCTCGGTTTACGTTATCCCGCTTCCGATATCCCTCTCCCGGCACGAAATTTATTAACTGCTAATTGGATTCGACAGATTCCCGATGCCACCTCTGAACCCGTCGATCTAGTGCCTATTCTTCATCCCGAAACTCAACAACCTTTAAATTTAACCCTGTCCAGTCTTAGAAGTGCTTCTCCCTGTCATTTAGAATACCTGCATAATATGGGAGTGGGAGCATCTCTAACCATTTCTCTGATTGAAAATAAACGTCTCTGGGGTATTATTGCCTGTCATCACCGCACCCCCAAATATGTACCCTACGAACTCCGTAAAGCTTGTGAATTTTTGGGACGAGTAATCTTTTCGGAAATATCGGCACGGGAAGAAACCGAGGATTATGACTATCGAGTAAAATTAAACTTTGTGCAGTCGCAATTAATCGATTATATGGCTAAAGCTAATAACTTTATTGATGGATTAATTGCCCATAAACCTAATCTACTCGATCTAACTAAAGCTACAGGAGCCGCTATTTGTTTAGGCGGCAATTATACCTTAATTGGAGTAACACCGAGCGAAGAAGAACTAAATTATCTGATTACTTGGCTAGAAAAAAACGTCCTTGAAGATGTTTACTATACCAATTCCTTACCGCGAATTTATGCCGATGCGGGTAAGTTTAAAGACATTGCCAGTGGCCTACTAGCAATTCCCATTTCTAAACGTAATTATCTCCTCTGGTTTCGTCCGGAAGTAATTCAAACCGTGAACTGGGGTGGTGATCCGGGTAAAGCGATCGAAACGACTGCCATAGATGGTGATATTCGTCTCTGTCCGCGTAAATCTTTCTCCCTCTGGAAAGAAACCGTTCGCCTCAAATCTTTACCCTGGAAAGCAGTAGAAATTAACGCGGCACTAGAATTACGAAAAGCGATCGTCAATATCATCTTAAAACAAGCCGATGAATTGGCCCGTTTAGCGCGGGATTTGGAACTATCAAACGCCGAATTAAAAAAATTCGCCTACGTCGCTTCCCACGATTTACAGGAACCCCTCAATCAAGTCGCCAACTATGTGCAGTTGCTAGAAATGCGCTACACCGAAGAACTGGACGAAGATGCTAAAGAATTTATTACTTTTGCCGTCGAAGGTGTCAGTTTGATGCAAACATTAATAGATGATGTGCTGGCTTACTCGAAAGTGGATATGCAGGCGGTAGAGTTTAATACCATCGATGCTAATCTGGCACTGGAAAAAGCTCTCGCTAACCTGAAAGGGAGAATTCAAGAAAGTCAAGCTATGATCACCGTTGATCCTTTGCCAATTGTCATGGCAGATAAAACCCAGTTAATGCAATTGTTCCAAAATCTCATCGGTAATGCGATTAAATTCCGAGGAAAAGCAACTCCCACTATTCATATTGCTGCCCAACGTCAAGAAGAGGAATGGCTGTTCTCTGTCACCGATAATGGAATTGGTATCGATCCCCGATTTTCCGAACGCATTTTCGTGATTTTCCAACGACTGCACACCCGCGACGAGTACCCCGGCACAGGTATGGGTTTAGCGATTTGTAAGAAAATTATCGAGTGTCATCGCGGACGAATTTGGGTAGAATCCCAATTAGGCAAAGGAGCGGTTTTCTGTTTTACAATTCCCCTAGGAGGTGACGAGCGTGAGCGCTGGCGAGGACGTGCCACACAAAATTATCTTATTAGTGGAGGACAGCAAGGCTGATATTCGCCTCATTCAAGAGGCATTAAAAACTAGCACCGTCCCGCACGAATTAGTTATCGTTAGGGATGGTGTCAGCGCTATGGATTATCTGCGTCGAGAAGGGGAGTATCTCGATTCTCCCCGTCCTAATCTTATTCTTCTCGATCTGAATTTACCAAGAAAAGACGGACGGGAGGTATTAGCGGAAATAAAAAACGATCCCAGTTTAAAAAGAATTCCTGTGGTGGTTTTAACCACTTCTCGCAACGAGGAGGATATTTTTTATAGCTATGAACTGCACGTTAATTGTTATATAACCAAGTCACGCAATCTCAAAGATTTGTTCAAAATTGTCAAAAATATCGAGGCTTTTTGGTTAGAAACCGCTACTTTACCCGGGGAGTGAATCATTATCAGTTATCAGTTATCAGTTATCAGTTATCAGTTATCAGTTATCAGTTATCAGTTATCAGGTTTGAGTTATCAGTTATCAGGTTTGAGTTATCAGTTATCAGTTATCAGTTATCAGTTATCAGTTATCAGTTATCAGGTTTGAGTTTTCAGTTAGTAGTATCAAGTGGCAAGTTCGGAGCTTTCTTTTCACTGATCACTGATTACTGTTTACTGTTTACTGATTACTGATTACTGGTTACTGATTACTGTTTACTGATCACTGAAAAATCTTCCCACTCCCTAACTTCCCAAATCTCTTTAACTCTTGATTAAAAAATGGGACTCTCGCAGGATATAAAAGTTCTTTTAATCGAGGATAATTTAGCCGAAGCTCGATTATTAAAGGAAATTCTTAAGGGTAATGAAAAAAAAGAATTTCATCTGGTTAATGTCTCAAGATTATCCGAGGCGATTTCTCTGTTACAACAAACAAATTTTGATGTAATTTTATTAGATTTAACTTTACCAGATAGTCAGGGTTTGGAATCCTTAGCTCCCCTTTTAATTACGGCTCCGAAATTGCCGATCGTGGTTTTAACTAATACTAATGATGATAATTTAGCTTTGGCAGCACTGCGTCAGGGAGCGCAGGATTATTTAATTAAAAGAGAAGTAAGTTTAGAAATTTTAACTCGATCGCTATGTTATGCGATCGAGCGAAAACAGATGGAGGAAGCTTTACGAGAATCGAACGAAGCTTTAAAAATGAGCGTGATTGAACGTACTAATCAACTGGAAAAAGCTCAGGAATTAAATCAGTTAAGAACCGAATTTGTTTCCATGTTATCCCACGATTTTCGCAATCCTTTAAATAAAATTTTACTCTCGGCTGGATTATTAGAAGAAAGTCGCGATCGGTTGACAAAAGATCAGCAAGTTAGCTATTTTCGCATGATTCGATCGGCCATTAAAGACATGGATCAATTGCTCACAGAAGTGTTATTAATTGGCCGGGCCGATTCCGGGAGATTATACTGTCAATTTGATCTGGTGGATTTACTGGATTATTGTCAGAAATTAGTAGAATCTTTTACTGTTAAGCCGGAGCCGCAATTAGCAATTATTTTCCAAGTTGAAGGCAGCTTAGAAAGAGGACTTTGGGATATAAATTTAATTAAACATATCTTGACAAATTTACTGGGAAATGCTCTCAAATATTCACCCCAAGGCAACCCCGTAGAATTTAAGATTATTGTTGAATCCGAGCAGGTAGTCTTTAAAATTGTCGATCGAGGGATTGGTATTCCCAGCAAAGATAAAGAAAATTTATTTAAACCTTTTTATCGCGGTAGCAATGTCGATAATATTCAAGGAACGGGATTAGGATTAGCCATTGTCGGACGCTGTGTGGAAGCGCACAAAGGACAAATTTACCTGGAAAGTGAGGAAGGAAAAGGCACAAAGATCACGGTGATTTTACCGATTATTACCGACATTGAACACCTAAATTGAGATGAACAATAGGGTGGGACCACAATTTTTTTCTGCTGCCCTCGCTGCCTATCTACCTATTTCTTGGATCAAGGGAACGAACGACAAAAATACCGATGGCTTTGTCCACTTTAGTGATATATTTTTCTAGGTCTTTAGCAATGGTAACTTGACCGGCAGGAGAGGCATGAATTAAGCCAATTTTGCCGTCAGGAAAGCGATAAACTAGACCGGTATGGGTGGTATCTAAACCAGCGATATTAGTCACGACACCGATAATATCGCCAGCTTGCAGTTGTGGATAAATATCTTTAATCTTAGCGGTGGGAATATAGGTTAAGGATAAGCTTTCTAATTGCTTTTCTACCTGTTGAATACAATCGTAATTACTTTGAGTTTTTAACTGGGGATATAGAGGGCGATTTTTGCTGATAAAGTTGAGCTTTTTGTCAAGAGTAATTCCACCTAATTTTTGAGTAATATTTTCTAGATTACCTCGTTTTTGGTTGTCATTAATCCAATCGGAAAAGTAATGCAGACGACTACAATAACCGTCGAGAATACCGTGGCGATAACGTTGATTTAAGACCTGCTGACTAAAAGCAGAATACTGATAATTTTTTAAAGCAAAATTGTGACTCAAAGCGAGAACTGTTTCCACAAAGAGGACACAATCAAACTCTTTTAAAGAGATAAATAATTTTTCTGTTGCCGAGCGATCGAGTAATCCTGCTTGATATTTTGCTCCTAAAAATTGAGTGGCGATATTCTGGATTATATCAGCCATGGCTAGGCGATCGAGTTGTTGATTTTGAGCGTACTGCACCAGTTTTTGATAATTAGGATCGCTTACTTCTTGAGCAAGAATAGTTTCCGATCGAGCTATGCTCAAGGGAATTAAAACAGGATTCATTAATAAATAAGGTAAAGTTATCCAATTTAAAAACATTGTCGATCGGTTACTGAAAATAATAGAGTTTATCACCGACTAATACAAATCAACTATCGGAGTTATCAACTGTTAAAATCTGCCAGTGTTAGTTATTATTGTTTCATGTATTTTACTATTTATTCTACATAAAATTATTGTCGATATCCTCAAGTTATTTAGGACTTAGGACGTTTAACCCCTCCACTACGTTTAACTTGAAACCCATATAAATAAATTTCAGGTATATTAATTCGACCATCGAGACGACTTTCCACCACACCCAATTGTATTAGATATTGCATAATTTCTTCAGGTTCCTGAACAGGAGGTTGTTTTTCAGGACTCCATTTAGTTGAGCGCACAGCGTCTAAAAAAGTTTCTTTCGGCATAGGAGCTTTTAACCCTTCTAAGTTAGTTTTTAGAGATTCTAACCAAGGATATTCTTCCTGTGCTAATTCTTTAATTCTATCCTCTGAAGTATCCATTAACGCACCCTGGAGATCAGAGGGTTGTAGAAGGTATAGCTCGGTCAGTTGTTCAAAACGTTCTAATCTTTTGGCTGCCGCTAGGTCGAATAATTTTAGAAAAGAGCGAGGAGCAATTCTACCCCCAGTATCCTGAAGATGATTAGGTATCCATCGGTAGGTAATACCTTTTCTAGCATTAGCACCCATATATTTACCGATCATTTTTTCAATTAATTTTTCAAATAATCGGTCATCACTACTAACATTCCATCCTAGTTGAGTTGAGCTTTCACAAATTAAATTAGGGATAATCTGTAAATAGTCTCTCATTTCTTGAGCCGAATTAGCTAACCGTTTAATCCAGAGTTGATAGAGCCAAGAAGGTCGCCATTCTAGCCGATGGGATTGTAATTTAGAAGCATCAGGAAATCCCAAAAATTCCTCTCTAAATAGGTCGGTACGAAGAAATATTTTTGGTCGAATTCTCTCCCAACGACGAGAGCGATCAAGCCAAAAAGCTAATAATTCTCTAATCGGATTAGCTAGAGCATTATAAGTAGTCAATAACCGATCTAATTCATCATAAGTAATAAATAGCCATTGGTCATAACTAATTAATTGTTCGTCTAATTTGTCAAGAACATAATTTAGATGTTCAAAATTATCTTTAACTAAAATTCTCCATTCTGATAAAAACGATAACCTATTTTGAAGAATAGTAGTAATATTTGAATCTAATTCTTGACCTATAATGCTGGGAATATCAGATTCTTTTTCCTGTAAAATGACACCTAAAATCAATCCTAACCAGAAACTACGCCATTCAAGATTAGTAGCGCTTTGCATTTCTTTTTCTATAATTTCTGGTGTCGGAAATCTTTTTTCAGTTTTGCGAGTGCGACCAAATCCTGCAATCCATATGGTCTGCTTTAAAGGAGCAAGACCTCGAATATTTAAACTATTAACTAAAGCTTCTCGTCCAGAGGGAATGGCTAGTAAACGAAATAATTCTGTTTTACCCACACCCCGACCACCTTGAATTAATAAAATGCTTGGTTCCAATGCCCGTTTATAATCAACCACAGGGAAGAAATTTTTGAGAAATACTTCTTCATTATCACTTTCCTGTTCAGCTGTTGCTTTTCCAGGAGCAATTTCTCTCATTAATTCCAGTAACTTTTTTTTATCGAATTCAGCCATAATTTTTTACCGATTGTTTATAATCACATCACGTCCAAATAATTGACAAAGCTTTTCAGCAATAGTTTGATAAGGAGAATCGGTCATAACTTTTACGAGATTTGCTAATCTCTCTTTTTCTTCTGGAGTTGAGTCACGAGTCAAGAGGGCAATATCTCCCCGCAGACTATTATCGTAAGGGACAACTATCGGGAAAAATGGTGCATCAGTATCATTAGAGTTGGGAACATCTTCAGATTCAGTATAATAGTTTTCTTGGAAAATTGTATAGGCTTTTTCTCGAAACTTTTGTAACTCTATTTCTCGGCCAACTGTTCCTAAAGATGGAGCAAGAGCATGAACTAAAATTAATGGTAAAGGATCCTCAGGGTTAGATGGGGCTAAATGTTGGATGACCTGGGTTAATCCTGCCCAACTTTGTCGAGATTCCGTACCAAAAATAACCACTGCATGGGAAAAATAAGTAATAGCTAAACCACCAATATCATGAAAACCTGCTCTTGCATCCATGAGAATAAAATCCAGTGATCCGTTTAACCTTGCTATTTCTTCTAGCATTTGTTTTAAAATGCCTTGTAGTTGACCATTGACAAGATTTTGAAAGTCTAAACGAGCCAATTTTTCTAAATAATCTTGATCGACATTTCCTGCTGGCAGCAATTTTAAGATTTCACCTTCATCTCCTAACAAATTTGAGTCATTAATATCTTTTAAACTCAGTCTCCATTTATCTTTTTGAACTTTCTTTTCTAGCAAATAGTCCATGACACCAGAATTATCGGCAAAATCCTCAGAAAAAATTGTGGCCAGACCGGGAGCTTCTAAATCAAGGTCAACTATAGCGACTCGATGACCATTCCGCGCTAAAGTTAAGGCAGTAGCGGCAATAGTAGTGGTGCGACCAACTCCTCCTTTGAAGGAAAAAAAGGAGACAATAGCTGGTTTATATCCTTTTTCAACTTTTTCAAAATCCCAAGGCAATTGCTGCCCAATTTTATTCTCTGTCCATGCTTGTTTAGCCAGATGACGTTCTAGAATATACCATTTCAAGCTTGCCGATTCATCGAACCAAGGTGCCTGAACTCTTTCATCTATGATAAGATCAATCAGGGCTTTATAAGCATCTCCTTCTCCTTTTTGCCACCAAATATCATGGCCATAGTAATACTCAAGTTTTTCAGACAGGAGTGTAGATAGATGGTTTTCTTCGTTTGATTCTATGTTGTTTTCCTGTTTTAACTCTAGAAATAAGCGAATTTTTCCCTCAACATCACGAATAATAGTCACGGATTTTAGTTTGGCCAAAAGAAAACCAAGACTGGAATCCTGAAAGCATTCCCTTACCCTAGCAAAAGTTTCACTAAAACTAATCATCAGAATCTTAAATATCCTTACTAGAAATATAACCGTTTAGCACTAATCTGGGAATAATATCTCGATAAATTTCTTCAGCACATTCAACGGCCGAGTTAGCCTGATCTTCAGTCCAATATCCAGATTGATAATATCTTCTTTCTGGGTGATTTTGCCCTAGGACAGTTCCCTGAATGCGAGAAACTGGTAACTGTTGCTCTAAACGAGGATAGAGAATTCCTAATCTTTCCCTCGCTTTACCTTCTAATTCCTTGAGATCATGTCCGAATTTTTTAGCCGCTCTTTGATCATTTTTAAAATACTGTTCTACTAAAAGCTTAAAAGCGCATTCTACTACATAACCAGCTAGGTAAATGGCATTGTCCCAACGTTTTTTAGACAGCAAAATTTTCGCATCTTGCAAATGTCGGCCTGCTGCACTAGCAAAGGACTGGTTCATAGATGTATCGAATCAAATAAAAACTTTTTAGCCATCAACCAATTCTAGCACCATAACGAAACTCTAAGAACTTTACTTCATTTTTGATTTTTCAACCTAAACTTGCCAAATTTTCTGAAACCATTGCCTGATTTCCGCACTATCATTAAGCTGTTGACTATCTAAATTACTCCTTAAGACTGCACCGGAGTGCCAGAGTTGCCAGTTCGAGCATTTGTACTAAAATTTCCCCTACTCAGTTTAAATCCAGTGCAGCTTACCTGCTACTGACTTGAAAGTGGGTGTAGGGTGTAGGGTGTGGGGTGTAGGGAAGGAAACCTCTTTCATCTGTGGGGGTGAAAATTTTTTCATCGAGACTGACTCCTGATTACCACTGTCCACTGAAAACTCAAATCTGCTCACTGCTCACTGATGAGGGTATTCTAGAAAACTTGACAAGGGAACGGATTATAGGGAAACTCAGCTTGTCGGTCAAGGTAATAGAGCAAATCTCAATTTCTTTTTTACTTTTTACTGTTTACTTGATTACTTGATATTATGCGTTGGCAAGCTCGGCAAAAATCTTCGTTTCCTTCCCTTCCCCTATACGGATTTTTGGCATTTATTGTCGTTTGTCTGATTATTTGGGCAAGTTCTCTGTATCCTCGTTCTAATGCTCTGGTGGGGGGTGAGTCTCTCCCCGCACCTTTTAGGGAGTTTCAACCGGAATGCGCGGATTATGTCCTAGAAAATAGTTCTTTTAAGGATATATCGAGAATTTTTGCTTGTAAAACCTATAAAAACTTATCAGATCGCGTGATTCTCCCCCTATCTCTCCAAAAAAACGATATTAGTCTCGATAATTGGCAAAATAACTCGGCAACAGCGATCGAATTAGCACCCTGGCCAGAAATTCATCCCCGCGCTCAAGGGACAAAAGTACCGATTTTAATGTATCACGACATTTTACCGGAAAAAGAGGTATTTTTTGACGTTACTCCGGGGGAATTAGAGGCACATTTTCAATTTTTGCAGGAAATCGGGGCAACTCCTATCAGTATCGATTGGTTAATTTCCCATCTGCGGACAGGTATCCCCCTTCCCGCTAAACCGGTTTTATTGACTTTTGATGATGGTTATGGGGGACATTACCAGTATGTCTATCCTTTATTGAGAAAATATGGCTATCCTGCCGTTTTCTCGATTTATATCAATAAAATGACTCAAAAAACTGGCAGAACCAGTGTCACTTGGCAACAACTCCGGGAAATGGCCGCCGATCCTCTAGTACAAATTGTCTCCCATAGTGTTAGTCATCCCCGGGATTTAAGATTATTGTCCGATGCAGATTTGGAGCAAGAAGTCAAGCAATCGAAACAAATCTTAGAAAAAGAATTGGGCATTCCGATTAATTATTTCACCTATCCAGAAGGGAAGGCAGACGATCGAGTGAAGGAATTCGTCAAAAAAGCGGGTTATCGGGCGGCTTTATCGATGAATGACCTCGATGAACATTTTGCTGGACAATCCCCCGATTTACTCACTATTGGACGCTTTGGGCAATCGCGCACCAGGGAAATTGTACCGCAAGCTTGGGGAGGTGATCCCTTACCCCGTAGGGATGGTGGTTTTAACTTTGCCACCACCATCCAAAAACGGGAAGTGGAATTCCCAAGCAATACACTTGTTCTAATTAGTGGTGGTATTCCCAAAACTATCCACGCTGATAGTCGCTATCAAGTGGAGGAAATTATCGCCGGCACAGAAGCGATCGCGGCTGTAGATGGCGGTTTTTTCTCTCTCAAGGAATTGGACTCAAATCAGATGATCGGGCCGGTTTTAAGCGAAAATGGCGGCTTTATCCCGGGATATGAAGGTGAAATCGGCAAGTTAGAGGGTCGTCCTTTAGTAATCATTACCGATCGATGGGTGCGTTATCTTCCTTTTGATCCTGCCCGTCATAATACCCTAGAAGGAATCGCAGCGGAGGCCGGAGATGATCTCAAGGTTACGGATGCTTTTGTCGCGGCCGCTTGGTTAGTCAAAGATGGACAACCACAACCGCAAGAATCCTTTGGTACACTTTACGGTTTTGATGCCCTGCGTCACCGGGCTTTTTGGGGAATTAATCAGGCAGGACAGCCAGTAATCGGGGTTTCCAGAGACCCGATCGATTCGATGGCTTTGGGAGAATTATTAGTACAGGCAGGTTTTCGGGAGGCAGTGATGTTAGATTCAGGAGCAAGTACCTCCCTCGCTTATCGAGGCCAATCGCAAGTGCATTATACTCCCCGTCCCGTTCCCCACGTTGTCGCTTTATTTCCCCCCACAGAACCCGATATTGTTCCCATTAGTCATGTGGGGATTCCCTGCGTAATTTTCGCCGATTCCTGTCCTGCGGGGAGTTAGGTTAGCACTATATGATCGAGTTAAACCTTAGCCCAAGAGTCTAGCATGGAGATCGAACGTCTTAACGCCCTTTCCGATAATTATATTTTTCTCCTCTACGATCGCGCACAAAAAATCGCGGCCGTGGTGGATCCGGCCGAACCTGAACCCGTTTTCAGGCGATTAGAGGCTTTACAGGTGGATTTAGTCGCTATTTTCAATACCCATCACCACGGCGACCATGTGGGGGCTAATCAGGCTTTAATTAATCGTTATCCCCATCTTTGTGTTTATGGGGGAAAGGAGGATCGCGGTCGCATTCCGGGCCAGCAGCTGTTTTTAGAGGAGGGGGACCGGGTGGAATTTGCCGGTCGCTGGGCCGAGGTTTTCTTTGTCCCCGGCCACACTCGCGCTCATATTGCCTACTATTTTCCCCCGGTTAACCCCGGAGATTACGGCGAGTTATTCTGCGGTGATACCCTGTTTTCGGGGGGTTGTGGTCGTTTATTTGAGGGAACACCGGGGCAAATGGTGGCTTCTTTAACTAAATTGCGATCGCTGCCTGACCAGACCCGGGTTTGGTGCGCTCACGAATATACGTTAAATAATTTAAAGTTTGCCTTGACAGTTGACCCTAATAATGCTGCTCTGCAACAGCGTTATCGGGAAGTGGAGAAAAATCGCGCTCAAGATATTCCCACGATTCCGGCAATTTTGGGGACGGAAAAGCTGACTAATCCTTTTTTGCGCTGGGATAGTCCCGCTTTGGAAATGACCATGGATAGCAGAGAACCAGTACAAGTGTTTGCACGGCTGCGGGGGAAAAAGGATAATTTTTAGCAGTAGCGGCGTCAAAAAAAACGATCGATCCTGTATTCTCAGGATCGATCGCGTTATCGGATTAGATTAAAAGCTCAAGGGTTGCGGATCTAACTTCAAATCGGCAAGACTGACATCACCGTGACCATTTACCGTCACCTCTAGAGGCAAATTGCCGTGATAAGCTTGGATTAAGAGGTTTTTTAAGTCCTCGATCAGGGGATAACGGGGATTGGCTCCGGTACACTGATCATCGAAAGCTTGTTCGGCTAAATGGTCTAATTTGGCCATAAATTCGGCTTCAGTTTCGGGAATTACCTCTTTAATACTGGCCGGAATACCGATTTCCCGTTTTAAACATTCGATCGCTAATACCAATCTTTCCACACTTTCGGTCTCGCTTTCTCCTCCCAATCCCAGGGAATGGGCGATCCTGGCATAGCGCCATTTCACGTTAGGATATTTGTACTGAGAGAAGGTGGCCTGTTTAAAGGGGGCATCGGTGGCATTATAGAGGATGACGTGGGAAATCATCAAGGCATTGGCGAGACCGTGGGGAATGTGGAAAATGGCCCCCAATTGGTGGGCCATGGAGTGACAGATGCCTAAAAAGCCATTAGCGAAGGCCATTCCTGCCATTGTCGCCGCATAATGAACTTTTTCCCGCGCTTTCGGGTCTTTAGCTCCGTTATGATAGGAACTGGGCAGGTATTTAAACAGCAGTCGGATGGCATCTTGAGCAAGAGCATTAGTATATTCTGAGGCTAAAACCGAGACGTAGGCCTCAAGAGCGTGAGTTAAAGCGTCAATTCCGCCGTAGGCTGTCAATTTTTTCGGCATATTCAGCACTAATTCCGGATCGACGATGGCCATGCTGGGAGTTAGGGCATAATCTGCCAGAGGATACTTAATATTATTACGGCGATCGGTAACAACAGCGAAGGGAGTCACTTCCGATCCTGTTCCCGAAGTGGTGGGAATACAGACCATCAGAGCTTTTTGACCTAAAGGGGGCAATTCATAGACTCGTTTGCGGATATCCATAAAGCGCATGGCCAAGCTCTCGAATTCTATCTCTGGATGCTCGTAGAGTAGCCAGATGATTTTGGCCGCATCCATCGGGGAACCGCCACCGATAGCGATAATCACATCGGGATTGAAGGTATTAATCACATTTAACCCCCGTTCGACGGTTTCTAGGGAAGGATCGGGTTCCACATCATAAAAGATATTAACCGTGATGCCGATTTCTTCTAAAACTTCCTCTAAAGCTGCGGTAACTCCTAGGTCAAAAAGAGGTTTATCGGTGACAATAAAGGCCCGTTTTTTGCCGGCTAATTCCCGAATAGCGATCGGTAATGACCCGTATTTAAAATATACTTTTGGTGGTACTCGGAACCAAAGCATATTTTCCCGGCGCTCGGCCACGGTTTTAATATTTAACAGGTGGCTAGGTTCGACGTTTTCGCTGATGGAATTACCGCCCCAAGTGCCACAACCGAGGGTTAAACTAGGATCGAGACGGAAGTTATAGATATCACCGATCGCACCTTGGGAGGAAGGGGTATTAATTAATACCCGGGCCGTTTCTACGTTGTCTTCAAAGCGCTTAATATGTTCCCGATTTGAGGGAGATGTATAAAGCACGGCCGTATGACCTCGACCCGCAAATAAGACCAGTTTTTCGGCTTTTTTCACCCCATCTTCAAAGTCTTTCGCTCGGTACATAGCTAAAATTGGCGAGAGTTTTTCGTAGGAAAATGGTTCTTCTAAGCCAATATTTTCTACTTCTCCGATTAGTAATCGGGTATCTTCTGGAACATAAATTCCAGCTATAGCGGCTAATTTTTCCACCGATTGCCCGACGATATCGGGGTTGATATGACCATCTTTTAGGAGAATCTCGGTGACTTTTTCCCTTTCTTCGGGGGAAAGAAGATAGGCCCCGCGATCAATAAATTCCTGTCGAACTTCCTCATAGATGCTATCGACAACGATTACCGATTGTTCGGAGGCGCAAATCATGCCGTTATCGAAGGTTTTACTGAGAATAATCGAGGAAACGGCCATTTTTATGTGAGCGGTTTCGTCAATTAAAGCGGGGGTATTGCCAGCGCCGACTCCTAAGGAAGGTCTTCCCGAAGAATAGGCCGCTTTTACCATACCGGGGCCGCCGGTAGCGAGGATTAAATTAATGCAGGGATGTTGCATTAATGCTTGGGAAAGTTCCACCGATGGCTGATCGATCCAACCAATAATACCAGCCGGCGCTCCCGCTTTCACGGCCGCTTCCAAGACAATTTTGGCCGCTGCGATGGTGCAGTCTTTGGCTCGCGGATGGGGGGAAAAAATGATGCCGTTGCGGGTTTTCAGGGCAATTAGGGCTTTAAAAATGGCTGTAGAGGTGGGATTTGTTGTGGGTACGATCCCCGCTAAAATGCCCACGGGTTCGGCGATTTTTTGCAGACCAAAGGATTTATCTTCTTCGATAATGCCGCAGGTTTTGCTGTGTTTATACTTGTTGTAGATGATTTCTGAGGCAAAATGGTTTTTAATCACTTTATCCTCTATTACTCCCATCCCGGTCTCTTGTACGGCCATTTTAGCCAGGGGAATGCGAGCGTTGTTAGCTGCTAATGCCGCTTTTTTGAAGATAAGATCTACTTGTTCTTGGCTATAGTTGGCAAATTGTTGTTGAGCTTTTTTTACCTGTTGAATGAGTTCTTCTAGCTCTTGTCTATTGGTAACTGTCATAACAATTTTGTAGATAAAATTACGCTTTTTATTCTCTTATAGCGTTTTTCGGCAGGGGATTCGCTTAATCTTGGGATTTTCTTTATAGTTTCCTAAGCATTGGTATTATAGGATACTAATCCTAAATCCATTGAGCATAGGTAACATATCAGGACAGGCACTCATGCAAAGGGGAGAATAAATAATCAGTTTTTGATAACTGGATTTAGTATAAATTAGGATTGACCAGTACCTAGAAAAAGTTTGAGGACAGAGACTCAATGATCAAGTTACCAGAAATTCAAGCCGGTGTTCGAGAAGCTGGTTCTATTCCGCGCTCCTTGAGTGAAAAGTTTAAAGTTGATCACAGCTTGGCAACGGATTCAGGGTGAGATTCAACATCAAACTAGGATATCTCTACACTCTAGAAAATAAATATCTTCAGAGCAACCGAATCAAATAGAATTAAATCAGTCAATTTTGATGGTGTTTTGAATGATTAATCTAAACCCAGTTTCTTGGCGAAATTTTTCCATCCTCTTCATTTGTGAAGTCTGAAAGTTAGGCTTTTTGTTATTAGCAATGTAGGCTTTTCTGGACGAATAATCCTCTATACCATGATTTTCAATAAATACCCGAATTACGTTTCTCAGTTGCTTTTCTCCTTCTCCTACCCACACCGAATTTTTCCCCTGCGGTAAATGTCACTTCAATTTCTTGAGAGTTTTCCACAATAGCAATCCAATCACTGGGATTTTCTGTATCTAAATAAGCGAGATTTTCTGAGGGAGATGGCGGATCACAAATTCCAAATTTATGCCGATGGGTTTGACTCTGACATTTTTTATCAAAGAAATTAATCTTCATAACTGTTCTTCGATTTCCAGTAAATCATCAAAAAGCTGATTTATCTCTCCTAGGGAAAGATTGAGATAATTTTCATCAGAAGGTAAACCCTCATAGGTAGCAAGTTCTCGGATTTCTCCTTGCTCTGTTAATTCATATACAATAGCATCTTCTGCCGCTATACAAGAGGCTTTCGGGACAATTTGGTTGAGCTTTTCTTGGAGATAATCGGCGTTAGAAATCGCTGATGATAGGATTTTTTTGATAACTTTATCCGCTTTGATAGCTAGGGTTAGATCGTTGATAATATAAGGACTATGAGTAGTTAAAATTAGTTTATTTCCCTGGGTTAAATTGGCAAATTCAAATAATTTATATAAAATCTTTTTCTGAGATTGGGGAAATAGATTCTGCTCGATTTCTTCCACAATATTTACAAAACACTCATTGCGGTATTTAGAAGATAACACTTCTAGTGCTGCCTTTTTTAGGTCATCGGAAAGATTATCATTAGAGAGAATTTTCTCGATTTCCATTTTTAATCTTTTTTGCTCCTCTCCACTGAGTTCATTGCGGGAAGTTTCTTGAGTTCGATTAATCGATAAAGCAATATTTCGAGAAACGAGAAATAAAGGAACAAAAGACTGAAAACCACTGGAAGCTTCTGATAGATTTAGTTGATAATCACTACCCACAATCTTGACCAGTCTATTAAGTTTATCAAATTCCAATTTAACCTCACCTACTGGCAAAGTCAAACTGCCAGATAATTCCTGTTGTGAGCGATCCAATTCTTCCCAGAAAGTATATAATGATTCTGGCAGTCCTTTGAGTTTTTCTGGCCATCTTACTGCACTCAAAAAGTTTCGCTCTGCCGGTACATACATAATTTTTGGTACTCGATACTTTGGATTATCAGTACGCTCGATCGATAATTTAGCATTTTCAAAACTAATTCTATAAACATCTCCATTGTATTCAATTTGGGTTTCGGGTAAAAAGTAATTGGTTAAATTTTGGTACTGACAAAAAGATTTAACAAAACGATTATATTTAATAACATATTTTTCCTCTAAATCCCCACGATATAGAGCTTTTTCCAACCAGCTTAATGTTGATATTAATTTAGCAATGCTACTTTTTCCAGTTCCTTGATTACCGATAAAAATCGTTACTTTCCGAACGTCGATAAAACCATCATTTTCTACTAAACCCGCCTTAATTGGACCGAAGTTTTTAACTTTAATTTGGCTCATTGTTATCCCCTTGATTGACGATAATAAATTTTGGGCAGTAATTTGTCCTGAAAAAAGCTCGTGTTGAACACGAGCTAAATTAATTAACTTCAAGGACTAATTAGCCACCAACCTTAACTACTGGTTTAAAACTAGGAACAACCAGTTCACTATCCTGTTTAGTCAGCTTATTGTATAACCGTTCCGTATTGGGGAAATTAGCGGCTGGTAGAGTCGGGAAACGACGATAGGGAACCGTATCTTCACCAAATAATTGTAGGTATTCCATGCTATTAACCATAGCACCGATAAAGGCTTTTAATCCCTTAGTTGCCAGAATTTGGTTATATTTCTGGATTTCCTTTTGATTCAAGGGAGCGCGACCTAAGAAGTGCTTGGTTCCCAATTCAATTACTTTCGTATTCGGATAGGGAGCATAGAATTCTTTCAGGTAAAGATCCGAACAACCTAAACCCTCAATAAACTCTTTCACCGTGATCTCAGCATTGCTTAATTTACTCTCTAAAGCAGTAAATTCGGCATTGATGATATAGGGTTCGAGATCTCGTTCAAAAATCTGACGATAGGCGGCGCGAACAGTATTTTGTACGGCAACTTTATCCAGATTAGTTAACAGTTTAAAGACCTTAGTTTGTTCCCGTTGAACCGTGACACCTTGACCGACACGAGATTGAATATCGGGTTCAGTGCGAATCGAGACCGAAGGTGTACCCAATTCAATAAAGCGCGGGGTTTCCTCTTTATCAACTCTTTGGCCGATATCTTCGCGGAGATTGCCCAAACGCACCATCCGTAACTGCATCCCTTGGGGAGTTAGATAGCGCTCGTAGGGAACCGTATCTTCACCAAAAGCTTCCGTATATTCAGGACTGTCGATAAGGGCATCGATTAAAGCATAGAAGCCTTTTTTCGAGCAAAGATCGAAATATTGATTCATTTCCTGACGACCGTAGGTGGGACGACCGAGCAGACGACGGTGAATATATTCGATCGCTTTGACCACATAGAGAGGAGTCCAGTAGATTTTCCGGAAAGCCTCGGATTTAGCTAGGGTTTTGATAAACTCGCGCAGAGTAATATCGCCATTTTCTAACTTAATCTCGGCCACGGACAAACGCTGACCTTCGTAGGGCATTCGACCGAAAACCTGACGATAAGCCGCTAAAATCACTCTTTGGGTGGAACTTTCGCCAAATTTAACGCTTACCCCATTGCTAGAACCGGGTAACTCGTTATTGAGACGGAAAACTTTCGGTCCCAAAGTACCGGGGAATTCACCTCGGGCGCCGGGGTTGCTATTTTGGTTATTAGTGGCAGGTCCGCGGTGGATGAGGATACGTTTGGTATCTTTACCAAAGGGAGCGGGACTAGAACTAGGTTCGCGGGTTTCTTTCGGGAAAATTGCCCCAAATTGGATTTCTAGGGGATCATTTCCGGAACCGTAAACGTGCTGATCCGGTAAGGGGCGATCGTATTTAGCAAAGGTGGTGATAAATTGGGGAACTTTGCGGAAAGGTGCGCTGTAGTTAAACAGGTCGATCTGCATCCCCCAGTTACGACATTCCTGCGCTTCTGCACCCAAACCCCGGAGATAGGGAACGGTTTCTTCGCCGAAATAGTCGGAATACTCCTGAGAATCGACTAAAGCATCGATTAACGCCGCTAAACCGCCGCTAGAGACGATCGAGAAGTATTTCTGCACTTCTTCCCGGGAGGAAGGACCGCGACCGAGGAAATGACGGAAAGCCAATTCTAGGGCGCGACTATTGATAAAAGGTTCAAAGAACTGTTTACGGTAGAGAGGCGATTTACCGAGACGACGGACGAATTCTTTCATCGAGATGTCGCCGTTTTTCACCTTCGATTCTAGGTCAGAAATGGACTGACTGTAGGCGCGAGTGATGTCCCGTTCAAAAATTTGTCTGTAGGTGGCCTTGATAATCGAAGATTTTTCCGACTCCGATAAACCGGTTTTCATGACAAACTTTTGCCGTTTTTCGGCGGCGTTGTAGTAGCTTTGGGGAAGACTTAAACCCTGTTGGTCACTACTGGGACGCTGACGCAGTTTATTAGAGGGGGTGGGGGCTTTTAATTCACCCAGTAGGATATTGAAATAGTCACTGATTAAAGTGGCCGCATCCTTGTCTCTTTGGAAATACTCGATCGAAGCGGCCCGCATTTCTTGTAGGGCCACGATGGTGGCATCAATGGAACAGGCATTTTCGAGAACTTCCCTTAAACCGCGGGTGTTAACGATCAGGATACTGGTATCACCTGCCACGATCGCATAGGTAACGTAACGCAGGAACCAGGATAAATCCCGGAGGGACTTCTGCATATTGCTCGGACCGTAACGAGAGACGTTAATCGGTCGGAATCCGGGGGGAATCGGGCCGCTAGAGGTGAAAATCCCTTTTAAGCCACCGAGTATGCCACTGCCGCCACCGGCCCCGCTTTCAGCGTAGGTAACGGTTCCTAATTTCATCCCTTCCTGGACGTTGGTAACTTTACCCGCACCCACCAGGGCCAATTCTTCCACGGGGGGTTTTTCTAGGTAGGCCATGGGTGAACCACCGGTAAAAATCCGGTTAGCTGCCCGCGAGACGATCAGATCGGAGTTCCGGGTGAGCGTTTGGGCAATATCTAAGCGCTTGCTCCCCGATTGGAAGTAGGCGATCAGTTCATTGAGTTCGGGTTTATCGAGAAAGCGGTCTTGTTGTTCTGCTTGGGTAATGGCAGATACTGGGACGGTTTGATAGAGTTGGGGACGCGCTAAGGAGCTGCCACCGCTTGCCTTAAGACTCATTGGATTTTAACTATCTCCCTTGACGATGTGCTGAGTTCTCCAATCGTGGAGGCGATCGGTCTTAAAACCAGATGTTTAAAAATTTAATCAGCATCTAGATTAAAACTTTTTGCGCTTCCTGAGATAGTTTATTAAGAATTATATAGATTTTTTTCGCTAAACTTACCGATTGGTCTATTCTGACACCCCACCCGTATGGGAGGCTAACCAGTCTAAATAGGTCTGAGAACCCGCTACAATCGGTAAAGCGATGATTTCTGGGACTGCATAGGTATGAAGTTCCTGTATCTTCGCCGATAACTGCTCAAACTGCTTTAAATCAGTTTTAATCGCTAATTGCCATTCGCGCTCGTTTTCAATCTGTCCCTGCCAACGATAAATGGAACGAATCGGGTAAATACTGACACAAGCTGCCAATCGCTCGTTAAGTAAGGCGATCGCTAAGTTTTCCGCTTCCGTTTCGCTGGTTGTTGTCACCAGCACCACTCCAAAACTGGTTAATCTTTCGGTCATACTAAATCCGTTGAGTATAGGCTACATATCAGGATAGGCAAGAGGCAATAGGCAATAGGCAAAAGGAGGAATAGATAATCAGTCTTTAATAACCGGATTTAGTATGATCACTGATCACTGATCACTGAATTTAGGTGATCGCTTTTTCTAGAGCGGCCAGATCGGGAATACACAGAGATTCCTGCTGTCTTTGAATCAGGCCTTTTTTCTCCAATTTGGTCAGGGATCGGGTCACGGTTTCCCGGGCCAGGCCACTAATGCTACTCAATTCCCGGTGAGGTAAATTAGGAATTATCGTACCCTGGCCGCTTTTTTGTCCTTGACCTTCGGCCAAAAAGAGTAAAGTATCG
>Ga0082207_1000543_pt1 | contig 21112 bp, 4 predicted proteins | sample LakMenEpi10Aug09_FD_71540 | JGI IMG/M metagenome (GOLD analysis project Ga0082207, IMG submission 71540)
AAAACCCAGGGGATACTCACAGCATCACCTTCGATCCACAAAACTGGAATACACCGCAAACAATTCAAATTACTGCGGTTGATGATAACAAAGTAGAATATCTGCAAAAGAGTTTAATCGCATTCCAAGTCAGTGGTGAAGATCCAAAATATAACAGCCTAAGCACCACTGTTAACTCCTTCTTGCAATTCGATGGCATTGATGACTACATTAAAGTAGATCGAGAATCGGATTTTGATTTCACAGATGTTATCACCGTTGAAGCCTGGATCAAAGTTGATCAGTTCAACAAAAACTGGCAATCTATTGTTACTAAAGGTGATAGTAGTTGGCGGTTAGCTCGCAACAACAATACCAATAGTTTAGAATTTGCGATTGGTGGTGGGAATACAACAAATGTGGTAGGAGGCATAACTAATGTCAATGATGGTAAATTACATCATGTGGCAGGAGTATATGATGGTGCAGCATTATCTCTCTACATTGATGGACAACTGGATAATCAAGTTCAAGTTAGTCGGACTCTTCCTACAAATAATTATGATGTATTGATTGGTGAGAATGCCGAAGCAACAGGACGGCAATTTGCTGGACAAATCAGCGAAGTAAGAATTTGGAATGCTGCTCGCACACAAGAGCAGATTCAAGCCAATATGAACAAGAACAAATCCCTGGTGGGTAATGAGCCGGGATTGAAGTTGTATTACAATTCCGCTTCCCAACAAGCAACGCCTAACCAAATTTTTGACAGTAGTGGAAATAACCACAATGGCGTATTCCAAAACGGTGTGCAGTGGAAAACCACCAACGATATTTTCTTCAAACCCTTAGAAGTTATCATCAAAGATAACGATGTTCCCACTGCCAAGATTACTCCAGGGAAAGCCGCAGCAGAAATTTACTCCACACCAGGTTATTTCATCATTGAATTAGATCGAGATCCCAATAACCTACCCCCAAATAATACAGGGATTGAAGTTAACTATCGTATCGTTGGTGGCACTGCAACTTTAAACGCAGATTACCAATCTATTAATACGAGCAAAGTGCGGGTATTTGGTAATCAAGTTTTATTACCAATTGTTCCCATTGATGACAAGAGAATTGAAGACCTAACTTTTACCATTAATAAAGTTACTCCCGGCACTACTAACAACGGTAAAACCACCTTAACTTTAGATGTCTCAGCTAAAGGCGTAGTAGCCAGTGATAATATTCTCATTACTGCTTCTAGTTTAAGTTCTCCCAATGGAGAACAAAAGGAAAGTGCTGCTGATAAAAACTCACAAACGAAATGGTTAATTAGTAATAATTCAGGTTGGATTCAGTACGAATTTGTTAATAATCCTACTCTTGTAAGCAAATATTACATTACCTCAGCTAATGATTTCTCTGGTCGAGATCCGGTTGATTGGACATTACAAGGGTCAAATGATGGTCAAAATTTTGTCCCACTAGATACACGGGCAAACATTAAATTTGCTAATCGGTTTGAACAGCAAGCTTTTACAGTCAATAATCCACAACCCTATCGTTATTATCGTCTCAATATTACCAAAAACAATGGAGGAATTGAGCTTCAGTTAGCTGATTTTACTCTGGAACAGAAGAATATAATTGATGTACCTACAGCCAGTATTGTTGAATTGGCTGGTCAAAAAACAGGTTCAGTTAAAACCCCAGGTCGAATTGATCAATTTGGACAAGGGTGGTTTAGCTTTGATGGTAATAATGACTATGTTTCTCTACCTAGTCTGACAATGGGTGGTGACTTTACCGTTGAAGCCTGGGTGAGAGTTAATCAACATCCTCAAAGTAACACTGGTAATGTTCGCGCCCGTATTATTGACTTTGGTAATGGAGCAGTCAACAATAATATCATTTTGAACTTTGACGGTACTACAGGTAGACTGCGCTTAGAAACCTATAATGGTTCAAATTATACAGAAGTAACCTCAGATAGTCAGATACCTACTGGAGAATGGATTCATGTTGCTGGAGTTAATGATGGTAAAGGTAATGCTTCTCTTTACATTAATGGTGAGTTAGTTAAATCAGAAGCTGGGCAAAACATCGCTCAAAATATATCTCGTAGCAAGAACTTTATCGCCCAAAGTAATTGGTCAAATGAAAAGTATTTCAACGGTGATATTGCTGAATTAAGGGTTTGGGACACAGTACGTAGCCACCAACAAATTAAGGAAAACATCAACCGTTTTCTTACAGATAAAGAAACTGATTTGAAAGTTTACTTCAGTGCTAATACCAGTAATTTTAACCAACCAGGAACAACAACACAAATTCAGGGTATTAACGGCATTAATGGTACTTTACAGAATGGGGCGATATGGACAGTTACAACTGTAAACAATCCTATTGATAATAACGTTCTCAATTACAAAGGACAGATTCAGGTAGAAGTTGACTCGTCCATAGCTAATCAAATTACAGCTAATTCTATTGCCCGTTTCCCATCAGAAACTGTCACCGTTGAGTTACTACCCGGTGATGGCTATAAATTAGGTGATTCTAAGTCATCTAGCCTGAATATCATTGACAATGATGTTCCTGGCATTAGAATTGTCACTGGTGGTAATCGTGCAGTAGCCATTGAGGATGATCCTTTTAAAACCAATGACAAAGACGAAATTCGCTATTCCCAATATGAACTTTCCTTACTGAGTGAACCTTCAGCACCAGTTACTTTAACCTTAACTAGCAACACGATTAGTAACACACCCAACGGAGCAAAAAAACAGCTCAGGTTTATCGACGCTAGTGATCCTCAAAAGCCCAAACCAGTTGATTCTATTACCTTAACTTTCCAACCAGAAAATTGGTATCAGATGCAAACTGTCAATGTCCAAGCCATTGATGATGGGATTCTCGAAAATGATACTGATCCCAGTAAGCCCCATGAAGCAGGCATTCAATATCAAGTTACCAGTCGTGACCCCAACTACAACAATCTACCAGTAGCAGACCAAATTGTAGGTTTGGTTGATCGGGTATTAGATAAAACCCAAACCAATGAAGGGATAAAAGCAGGTTTGGATACCTTGCAATCCACAATTAACAATTTGGAATTGCCCATCATCGGCTCATTAGAAGGTCGCTCTCCCACCTTAATGGCAGATTTAGGTAATCTTGTCAGTAAGCAAATAAATCAACTAGAACCAGATCAACTTACTTCCACTCAACTAGACAATTTTCTGGAAAAAGCTTTGACGGAGTTAGGCATACCAGGGGTAAATGTCACTACAAAAATGACAGATACTGATGTCTACTTTGCCTTTGACTTGAGCAAAGAGTACAACCTGTTTAAATTGGATTTATCCAGTGATTTAGGTGTGCCAGCACTAGGTATTGGTTTTGAAACCCAAGGACAACTCACAGGTAACTTTAAATATGATATTGGCTTGGGCTTTGGTATCAATAAATTACTTGGTTTTTATCTTGATCCAGATAAAACAAAATTTAGTGCGGATGTTAGCCTCAACTTAGGTGATTTCAAAGGTAAGGGTAATCTTGGCTTCTTGCAAGTAGATTTTGCTGACGATCCCAAAAATCCTACAAAATTAGGGGTTTCCTTTAACGTCAAACTCAAAGACCCACAAGCAGGTAAGAATAACCTCAAAAAAGTAAGCCCACCAGTCACAACCATTAATGTAGCTGCATCTCCAGTTGAAACTACTCCTGCCGATCAGATAACAATTCCCCAAACCCAAAGTTTACCCTCTGTACCGACTGAAAAAGCTGCTATCCAACCTCTTACTGATTCCCAACCAGTATTACCTAAAGAACCCAGCACTACAGTCCCCGGTAAAAATATTAAACAAATTCCTCTAGCTGATAAAACTCTGACGGGAATAGTAGCAGAAAAAACTGTACAGTATAATCAGAATTTATCAGCAATTCTCGCTACTGCACCATTAACTTCTACTTTTACCAACATCTCTGCTCAAACTATCAGGAGTTGGTTAGGTAAGCCAGATACAGATGTCTCTGTAATCAGTCAACAAGTCATTAATGCCCTGAAAAATGCTGCCCCAGCAGTCAAAGTTGCTCTGCAAACCCTCCTCAAAGATGCAGGGCAAATTGACATTGGCTTGAATGACAAACAACTGCAAATCACCTATCTGGGAACAATAGATGTAACACAACTCAAAACCGTAGTTCCAGGGGTGAAAGATTTACCACTGGATGGATTGAAATTACCTGTCACGAAACCTAGATTAACGATTACCAATCCTGGTTTAGAAAATGCTAACTATACCTTTGCTGCTGATAGTTTACCTACAGCAGAGTTAGTCACTTGGTTAGCAAATAAAGGCAAAACCTTATTACCCGCAGAAGTGCAAACAGTTCTCAATGAACTGCTGAAACTAGGACAAAATTTGGATGTAGTGTTTGCTTCAGACCAAATCCAAGTTACTTATCAAGGTAGTTTAGATATAGCTCAGTTAAGAGGAGTAATTCCAGGTATTAAAGATTTACCTTTAAATGGGTTAACCTTACCTGTGGAAAAACCTAGCATTACTATTACCGATCCTGGTAGCAAGAGTGCAAATTATACTTTTACAGCCGCAAGTTTACCCAAAGCACAGTTAGTAAATTGGTTATCTAACCAAGCTAAAACATTGCTACCTACACAAGTGCAAGAGATTCTCAATAAACTTTTGGCACTGACACAAAATGTTGATTTGGTATTAGGTAAAGAGCAAATCCAAATTACTGCAAAAGGTGATTTAGATATTGCTACGGTAATTAGGGAAATTCCAGGTGTTAAAGAATTACCTTTAAATGACTTAAGCTTACCTGTAAAAAATCCCAGCATTACCATTACCAATCCTCAGAGTAAGAATGCAAGTTACATTTTTGTTGCGGAAAGCTTGCCTAAACAACAACTAGCAAATTGGGTAACTCAGAAAGCTACGACCCTATTACCCACAGAAGTGCAAGATGTTTTAAATAAACTCTTAGCCCTGACAAATACAGTTGATTTGGTATTAGGGAAAAACCAAATTGAGGTTGCTTATAAAGGTAATTTAAATTTAGCAACTCTCATTAAGGAAATTCCAGGTGTTAAAGATTTACCCTTGGGAGGATTAACCTTAGATGTTACTAATCCGCGTTTGACAATTACTAATCCCACATCTGCTAATCCTGATTATGCTTTTGCTGTGGATAGTTTACCAAAACGTCAAATCATTAATTGGTTAGGAAATCAGGGTAAATCTTTATTACCACAAGAAGTACAAACGATTTTAAACCAGTTGTTGACTTCAGAATTAGAGCGCGTAGATTTGGTTCTGGGTAAAAAGCAAATGCAAATTACTTATAAAGGTGATTTGCAATTAGATAGTTTCATTAAGTTCATTCCTGGTTTGAGTGATTTACCCTTAGACGGGTTGAATCTACCTGTTACCAATCCTAGCTTGACATTGGTCAATTTAGAGCAAGGTGTTAACAATATTGATTATGTCTTCAGTGTTGACAGATTGCCCAAAGACGAATTAACTAAATGGTTGAGGGAAAAAGCTGTATCACTGTTACCTCAAGAAGTAAGAAACGTTTTAGATAATTTATTGCAAGTTGCAGAAAATGTTGACTTGAAACTGGGTAAAAATCAAATTCAAGTTGCTTATTTGGGTAATTTAGAATTAGGGGCAATACTCAAACAAATACCGGGAATTCAAGATTTGCCACTGGATACACTGAAGTTACCTGTCACTAATCCTAAACTGACAATTATTAACCCTAATAGTCAAGATATTGATTACAGCTTTGTTGCTGATAACCTGCCGAAACAAGAATTAATTGATTGGTTGGTGCAACAGTTACCGGATAATGTGAAATCAATCTTAAATACCGTTTCTAATGCTGCTCAACAGGTAGATGTATTATTTAGCGATCGCCAATTACAACTAGGTTATAAAGGCAATATTGATTTAGCCAAAATTGTCAAGGTAATTCCCGGTATTCAAGAATTACCAAACCTAGATAGTTTAGCTTTACCTGTGGCTAATCCCCGTTTGACATTAAGCAATTTGGGTACTAAGAATCTCAAAAATATTGACTACACATTTAGCAGTGATAGTTTACCCAAAGCTGAATTAGTCAACTGGGTAAAAACGACCCTTCTCCAACAATTACCTGCCGATGTTCAATCATTTCTGCAAAAAGCACTGGATATAGTGAAAAATATTGACCTGAAATTTGGCAATAACCAAATTCAAATAGGTTACTTGGGTGATTTAAACCTCAAAACTATCATTGATCAAATCGGCACTCAACTAGGAGATTTCTTATCACCCCTCAAAGGCTTAAATCTCACTCTCACTAACCCTAGCATTACCATCACCAATCCCAAACAAACACCCAGTTTAAGTTTTGGGGTAGATAATCTCCCCATGAATCAGGTGAAGACATGGTTAACCGAACAGGTAAAAACCTATGTCTCTGATGCTAGTGTTCAGAATTTCTTAACTGGACTCCTCAATGAAATTGCCCAAATTGATTTAGTGGTAGGAGATACACAAACCCAAATCACCTATTTGGGAACAGTGGATTTAGCTAAAGCACTGAAAACAATTCCAGGGTTAGAAAGTTTCACCCCCAACAATCTCACATTACCTATTCTCAACCCCAGTTTTACAGTTACACGCACCGGCAAAACTCGCACCTTTAGCTTATCCGCGGAAAGTTTACCCAAACAAGAATTAACTGAATGGTTAGGAACAGAAATTAAAAACCAATTACCTGCGGAAGTACGGAGTATTGTTGATTCACTCCTAGCTGTAGCAGATAAGATGGATGTGCAGTTGGGTAGTAATCAAGTGCAGTTCAACTATCAAGGCGCACTGGATTTAGCGACGATTATCAAAGAAATTCCCGGATTAAAAGAACTACCTGTCAATAATCTGCAATTACCCGTTCTTAACCCCCGTTTGGCAATTACTAATCCTGGCAAAAATGCCAGCTACAGTTTCGCCGCAGACGAGTTACCAAAAACACAACTTGTTACTTGGATTAAACAGCAATTACCCACTGATGTACAATCGGTTCTCGATACTATCACAGCCCAAGCACAACAGTTAGATGTAGTTGTAGGTAATAACCAAATTCAACTTACCTATAATGGTGCTGTTGATTTGGTGAAAGTGCTTGGGTTGATTCCAGGAGTCAAAGACTTACTACCTGCGACTACCCAACCACTGAATATTATTAATCCCAGTCTCACCATCCTTAACCCTGGGAAAAATGCCAGCTTTAGCTTTGCGGCTGACAAGTTACCAAAACAGGAATTACTCGATTTAATCAGCAGTCAAATACCAACAGAAGTTAAGTCAGTCTTTAATAATCTGTCAGAAAATTTAGATGTGATCTTTGGTCAGGGGATCATCCAAGTTAACTACCGGGGTGATGTGGATTTAATGAAGATAGCGAGTTTGATCCCAGGAGTGAAAGAATTACCTCTGAATGGATTAAAACTCAATGTTACTAATCCCAGCTTTACTTTGATTAATAAAGGTAAAGCCGCAGGTGCAACTCTGGCCACATTTGATTATGTATTTGCGGCTGATAAACTACCTACCCAAGATTTAATTAACTGGGCGAAGAATACCACCACCGATATCTTACCTGCTGAGGTGAAAGGTGTTCTGGATAAATTACTGAACATAGCCAAGGATGTGAACTTCACTTTGGGTAATGGACAAATGCAAATTGCCTATAACGGTAATTTGGATATTGCCCAAGTAATTGGTTTAATTCCTGGACTGCAAGATGTTAGTGTCTTTAAAGGGTTGAACTTACCTGTCACCAATCCCAGCATTACCATTATTAATCCCAAACCAGGTACAGGACTCAAGACACAGTATCTATTAAAGAGCGATCGCTTACCCAAAGAAGAATTAGCAAAGTGGGCAAAAGAAAAAGCTACAGCATTACTGCCCGCAGATGTAGCGAAAATTCTCGGTAGCTTGAGTGCGATCGCTCAAGGTATTAACTTAGAAATTGGTACAAATCAAATTCAACTTTCCTATGAAGGAACAGTGGATTTGAGTTCTATCCTTAAAGAAATTCCTGGTGTTAATCAACTACCTCTCGACAAACTGAAATTACCAGTTCTTAACCCCAGTCTCACTATCACTAACCCCGGTAAAAATGCCAGCTATAGCTTTGCTGCTGCTCAATTACCCAAAGAACAATTAATTAACTGGTTAAAAGACCAAGCAAAAGCCCTTATACCCAGCGAACTGCTATCGATATTTAACACCTTAGCTAACATAGGACAAAACCTGGATGTGCGCTTTGGTGACAGTCAGTTGCAGGTCATGTATCAGGGCAATTTAAACCTGGTGGATATTCTTAAGAGTATCCCTGGTTTATCCAGCTTCAATGTCTCCGATTTAACCCTAAATGTTCAAAATCCCAGTATCACCATTCTTAATCCTGGTAGAAATGCCGACTTTAGCTTTAAAGCAGATAAGCTACCTGTTAAGCAGTTAAAAGATTGGTTAACTAAGAAAGTGGTAAATTCCCTACCAGAAGTTGCCGAAAATATCATCGAAGGTATCACTGGTGTAGTTGAAGACGTGAATGTCTTAATTGATAAAAATGACATTCAAGTTCTTTATAACGGCAGTTTGGATATATTGAGCATTCTGCAAAAAATTCCAGGGGTCAAAGATGTCCCTTTACCCCCTGCTGGTACACTATCAGTTATCAATCCAGCGATCACCCTCACAAAAGTTACAGGACAACCTATAGACTTTAGCTTTACTGGCGAAAAACTGAATAAAGATGGCTTGAAGAAATGGTTAATAGATGCGGCGAAAGATGCCTTACCTACATCCATCAAAGATTTAGTTACTGCCCTGATAGATACTGCGGCTGATTTTGATGTCCTGTTCAAAAACAACAAACTACAAATTAGTTATGCAGGTACGTTAGACGCTGCCAAAGTCATTCAAAAAATTCCTGGTTTATCTGAATTACAAACCACTGGTTTAGCCCTACCAATCACTAATCCCATCCTCACTATCTATGACTTAGATAAAGGAATCAGCAAAGCCAATTATACCTTTGCAGCAGATCATTTACCGAAGGAAGAATTAATAAATTGGCTAACCAAACAAGCTACTTCCCAACTGCCTCAAAGTGTCCTCAATGTAGTTGATGATTTACTAGAATTAGCACGACGTATTGACCTGCAACTAGGCAAAAACACAGTTCAAATTACCTACCAAGGGGTTTTAGATTTAGCTGATGTTTTACGGAAAATTCCCGGCATCAATAATCTATCCTTTAATGGCTTAGATTTACCGATTACTAACCCCAGTGTCACGATTACCAAACCGGAAGTAACAGCTAGTGGTACTCCTGGAACTTGGAAAGATGCTAGCTTTAGCTTTAAAGCCGACAAATTGCCCACAGAACAATTAGCAAATTGGTTAACTAATAAAGCTGGATCAATTCTACCCACTACCATTTCTAAACCAGTTGAGGAAATATTGACTGCCTTTGGTCCAGTTAACGTATCACTAAGTAACGACAAATTCCAATTTAGTGCCGATACCATCAAATTGGGGCAGGTAATTAATGCTATTCCCGGATTAAATAGCATCTTTACCAGTGTTCCTGACATTACTTTAAAGAACACCAATTTAACCTTAAGTAACTTTGGTAAAGACACAACTGGTCAAAGCACCACTAAATATCAATTTGCTACCAGTGGTCTGGATTTAGGTACATTAGCGACATCATTGGGATTACCCAGCAATATCAGCCAATATTTACCGAATGTTAACTTATTTGTGGGGAGCGATCGCCTCCTCTTCAGTGCACCGCAAAGTCTCGATCTCAAAACCATAGTTCCTATCAACAGTCTTGGGTTACCAGAGATAATTACCAAATATATCCCTGATATCAAACTAGATAACGCCCAACTCAGCATTACCAAAACAGGTACTTCTGGTAAAGAAATTAACCTCTCTGGAACAATTAGTGGTTTAGAATTAGGTTTAACTTACAGTAATGGTAAGTGGACATTTAAAGGTATTGATGATGGTGGACGGTTAAGTGCCTTAGATTTAATTGATCTGCTCAAACAAGGCAAAGGAAAGGCCAAACAAGGTTTCTTTGATTTAGTGGAATATCAATTGACTGGTGGAGCTAATCTGGGACTCACAACCAAAACCAGTATCGAAGGTAATCCTGCCTTCCCTGCCTTTAGTTTCGATTTAGCCGCTAACTTCCCCGTATTTAACTACGGCAATCAACAGGAAGCATCAAAAACCGGGGCAAATATCAAGCTGAATAATATAGCTATTGACTTAGGCTCGTTCATAAGTAACTTGATTGGACCTATTATCAAAGAAGTCAACGAAATAATTGAGCCTCTGAAACCTGTTATTCAACTACTCAATAGCGATACAAAACTCTTTACTACACTGAGATTAAGTGGATTTGACGATAACAGAGATGGGAAAGTTACCCTGTTAGAAATCGCTAAAAAATTAGCCCCTGCTGACCAGAAAGCCAAAATAGAAAAATCACAAAAATTCATTAAGGCAGTTGGTGATATTGTTGAATTGATTACTGAATTAAGTAAGATGCCTGCCAATCAACCAATTATTATTGATTTGGGCAGTTATACATTAAGCGGCTTTAAAGCTGCCAGTAAAGATGCGAAAGATGCAGCCAATAAAGTCGAAACAAATAACAACGGCAATACCTCGGCATTACAAACAACCAATAGCACCATAGACCCAATCAAACAAGCGGAACAAAAGAGTAGTGGTAAACCTGCCAGTGGTTTCCTAAGCAAGCTGAAAAATATTGAAGGTTTACAGTTCCCTGTCCTTACTAACCCCATGAAAGCAATTGATTTGCTCTTGGGTAAAACTACAGATTTGGTAATTTATGATGTTCCCGACCTCGACTTTAACTTTGCAATGTCTAAAAACTTCCCCATTTGGGGGCCAATAGCAGGTCAGCTAAGTGGTGAGTTTAGTGCTAAAACTAATTTGCTGGTTGGATTTGATAGCTATGGTGTCAATCAATGGAAAGACAAACGCTTTGCCTTTAAAGATATTTATCGAATCTTTGATGGTTTTTACGTCGGTGATTGGAATGCTCAAGGACAAGATATTGATGAGTTAGTTTTGAATGCCACCATTGCAGCAGGATTAGGATTAGATATTGGTTTTGCTAGTGCTTTTATGCGCGGTGGCATTCAGGGGAAAGTTGGTCTAGACTTCAATGATGTTGGCGAAAATAACGGTACTAGCGATGGCAAGATTCGCGGTTCTGAGATTATTTCTCGGATCAACAACCCATTACAATTATTTGACCTGAATGGAAATATTGATGCTTTCCTCGATGCTAAAGTCAGCGTCGCCATCGTAGGTACAGTATGGCAAAAAGAATTTGCCCGCTTTAATTTAGCGAAATTCTCCTTGGGTGCAAGTGGATTTAGTGCTAGTGGCGCACTGTCTCAAAGCTATATTGCTGGTGCAACGATATTCTTTGATGTCAACTTTAATAATCAGTGGGATGAAGAAGAAATTAAATCCATTACGGATGAATATGGTCAATTTAATCTTGATTTGCCTGTAGAACTGGATAAAAACAACAATGGACAAATAGATATCAATGAAGGACAACTGCTGGGTCTAGGAGGTTTTGATACTTCCAGTGGCTTACCATCAGGGGCGTTAATTGCTCTACCTGGTGCAACAATTATTACTCCCCTTACCAGCTTACAGGCAAAGCTGGTACAAGGTGGATTAGACCGAGATGAAGCGAATACTTTAGTTAAACAGCAATTAGGGCTAGATTTAGCAGTTAATTTAGAAACCTTTGATCCTCTCAAAGCTGTAGGTGAAAACTCAGCAAATGGCTTAAAAGTTTACTTAACTCATGTACAGATTCAGGCATTGCTCAATCAAGGTAGAGCATTATTGGATGGGTTGCAAACTGCTACACCAGAGGGACAAGCTAATCCTAATAATTTACTAGATGCGATCGCTGGACTCGCTAAGTTCCTCCAACAACGTTCCGCACAAACCCAGACAGGTTTAGATTTCACCAAAGAAACTGACCTTAAACCCTTCTTTAGCTTCCTGATTACAGAAAGAAATCTTACAGCTACAGAACAACAGTTAGATACAGTAGCGCAAATAGTTGTCCAAGGTAACGAATATTTATCTCAAATTGCCCAAATCGCTACTAAGAGAACTCTAGCTGAAGTGTTACCAGCTATAGCTTCAATGAAACGGTTGGTACAGAGTGATAGTACCAAGTTGGTAACAGAATTGGCTCAAGGTAAGAAAACATCAGCAGAGGTTGAGCAAGAGTTTGAAACTACTCTCAAGAAGAGTAACACCTTCGTGGATGCAGACATCGCAGCCTTTGGTAACCGTCGTATTCGCGTAGTTACAGTTAACAAAGAAATAGCTGAAAACAGCACCAACTCAGTAGAATTCACTATTGAACTCAACCAACCTGCACCCAACCAAGGTTTAACCGTCTTCTACTCCCTCACCGGAACTGCGACTCTCAACCAAGACTATAAACTAGACGTATCTACAGATACAATTGGTGAACTGTATATTGCTCCTGGTCAAAGCACTGCCACAATTAAAGTTACAGCAGTCAACGATACCATTGATGAACCCTTAGAAACCATTGCCATAAGACTGAAATCAGTAGGTGAAGGTTATACCATTGACCCCACAGGCACAGTTGGATTAATTGAAATTCAAGATGATGATCAAGATGTAGTTAATAACCCAGTTACAGGCATTGTTAAGCTTGGTACTTTTGCTGATGATACTTTGACAGGTGCAACCGGCAATGACCGCCTAGAGGGTGATTATGGTGATGATAATCTCGATGGCAAAGAAGGTAATGATATTCTCCGCGGTGGTGAAAATAACGACACCCTAACTGGTGGTGCGGGTGATGATGTTCTAGAAGGTAATTATGGTGATGATAATCTCAATGGTGGGGACGGAAATGACCTTCTAGAAGGTAGTATTGGTGAAGATACCCTCAAAGGTGGTGCAGGTATCGACATCCTCAAAGGTGGGGTGGACAATGACATTCTCGAAGGTAATGCAGGTAATGACCAAATAGAAGGACAAAGCGGTAATGATATTCTGGTCGGTAATGAAGATAACGATTGGTTAGTTGGTGGTGAAGGTCATGATGTCTTAATTGGCGGTTTGGGTGATGACATTCTTAATGGTGGTCAAGGTGCAGATGTCTTCTTCCTAAATTCTGCTAATGATGGATTTGATACTCTATTAGATTTCAATCCCAGTCAAGGTGATAAAATCCAAATTTCTGCCAGTGGCTTTGGTGTTGATAACCTCAATGATTTTACTTTCCTCAGTGGCATCTTAGATTTCCAAGGCAAGAATCTGGCACTGATCCAAAATAATGGGGCAACTTACTCATTCTTCCCGAACCTGAGTGAAATTATTCAGATTGTTGATGCACCTCAAGCCATACCAGAAGTAACACCGCAAGTTAAAGCAGCAACAGAACCCTTAAAGACTATAAATACTGGTGTTACTGCTGCTAATTCCATACCAGAATCTACAGATACTAGTAATAAATCCTTACTAGACAAAGTTTTAGAACGTGGTTACATCACCTTTGGAACATCAAACAGTTATGCTACCACCTTGGGTTTTGACCTAGAATTTGTGAAAGCCATAGCAGTTGCCTTGTTTGGTGATGAGAGCAAAATCAAATTAGTTACAACTTCTTTTGACGATGGCTTCACACAGGTGGCTAATCAAACTTTAGATTTAACTGCGCGTAGAGTTAGCCAAAATCTTGATCGGGATACTGAACGGAATGTAGATTTTGGACCGGTATATCTCTACGATTACCAAGCTATTTTGGTTAAAGCTGATAGCAATATCGAAAATGCTTCAGACCTAAAAGGTAAAGGGTTGACTATTGGTGTCGTCAGTGCTACCAATGCATTAGGTAATTTGCAAAACCTGTTAACACCCCAGGGAATTAACTTCACACCCAAAGAATTTAAAACAACAGATGAATTATTTGCGGCATATCACAATGGCGAGATAGCTGCTATTTCTACAGACAGGGCATTAATTTACAATCGTTTAGGTGATGCCATAGCTCAAAACCGCATCCTCGACGTAGAATTTTCTCAAGAACCCATTTCTTTGGTATTGCCAGAAAATGAGTCAGAATGGGCAGATGTGGTCCGTTGGGTGACTTATGCCACCATTCAAGCAGAAGAATTTGGTATTACTTCCGAAAACATTGGCCAAATTATTGCCGAGAATACTGATACTGATACCAAGAATGATGCTTCACCGGCGATTCGTCGCTTCTTAGGTTTGCAAGATGAACTAGGAAAAGCATTAAATATCCGCAATGATTTTGTCGTGCAAATTATCAAGCAAGTTGGTAACTATGGGGAAATTTATGACCGTCATTTCTCCAACTTAGAGCGCGATCTCAATCTCCTGTGGACAGACGATGGCTTAATGTATTCTCCACCCTTCTCCGGTGTCACCCAAGATATCCAATTAATTAATAATGATCAACGCAATCTGCTTGCAGAGATTCAACAGCGCGGAGTTCTCAAATTTGGTATCCCAGAAGGCTCTACATTCCCAGGTTTTGCTGAGAAGAACAATGATGGTACTTACCAAGGTTTTGATATTGACTTAGGTCGAGCGATCGCAGTAGCAGTATTTGGCGATGCCAGCAAGATTGAATTTGTGTCTCAGCAATTTAACGATGGTTTTGCTAATACTGCTAATGGTAAAGTCGATGTTTCTGCTGCTGCATATACCCATAACTTGATGCGTGATGCCAGCTTAGGTATTGACTACAGTCCTATTTATCTCTACACCGAACAAGGCATTTTGACACGAGTAGATAGTGACATTACCGCATTACCTCTACTTAATGGTCGCGCAGTTGGTGTAGTTGCAGGAACTACAGCCTTACAAAACCTAGAAGATGCCCTCAAAGTCTTTGATGTCAAGATCAATCCCGTCATTTATAGCAGCAGCAGTGAGATGTATGCTGCTTACGACAGCAAACAAGTAGATGCTGTTTTTAATGATGTTTCCTTACTAGCAGGTAGAATTTCTTCCCTACCCCATCCCGAAGAACATCGAATTATCAGAGATAATTTTACTAAAGAACCCTTAGCCTTAATTGTTGATGAAAATCAATCAGATTGGGCTGATGTGGTACGCTGGGTAACAAATGCCTTAAAACAAGCAGAACAATATGGCATTACCTCCAAAAATATTGATCAATTCATTGCTGATAACACCGATAACCTCAAGGAAAATAACTCATCAATAGAAATTCAGGCATTCTTAGGACTGCGAGGAAATATCGGTACATCTCTTGGTTTACCCAATGACTTTGTAGTGAAGATGATTAAAGAGGTGGGTAACTATAGCGAAATTTATGCCCGTAATTTCAATACCGACCTGTTACCCCGTCAGAAAAATGAATTATCTAAAGAATTGGGATTACAGACTACTGCACCTTTGGGTATCAATACCAACAATTTAAATAGTATGCCCATTGCTGAAGATGACAACGCCCAAACTACAACTAACACAGCAGTTAATATTGATGTTCTCAACAATGACAAAGATTTAGATAATAATCCTTTAACTTTGAGCATTGTTTCTACTCCCAGTCATGGGCAAGTGCAAATTAATGATAATGGCACACCTAATGACAAAACTGATGATTTTATTATCTATACTGCCAACAGCAATTTCACGGGAATAGATAAATTCACCTATCAAGTTAATGATGGTAAGGGCGGTACAGATTCAGCTTCAGTTAATGTTTCTGTTAAATCAGCAGTAGTCTTTAACAACCAAAACAATGTTTTGAAATTGCAAGGACAGTTAAATAATCAGAAACTCAAATTCTCTCTGAATAGTAAGCATCTAGAGAAACAAGTCATTCATGAAGTTGCTTTTGTGGCTTATGACAATGAACAAGGTGCTGTGAATGGTTTATTACCAGGTCAAAATGGTTATCTCAATGCTTTACTCCAACGTGCTGAAATTATCTTCTCTGTAATTCCTGATAATTTCATTGCTGACCCCACGAAAATTATTGATGGTTTCCAAAGTCAATATCTGGGTGCTGTGTTGTTGCAGGATACTAGTTTGGATGCGGTGAAGGCTGATTCTAGTTTGTTGAATCGGGTGTTATTGGGTTCTCCGTTTAATAGCAGCAGTTCCGAGATTTTGGATATTAATGAACTGGCTGCTGGTAAGTTGCAATTGAGTTTCCAAGACCAATTGGGTGATGCTCAAAAGGATTTAATATTAACGGTGGAAACTACTAATGAACCTGTGCCTTTGGGTGCTGATTTGCAACGACAATCAGGTATGGAAGTTGTTGATTTGCGAGATTTCAATGGTAAAGAAATTCAGGCTTTGTTCCCTGTGGTTGCTAGTGAGGCGGCTTATGATAATACTATTGGTTTCTATCAGGTTGAGGATACTCAAGGAACTGTGAAGGATGGTTTAACTGGTACTTTGTTCCGTCCTGGTGATGCTGGTTATGATCAAGCTGCTATCCGTAATAGTCAGTTGTATGGTGTAATAATGAATAACCATGGAGCTGGTACTCAAGGTGTGTTTGCTGGTGGCAAGATTTATGCTCCCTATTTGATTGCTAATGGTACTGTGGATGGTGCTTTAGGTAATACGGGCGTACCTGTTTACTTTGCTTTCTTGGGCGCTAATCCCGACAAGAAAGATCATGTTCTTTCTTTGGGTGATAATATGTGGGGCTTTGAAGATTTACCTAATGGTGGTGATTTGGATTTCAATGATATTGTTGTTCAGGCTAAGTTCTCTGTAATATAATAGCCATCAGCCTCAAAGAATATAGAGTCGTTTCGCCGAAACGACTCTATATGTGACTTGAAGCATCTTCAAGTAAACGTCGAGCTTCCGAAAACAGTAAACCAAAAAGTTTTTCCTCAAGGGTGATGGCTGGCTTGGATACAGCAAAACTACTTTCGTTCTGAAACCTTGAAGAGTGCTAATGCACGGTTGGTCGATACTTTCTCTACCGTTGCTCATTTCACCCCAATGACTCCTTAACCTAACAAGTAAGTTTTCATAACAGCAAATATTTCATTTTCGGGTGGGTTAGTGATTGCGTAACCCACCGTTACTTATTTGACACAAGTGTTGAATCCTGCAATAAAACTTTACAATCTTTGCGTTTTACCCAGGTAAAATCCATTGTCTATTGAGAATAGAGTCATTAATTGATCAAATTTGGTATCACCAATACCAATGCACAACTTGGACACAATCCTCAAAATCTTAACATTCAACACTTCTGCTTATTTGATAATAGATAAGTTAGTTATTAGACTCTAATATTTGACTATTTGAAAACTTTATTGCTAATCTATCTATTAAATTGAGTAACTTTAATTCTTCTGTGATCTCTTTCATGTATTCATTTTCCTCCATATTAATTTCGGTAAGTGTTGTATTCGATAATAAAGTTATATAATCGGTATCATTTGGTAATAAATAATTGATATAAATTCCTTCTCTATCCTGACTATTGGAAAAATTTTTAGAATAATATTCATCTGGAATACGCTTTGGTAATGATCTTGTTGTTAATATTTTTTCAATAAATAAAGGTGTTGATTCAGTAATTTTCTGATGCTTGTATCTATCTTTAAAGTCATTTAACTTAGAAACATAAGGATATAATTCAGCTTTGTGATCATATTTAAGCGATACAATTTTAAAATCTTGTGAATTTACTTGTTTAATTTTTTCAAGTGGGATGTTTGCATTAGGTGGAGTTAATAAAATTCCTTGATATTCAACTTTTAGTTTTGTTGGCAAGTGATTAAAGATTTCAAATTGTAAAAATTTTTTCAATTGTAAAATTTGATCTATTCCACGCTTTACTTCATCATTACTTATACCCTTCATTTCAATGATAGTGCAAATGCAAGATTTAGAATCAATATAAAGAGACATATAATCTGGTCTTCTTACTTTTTGATCTCTTATCAGAGGATCATTTTTTTGATGATCTCGATCTATTTTAAATAAAATACATATAGCTTTATTTTGAGAATCTAAAGTTATACGAAAATGTACTCCACTTTCTGGAGTAGCATTTCTTCCTGGCATTGTACGCATTGTACTAAACACCAGCATATTTTCTAGAAAGTTAAAATTTTGCCAATTGAGTTTGTCTTTTTTGTCTTCGAGAATTTGAGCAGGATTATTCTTCTGTTTCATCTGCTTTTTATTGTCCTGCTTCATAAATTTCAAAAAACTTTTGTTGAATATCTACAGCAACATCACTTAAAGTATCCCATCTAATGCCATAATCTGGATCATTTAATGAAACTAATTTATTATCTTTCATTTCATACGCACTAACTTTATCCATAGGTAAAAATGCTCTTTCATCTTGAAGGTATAAAGATGAAGATTGACGTTTTAATATTTCATGATTTTCATGATTACCATTAACTAAATTATTCAAATGTGCCATAACATAAGGACTATGGGTTGTAAGTAAGATTCTCACACCAAGATTAACAAGAATAGATAATGCTTCCAGTAGCTTTGCTTGTGATTCTGGGTGTAAGTTCATCTCTGGTTCATCTATTACCAGAAAATCACCTTTACTTGCACGATATCTTAAATATAAAAGTAATGGTGCAAGTTGTTTTATAGAAGACGAAGCGTTATATAGGTCAATTTCTAAACCTCTTTTAACTGATACCTTAATTTCTTTTCCACCTAGTTTAGTAGATTTTAAATTAGTTTTATTTTTGTTTTGTAGTTGTTCCTCAATTTCATCAGCTAACTTCTGAAATTCATTCTTATCACCTGGATTAATTTTCGGTATTTCTTGAAGTTCTATTTCCGATAGAAAATCTAGAAAATCCTCTACTGGTTGTGGATAACGAATATCACCTTGTTCTTTTAGTAGATCAAGTTGTCTTGTCGAACTACTACTAATACTAAATAATTCTCTTTGACTTTGTTTAAGAAGTTTATAACGCCTATTCGCCAACATTTTATAAGTATTTATAAAGGCATTTCTTTCTGCGGGAAAAGGAAAGGAATTAGGAAAAAGAATCTGCTTAATACTAAGCATAAATAATAAATCTGGTCTATCATCAAAATGTCGAATAAATTCTATAAAATCTAGTTTTTGATTGTTAGTAACTTCTTCGTTTTCAGTTTGAATATTTAAAAATAAAACATCATTTTTGCGAGTAATTTTAAAGGAAGTTCCATCTGTCAAAGGAAAGGCATCTTGATGGGTTAATTTATCAATAGCATCTTCCACTTCCTTATGAGAAATTATCATTTCAAAGAATGTTTTAGAAAATAGTTTACGACTGGAATCTTGAAAAAATGATTCTAATACACTTCCTTTGAATTTTTGTGCTGTTTCTTCAGTATCTTTAATGAAGAATTCAAATAGTTTATCATCTATTGGTATTGACCAATTACCTTCTTGTTCTTGTTTAAATTCTAAATTGTGAATTTCATGGATGCGTATAGTTCTGGCAGCACGCTGCCACAAACCATAAATGGAATAAGCAATATAAGTTTTACCTGAGTTATTGGGTCCAATAATTACTGTCAGAGGACGCAAATCTAACTCTGTTTCTTTAATACATCCTAAATTTGAGAATTTGATTTTCATTTTTCGCCTATATTCCAATAGAAAATATTATTTTAGCATCAAGTCCGTTAATACAGTATCTCCCGTATAAAATGATGTGCTATGTGTGTTATCTGAAAAATTTATCTGATTTTATTATTGATTCGATTACTGATTTTTTCAAAGTCAACATTCTCACAACAAAATCATCATAATCTTCTTTTGGATATTTAGGATTATCTATATATTTTGAGGAGGAATCGTAATTTAAATTTAGGTCAATTTTAGAGAAAATAGTAGGATCATACCAAAATCCCTTTTTAATTAGTGAATAAATCTCTTTTAGCTCTTTAAAATGCTCTGTTAATGATATTTCTCTAGCAGATGAAAAACTTGTTTCTAACCTACGATTAAAAATATCTTGCAAATCGTTATATTCAGCCGTTTCTGAACTGGAATTTTTGCGAATATATATCCGATTTTTGCTTATACCTTCCCCATCTTTTTTAGACAGGAAAGGAATATATTCTGGTGTATATTCGACAATAACTACTCGAAATGATTTACCTATTATTTTTGTGTATTCCGCTTCATTAAAACTAAAATCGTGTACAGAACGAATTAATTTATCAGGCAAATAAGCTTCAATCTTTTTTAAAAATTCGGTCTTATCATCTAATTCAAGTCCTACACATTCAAATTTACCATTCTTTGTTTCTTTAACTCCAAAAATAATTACACCACCAGCTTTATTTGCCATTGCTATGATATGCTTGGCTAAAACTGACGGGTTAATTAATTCACTTTTAAAATCTAAATCATCATGTTCACCAGTATGATCAATTAATAATTTACGTAATGATTCACGACTGGGATTTTCAAAAAAAACAGCAAAAGCCTCTTTAAGTCCTTTTCGGTTTTCAGTATTCATAGATATTTGATATTATCAAATAAAAGGATTAATTATCTTCAAATCGTCAATATTTGAGTAACCAAAATCCTCTGTATAAAGTGTTTGGATATTGGCTTCTAAGCAAGCAGCAACAATCATTGAATCCCAGTGGGAAAGACTGAAACGATTCATCAGATTTTCAGCACTATCTATAAGACTCCACGTAGGAATAACAGTGTACCAAACCTGCTGTAAATCACGAATATATTGATAAGCTTGGGTTTTGTCATATCCTAATTTTTCTAATTTTCGGCTTGCTGCTAAATATTCACACGCAACTTGCCAAAGTAAAACACCATCTGTTAGAGACAATACTAGAGATGATGCTTTTGCTTGTTTGATAGGATCACGGGGATCGTTGACATAAATTAAGATATTAGTATCAACGGCGTTCATGCAGCATCTCCCGTGTAAAATGAGGTGCATTTAATGGAATCGGATTTT
>Ga0082207_1000545_pt1 | contig 21030 bp, 22 predicted proteins | sample LakMenEpi10Aug09_FD_71540 | JGI IMG/M metagenome (GOLD analysis project Ga0082207, IMG submission 71540)
ACAAGTGGCTAGCAACTGATGCTGGCGCTCCTGTATTGAAGCCTTAATAGAGAATAAGAAGTAGAAGCGGTAGTTTGGCGGCCATGTCAGAGAAGCAAAGCTCTGCGTGGTCGCCAAGCTCACGTGAAATCCAACGCCGTAAGTCTCGGCGGGCAATTAGCCGCAAGCAAGCAGGTATTGCTGTGGCTTCTTCCATTTTTGTTTTAGGAACTCTTTTAGTAATTCTTGTTACAAGCCCAGGTTGGGAAACAGTTAAGGCAACTTTCTTCGATATCGATTACGGCAAAGAAGTCTTTCCAACTGTTGTTAAGGGGTTATGGATTAATTTGCAGCTCACCTTCATCGGAGGAGCAGCAATCGGAGTTATCGCATTAGGCCTAGCTTTATTGCGAACTACAAAATCTCCTGCGCTTACCCCATTTAGATTTTTAGCTACCGCCTACGTTGATATCTTCCGTGGCGCACCACTCATCTTGATCATTCTGTTAGTTGGTTTCGGAGTTCCAGCACTTGGACTTAAAGGTGTTTCTAGCAACGTTATCTTTTTGGGAACAGTTGCAGTTGTACTTACATATTCAGCATACGTTGCCGAAGTTATTCGAAGCGGAATTCTGTCGATTCACCCAAGCCAAAGAGCTGCAGCAAGATCCCTAGGTTTAACTTCGGGGCAGACAATGCGCTTTGTTGTTTTGCCTCAAGCAATTCGCCGCGTTGTTCCACCACTTTTAAACGACTTTGTCTCACTTCTTAAAGACACAGGTCTTGTTTCAATTTTGGGTGTCACAGATGCAGTCCGTGCGGCCCAAATCAACGCCAGCCGTACCTTTAATTACACCCCTTATGTTGTTGCAGCCATCTTGTTCTTGCTCATAACTATCCCAATGACCCGCTATACCGATCGAGCGATTAGACAACGTACTAGTGCTCAGAATTCTGAAGGTGCGATCTGATGAGTAATGTCCTGGAGCTTGTAAACATTCGTAAATCTTTTGGGGCCGAACTTGTCCTGAATGACTTATCACTGACCGTTCCCGAACACACTGCAACTGTTTTGATTGGTGCATCTGGATCAGGAAAATCAACATTGCTTCGTTGCATCAACTTGCTGGAATCTATTGATGATGGACAGATTTTCTTAGACGGCAAAGAGATCTCTGATCCACTGATTAATGTTGATGATGTCCGTCGTCGGCTTGGAATGGTTTTTCAATCTTTCAACTTGTTTCCACATAAGACCGTCTTAGAGAACATCACCTTGTCACCCATCAAAGTCCACGGCAAAAGCAAAGATGAAGCCAATGCTCACGCGATGCACCTTTTAAAGCGATTTGATTTAGCTGATAAAGCTGATCAGTATCCAGACCGACTCAGTGGCGGCCAGCAGCAACGTGTAGCGATCATTAGATCTCTTGCAGTTAGCCCTCGTTTGCTACTACTTGATGAAGTCACATCTGCGCTGGATCCTGTTTTGGTCAATGAAGTGTTAAGCGCCGTACGTGATTTGAAGAGTGATGGAATGACGATGGTTCTTGCAACACATGAAATGGGCTTTGCGACTCAGGTTGCAGATGAGGTTTGTTTCCTTGAATCTGGAAATATTGTTGAGCGCGGAACCGCCGAACAGGTATTACATAATCCGCAGAATCCAAAGACGCAAGAGTTCCTAAAGCGGGTTCATCAAGCTGGACGCCTGTAGTGAGAGAATTTCCAAAGATTGCTACGCCGCTATTGGCCTATGCAGCCGGTGATGCCTTTGGAGTTTTCTACGAATTCATGGAAGAAACTCCAGAAGTTATTCCCCAGAAGTTATTACCGAAAGAAGGATGGCCACTAGGTGGAGTAAGCGATGACACATTGCTTTCTGTCTTAACAATAAAGTCACTTAAAAAATCTTCACCACAAGAAGCTGCCGAGGAGTTCTTAGCGCAGTTACGCAAGGCAGTTCCTAGACTGCGCGGACTTGGTCCAACAACACGTACTGCACTTGGATTAGAGGTTAAAGCAGGAGAACGCGGTGTCATTGGGGAGACCAATGGTGCAATTATGCGAACCGCACTATGCGGGCTGTATTTGAATCAGAATCGCGATGAATGGATCAAGGCCTTAGTGGAAGTAACTCATAGATCTCCAAAAGCGATTGAGTGCGCGCAAATTGCAGCAGGTTTGTTTGCTGGTGAAGATCTCCCTGATTACTCAAATTGGACTCCACCAGCCAGTGGTATTTCTTTGGATCCACTTGAAACTTTGCAAGCAGTTGTTTGGGTTGTGAAAAAGGCGAATAATTGCGCTGACGCTTTTGCACTAGCGTGTTCGTTAGGTGGAGACACAGATACTGTCGCAGCTCTATCTGGGGCTCTGTTTGCAGCTAGATGGCCGGAGAAAGCAGATTTCTATTCAATCCCGTGGATTAAGGATGTTGCTTGGGATGAAGTCGAGGAAGATTTACTGGCTTGTGCAGAAATGTTGGTAAAAATTCATGAGTAAAAGAGTTTGGGTTCAAGGGCCGATAGCAATTGACACCGTTGTGTATGTTGAAAAGTTCCCAACACCAGGAACATTTATGAACTCAATTAGAACTGTAGAAAGAACTGGTGGTACTTCTGCCAATGTTGCGTTAGGGCTGTGCACCACCGGAGTAGAAACTAACTTTGTTGGCTACCTGGGTAATGATGACAATGGAAAGAAATTACGTAAAGTCTTAGATAAGAGCGAGATTAAGTCTTCAATCATTACAGAAATTGATGGACCAACCTCGAACGCTCTTGTTTTGATTGATGACAAAGCCGAGCGCACAATCATTTCGATGACAAAACCATACTTGCGCGAATTACGAATGGATAATGTGCCATTTTCAGAAGGCGACATAGTTGCTATTATTTTGTGGAGAGAAGAATTTTTAAATGACCTTCTGCGAGCAGATTCATCAGGCTGTTTAACAGTGGTTGGAGCAGCAGCATTAGTGGATGCAAATGTTAGCCACGCACATTTAGCTATTGGTTCGGTCTCAGATATTCCTAGTGGCGTGAATCCAGAAGATCACTTAGATCGGTTTGATGAGATTGTTTTGACCGATGGCCTAAACGGTGCTCGATACTATTCAAAGAAACAAAAACTTCAGCAGTCAGCCTTGAAAGTCGATGCAATCGATGTAACTGGAGCGGGGGATGCATTCATTTCTGGGTATTTGGCAGCCTTAGCAAACGAATTAGATCCCTCACAGTGCTTATTGATAGCAACTCAGTGGGCAGCCTCCTCAGTTCAAATCAATTCTTCGATCCCGCCGGCCTTTGACCTTGTCCGCAAGGAGTGGGGAATAGAATTGCCACTATGAGCGCATTTAATCAACGCCTGCAGCCACTTCGTGAACTAATGAAGGAGAAAGGCTTAGGCAGCTTTGTTCTGCGTCGTAATCCAAACCTTGCCTGGGCGATCGCTGGACGTGCTCATGTGCCAACGACGATCGACATGGCTTGCTTTGATTTAATCATTACACAAGATTCTGCAACTGCGATTACTAATGTTGTAGAAGCACCACGTTTGATCGCAGAAGAGCTTCCTAGCGAAGTAACAGTGAAAACAATTAAATGGTCTGAAGGACGTGACTCTCTTCTTCCAACAGGACCAAAAGTTGGAAGCGATCAACCCGGTGCAGATCGAGTGGATTTGGGAACTGAAGTTGAAATAATTCGTGCATCTCTTATCGATTCAGACCTTGCTCGATTCAAAGAAATTTGTATAGACGCAGCAGTTGCGTTAGGAAATGCCATGAAGGAGATTGAAAGTTCAGACCGCGAAATTGATGTCGCTGGATTAATCACGCATTCCTTATGGCAGGCCGATTTGGAAATTGCCTTCTTAGGTGTTGCTGGCCAAGATCGTGTTCATCAATTTAGGCACCCACTTCCAACGGATGCGATAGTAGGCAATCGTGTATCTGCTTCAATTTGTGCAAAGCGCAAGGGATTAATCGCATCCGTGACTCGCATTGTTACTTTTGGTGAAGTAACAGGCCAGATGGTTTCTGATTACACATCTATCTTTAAAGTTGAAGCGGCTTTGCTAGATGCAACAGTTGTTGGCGCACCTTTTTCAGATCCAATCAATGCGGCGATTGCGGCCTATCCAGCCAATGGCTTTGATGCAGATGAATGGACAAAGCATCACCAAGGTGGCCCCACAGGATTTTTACCTCGCGATTGGCCGGCTAACCAGGGCAGCTCACGCTTGATTGCCAACAACCAACCCATCGCGTGGAACCCAACGGGTAAGGGGTGGAAGGCCGAAGACACCATTGTGGCCACTGATTCAGGCGTAAAAATGCTTTCAGTGGACCCAGATTGGCCCACTTTCCAGGTCAATGGTCGGACCAGAGCCTTCCTTCTTCAGAAATAGGCAGCATCACAGTCGTATAACGAAGCGCAAAAACGCCATTTCAGCATTGACTCGCACCTAATCCAGTGGCACGCTCTGCCAAGAGGTCTTACCACTGGAGGTTAAATGAGCACCGTTGCTCTCGTCGCACTAGCGCGCCCTACCTTCGACCTCGTCTGCGCCCAGGCCAACTTTGATTCTGCTCGTGCATTACTAACCGAGCTTAGCGCCACAGTTGTTGGCCCGACTGATCTAGTGATGACCGTTGAGGATGTTGCAGCGGTCACTCTTCCTGAAGCCGATCTACATATTTTGTTTATGGCCTCATTTTCCGATGCATCTCCCGCAGTAGAACTTTTAGGAAAAGTTAAAGGACCTGTACTTGGATGGTCGATGCGCGAACCCGGCGAAGTCGGCGAACGCTTGAAACTTAATTCAATGTGCGGAGTAAACCTTGCAGCACATGCATTAATGAATGTCGGGCAATCTATTCGCCATATTCATGGAAACGCTGATGAGCCACACGTGCGTACGGCAATTAAAGATGCGCTCGCAGGAAAACTTCCAGCTGCATCAACTCCAGAAAATATAGTTGGCGAACTTGGAACAGAGGCAGATGCACAAAAAGCTTTTGATTGGATGAAGGGAAAGAAGATTGGTGCCGTGGGTGATGCTCCAATTGGTTTTACTCCATGTGTTTATGACGCGCAACAAATTCGTTCACTATTCGGTTTAGATATTCGTCAGATCACGATTGATGATGCTTTTGGAAAGATTTCAGAAGTTAAAGAAGAGGCACGTGAACTTGCATATGCAGGAGCACTTGCTGCCCAGCCTTCACTTGCAGCAGTTAATGTTGCAGAAGCTAAAAAAGTTTATGGCGTCGAAGTTGCACTAGATAAGTGGCGTGAAGATGAGTTGCTAGATGCGATTGCAATTCGTTGCTGGCCAGAATTCCCAACTGAAATGGGAGCTTGCATTTGTTCATCTTTAGGCCGCCTTGCTGATCGTGGCACAGTAACGACATGTGAGCGTGACGTTCTGGGCGCAGTCACAATGATGATGTGCGAAGCACTTGGTTCAGATGAAAACTACCTTGTAGACATTGTTGATCTTGATGCTTCACAAGGTTTAGTTCGTTTATGGCATTGTGGATCTGCAGCAACAAAACTTGCAGCCGATCCAAAGAATGCAACCCAATCAACACACTGCAATCGCAAACTTGGCGTTGCAGGTAATTTTCCGCTCAAGACCGGACCAGTAACACTGTTCCGTATTGATCGGGATGTAGATCCGAGCAATCGCACGGGTTTACGCATGGTTGTGAGCCGAGGGGAATCAATCCCAGCTCCCAATCACTTCCAAGGCAATACAGCAACGGTTATCACTCAACCTGATGCCGCTGCGTTAGTGAATGGAATAGTCACTGGTGGATATCCGCATCACTTGGTCATCTCGTGGATCGATGTGCGACCAGGTATTCGCCAAATGGCAAAGATGTTAGGGATTCCCCTCACAGAATGGTAAACAACAACAACCAACCCTCGAAAGCAAGGATAAAAATGAAAACTAAAGGACATAAAGCCTTTGCTTCACTCCGCGCTGGTGTAGTTGCAACAGTTGCTGCGGCACTTGTTATCGCTCCACTTGCAGTTGCTAACGCGAACGAAGTTCCAACATTCGGTAAGCGTTGCACAACAGAAGGCGTAAGCACAGGACAAAAGACAACATCCCTTATTTGTGCTGAAGGCTCAAATGGAAAGCTAACTTGGCAGCGCGTGCGCCTAGGTTCATCAAAGGCAGCACCAGTTGGCGCATTAACGCCACCAAAGGGAACTATTGAGTTCCACCACTGGCGTGGAGAAGATAAGGCTGTTCTTCAAAGCATTATCGATAAGTACGAAGCACGTTACCCAGGAACAAAAATCAATCAGGTAATCATGACTTCAGGTGACTACGGAAACCTTGCACTTACACGAATCAGCGCTAACCCTAAGGCTGCAGTATTTGTGACAATGCGTGGCGGACAATTTGATAACTTCTACAAGGCTGGCCTGCTGAAGGATCTTTCTACTCAGCGTTACGCACAGCAAAACTTCATCCAGAGTGCGTTACAGCCAGGAACAGTGGATGGAAAGGTCTACGGACTTCCATACCAGTCACTGTTTAACAATCCTATTTATAACGCAGAGTTATTCCAGAAGCAGGGTTGGAAGGTTCCAACTACTTGGAGCCAGACACTTGCATTCTGTAAGACAGCTAAGGCTGCCGGATTTATTCCGTTTGCTTGGCCAGGCGGAACCCGCGGTAACGCAGGTCAGATCCTCAATGCATTCATGATGAACTCTGCTCCATATGCAACAGTTTTGAAGAATGCAACAGATATCGATAAGGGTCGTGCCGATCTAACTGGTGATTGGTTCACTGGTATCGCAAAGCAGTACAAGCAAATGGCTGATGCTGGTTGCTTCCCTGCAAATGCAACTGGTTACACCGACACTGTTGCACCTGCAGATTTTGCAGCAGGTAAGGCTGCTATTTATCCAACTGGAACATTTGGTATGAGCTCAGTTACACGACTCAACCCAGCAATGGCCGGAAAGATGAAAATCTTTGGTCTTATCACAACAGACGCAAAGCCATACTATGAAGGTATTACAAACAACACTTTCATCCTGAGCGTGAATACCAAAGCATCTTCAACTGATCAGAAGATTGCTAACTCATTCATCTCATTCTTGGCTACAGCTCCAATTGCACAGGAATACGCAGTTGGAACTTCACAGCACGTATCAGTTATCAATGTGGATTACTCCGCAAACGTTGATCTATTGAATACATCAGACATTATGGGTAAGAAGCTACTTCTAGCTCCACGCTTCTTGTTCCTAAACCAAGGTGTAGTACGTGACAAACTAGAAGATGCGTTGATCGCAATTGCTGGTGGCGCCGATATCAATAAGACATTGGCTGACACTTCTAAGATCATCAAGCAAGGTCTAGGTGCCTAATTAGCACAATAGTTGACAACCAGGCCAGCCCTACCGCACCTAGCGGTAGGGCTGGATCTGGCCTACCAAAAAAGAAAAGATCCAAATTCTTTGATTCAAAAGTTTTGGTTCTCATGGCTTTACCAGCTTTTGCGATTTATTCATTCCTGTATCTATATCCATCGATTTCAAATCTTTGGAATTCAACGAAGCGTTGGGATGGTGTCCTTCCACCTGAATTTATCGGTGCCAGAAATTTCACCTATCTAGCGACTAATGATGATTTATTTTTAAAGGTTCTCGGAAACAACATTCGATTTGCCCTAGTGGTTGTGATTCTGCAGACGTCTTTCTCACTCTTATTTGCAACTTTCTTGTTAAAGAATACAAAGACAACAATTTTCTTAAGAGTGGTTTACTTTTTCCCAACAATTTTGTCATCTGTATCAGTTGGCTTAATTTGGCTTTTCTTGTACAACCCAAATTACGGTTTAATCAATGCGACCGCCAAAAAGATAGGTGTGATGGGAGACCCCGGCATAAACTGGCTTGGCGATAGCCGGTACGCCCTGTATGCAATCGCTATAACTCAAGTTTGGTTTCACACGGGACAAATGGTTGTTATCTATGTCGCAGGATTACAGCAGATCCCAGCTGAACTTTATGAGGCCGCAGAAGTCGATGGCGCATCTCGATGGCAACAATTTAAGAGCATTACTTGGCCGATGGCTCTCCCAACTACCGCGGTGGTTGTGGCGTATACAACGATTCAGAGCTTCAGAGCGTTTGATTTGGTCTATGCGATGACGCAAGGTGGACCTAGCAATGCTTCGGACGTTCTTGTAACTCTCATTTATAACACCGCATTTGCAAGTTACAAATTTGGTTATGCATCAGCACAGTCGGTCTTACTAGTAATCATGGTTTTACTTATTACTTGGCTTCAGAGACGCACTTTGCGCGTGAATTATGGGGATAAATAATGTTATATAAATCCACTAAGAATTTTCTGTTAACAGCTTTTGCTTTTATTGTCTTGATCCCGTGTTCAATTGTTGTACTAGGTTCTTTTAAGACAGATGGAGAAATCTACTCAACACCGCTTGCATTACCCAAGACTTGGACACTTGATAATTTCCGCACACTATTTGATTCTGGCGGATTATTCATTCCTTTTAAGAACAGTGTTATCGTCTCTGTTTTTTCTGTGTTTTTGACCTTACTTCTGGCAAGTATGGCGGCATATGCCATTGCGCGTTCGATAACAATCTCTGGAAAGGTTCTTTTCTTCCTGTTTACTCTAGGACTAGCTATCCCGGGGCAAGTAAATATCATTCCAATCTACGTTCTTTTCGTTAAGTTGAACCTAACTAATTCATTAACTGGCTTGGTTTTGGTTAACATCGCCCTAACTCTTCCGATCTCGATTTTTATCCTGAGTGCCTTTTTTAAGGATCTTTCAAAGGAAATGTTTGAAGCAGCAAGCATTGACGGAGCTGGACACTGGAGAATCTTCAGATCTGTTGCACTTCCACTATGCCGTCCTGCGATGGGAGCAACCGGAATCTTCCTGTTTGTTATTTGTTGGAACGACTTGTTGTATCCACTGATGCTCATCAGCGAGCTAAGCAAGAAAACACTTCCATTGATTTTGATTGACTATAGAGGTGAGTACTTCTCTAGCTTCAGTATGTTGTTTACAGCAATCTTCGTGGCATCAATACCGATGGTCATTATGTATTTGTTCTTTCAGAAGTCATTCATTGCTGGAATAACTGCTGGCGCAGTAAAGGGCTAGTAATGAGTGCTGTTACACCGCTAGCCCCTCAGAGAGCTGCACGCATTGCGACTCAGTTGATTGAGTTAATCGAACTTCAAAAATTAATGCCAGGGGATAGGTTGCCTCCAGAACGCCAACTGGCAGATTTGCTCGAAGTTAGTCGTCCGAGTTTGCGGGAAGCGCTTCATATTTTGCAAGCACAGGGCTTAGTACAGATTAAACACGGGCAAGGAACCTTTGTGCAGGAACCCGTTGTGGCTCAAGAGCTTCGAGCATCCGTAATGACGAAAACTCATGGACTCAATGAACTTTTTGATGCACGCGAAGTTCTTGAAGTTCCTGCTTCAAAATGGGCTGCAGAGAAAGCTACAAAAGAGGACATTCGTCTTCTACGCGCTACATTGAATCAGATAGACACAATTACGGGAATTGAGCCTATTGATTTTGATCAGCTACAAGCATTGGATGCAAAGTTCCACTTAACAATTGTTGGTATCGCAGGTAACCGCTTTATTAATCAGACCCTGAATGTTTTGCAAGATGTGATGAAGATGTCTATGGAGACAACTTTGCGCTTACCTGGACGTTCAGAGATTTCGCGCAGTGAACATAACGCGATTTTTGCAGCGATCGAAAACGGAGATGGCGAACTTGCCTCGAAACTAACACTCCAACACATCACGGGTGCTCGCGCAACCGCATTAGCAGATGCAAAGATGAGAGAGAACAATTGAGTTCTGTTCAAGCTGTGTGCGCTGGTGTGATTACAATTGACACAATTGCATTAGTTGATAAATATCCCGGCGAAGATGAACGAGTGCTTGCTGATGAAATCTCGCGAGCAGGTGGTGGACCAGCAGCAGTAGCTGCGGTCGCATTAAGTCGTTTAGGTGTCAAGAGTGCGATCGTTGGAACAATTGGCGATGATGCTGATGGCAAAGAAGTATTAAGAATTTTTGCTCAAGAAGGCGTAGATACTTCCGGAATTTCAATCGGGTCCTCAGCAACAGCTGGAAGTGTGATTGTTGCTTCAAAGGAACACAGTGCTCGTGCGATCAGCACTCGCCAACCTGTTGTCCAAGCCCCTCTAAACGAAGCCGCGAAGAAGTTAATAGCTAATGCACAATGGCTACATGTTGATCATGTGGGTATCAAACGATTAGATGAAATGGGCGTAGCCCGCGGCAAAGGGCCTCAGATTTCTTTTGATGCAGGTTATGGGGTTGAAAGTTTTGATCCGATAGTTGTTGATTTATTTGTTCCGACTGATCGACAGATGGCGCTTCGCTATCCAGGTGTTGATCTTGCAGTTGCTTTAGAAAATGATTCATTGAAAGCTGGAAATACTGTAGTTGCAACTCAAGGATCAGCTGGAAGCGCAGGTTTTTCACCTGAAACCGGGTTGGTTACTGCTCCTGGATTCAAGGTCGATGTAATTAGCACACTAGGTGCAGGAGATGTTTTTCATGGCGCACTAGTAGCTCAATTGATTCAGGGGCATTCACTGCAAGAAGCGATGCGCAGAGCTAACGCTGTAGCAGCACTTTCATGTCGTGGCCTAGATGGTCAATCAATGATTCCAACAACAACAGAACTCGATGCATACCTGGAGGCACACTGATGAGAAAACCACTAACTAAATTGGCAAGACCATCAGGAGCATTAGCAATGGTTGCAGTAGATCAAAGAGAAGCATTGCGCGGAATGTTTGCGCCCCACCAAAGCACTCCGGTTCCTGATTCGCAGCTCACTCAATTCAAGGTAGATGTTGCTCGCGAGTTGTCACCGTTTGCATCAGCTCTACTTGTTGATCAAGAGTTTGGAATCGATGCGATCATTGATCAAAAGGCTTTGCAAGGCGGTTGCGGGTTAATTGCTGCCGCAGATTTGTTAGTGGGCCCTGCAGGTGGTGCAGCAACAGATACCGCCGTTGATCCAGATGTTGATCCAATTCGTATGCGCGACATCGGAAGCGTTGGACTGAAGTTTCTAGTTTTATGGCGTAACGATGAATCACCAGATGTGCGAGCAAAGCTAGTTGAAGACTTTAATAAACTCTGCGAAGTATCAGGCTTGCCATCAATTATTGAAATCATCGTAAAACCGCCCACAGATTCTTCTCGTAGTTTTAACCGCGAAGAAGAGTTGATCATCGCAGCTCGAGAAGCCGCAGCTTGGAAACCAGATCTTTACAAGGCTGAGGTTCCATTTCACGGTGAAGGCGATTTGAACCTTGTCACCAAGAACGCTGACAGAATTTCAGAAGCAATTGGTTCTCCATGGGTTGTTCTTTCAAATGGTGTAAAGCAACCATTCTTTAATGATGCTGTTAAAGCATGCGCAATGGGTGGTGCCAGTGGTTTCCTTGCAGGACGTGCGGTGTGGGCAGACATTGTCAGTTCACCAGATATTCCAAAAGCGCTTCGCGAAATCTCTATTCCACGCCTAGAACAGTTAGCAGAGATTGTTGACACCCATGCAAAGCCTTGGACTAGTTGGTAATTAGTTCAATCATTCTCTGTACTGCTAACTCTGGCTGAACTGGATTTAAGAGCACCACATTGCCTGTTGTTGATTCATTCCAAAAACTCAAGCCTTCAGGATTAATCATTACATTTCCGGCTGGCGAGGTTTCAAAAAACTCAGGCGCTAATAAAGCTAAAGCTGCGATCGGATCATGGGGAATCGTCCAGTCTTGATTTCTAGGTTCAATCCAACTCATGATTTCTGAGTAGAGAATTGTTCCGAACACCGGAGCATTTCTAATCTGCTCAATCTCGTCCATTCGAATGATGGTTTTCTGAGAGCTAGGTAAATCTAGAATCGAAATTGGAATACTTGATTCTAGAACTATTCTGGCGGCATCAATATCGCACTTAAAGTTATGTTCTACTCTAGATTGAGTGAAGTCACCTCCCATAATCCAAACTCGTTTGACCGTCTTTTCAAAATCATGACTACTCTGAATTGCTCGTGCGATATTTGTTAGAGGTCCAATCGCAATTACATCAATAGCATCAGGTTCGGCAACAACGGCTTTTACAAGAAAATCAACCGCTGACGTAGGTTGAGGTGTAAATGAATCTAAATCCTTGAAGTTCTTTCCTTCTGATCCCGACATCCAAACTTCATGACCAGAAATGGGATTATTCTCGCCATCAAATGTTGGGATTGTTCTATTCAGTAAAGAACACAAATGCATCGCAATCGTGGAACGTAGGTGGGCATCACCATAAACACTCGTTATCCCTATTAAATCAACATCTTTTGAGCCCAATAGAACTGCCAAAGCCAGTGCATCATCGACATCGGTACCGATATCGGTATCGAGGATGACTTTATGCATTAGCCCCAGAGCTCTTTGATTTCAACTACTCGGCCTTCATTGATGCTCTTGTGAGCGGCAAGGCCAGTTACAACGCTAGTTACGCCATCTTTTAGGGAAACCTCTGCTGGAGTTGAGTTCAAGATAGCATCGCGGAATTTTGTGTGCTCAATATATGAAGCACCGTAATGGTGTCCCATGTACTTAACATCGTAGTTGTGAACAATCTTTTGTTCGCTACCAGGTGTGCGTGCCGCACCAGTCTTCCAACCTGAAAGCTTGCCAATTGATTCACGACGAGAAGCGCGCAGAACCTGAGAAGGTAAGAAAGATTCAATCTTTCCTTCATCACCAACAATTGTCAGAATCTCTTTATCAAATGAACCTTCACCAAACATGCATAGATCTAACATTCCGCGAGCACCGTTGGCGTATTCCAGAACAACATATGCGTTGTCCAACATATCGGCTTGCTTGCCATCGTATTTTTCATCCAAGTGATTAACACTTTGACCACCTGATGCAAAGACACGAACAGGTGTTTCTCCAACAACAATGTCCATCAAATTGAAATAGTGGCAACACTTTTCAACCAAAGTTCCACCTGTGCGTTCTGCAAAACGATTCCAGTTATCAACCTTTGGGTAAAAAGGTTCGCGGTGTTCGCGAATCGATACCTGATGAATCTTTCCGGCTTCGCCTTCATGTGCTCGCGCGATAGCTTCGGCAACAGGTGGCATGAATCGGTACTCAAGACCCATCCATGTCATTGCACTGCGCTTGTCATCCCAAGCAAGAATTGATTTTAAATCCTCAACTGTTGTGGCAAGAGGCTTTTCAACAAAGACAGCTAAATCGGTAGCGAGCGCATCCTTTAAGACCGCGGCGTGTGTGTCATTCGGGGTAGCGATTACAACAGCATCGATTAATCCTGAATCAAGCAAAGCGCGGTGATCAGTGAAAACTGTGGCACCGGGGGCCATGGCAAGGGCGGCTTCCTGAGAAGGCTTATGGGGATCGCTGATCGCGGTGACGGCAGCCCCGCCCATGACCTTGATGTTCTCAATGTGCTCACGGCCCATGCTGCCCGCACCGATAATCCCGTACCGAAGCTCTGTTTTCATGGCAACAGGTTAGACCACTGAGAGAAATTTGGGCAGGGGGCTAGACGGAACACGCTCAACTGTCCTAGACTCCCGCAAGAGGTCAGACCACTACCCATTTATATGCGAAGAGAGGCATGTGTAGATATGGCAATAACTCCACCGCAGTATCTGCTTCATCATGATGGCGACAACGTTGCTGTTGCGATGGAAGATCTGCAACCAGGAACTCTTAAGGGTCGTTCCGTAAAGGAAGGAACCGAAGGCACCGCGGTGCTTAACCACGCGATTCCGCTAGGACACAAATTTGCACTCACAGATCTTGCTGAGGGTGACGCAATTATTAAGTACGGCATCAAAGTCGGACTTGCATCAGCTGCCATCAAAAAGGGCGATTACATTCACACACACAACATGAGGAGTTATCGATGGGAAGCAAGCCGCGCTTAATGGGATACCGCCGCGAAAACGGCACTATGGGTATCCGCAATCACGTAATTATTTTGCCTCTCGATGATCTTTCTAATGCAGCTGCAGAAGCTGTCGCAAAAGTTATTCCGGGCACAATGGCACTACCTCACGCATTTGGTCGTTTGCAGTTCGGTGAAGATCTACAACTAACTTTTGACACACTGATTGGAACTGGCGTTAACGCCAACGTTGCAGCGGTTGTTGTCATTGGTATCGAACCAAAGTGGACACAACGTGTTGCTGATGGAATTGCAAAGACAGGAAAGCCTGTTGCGGCATTTTCAATCGAAGGCAAGGGTGACCTGCAAGTTATTCAAGAAGCTAGCCGTGTTGCAGCAATGTTCTTGCAAGATGCATCTGGACTTGTTCGCACAGAAGCTGAAATGGGTGACATGATCATGTCAATCAAGTGTGGAGAATCAGATACAACTTCTGGTCTTGGCTCTTGCCCAACAACTTCACAAGCGGTTGACCGTTGGGTTGATGCTGGCGGAACTGTTTTCTTTGGAGAAACTTCAGAGCTAACTGGTGGTGAGCACCTCATTGCAGAACGTTGCATTGATGCAGCAACTCGCGATTTGTTCCAAGTAACTTATGACAACTACATCAAAGTTATTGAAGCAACTGGTGCAAACTTGCTTGGCTCACAACCAACACAGGGAAACATCGCTGGTGGTTTAACAACTATCGAAGAAAAAGCTCTTGGAAACATTGCAAAAACTGGTTCAGTCCCAGTTGTTGGCGTTTTGAAGCCAGCCGAAATGCCAAATCCAGCAAATCCAGGCCTGTACTTCATGGATTCCTCATCTGCTGCAGCTGAATGCGTAACTCTGATGGCAGCTGGTGGCGCTGTAATCCACTTGTTCCCAACCGGGCAAGGAAATGTAATCGGCAACCCAATCGTTCCTGTTTTGAAGTTAACTGCAAATATCAAGACAGCTAAGTCAATGACTGAGCACATCGATCTTGATGTTTCAGGTTTGCTTCGTTACGAATACGACCTAACAAAGGCTGGCGACATGATGATGGATGTCATTTATGACACTGTTAATGGTCGTCTGTGTAAGGCTGAAGTTATGGGTCACCGCGAATTTACATTCACAAAGTTGTACATCTCTGCATAATGATTCTGATTTCTGAAGATGTATGGGGAACTCCCTTCCAAACACTGGAAGGGAGTTTTCCCATTACTCGTAATGATGATTTATGGAATAACCCTGAAGAACTTAAAGCTGCTCTGAAAGATGTAAAAGCACTCGTAGTTCGCAACCGAACAAAAGTGACAGCCGATGTAATTGCAGCAGCACCTGGTCTGAAAGTGATTGCTCGTGCAGGCGTCGGTTTAGACAATATTGATCTTAAAGCTGCAGATGCGGCAGGTGTTGTAGTTGTTGCAGGTCTTGGAGCAAACGCAGTTAGCGTTGGTGAATTAACTCTTGGTCTTGCACTTTCTTTACTTCGTAATGTTCCAGGCCATGATGTTGCAACGCGTGATGGTGGTTGGGTGCGTATCCCTGGCCGTGAATTATCTGGATTAACGTGGGGACTTTTGGGTTGCGGAGCAACCGGTGTTGCAACAGCTAAATTGATTCAAGGATTTAATTGCTCAGTGCTGGGATATGACCCATATGCAAAGAATGTTCCAGGTGTCGAACTTACTTCTTTTGAAGATGTGTTGAAGCGTAGCGATGTAGTCAGTATTCATATGCCATCAACACCTGAAACAAATGGCAGCATTAATGCGGCAACCCTTGCATTAATGAAGAAGGATGCAATCATCGTTAACGTTGGGCGCGGCGAAGTAATCAATGAGGCCGACTTAATTGCGGCCCTGAAAGCCAAAACCATTGCTGGGGCAGCACTTGATGTGCGTGCACAAGAGCCTCCGACTACGGGCGAAATGGAAACAATCCCTAATTTGATTCTGACCCCACACGTGGCAGGTATAACTAAGGAAAGCCAACTTCGCATTAATCAAATTCTGACCGCAAACATTGAATTAGTTTTAAACTCAAAGCCTGCTACTCATGCAGTGGGGGCGTTAAGGGAAAGTAGTAATTAAATGCCACAGCTAACTGTTGGTTCAGCAATCGCAAAAGCACAAGAGTTGCTCGAAGCGGCAGGTGTTCCTTCAGAACAAGCAGCAACAACTGCTCGCTGCATCGTTGCAAGTGATCGATGGGAGATCGGAAGCCACGGCTTAATGCGACTTCCTTTTTACCTTGCTCGTTTGCAAGCTGGTGGAATTAAGCCAACTGCTCAGTTGAAGACAGTCACAGATCTACCAAGCCTTGTTGTCTTTGATGGCGATGACGGATTGGGTCATTGGCAGTTGCAGAAAGCTGCAGAAGTTGCAGCAGAGCGTGCAATGGTTAATGGAATCGCAGCTGTTGGTGTTGGTCGTTCAAATCACTGCGGTGCTCTTGGAATTTATGTTTGGCCAATGATTAATCGTGGGTTAGTTGGAATTGCATTTAGTACTGGTCCAGCTGTTATGCCGCCATGGGGTGGAAACAAAGCTTTGCTATCTACATCACCAATAGCTGCTGGCATTCCAACAAATCCTCCGACAGTTGTTGATCTTGCAACTAGCGCCGTTGCAAGAGGCAAGATTCAAGCTAAGGCACAAGGAGGCGCTGAATTAGAACCTGGTTGGGCATTTACCAAGGATGGCGCGCCAACCACCGATGCGAAAGAAGCACTTGCAGGAATGCTCGCACCTTTGGGTGGCGTAAAGGGTTATGCCGTTGCAGTTCTTGTTGAATCATTAACTGGAATGTTGATTGGCCCAACTCTGGCAAAGAACATCCCGGACATGTTTGCTGCTAGCCAAGATGCATTACCTCAGCAGATTTCTCACTTTGTCATTGCCATAGATGCTGCCAAGCTTTCAGTTGATGGAAATACTGGCCGACCAGCAGAATTTGCTTCAGAGGTAACCGCAGCAGGTGGACGCCTTCCAGGTGCTAACCGCGTGAACCCTGAAAAACTCAACCTTGATGATGAAATAACTATTACCGATCAAGTCTTTTCACAATTAGGTTTCTAAATGGTTAAGACCTACGCACCAGGCTTCGGTTTGATAGGCGTACTGGTTGCTATTGCATTTCAAATAAACAATATGCAGTCGGCGATTAGCCCGCTTGCATTGTGTGTGGCCTTTGGATTTATTGTTGCAAATTTTGCCCAGTGGCCAGCATTTGCCGCACCTGCAACTAAGGTTTCGAGCAAAACAATTATGCGCATTGGTGTTGCTTTGTTGGGTGCACAAGTAAGCGTTATATCTCTGAAGGAGATTGGCCTCAAAGGTGTAATCACGGTTGTGATTGTTGTGACTTTTACAATTTTTGGAATTCTTGGGTTATCGAAGCTTTTCAAGATGTCCGGCGAACTAGGACTTCTTATCGGTGTGGGTTTTGGAGTTTGTGGCGCAACCGCAGTTGCAGCTATTCGTCCTCAAACAAGGGCAACTGAAGAAGAAACTTCTTATGCAATTGGTTTGATCGCACTGTGTGGAACGCTTTCTATTTTCATGCTTCCACTCATTGGACATGCAATCGGATTAGATACCCGCGAATTTGGTGCGTGGGCAGGTGCAGCGGTACATGATGTTGGTCAAGTCGTGGCAACAGCATCTGTATGGGGAGATGATGCTGACAAGTATGCAATCGTAATTAAGCTCTCGCGGGTTTGTTTACTTGCACCAATTGTTTTAATTCTTTCAATTCGCCATCGTCGTTGGTTAACTTCGCAGGGTAAGCAAGAGGTTGAATCTGCAAAGGTTCCGCTGATCCCATTCTTTGTTCTAGGCTTCATCGCAGTTGCAGTTCTTAATAACCTTGTTGATATCAATGATGGTCTGCATGACAACATTGTTTTACTCAGCAAGTTGATGCTTGGAGCAGGGTTAGTTGCGCTTGGTTCAGGCGTTCGATGGAAATCAATTCGTGCAATTGGTCCACGCCCAATGGCTATGGGAATGGTGGCCTGGGTGCTCGTAGCAGGGGTAGCACTCGCTGCAGTCAAGATTACGGGTCTTTGACATATACCCCCGGGGGTATGGTAAGTTTTCCTTAGTAACTACTACTAAGGAGTTAAATCATGTGTTCACCCGTTACATGCCATATTTGCAAGAAGACCACTTGGTCCGGTTGTGGCCAGCACATTGAAGAAGCACTTGCTGGTGTTCCTGAAGCTGATCGCTGTAAGTGCTAATCATGGCCACCAAGAAAATTGCACACGTTCTCACGGATGAAGAGCAGATCGAAGCCATCGCAAAAAGAATCAAGCGCGCTCAAGGTCAATTAGGTGCAGTAGCTCGAATGCTTGAAGAAGGCCGCAACTGTGAAGAAATCGTTACACAGATGTCAGCTGTTTCAAAGGCAGTTAACACCGCTGCCTTTACCTTGATTTCGGCAAGCCTTAAAGAGTGCATTGTTGAAGGCAAGAACAACTCTGAGGCGGTTACCGCTCAGCTTCAAAAACTATTTTTGAGTCTGGCATAAGGGGAAAAAGAGATGAAAAGAATAATTGCTTTAATTGCAGCTGTATTTTTGCTTGCTGGATGTTCATCATCATCGAGTGCGATCGACCTTAGCGTTACAGAGTTTTCATCAAAGATTGCCGAATCAGGTGTTGTCACACTAGATGTACGTACACCAGCAGAATTTGCTGAGGGCTACATCGAAGGTGCGCGTCTGATCGATTTCCAAAGTGGAAACTTCGAGAATGAGATTGCAACCCTTGATAAAAACGCTACTTATGCAGTTTATTGCCGCAGCGGCAATCGCTCAGGTCAGGCTGTAAAAACCATGCAGGATGCTGGCTTTACCAATGTCTTCAATTTGAACGGTGGAGTCATTGATTGGGCTAATGCAGGTCTGCCATTGGTTAGAAACTAATGCGCGTAATCATCATTGGTGGCGTTGCAGGCGGAATGTCTGCAGCCACACGTCTACGCCGCTTAGATGAGTCAGCGGAAATCATTGTCCTTGAAAAGAGCGGACATGTTTCTTACGCCAACTGCGGACTTCCTTACTATGTCGGCGGAGTAATCGAGAACGAGAAAGATTTACTACTGCAAACTCCAGCAAGTTTGCATGCTCGTTTCCGTCTCGATGTACGTGTCAACACTGAAGTACTAGCAATCAACCCTGCCAAGAAAGTTGTTGCAATCAAGAATCTGATAACTGGTGAAACTTCAGAGATGGATTATGACAAGTTGATTTTGAGCCCAGGTGCATCACCTGTAGTTCCACCGATTCCTGGAATCGAACGTGGAATGACGCTTCGCACAGTTGAAGATGTAGAAAAAATCGCTGCAAGTGTTGGCAAGAAGCCAGCTAGCGCTGTTGTAATCGGTGGTGGATTTATCGGCGTTGAAATTGCGGAAAATTTAATTCATCGCAAGATTCCTACAGCATTGGTTGAAGCAACTCATCAAGTACTGATGCCTCTGGACCCAGAGCTAGCAACCTTAGTTGCCAAAGAGATGCGCACGCACGGTGTAGATCTTCATCTTGGTGCAAGTGTTGTAAAGATCAATACAGATTCAGTTGAACTTTCAAATGGTGCCGTATTACCAGCCGAAATCGTTATCTTGGCAATCGGAGTTCGTCCAGAGATTGGCTTAGCAAAGGCTGCCGGACTTGATATCGGTACCCGCAACGGAATCAAGGTTGATGAGTTCAATCGCACTAGTAATTCAGATATTTATGCAGTGGGTGATGCGGCTGAAAAGACTGATGCGCTAGATGGAAATGCAACCCTGGTGCCTCTGGCAAACCTAGCTAACCGTCATGGCCGCGTAGTTGCAGACCACATCTGTGGTCTAACTGTTCGTCCAGTTAAAACAATCGGAACGGCAATCGTAAAAGTATTTGATTTAATGATTGCTACAACTGGTTGGAATGAAAAGAGATTGAAGGCTGCAGAGCGCCCTCATCAGGCAATTCATATTCATCCAAATTCACATGCTGGTTACTACCCAGATGCAAAGCAAATGACTTTGAAATTAATCTTTGATCCAAAGACGGGTGAAATTCTTGGCGCACAAGGTGTTGGAATTGAAGGCGTTGATAAACGAATCGATGTAATTGCAACAGCAATGCGCGGAGGAATTACAGCTCCAGAACTTGCTGATCTAGAACTGGCATATGCACCACCATTTGGTTCAGCGAAGGATCCAGTAAACATGCTCGGCTATGTGGCAGAAAATGTTGTTTCAGGTTTAAGCAAAGTAGCTCAATGGCATGAGATCGATGAGTATCGCGAAAATGGTTACGAACTTCTGGATGTTCGATCAGTAGAAGAGTGTGGTCGTGGAATCATTCCAGGAGCAATCAATATTCCTGTTGATGAAATTCGCGCTCGACATTCAGAATTGACTAATAAGAATCTCTTGGTGAATTGCCAAGTTGGTTTACGAGGACACACAGGATCAATGCTTTTGAAAGAGTTTGGTTTTAATGCAGTAAATCTTGATGGTGGTTATCTAACGTGGATTAACTCACCAGCGGCAGTTAACTAGAGGAGAAAAAAATGTGCAGTAGAACAACTTGTCGTAAATGTGGAAAACCAAGCTGGTCAGGGTGTGGCCAACACATCGAAATCGCCCTTAAAGGTGTGGCAAAGAAGGATCGTTGCCAGGGCCATGCCAATGACCCAAAGGAGCCTGGTTTCTTCAGCAAACTCTTCGGAAAAGGCGCATAACGAGCCCAAAAAGCGCCAAAAAAGGCGCAATCGTGACCCTTTTGTTACCTGAACTTCCTATCTATTGAGCCCACCCAGGCGTAGATTTCCTGATGTCCAAGGGATTTGACCCCTCAAACCCAATGACCTTCGAAGGCTCAATTAATAGAAAAGGACAATGATGTCAGATCTAAATAATGGCATTTCCCGCCGCTCAGTACTTAAGGGTGCTGCAGTTGGTGGTTTAGGAATCGCAGCAGGTGGATCACTACTTGCAGGTTGCGGTTCAGGTGCAACAGG
>Ga0082207_1000547_pt1 | contig 20982 bp, 14 predicted proteins | sample LakMenEpi10Aug09_FD_71540 | JGI IMG/M metagenome (GOLD analysis project Ga0082207, IMG submission 71540)
TATTTCCAGGCAATTTGTTAGTCCCAATCCATTGCGAGCTTGGCCCTTGCGAGATTTGCGCCTTGGCGGGAATCCCTCTTTTGTCGCGGTGCTGGTTGCTGTCCGGGTTCCTGAGTCTCACCGCAAAGGCGCAAAGGACGCAAAGGGAAACAGCCAGGGGAGAGATCAGCGACCGCGCAATATGCTGCATCGTGCTGGAACCTACTCTCGCCAAAATGCAGCAGGATTCTCATTGCGATAAACCACCTGCATCGAAGGCGTCTGGTAGGTGGCTCCGCCGGATGCAAGCGATTCAACCCCACCGATGACCATTCCACTGGTCAATAAAGTTCGCTCGACCGGATAAGGCGTTTTGCCATCCAGAATTAGCGTCTCAATATGACGAGCTAATGGATTGAAGAAATCTGCCGTGGTCGATCCATGCGTCGGCATCGGTAGATACATTTGGCATGAAACGATCTGCCCGTTGTCCGATCGCATCCCCGCATAATTGAAGTCGCGGATCGGACACAAAAACATCGTGGTCCGGAATCCGTCGAGATGCTCGATGAAATAAGCGGTCGTACCCGACATGACCTTCTTTCCCCACTCGTAGCTGACCGGGGCGGTCGGAAAGCCACCTTCGACCGGCAAATTGTGGGACCTTGTCAACGCTGCAACGAACAACTTCCTGGTATCCTCCCTCGTCGATTTGTCCATCTCGGCCCAAACCGCATCGCCCTGGAGGGCCGTGACCGACGCGATCCCTACCTCTCCCCCTCGCCGCCGCTCGGACATGCATTGCGCGGTCTCCAATGCATGGAAGTCGTAACTGTCGACCCCACCATAACCCACGCAAACACTTTCCTTCAGCGGCGTGTCGATCGGCATGTCGATGGAAGGGAATCGCCAAGTCACTGGCAAAGAGGATCCGGCTAAGAACGGGAACTTCAGCCGCTTGGAATCCTCGACCATCTCGCGGCATTCGGACCATACCGTCGAGAGATGCTTGTCGTTGAACACCGGGCAACTCTGACCGGTCTGCTCAAAGACTTTGACAATCTGCTTGAACCAATCGTAGCGAGGATACCTGCGTTGACCTTTTTCATTCGTCGGATAATCGCCATGCTCGCCGATGACCACCACGCCGTCGACGGCCAGCTTGGAGGTCCCAAGCGTCAGCGCATCGGCGATGCTCGTTACCCGATTGAGCTTGTATTTGTCGATCCGCTGCTGCGCTAAATCACCTTGCGTTTGCTCCTGCTCGATGTACACCGACGCGACATCGAAACGGGGTGCTTGCCACTGGCCGCCCCAGGTATAGCCCATGCAGTGGCGATCGAGGAAATGCTGAGCATGGGAATGCTGAAAAACTACGGTCCCGAGAAATGCGATTCGCTTGCGAGACTCAGTAGCTCCAAATCCTGTAGGAATCAGTTTGGTATGGGCACAAGCAACAGCGGCAGCAGAGCCGGCAAGGAAAGTACGGCGGGGGATCATCTCTGTAGACTCCATGATCAAGTGAAAAGGCGGGAAATGGCGTTACGTTTCGGAATCGTCAGGCCAAAAGAAATAGAGGGCTAATAACGGGAATACCGGCAAGAAACTGATCAGAAACAGCCCGATGTCGTAGTTGCCCGTCTGGTCCTTGAGCCAACCGAACCAAGGCTGCGCATAGGAGGACATCAACCAACCCCCGGTCGCGGATACCGAAGTCACCTTGCCCTGGTGCATCGGCGAGACGTCTTGGGCAAACGAGTAGTAAATCGGAAAGATCGCTAAGGCACCGGCTCCCGATGCAAGCAGAATCCCAAGCATGGCGAATTGAAGCGGCCGCAGTTTAAAAAACGCCTCGGCTTCCTGCCCCCATGTCTTGGGCGCCTGCACTAAAAACTCAGGTCCTGCTGGGCTTGCAACTTCTGGGCCAATACGAGGGCCAAGACGATGGTTTAGGAAAGGGACCGCGATGATCGTCGAAAACAACGATACTCCCAAAAGCAACGAAAGGAGCCTTGAGGATTTGATCGACCATCCTTTGCGTGCCATCGTCAATGCGATCAGACCCGAAGCAAAGCAACCCAAGTCGGTAAAGATGTACCAAACCGAGTTGAAGATCAACGTTTGACGTTCGCTGAACCCATAGTTCTCCTGCATGATCAGTGGCAACCAAGCTCGGACGACTTGCCACATCGTATTGATGCAGATGATCATCAGCAGGACGATCGCAAATTTCCGAGTAAAAATAGCGTGCCACCACGGGGGATTCGAATTCGCTGGCCCATGGTCCGAATCGGTTTGGGGCACCATTTTTTGGACCAAGGCAAAGTCACTATCCCTTACCACATAGAGCCATAGGAACACCCATAGGGCTCCGACAATCGCTATCCCCTGGAATCCCACTCGCCAACTCCCAGGTTCGGGAGTCAAAATCGCAAGCATCACGATCGGAGTCAGGATCGCACCGATGGAAGTCCCGCTTTGAAGTACGCTGTTGCCCATCGCTCGGCTGCGCTTGCTGAGCAGTGCTTGGGTCGTCTTTAGACCGCAAGGCCAGTGTGCCGACTCGAAGATTCCCAAAAGCAACCGGCAGCCGTAGAGATCGTCGTAGTCGCGCGCCCAACCGGTCAAAAATCCCATCGCCGACCATCCTAGAAGTCCGATCGGGTAGATCCATCGGACCGAGACCCGATCGACGAGAAATCCCCAAAAAAGCGAACCCAATGCAAAACTGTATCCGAAGATCGCTTCGACCCGTCCGTACTGCACGTTGTCGAGTGAGAATTCCGATTTGATCCGCGCGGCGGTCACGGCCAACGTCTGTCGGTCCATGTAATTGACCGCCGAGGCCAAAAGCAGCAACGCGCAAATCACCGCGATGCGACCTGACGTCTTGGTTTCGTACTGCGGCTCGATTGGAACGGATCGATGTTCCTTGCCATGGCCCTCCACAGAAGGTTCGTAGGGATTGCTCAACACTGGGGAATCGTCCTTTGCTTTACCAGTACCGTTCTACCACATAGTGACCCGGCTCGCTCCGCTTATGCTTGCGCATCCCCCGGTCGTTGAGGATTTGCTCGACATCATCGAGCATCTGCGGATTGCCGCACATCATCACCGCCGAAGTCTCCGGGCACATCCGCTCCCCAGCGATCTGCTCGAGCTTGCCACACTCGATCGCCTGGGTGATGCGTCCCTGGAATCCATGCGCCGCCAACGCCCTAGAGACCACTGGGACGAATATCAATCGGCTGTCGTGCGCTTTGCTGTAGAGCTCCAACTCGTCGGTGTAAGCCAGATCGGCCAGGAACCTTACCCCATGAACCAATACAATCCGTTCATAGGTATTCCAGATTTTTGGATCCCTAAGCATGGCGATGTAGGGAGCAAGTCCCGTTCCCGTCCCCAGCAACCAAAGAACCTTGGCCTTAGGCGTATGGTCCAGTGTAAAGCCACCCGTTGCCTTGCTGCTGACATCGATACTCTGACCTATTTCCAGATCCCAAAGCTTCGGTGTCAATTCGCCATTTTCTACCCTGACAATGAAAAAATCAAGCGATTCACCATGCGGGGAAGCGACCGAGTAGGGCCGATGAAGATGCTTCTCAGGCAGCGGAAATCCGACCTGGAGAAACTGCCCTGGCTCAAACGGGAGAACTCCGGGGCAGTGGATCGTTAAGGTAAAAAGCCCCTCGGACCATACTTTCCTGGCTTGGAGCGTACCGTTGATCCATTGAATGGCCATATTAGACTCAAAGCCGATGCAAGGTGAGGTCGTTGCGGGATGTTCGATGCAAGTGCCATCGATTGTAACAGATCCCAAACCCCTCGATCGCTTGGCTGATGTACCTTTAGGACCGTTCCCGTTGGAGTCGCTCAAGCTCCTCAAGCGTGTTGAACGACTCAGGCAAGTATTCCGTCGATAGCTCTCTGGAAAACGTCGCTGGGGCTATTTCCTCGAAAAGTTGACGCATCGACCTGCAACCGCTATCCCAGGACTGCCGTAGCATCGGCAACGCATCCCGATGGATCAGGCACGGGAAGGGACTGAATCGCTGCGATCGGAAATGGACCAACAAAACAGCCTCAGAAGCGTTCTCCCCCGAGCGGGATTCGATGTCGGGTGGTCGCAAACCCTCTGTCCAGCGTGCATCCCAGGTCCAAAGATCGCATGGGATGAACAATGCCCAAGGCCATACGGGGCGGCTTTGGGCTGCGGATCGCAAATCGTTAAGGCCCGCAAGGATGCCGGCCACGGGCCCTTGGTCCGGTTCGTGATCCGCTACCGTACGGAGTCCAAACGACTGGAATTCATCGGCGTTTCGAGATACCGCAACGCTCTGCCAGGAGTCTGCTGCGAGCTCTTCCGCGAGCCTTTGGATCTGCGGCGCGCCTGCAGTGCTGACCAAGGCCTTGCTGGAACCAAACCGGGAACTTTTTCCCCCAGCCAAAATGTAGGCGATTCGACTCGGGCTCGTCTCGTTATCGAAGTGGGACATCGCTGAAGCCACTTTCGCCCAAGCTATCTTGGGCGGAATTCTCGAGCATGTGGTGGGGGAAAATCGCCCCAAGAATCATCAGACCCAAACTCGAGGTATGAAGCAGCCAGCAATTGTCGTCAGCAAGGATCGTTCGCAGGGTGATCATCGCAGCGACGATCATCGCGCCAAAGTAGCATGCCTCCGCGACACTTCGGATCCTGGCCTCTTCGCAAAGCCTCGCGATCCAAAGACCCAGGATCGCCAAAATCGGCACAACCCATGGGGTCCAAGCTGCGAAAGCTTCAAACCAATAAGGAACATAAGGCATGTAGCTCGGCATGGGACACATCCGTGTGCTTGAGATTCGTCGGGTGCCGCTTCTCAGACAATCCGTGTCCTCCGAAACGCGTCGCGATCATCCAAAATCCATCCGAGAAACGCAAGCCCCATTTTTTTCAGTCCCTATTCCAAAGTGGGGAATGCTAGCAGCAACGGCAGCTCGCACAGGGCCTTAGCTCTCGTGAGCTCGCAACCATTCCCAAAGCGGTTGTAATGAGTTTGCGTCGCTCGGCTTGACCGATTTTTTGGCGTAAGCCAATCGGCTGACCATCAAACCCAAATGGGTCAGCGATTCGGAGATTTCAGAGTACTTGCGCCCCAGCCGCCTTGAATACTCGTCGGGCGTCTCATCCTCAGCACGTGCGACCCGATGCTCTTTCCCCCAAACTGATACTGCATGAAAGAGCGAACGGATGATCTCGTCGGGCTCGTTCCTGTGAAGCTTGAACGGATCCTCAAGTTCGCTGAAACGGATCGGTTGGTTCGCTTGAATCGGGACCGAACTGTCTAGCTCCGTCGGTTCGAACGCTCCGGATCCATCTCGATGAAACCAAGCCAACCATTGGCGCAAATACTTTGCTCCAAAGACCAGGGCGACGAGCGCTAGGATCGCGATAAGCAACCATCGCATCGAAGCCCCGAGATTCCAGTCGATCTTCGGTGGACTCCACGTATTCGGAGGTTGCTGCTGCTGAGGTTGCTGTTGCTGAGGTTGCTGTTGCTGAGGTTGCTGTTGCTGAGGTTGCTGTTGCTGAGGTTGCTGTTGCTGAGGTTGCTGTTGCTGAGGTTGCTGTTGCTGAGGTTGTTGTTGCTGAGGTTGCTGTTGCTGAGGTTGTTGCTTGACTCCTTCGTTGCCCCAGCCCCATTGGCTTGGTGTTTGGTCCGTGCGACTTGAGAGTTTAAACGGTAGCTCCCAATTGCTCGCTCCGAGCATGGGCAGTGGTAGGATCGCCATGAGCAGTACGAGTCCAAGGACGGAACCGATGCCGGTGGCTAGCCAGTTCCAAGACATCCCGGTTTGCATTTCGACATCCCGTTGCCGAACGTATTGTCGAAGTGCAAGCAGCGAGATCATGACCAACAAAGCAAGAGCCGAACCGAGGTAGATTACCAAGCAGGCCAGTGCCACGCGTTGGGCTTGGCCGCTGGGCAGAAAGAACTGTCCGAGGCCGAAAACCGGAAGAGCTAAAAGAGCGAAATACAGAATCCAAACCCCAGGGTTGTGGCTCCGGGATTCCTTGTTCGAGCTTTCAGGGGTGTCTGAAGCCTGAGTTGGCCGTTGACGGGGGATGACAGGTTCTTGGTCGTCGTTGCGTTTGAAAATTCCCAAAGATTGCAGCAGCCCGTACCCGTGGCTATCGTGCGCATCATCGACGCTGGTGCAGTCCATGGTGATTCGGTCGGCAAGAAACACGATCAGCGCCAGGAACCCGATGAGGATGGGGATGCTCAGGGGCGATAAGAAACCTTCGAGGACAAAAAAACGTGGGGCGACAAGCAAGGTCGCTGCGCTGAGAAGTCCTAGGTAGGTGAAGGACTGCGTGCGTGACTGTTCGATTGCGATTCGGGTGATCAGGACCGAGGCCATGGTAAAGAGGCCGAGAATCCACATCAGGCGAGCTTGGAAGTCACCTCGATAGAGCGTGGTGAGCAAGAAATAGACTAGGGATCCGATCATCAGAATGATCAGAACTGGCGAAAGGGCAGCCAGGGCATAATCGAACGAGTTAGGTCGAAGCTTGCGATCGGTCATGATCGTTAATGGTAACGCGAACGCGAAGACGGGGAAGAAGAAAACGCAAAGGTGCAAAGGCGCAAGGACGCAAGGGAAGAAAAAGACGGGGAAGAAGAAAACGCAAAGGTGCAAAGGCGCAAGGACGCAAGGGCGCAAGGAAAACAGGGGAGTCAAAACCTAGAACAGCTCTTTTCCACCCTGCCTTCCTACCTGCATCTTGACTGCAATCTTGACTGCAATCCTTTCCCATCCCCCTACTTCTTTTCTTCTTTTCTTCTTTGCGTCCTTGCGCCTTTGCACCTTTGCGTTTTCTTCTTCTCTTCTTTGCGTTCTCGGCTGGACACGAAAAAGAATCAGCCGACTCGCGGTTTAGGCGAATCGGCTGATGGATGTTTTTTGGAAGAAGCCTCAGAGAGACGGGTCGATTAGACCATGTCTTTGAGTTTCTTTAGAGGGCGAACCTTGACGGAGGTCGAAGCTGGCTTGGGATCTGCCCACTTCATTTCGCCGGTTTGAGGGTTGCGAACTTGTCGCTTCGGAAGGGCTTTCTTCTGGATGCGAACGATTTTGGCTAGGTCGGGAACGACGAAGGTTCCGACCCCTTTCTTTCCGATCGCGTTGGAGATTTCGGCCTTGAGCGCATCGAAAACTTCGGCGATTTGTTTCTTAGACAAGCCGGTTGTTTCCGCGATGTTGGAGAAGATTTGAACTTTGGTGAGAGGCTTTTCGGCCTTGCCAGCTGCTTTCGCCATGTAGAGGACCCTTGTACTTGATTCGGTGATGGACTCGAAACCGATGGGATGTTCGACAAAGAACAATTCCGATCAGGCTGAATTAAAGGTGGAGATAAACAAAATGCAACTGGGATAGAGCCGAATATGGGCAGAATCCCAAGGAATTTAGGGAGATTTGCTAAAAAACCCTGAGGAAAGCCCCTGTTTTTTTGAGTAAATCCACCGAAAACCAAGTGAAATCGGTATTTACAACCCGCTTGAGTCCGTTTTTTCAGTCCTCGCGAAAGCGGTACCCGACCCCGCGAACCGTTTCGATTGCGTCGGCATTGGGGCCGATTTTCTTGCGTAGGGCACGGATGTGCACGTCGATGGTCCGTTCGAGGACCAGGGTGTCTTCGCCTAATGCCGAGTCGATCAATTCGGTTCGATCGAACGCGCGTCCTGGCTGACGGATGAGTGTATCGAGCAATCGAAATTCGCTCTTGGTGAGTTCGACGAGTTGTCCGTCGACATTGACGCGATAGCGCCGTCGATCCAGAGTGATCCCTGCACGGGTCACGACATCGTTGTCATCATCGAGCTTCGCGGTTTTGCGGCGTTGCAAAGCCTTGATGCGTTCCATCAGGACCCGGACGCTAAAGGGCTTGGTCACATAATCGTCTGCACCGACCGAAAAACCGATGAGCTGATCGGCTTCTTCGGTTTTCGCAGTCAGCATAATGATGATCGCCGAAGCCGTTTCGGGTTTGCTTCGCAGGCGTCGGCAGACCTCGACTCCATCGATGATCGGGAGCATGACATCCAAGAGGATGACATCAGGTAGTTTGAGTTGGGCTTGATTGACTCCATCGCGGCCGTCGATAGCCAAGGTGACTTCGTAGCCGGCTTTGTCCAAGTTGTAGACGAGGATTTCGGAGATCGCCCGATCGTCCTCGACCACCAAGATTTTACTTTTTGGCATACTCTTTCCGTTGTCCAAGGTGCTTGCAACATGATGTCGGCTGCTAGCTTGCTTGTCGATGCCGAATGATGACCCCCTCGACCATGTAGATCACATCCTCGGCGATGCTCACTGCCAAATCGCCAATTTGCTCCAGGTGCCTGGAGGCAGAAAAGGCGTGCAGTGCCGCTTCGACTCTCGTGGGATCATTTTGGATCGATTGTGCCAAAACCCCGATCACTTGCACATTCTTCGCGTCGAGCGGATCGTCCATGACGATGACGCTTCGAGCCATAGCCGAGTCATTTCGGACGAAGGCGTCGAGACTGGCTCGAACCATCCGAGTGACCATGGTGGCCATTTCATTGATGCCGTCGGGGATCGGGAATTCCGGGTGGGGGCAAAGGCTATCGGCTCGTTGAGCGATATTGCAAGCTAGATCAGCCATGCGTTCGAGGTCGTTGTTGACTTTCATCATGGTCGTGACCCGACGAAGATCGGCCGCAACCGGTTGGTGCAGCGCGAGCATCTTCAGGCAGTCCTCTTCGATCCGGACCTCGGCGCGATCGACATCGGAGTCTCTACGCACCACATCGCTTGCTAGGATGCCTTGCCGTTGCATCAATGACTTGACCGCCAGGGCGATCATGTCCTCGACCATTCCGGAAAGCTTTAGCAACGAAACTCGGGCTTCGTCCAAATCTTGATTTAAGTGCAATGACATTTTCCTCTACCGTTTGAAGCATGCTAACACGTCTATGTGAAGGCGGTGTTAATATAGCATGAAGAAGCCAAGGAGGTCCGCAGATAGTCTTACGCGAGCAATTCGCGGACGACGCGTTGGGGTTCGACCCCGGTTAGGCGTTGCTCAAGGCCTTGGAATGGGAAAGTGAACCGCTGATGGTCGATTCCCATGCAGTGCAATAGCGTGGCGTTTACGTCGTTGATGTGGACGGGGTTCTCGGCGATGTTGTAACTGAAATCGTCCGTTTTCCCGTATTCGATTCCGCCTTGGACCCCTCCACCGGCCATCCACATGCTGAAACACTTCGGATGGTGATCTCGCCCGTAGTTGGACTTGGTAAGCCCCCCTTGGCAGTAGACGGTCCGTCCGAATTCGCCTCCCCAGACGACCAGGGTCGAGTCCAGAAGCCCGCGTTGCTTGAGATCCTTGATCAAGCCTGCGCAGGCTTGATCGACATCGCGGCACTGGGCAGGTAGGTCGCCTGCGATGTTTCCGTGTTGGTCCCAACCGCGATGGAGGATTTGCACGACGCGCACTCCTCTTTCGACCATTCTTCTAGCCAAAAGAGCGCTTGCGGCAAACGTCCCTGGTTTGGAAACCTCGGGGCCGTACATCTCTAGAACATGGGCTGGTTCTTCTTGGAATTCGACGAGTTCCGGGACGCTTGACTGCATACGAAAGGCCATTTCGTATTGGGAGATTCGGGTTTGGATCTCTGGGTCATGGAGGCTCTCGAAGCGGTGCTTGTTGAGATTCAAGAGTGCATCGAGCATGGTTCGGCGGTCTTGAGGAATCACTCCGTCGGGGTTTCTTAGGTACAGCACAGGATCCGCACCGCTTCGCATCGCAACGCCGGTGTATTGGGTCGGTAAAAAACCGCTCGACCACATGCGAGTAAAAAGGGCTTGGGCCATCGCGTTGGCCGACCAGCTCGGGGTCAGGACCACAAAGGCTGGAAGATCATCGCTTTGGCTACCTAGCCCATAGGAAAGCCAAGATCCTAGACTCGGTTTGCCGGGTACCTCGTTTCCGGTCATCACGAACGTGCAGGCCGGGTCGTGGTTGATGGCGTTGGTATGGACGGTTTTCAAGACGGCCAATTCATCGACGATCTGGGCTGTGTGCGGAAGTAGCTCGCTGACATAGCGACCGCATTGGCCATGCTGCTGGAATTTGAATTTGCTAGGAGCCACGGGCAATCGGGCTTGGCCGCTGGTCATGGTCGTGATTCGCTGGCCCTTGCGTATCGAGTCGGGAAGGTCCTTGTCGAATTGCTCGGCCAACTCGGGCTTGTAATCCCAAAGATCGATCTGCGAAGGTCCTCCGTTCATATGGAGGTAGATGATCGACTTTGCTTTGGGTGGGAAATGGGGCAATCCTTCGAGCGGAGGATGGACTCTGCCTGAGGTTTCAGCCGAATGCCCTGTCGGCGAGTCGATCGCTGCCAAGGCGATGGGACCCATGCTCAAGGATGCTTGCTGAAAGAAACTCCGTCGGTTTGGATTCCACATGTGTATCTATGCCTTCGGGTACTCGGTGTTAATTTCGGGTCACGGTCTCGTCGAGGTTCAATACCAGGTTGCACACGAGCGTCCAGAGAGCGACTTGGTCACTGGCAAGTCCCGTCTCGGGCCATCGTTCACCCGCGCGAGCGATTTTGAGTGCGTCGGCTGGACTCTCGGCGAGCCTTGCGCGGGTTTTCTGGACAAATCCCATGAGTTGACTTCGCTCGTAATCGTCCGGAGAACGGGCCAATACCCGTCGAAAGATCCGATCGATCTGCAAGTCGTCCCCTTGGGGGGATTGCTTGATGAGGTTCTCGGCCAAGCATCGCGCGGCCTCGATCTGCTGGACATCGTTCATCAGTTGGAGCGCTTGGAGCGGTGTGTTGCTTCGTTCACGCCGCGTGCAAAACGACTCGCGGTTGGGGGCATCGAAGTTCGACATAAAGGGTACCGGTGCGGTCCGTTTGACATAGGCGTAGAGACTTCGGCGGTAGAGATCTTGGCCATGCTGTTGGATGTAGTAGCGCGTGTTGGAATCTCCGTAACCGACCGGTTCCCAAATATTGGGAGGCTGGTATCCGCGAAAGCCAGGGCCGCCGAGTTTGCGATTGAGGATTCCGCTGACGGCCAACGCATTGTCGCGGATCTGTTCGGCATCGAGCCGAATGCGGGGCCCTCGGGCCAAATACCGATTCTCTGGGTCGCGCGCCAAGGCTTGCTCGTTCAGGGTGGCATCCCTGCAGAAGGCTTGGGTCATGACGAGCTCCTTGAGGAAGGCTTTGATGTCCCAGCCGTTGCTGCGGAAACTATGGGCCAGATCATCGAGCAGTTGAGGGTGGCTAGGCGGAGTCCCTTGCGTGCCGAAATCATCGGAGGTCTTGACCAGGCCGACTCCGAAGACTTGCTGCCAGAAGCGATTGACGGTCACACGGGCTGTCAGGGGATTTTGGTCCGAGACGATCCAGCGAGCAAGCTCCAGGCGGCTTGAGGCTTTGGCATCGACTGCGTCGGGCTTTTGCATCGATGGCAATGCGGCGGGTGTTCCTGGCTCGACGGGCTCCCCCTTGCTGTCGTATTGGCCTCGGAGCATCACGTGGGCTTGTCGCGGTTTTCCGAGATCTCGATAGATCATGGTGCCGGGGATGCTATCTTCGAGCATTCGCCTTTGAACTTCTAGGGATTTCCATGCCTCTCGGGCTTGGACGATTTCCTTGGGGACCTCGCTTGCAATCCAAGCGGTGAAGTAGGTTCTCACCTGATCCGAGGACTGCTTTGCAGCATCGGAGCTTTCCCCCTCTTGGATGGCTTGGAGCAGATTGACCCCTCGGAATCTTGGGGATTCCAGATGGGGTACCGGTTTCTTGCCATGCTGTTTCCACCAAGCCTTCCAATCGCTAAGGAGTGTGTCCTCGGGGCGGATTGTGCCTCGGATCAATAGACCGTCCCAGTAGCAGATTCCGCCGTATAAACCCACTTTGATTTCGGTGACCAACGCGCCGACGGGAAGTCCATCGGGTGCAAACGAGAGCAGTTCCCACGCTCCTGCCTTGGGAAGCTTACCGACGATTCGATCGGGGTTCGCATCGACGAGCTGAGCGTTTTGAGGTTGATCGGCCCAGACCCATCGCTTGGTCCCTTGATCGCTTTTGATCTCCACAAAGATCGCCTCGGGTGGTTCGTCGGAATCGAGCTGAACCCATACGCTCAATTGACCGTTCTCCATGATCCATTTCGGGACGATTCCCCCTTGGATGCTCTGCTCGAGCTTATGCCCAAATTCGGTCACCAGAGCGCGTTTGCCCATCGGCGGTGCGACTTCGCCGATGCTCCAGCGATCGGCATTGCGCGATGTGTTGCGTTGGGTTGCCCCCAAAGGTAGATCGTCGTCGATCCAAATATGCGTGGCGGTTTTCGGTGGGCTTGCCTGGGTGTCGACCGGTTGTGCGTCTACCGGGGCCTGGGAACTCCACCGCTCGGCCAACTCGTAGAGTCTCTCAAGCGATTCCTTGGAGTCTTCGGTGAGCCGATCGAGTTGGGCTTGTTGCTCGGGGGTGGCGAGTTTGAGGAACGGCGCGGTGGTCTGGATATTGCCATCCATGGCCGGATCGGCGTTGTTGTAGAAGAAGGCGTACATCGAGTAGAACTCGCGCGTGCTCAGTGGATCGAATTTATGATCGTGGCACACCGCGCATCCACCCGTCAGTCCGAGGAAGGCTTGGATGGTCGTACTGGTGCGATCGACGGCGTATCGGTAGAGGAACTCGTCGTTGATCGCACCCCCTTCGGAGGTGGTGACGTTGCATCGGTTAAAGCCGGTGGCGACCAGTTGAGATTGCGTCGGGTTCTCGAGCAGATCGCCCGCAAGCTGCTCGATGGTGAATTGATCGAAGGGCATGTTGCTGTTGAGTGCATTGACGACCCAATCGCGGTAGGGCCAGATCTGCCGATGGTTATCCAGATGCAAACCATGGGTGTCGCCATAACGTGCCACATCGAGCCAGTGCTTGGCCATCTCTTCGCCAAAATGCTCGGAGGCAAGATACCGATCGACGAGTTTTTCGTAAGCTTGCTGCGAGGGATCCGTTGCAAAAAGGTCGACATCCTCGATCTCAGGGGGTAGGCCCGTGAGGGTAAAGGCCAGCCGTCGCACAAGGGTCCGAGGATCGGTAGCCCCCAGAATGGGAAGCTTGGCTTCGCTAGCCTGGCGCTCGATCTGCTGGTCGATCCAAACGCGTAGTGGCATTGCCGGCGCGTCGCTCTTTGGAGCCAAGGATACGGAGGCTCGAATAGGCTCAAATGCCCAGTGTTTCTCGTACTCGGCGCCTTGGGCGATCCACTGCTTGAGGATGTTTTTCTCCTCTTGCGTGAGTTGACGCGCCGCGTCCGGCGGTGGCATGACTTGGTCCGGATCGCTCGATACGATCCGTCTCCAAAGAAGGCTCTCGTCGGGCTGACTTGGAACGATGGCCGATCCGGATTCGCGCTTGGCGGTTGCGAATTCGAATAGATCCAGCCGGAGCTCGGCTTGGCGGCCTGCGGCGTCCTGCCCGTGGCAACGCAAGCAGGCAGCCGAAAGAATCGGCCGAATGTCGCGGTTGAAAGAGACCTTCTCGTCAGGTTCCGAGTTCGGTGTTGACGGCCCGTCGTCGGCTCCGGCTAGCCCGAGTCCGGCTGACCAGAATCCGACCAGCCCGAGTCCGACCAGCCCGAGCAGGACCGATCTCAGAACCAAGAAAAAGGAGTTTGTGGCGGACTTCGCCGAGCTCAAGGGACAAAAGTAAGCATTCATGGGGGATCATCACGGCTGGGAAGCCTAAGTCTTCTGGACGTCAACGAGTGGCGTTTTGAATGCCACCGTGAAAAGACCTTCATGATAACCGATATCCATCCCCTGAGGTTTTGGTAGGAAATCGGCCTTTGTTCGAATTCACCCAAAACCTTCGCCACTTCTTCATCAGGTTTTAATGGCCTTTGAGAAACGGCCCTTTGCGTTGGAGTTAGGTTGTTAGACGTAGCGAGAGAGGAGCTTTCGCTTACCGGATCAACCAAGGCCAGCGAGCACCGTTGCTGGCAATTACCAAGGAGTGGTATTGTGTGGAAATCTAGAAATCGTCGTTTGCGGTCAGTTCAACTTCGAGAGCTCAAGCGATTGCGGCTAAGAGCCTCTTTGGAGCGTCTCGAGGATAGATGCCTCTTGGCATCGATCACTGGGGGCAATCTTCTCGTCGAGCGAATCGGCGATGGATCGGGTGTCCTGAGCAATTCTGCGGCTGAAGTCTCTGTGCTTGAATTCGCCACTACCGGTGGTCCTGCGGTTCAGTCGATCCGCTTTCCAACATCCGGTCCAGACCAAGTCACCGATTCGGGAACCGCAACAAGTAACGGGTACCTGAACGTATGGAATGGTTTTGTGGGAGTGTCAGGCTACAACGCATCCGCCGGAGCCTCGTCCGTTGCTGGCACCAATACCAAAGTCGCCACAGTACTCGGATCCGACGGAACGGTAGCCTCTCGGACGTTGTTTCCAACCTCGGGTCGCATGCCGTTTACTGGCAATAATTTTCGCAGCTTGATTCCAACGGGTGCAACGACCTTCTATGCAACCGGTACCGGTACTGGGACTCCGAGCACGGGCGGACTATGGCATTACGGTGGCTCGGCGTTCACGCAGGTTTCGAGCACGGCGGCTGGTCAATTGACGAACATGCGCAACGTCGAGATCTATGGCAATCAGCTCTATGTGTCCTCGGCAAGCGGATCGTTCCTGGGGGTTTCGTCCGTCGGCTCGGGACTACCGACCACTTCAGGGCAACCGACGAGTATTGTCATAAACACCGGAGCGAATTCGAATCCTTATGGATTTGTTATGTTCGATACCGATGCAAACGGCAGTCTTGATCTGGCCTACATCGCCGATGAGCGCAACTCGGCCGGTGGCGGGCTTCAGAAATGGACATTCAATGGAACCGTATGGTCGCAGAGTTGGTCCTTGCTCGTGGGCGCCTCATCGACCAATTTAGGAACCTCTGGTGTTGGAATCCGGGGCCTATCTGGCTCCTTTGCTTCGGGTGTTGCAACACTCTATGCGACGACCAATGAGACTTCGAACAATCGATTGATATCGATTGCCGATACGGGTACGATTCCAACCTCCGCGGCCCTTTTGGCATCGGCGGGTACCAATAGCGTATTCCGTGGCGTCGACCTGGTTCCCGACAATACCGCGCCGCAGGTTACCTCGATCGATGACGGGGATCTCGACGACGAAGTCACCCTCAACGACACCCTGACTTATACGATCACTTTCAATGAGCCGATCGATATAAATTCCGTCACCTCAGCCAGTTTTAATAATGCTGGTTCTGCGAATATCGTGATTGGTACTGTTTTTGCATCGAGCCCCTCTGTATTGAAAGTACAAGTGACACCGACGAGTACTGGGACACTCCGACTTCGAATTCCAGGCACTGCGGTTATCAAGGACTTGGCCGGAAACGTTCTGGCGGTTCCTCTTGAGGATGACACAACTCTCAATGTGATCTCTGGCGGTGAAACCACACCTCCGACGGTCGTGTCGATCGCTGACGATGACTCGGATAATCTTGTGAAAGTCAATCAAAAGGTGACTTACACGATCTCCTTCAGCGAAGATATCGACAGCAACACCGTCAGCGCCGAGGATTTCGTCAATGCCGCATCCTCGTCGATCTCCATCGGTACGATCACGGAGATCGCACCAGGTGTTTTCACCGTGGAGGTCAGCCCGACAAGTGGCACGGAGCTTCAATTGATGATCCAAGGCGTCATCGAGGATCTATCGGGTAACCGGTTGGTGGTACCGGTCTTCGATGATGACGTCTTGGCTGTCGACGCGATCGCACCGACGATCACAAACATCACTCAGAATTCGACAGGAAGCCTCTTTGCTGAAAGTCCTGTTACCTACACGATCACCTTCAGTGAAGACATCGATGGATCTAGCGTTACTGCAACCGATTTCAGCAACGCTGGCACAGCATCGATCTCGGTCGGTTCGATCGTCGAATCGAGCCCAGGGGTATTCAGCGTGGTGATTACTCCAACTACGGGTGGAACTCTGAAGCTACGTATTCCTGAGGGGGCCTTGATCACCGATGTCGCTGGGAACCCTCTGAGTGTGCCGTTCGAGGATGACGAAACGATCACAGTCAATCCTGTCACATCCTTAAGGGCAGGATCTATCGTCGTCCTGGGCTACAATACCGCAGGCTCCCCCAATGATTCGTTCACGATCATGACGATGGTCGACCTTACCAGTGGCACCCGTTTCATCGTCAGCGACAACGAAGTTGCTACCGATGGCGGATCGTCTTTCACAGATCTGAACGAGGCGGAAGCAACCTTTACGGTCAAGCCCGGTCAGTCGATACCTGCAGGTACGATCATCAGTCTGCCTTGGGGCGGAAACGATGTTTCCACGGCTAGCTACGACTGGGACATACCAGCCGGGATTGGTCTTGGAAACAACAATGATGAAATCTACATCTACAAAGCGTTATCGATAGCCTCGGCAACCCCATCCGCGTTCATCTATGGAGTTGCCATCGGGACATCCACCAGCGCTCGGCCTGCAGGGCTGACCCTTGGAACAACCTTCATCAAGCCCTCAGGTGCCGCTGCCCGATACAAACCAGCTGGTGCTGTGTACAACGGCGTTCCTAGCCAACTGCTCTCCGCGATCGGGAATACCAGTGCGAACTGGGAGTCGCTCCCACCCGGTTTACCAACCGATTGGAGTTTCTCCATCGGCCCGTCGTTCACTTCTGCAGGGGTCAACGGAGGTGTTGCCTTCGCAAACCCCAACCAACGCTCTATGATCACGTCGCTTTCGGTCAGCTTCAGCTCGCCGGTATCTTTGGATCCCGGCGCGTTTCGGCTCGAGAATATCGGGCTCTTTGCACCGAGTTCGGTCTTTGTGCCTCAGGACCAACTGGTGATCTCGCCATCCTCGGGTACCCACGCAAGTTTCACCATCACCTTCTCGGCTGCACCGGGGGCTCAATCCCCACCTAGCAATGGAACGATCGTCAATGGGGTCGTTCAGCGTGCTGGTGGCCCGCTCGCGGCAACCAACGGGAACTCCTTGAGCGATGGGAACTATGTCCTTCGGATCGAGCCTACCAAGGTCAAGTCAGAAGGATTCTCTTTGGTGGGCGATGCGACCTTCGGAGATCTAGCTACCGACCGATTCTTCCGCATGTATGGCGACAGCGATGGAGATGGGGATGTCGATGGAACCGACGCTGTTGCTTTGCGAAACGCTCAGCTCGCGTACAACGCCGCAATGGACTGGGACGGAAACGGGTCGGTCTCCGCCGGTTCGGACCTCAATCAATTCTCTTCGAATCGAAATCGCCGCCGACGCGCACTATAGCCGTTCGACACAAGCGTTTATCTATTTCTTATTTCACTGCAACTTGGGAAGGATTCCATGAAGACAGTACTTTTTTTGATCGCAACATTAGCGAGCCTCGGTTGGCTTGCCCCTCGGAGTTACTCAGCCGTTGTGACCGAGGTGGCTTTGGTCCAGCGAACACCCTTGTTCGTCGGTTCATCGACGATCGTCGATGTGGTCTTACGCGAAACCCGTGATATCACAGATACTTCCACACTCGGTACCCTCGCGACAGTTTCCGGGAATATCAAGTTCACTTGGTCAGGCTCCAATAGCTTTACGATCTCCAATCTCCTCGACCACGGTGTCCAATCCGGGCGTTTTTTCGATAACGGTGGAGGCTCCTCGATCATCGTTTTGGACACAGCTCGTGCTGTGGGAACCGTTGAACAAGTCGATCTGAGTCCATCGCTCAGCGAGGATCCCCTCGGAACGATCGTCAGCGGTACACTCACTACGTTGCGGCTGGCGAGTTTCAGTGTCAGCGGCGGAGCCGTCGGCGAATCGATCAACCTATTCACGGAAGATTTTGATTTGGGGCTCGACGATCTGGTTTTGGAGGACGGCACTGTCCTTGACTCACAGGTTACCTACGGGTCCTTGTCGATTAACGGATTGCAGGATCCAGGTAACGTCGTTCCTGAGCCTTCGTCGATCGCTCTTTTTGGGTCGCTTTTCGGCGGTCTCGTAGCAGGATGTCGAAAACGGTCCCAACGGCGCAAGTCGTAACACTAGGTCGATACTAGCTCTGTTTTGTTAATCCCCCTCGGCGTCGGATCACCAGTCCGGCGCCGATCGCAAGAAGCCCGAGCACATCGATGGGAAGGTAGATGAGCCGGTCGAGAACCACGGTGCGGACCTCTTGGTAAGAGACTCCGCCTGGATCGAAACCGAACCATAGATCCTCCTGGCTCGATGGCCAAGTCGGATCGTCCCATGCCGTCAGCCACATCCGCTCCGGAGAAGCGAACGATCCCTGAGGGATCGAATCCCCGAGCAATTCGTCGAGTGGCTCTCGCTCCATAGGCATCGAATAACGGAGCTTACCGCGATTCCAAGCTAAACTCGAGTCGGCTTGCGCCAAACTGCCTGAGGCCCGCCCCGGACCGACGACGAATATCTTCAACAAATTGCCACGTCCCTGCTCGGAAAACTGGTCCTTCGGAACCCGATAGGGAAACACAGGCTTGTCGGTCGCAAACGAAATTCGAACACTGCCGACCCTGGCTCGCTTCGAACCGATATCGTATTTGAACGCAGTGATCAGCCAGCCATCGCGGACGTAAGGCTCGACCCATTCCTGCAAATCCTTGCGGACTTCGTAGTTGTTGTCTTTGAGCCAACCGACGAGTTCTCCTGAATCGCTTGCCCTCAAGACGGCGACCTCGTATCCGGCGACCTTTTTGCTCTGCAAAACCTCAACGCTAGTTATGTCCGGTGTGTCTGCGTTCGTGCTCCGCATCGTTCGACTCGAAGTCAAGAGAAACGGAGTCAATGCCAACGGAAATGGATTCACGCTCCAGCGGTCCTGGATCTGAATCCTAGGCTCGATAGCCGTTTCAAGAGCATCGAAAACCCGTGCATCAGCCTCTTCGATCTGAGGCTCGCTTGGGGATGGGACCAAAAACCCGAAATCGTCCGGCTCGATTCCCTCGGATTCGGACCGATCTGCCGAGTCATCCTGTTGGCTAGACGTCTGCTCGCTGAGCTTCTTCGCACTCATAGGGGGATCAAAGGCGGCTTGGCGGACGAAATGCTCGATCTTCGTCTGGGGGTCCCAAGCGATCAGAACCCGCTGGTCCGCGATCCGAAAGTTCTTGCCCAGCCTCGAGACAGGACAGCAAGCGTCGACTTGCACCGGCGTTTCTCGCAAAACTAAAACAATCGCTAAACCAAATAGCCATCCAATCGGACGCGGATTCTTCATCGCTGGAATTCTCCTGATTTCCTCTGTGTTAAGCTCCCATGGCTTGCCCCGGGCTTGTCCTGGGCTTCATGAGAGCCGATGCTCCTTGTCGACCTTTGTCGTATGGTCCTTGGCAATGCGCTCAGGGCTTCTCCAAGCACCGCCTGCTGTTAGCGATCGGTACCATTCCTTGAGCCAGTGCAGCAAGCTGTTGGCGAGCCACAAGGCCCATACGAGCATGAGCAATCGATAATACCAAATCGACACAGACAATACCCATGGCTTGGGCAAATTTTTGTCCGATCGAGGTGTGAACCAGTTCAGGTTCCCCTCAAAAGACTCGTTCCCGACGATGAACATGCGGGGCGAGCCGAGCAGTCCTGCTGTGACGACCCAAACCAAGGCACCGATGGCCACTGCGGTCAAGACCCCGTTGGCGATCTGCAAGACATTGAACTCCCAGAACTTGAGCGAACCAGGCTGGAGCTTTCTGCGGAAACTGATCGAGAACAACCAAACGACCACCAAGAGCGAGGCGACAATGTGGACTTGCGTCAATCCGATCGCTAAGAGCATCCATTCGTAGGTCTTCAGTGGAGAATCGGGACGCATTCCCAAAACCCAAGCCACCAAAAGGGATAAGGTCAATACAACCCAAAAACGGACCGCTGGGCCCCGCTGCGGCCCATTGGCCCAAAGGATCCATCGCCAGGTGGGGATACTCATCTGCGACCGGATATTGGCTACCTCGTCGGGCATCTCGATGGCCGGCAAGGCGATGAAGCTCGCGATAGGACTCTCATCGGTCCATTCGATACGTACCTCTTGCGAGCCGGGCTGCAGATTGAACAAGACTTGATCACCCTGCCTTCGGATCGGAACACTCCGTTGTCCGACGAGCATTTCGGTAACCGTCGCACCTGCTGGCAACGCGAGGGCTTGTTCACCCCCTAGACTCGATTCGATCTGGAAGGATAGGATCGATTTTCGCTGCCGATTCCCGACCTCCACGTGATGGGCTAACGACTGAATCGTCAAGAGCTTTCCCGCAACAGCCAAGGGACGCTGGAAGTGGAGGACCACCGAATCGCCCGGCCATGGATTCCATTCGGGTACCAAGGTCGGTCTGCTGATATCGAAAATCGGTTTGCTCCCCTCGGAGTTCATGCTCCATACCGGTGAGGTTTCCACAAGCCACTTTTCGACAAGGTTGTTCGCAGGTTTCGATACCAAGGTGATGCTTGGTTCAATCGGCAATTCAGACTGCCATTCCCAATCCATCTGCTCGGCTCCAAAGTTCACCTCGACGCTGCCGTTTTGAGCCGTAATCCCCGTCGTGATGATCTGTTCTTTCTCTAAAGTCGGGACCGAGATCGAGACCGCTTTGCCAGGCTTGCTCAGTCGCCGTACCTTCGTGTAGAGTTTCCAAACCAAACCGATTTCGAGCCGGCGTTCGATCAAAAATACCGAACGGAAGTTCTTTTGGTCATAGGTGGCTTGTCCCTCTTTCAACTGCTCCTTGCGCACAAAGATCACTTGATTCTCAGGCCTGCCGTCGCTTTGGAGCCCGCTCCATGTCCAATCCGGCGCCTCGATCGTCAATTTGCGAGGCGTGAGGATAAAGCTCCATGACCACTCGGTCGACTCGACGATTCGACCCTCGGCCCTCAAACGGTGGATCCCCTCG
>Ga0082207_1000548_pt1 | contig 20982 bp, 15 predicted proteins | sample LakMenEpi10Aug09_FD_71540 | JGI IMG/M metagenome (GOLD analysis project Ga0082207, IMG submission 71540)
CTATGATCGCTGTATTTACCTGTCCCCTTCCTCCTACGCTAAACGATCAGATTCGGAAGGCGCGAACCAACAAATTTAAAAGTGCAAGGGTCAAAAACGAGTGGACCCTTTATATTGCAGGGCTTGCAAAAAAGCAAAAAATTCCACAATTTCTAGGTCAAGTTTGGCTACACTACGAATGGAAACTTGTTAATTTTAATCGCGATCCTGACAATACTTCTGCTGCAGCGAAATACATTAATGACGGGCTAAAACACGCAGGAATAATTGTCGAGGATAATCTAAAGATTATTCAAGGATACGATCACACATTCACTAAATGGGACGAAGATAGAGTAATTTTGACAATTAGCGATAGTCCAGTTTTTAGAAGGGTTTATGATGAAGACATTGAATCGATCGCTGTTTAAAGATTGGAAAACTTCGTTAGTTGCCGCTATTTACGTCTTAAGTGATTTTATTACTTACGCACACCAACACCCCGAATTTTCGGGGATTGTGCTATTCGCTCACTACATTACCTCAGACAATTGGCAGGGAACACTAATTGCTTTGGGGTTGTTTTTAGCGGGTGATTCTAGGAAGGATTTAGACTAACCACGAATCTCAATTCATTTTCAATCTGATCCCAGTCAGGGATCGGCTTAACTAAAGACGGGCAAACAGGAATCCCGACCGCACGGACGGCATTATAACGAGCGAGTAGCCATTCTGCTTTATCGAGCGGCTTGTCTCCTGCTTTGACATCAATGTAGTGCCGAAAGTCTTCTTGATCGCTTTTGTTGTCTGGCAAGAAAATTCTAATTTTCCATTGTTCGATTTCGGAGAAGGGAAATCGAGATTTAATTGCCTTGGTCAAATCTGGCATAAAGCTTAATCCTCCGTCCTAGCTTGTCTGAGATGTTTAATTGTTGACTCGTTGGGGACTCGAAAGCGTTTAACTGCCGAACGAGTCCAGATCGTCCGTTAATCGTAACCCAAATATCCCCCGTGGATGGAACCGGGAAAGGATAGTTTTTGGGGTCTACTAGCCTTCCCTCAAAATATTCGGAGTCGAGATAACTTCCCTCCTGCACATCGGCGTAGGGAGGTTTTTTCTGTTGAAGCCAACAGGCAAGCGTGACCGTAGCCGTAGCAGATGCAGCGAGGATCGGATTGCCTACCTCATCTACTGCCATCGTGGGCGCACCCGTGGCGACGCTAAATACGAGAGACGCATTCGCTTTTATTGTCGGATTTGACAGGAACTGCCCCGCTATTCCGATCGTTGAGTCGATCATTTTGTCTATCCCAAAGCTTTTATAAAAGTGTAACAGATTTTGCTTGACAATTCAAGAAGTTTACTTTAAACTTTAAGTATGAATTCAAAATACTCCTATGTCCAAAAACAATATCTGTCCGATCATTGCAAGAAACTATCATAGTCGCTGGAGTCGTTTTTGTTCGCTTCCAAACGAAGTTAAAGAAGGCATCGTTGAGTTATTAATTGCCGCAAGTGAATTTGGAATTGAATCGCTAATGGCAAAAGAACGACTCAATCGTTTACAGGATACGAAACTCCAAAAGAAGGGAGATGCTATATTGAACCCCCAAAGAGATATACCCGAACTATTCTAAATCAGCTGGATAGTCCGCTATTTGCCAACATAAAAACCGAAAATCTGGAGACAATTGAATGACACAAACTCAAGAATTATCAGCTATTTTTCAAAGCTTTGTCGGGGAAATTAACAAATGCCTTGAAGGCATTCGACAAATCAATAATCAGTTGCGTCATATCTTGCACGAATTCGAGGAGAAAGGGGGATATGTAGCGATCGGTTACAAAACATTTAAGGAATTCTCGGATGCTCACCTTTCGCCCTATATGTTCCGGCGCGTCAAAGAAGAAAATTCAGCCCGAATGATCGAAATGATTTTGGGCGTGCCAATTAACACTTACTCTTACAAGGCCTTTTCCCCAATATTAAATCGGGATCGCGTGATTCTCTTTGCCACAAAAGAAGCGCACGATAACGCATCGGAAACGGGACTCGCCTGTAATCTTGGACGGGTCACGGAAATTCGATCGCTCTGGCAAAAGATAACGACCGAGACGGGGACTAATACCCCGACACCAGCACAGATTAAGAAGATAGCTAATTGTGCCAAGAAAAAATCCGATGAGGCCAAACCCGATTCTGTCAACTTCGATCCCGTCAAGCCTGATTCTGTTACTGATTCTGTTAAGTCTGATCCTGTTAAGCCCAATTTTCAAAAAAACGAGTATCGGGAACTACAAGAAAAGTACACCATACTACAAAAAAAGCATCGGGAATTACAAGAAAAGTACAGCGCATTAGAAGCGGAAAACCGAGCCTTAAAACGACAGATCGAAAAAGGAAGGTCTACGACTCTAACTGACAACATCATCGCCGGCCAAAAGCAAGAAATCGAGAAATTAAAAGATGAAAAAGCAAGGCTAAAGCAAAAAAATCAAGAGTTAATTCAAAAACTCCCGTTCGATCAACAGCTTGCCGCATCGGGCTACTAATCGGACAAAAAAACGAACCTCACCGGCTCGTTTTAAACCTTAACTCCACAAAGTCACACTATCAATCAAATCCTTCCAAAAGGTGAATTTTTTTGACAAGTACAATCTCATTTTACCCAAAAAAGCCATGAAACCAATCGAACAACCGTTAACCGAATTTTTTAACCGAGATGCTACTCAGTGCGTTTGCTACAAGCTTCCTACCCATCCCGATGGTGTCATACAGGAATTGGGAAAATTGGGGCAGATCAGCGTAACGCCATTAGATTTTTATCGCACTCTAAAAACAAGTGAACCAATAGCGAGAATCAACGAACCGTCTAACTTAATCCTGCCTATTATTTGCGCGGTGGGGATTACTTTGATTTCTAAACTTTTCGAGGATAAATAGTTATTATTAACAGATAACTAAGGATTCCTAGAAAAAAAAGATCGCCACAATGCTGTAACGATCGCTCCTGCTAAAAAAAGGATAATTTTACCATGAAACTGATCGAAGCAATCTGCATAGAATCCCCCCGTAAAGTAAATGGCGAGAAAGAGTGATTACCTAAGCAAAAAAAGGAAGAAATTAGCGCTAATTTCTTCCTTTTATATAAAGGCTGCTAAGTTTGGTCAAAAGTTGTCAAAATATTTGACATAATTGCCACTTTATGGTAAGAAATAGGGTCATTTTTGTCCCGTAAATTTTAAATTTCATCCCATCCAGTTAAGCCAGAAGACATAACATAACTGGTAACGGTTGCTTCAAAAAAGTTAGCTTTGGTGTGGCCTTCTTTTTTGGTATCGGAGAAGCGTTCCAGATGGGTATAGGGACTTTTGTTATACTTTTCTTCCTTGTATAAAGGCTCAAGTCCGATCGCTTTCAGCCGAATATTAGCGAGGTATTTGGTGTACTGTTCGGTACTGTATTCGGTAATACCTAAAATGTCGTTGCCAACAATGTGATTTGTCCAGCGACATTCGTGTTTAACGGCCGTATCGAACATCTCATAAATCTGTTCAACAGAATGGGAAAAAGTTGCCATGGCTTCGGGAATAAGTTTCTGATACAAACGGACGTGACTTAATTCGTCCCGGTTGATCATTTTGAAAACGTCAGCACTACCGGACATTAGCTGTCGAGAAGCGAGATTATAGAAAAAGATGACGCAACTACCCATCCTTTCAGAGTGGGGCTAGAACATACCATTATCTTCTTGAACCTTTTCTTGAATCGATAGAGCGTATTGGATAACTATTATCATCCAAGACTTTTACAGAGTAAGTTCCTGCGTTAATCTTTCTGATAACAGATTCTGATTCCCATCCGAACATTGCCGCTATCTCAGAGAAAGAGATATTTGTGTCAGACAGCAGTTCATGAATTAACCTTAACTCATCTATAGAGAGTTTTTTTCGTTTTACAGTGCTGCGTCTGATTGGATAGGTTATTGATGGATCGTACCAAGCTTTTCCACAATTGATATCAGATATAGTAGAGGCATCAATATTAAAAAACTCTGCAATAACGGAAAACTTAGTTTTCTCTGTCTTGAGGATTAGCTTTATTTCATTGACTTGTATCAAAGAAATTTTTTCATTCCCACTATACAGACATTCGTTATACCCGCACTCAATAGAGTTAAGCTTGTTTATCCAATAACTTTCTCTTTCCCTTAATCGACAAAGAGTTACTCCAGACTCTAGTATCTGAAAGTAAAATTTTTCAGGATACTTTTTTAACTCTGGGTAAAATCTCAATGATTCGTCTCCACTACTTGATAGCAACAAGTGTTGACCTATCCTTTGTGGAAAATTTCGGGTACACCCAACATACGCTCTTTCGTTTTCAAGGTTCTGCACTTTGTAAATAACACCAGTCTCCATATCTGTAAAAAAACTTTTTACATTTATAATTATGGCATATTTACCAAGCGGAAGAAGATACTCACCCTCTGTTCGTTGAACCTTCCCCTTTAAAATAGAGGCTTGGCTGCTGATTACCCATTGTTTTTAATAGCTGCCTTACGGCTTTTATTAAATCCCTTAACTTTTTTCTGCTCTCGCTCCTTTACGCTTATCTTTTCAGACTTCGCTTTGGTTTAAGGGCTTTAGGGCTTCCCAGCAATTTGGCGAGTTTTAACTAACACCTCACGATGCTAGTGGGCTACCTCATTATTTAACCCATTATAAAAATACAAACTCTCTAGCAAATAATCGGCAAGAAGGGCGATAAAATAGCTTTCAGTAGTTTGTTTATCGATATACTGCTGGTAGAGACTAGCAATAAATTCACAGCGATCCTTGAGAACTTTATCGGTGCGCCAAAAGTCATAAACTTCGCCTCGGCGATCGGAGGGAATAATCGTTTCAATTAAGTATTGATAACTTTGATTGTGCATGGCCTCTTGAGAAATTTGTTCCGCCATACAAAGACTAATTTCTGGCGCAGTGACGCTACCTTTTAGGTGGGGAATATTACAGGTTTGCACGGAATCAAGAAAAGTTAGATAGGATAAAATACCATCATAAGCATATCTTTCTTCGTCGGTAAGATGCCCGTATTCAGTCACGTCTTGAGTGATATCTAATCGTTGCGGAATCCAGAAATTTTCGCGCATTTGTTGATATAAACCCACCGCCCAGGTGTAGCGGACATCGTTTAATTGCATCAGGTTGGTGGTGTTACCAAACCAGATCGAACGGTTTTCGATCGCATCATCTCCCGCCGGATTGAAGATCGGGGAAATGGGCATCGAAGGGCAAGAATTAACTAAATGTAAGGACATGATTACTTGGATATTATGGCACTTTTAGGTTATAATATATTTTCGGTAAAAAGTCAAATGTTTTGATTAGGAATAAATTCAAAATCTAGGGCTTCTGCCAAAGTAAATGGGCAATAGTTCGGGAATTTCTCTAGGTTTATCCCTGTTTCAATGGCGGCTTTTTTTCTGGCCTTATTGTAGCATTTTTTTAAATTTTCTTCTGTTAAAAAAATCTTAAGACTAGGGCTATTTTCTAAATCTTCTTCGATTCTTTCGCGATGCTCAAAAAGGGTTAATGCCCAGCTTCTGGTTTGTTTTTCTGGCTCTTGTAAGTATTTTAGTAAATGCCATAAAATCACAGTTAGATTACTTTTAAGGGCTTTCTGTTGACTGATAGACATAGATTTTATTTCTTCAATTAAATTCTCTAAATCTAAATCAGAAAATTGATGATTTTCTAGTAAAGATATGGTTTTCTCTAGCCAGAGATAGTAGTCCTTTTCGTATAAGTTCTTTTCCATAATTATCCCCCTTCACTTGCTTTTATACTCTGTCAATATTATTTTGAGATTTCAGGAAACCAATCCTCATTTAAAGCCTGTTCTATAGTGCAAATTGGAGCTAAACTGACCAAATTTTCAGCCATTCCAGATAATTCGATCAAAGAAATACGAGCTTCTTGAAAAGAGTTGTTAAAAATTTCAATTAGATAAGGCTGTAGACTAGGACTATCGGCAATAATTCTTTTTATGGCACGACGGAAATTCCTAATTTCATTTTTCCATCCTCTTTGATTATATTCTAATTCCGATTCCCAGTAAGCTAGTTTCAGCAAATGTTCTAATAACCGAGTTAAATAACTTTCTAAACTTCGTTTCTCACTTTTACCCATGCTACTAATTTCGTCAATTAAATTCTCTAAATCTAAATCAGAAAACCGATTATTTTCTAGTAAAGATATGGTTTTCTCTATCCAGAGATAGTAATCTTTTTCGTATAAATCACTCTTCATTGCTTAATCCTCTCCGAGAAACTCAGGAAACCAATTTTCATCTAAAATTTGGTCGATTGCTCCAATAGGTGTAGAACTTAAAAGTCTTTTATCGATGCCAGAACCTTCGATAAATAGATGGCAAGCATCCTCATAACATTGCTCAAGAATCTCGGTGAGGTAAGATACTAAGTTTGTATTATAAGTTCCATCCTTTTTGTTGCTAATAATTCTTTTTATTTGAATGCGAAAATTTAAAATCTCCCGTCGCCACTTGTTTTTATTGTAATCGCGCTTAGATTGCCAATAAGTTAATTTAAGTAAATGTTCCAAGAGTTTAGTTAGTAACCTCTCTAACTTCTGACGTTCTCTTCTGGACATATCTTTTATTTCTTCAATTAAATTTTCTAAATCCAACTCAGAAAACTGGCGATTTTCTAGTAAAGATATAGTTTTCTCTAACCAGAGATAGTAATCCTGTTCGTATAAGTTCTTTTCCATAGTCCCTCACCTTAATTAACTATAATCTAACCAAATCATCAATGATTATTATCCTCATATTCAGGAAACCAATCATCATCCAAAGCTTGGGCAAGAGTGAGAATTTTTTCCGTGGGCAAAGTATTGATTTTTACTCCCATTTTTCTAGCTAGGATACGAAGGGCTGACTGATAACATTTATCAAAACTATTCTCTAGATAGGACTTTAAACTTGGATTATCATCAAGAACTTCCCATAAATCAATTCTAAAAATAGTAATTTCTCCTTTCCAGTGATTAGCATTATATTGGCTTTCCGATTGCCAATAAGCAAGTTGCAGCAAATGTTGGATTATTCTAGTCAATAAACTTGTTAAGGTATGTTTTTCCTTGATACCCATACTTTTAATCTCCTCGATGAGATGATCTAAATCTAAATCGGAAAATTGATGATTTTCTAGTAAAGATATGGTTTTCTCTATCCAGAGATAGTAATCCTGTTCGTATAAGGTCTTATCCATAGCTGTGATTAGGTGATTAATAAAACTCATTTTATCAGTCCTAATCTTTGATGTAAAAAAATTAAGGTGGGCATTGCCCACCGAAGTTAACCTTAATTAGCGCAACTAGAACAACTATCGTCAGACTCTCGAAAATTGTCCTTTTGTACGGTACGGATATAATAAATCGCTTTACACCCCAATTCCCACGCCATAACTAGGGTATCAAAGATATCTTTGGCAGTGAGACAACGGTTGGGTTCTGCGGGGAAATAAACCCCTTCATTGAGGTTGAATAATAACTCCATAGAAATCCCCGTATCGATCCATTCTTGCATAGTAGCGATCGCTTTTACCACCTGCTGCTGTTCGAGATTTTTATTCTCTGGATAAAACCAGAAAGCTTCTTCAATAAAAGGTGGTGCGATGGGAACGGTTCCCTTTGCCCATTTATCGTAGAAAAAGCGACTATAAACCGGCAAAACACTAGCGGTACATCCCTGTACCAAACTAGAGGAAGTATTAGGAGCAATGGCGGTAATATGGGAATTACGGATGCCAAATCGTTGAATATCTGTTGCTAATTGTTGCCATCTTTGCGGTTGCACCGCATTATTTAAAAACCATTCCACTGGTTTTGCTCCGATTAATTTACCTTGGCTCCATTCACTACCCAAGAAAGCTTGATAAGCACCGCGTTCTTTGGCTAATTCCATCGAGGAATAGGTACACCAATAGCCAATTTCTTCAAATAAATTACTAATTTCTGACAGGTTATTGTAGGATAATTTCCGTTTAGCTAACCAGTCAGCCAATCCCATCGCCCCTACCCCAATAGTGCGATATTTATCGTTGTGGTTTTTAGCATTATCAAAGGGAGGATTAGTGATATCGATAGTATTGTCGAGAATCCTGACAGCGATTTGACAATTAGACTCGATTTCTTCCCTGTCGATATTGGCTAAATTAAGGCTAACTAAATTACAGCAATGGGCAGTTTTATCGGGGGTGACATTGCTAAAAGATTCGGTGCATTGTCCTGTTAGAATGCCGTTAAACATTCCCAGATGACGCTTGGGTTCTGTAAAACAGTAGGTGTCATCTCGACGACAGGTTAACTCTACCGATTCAATGCGGATAAACTGAGTGGCCGAACGTTGGGGTTCTTTTAAAGTCCATTGTAAGCGATGGGTTTTAAGTCCCAATTGACCAAGTTGAAATAGTCCGACAGAATTAATCAGTAAACGATATTTTGGTTGACAGAGATATTCTTGATAATTTCCCTTTCCATTTGGCATCAATTTATAGCCACCGTCATCCATAAAAGTAACTTTGGAATCAACTCCTAAAGTCTGTAACATTAGGCGAATATCGAGCAAAAATTGCCGGTTAACAGCAGCAATCTGGAGAGACTCGTTAGAACCATTGCGGGCAACTGTTCCATCGGCATCAAGTAAACCAGCTAACCATTCTAAACGAGATTTAATTGTGTAACCATTGAGAGGAACTGTAAATTTACTGGGAATATCTAACGGGAGTTTACAGACGATCCGATCTTGTTTACTGTCATGATATACCGCTAGGGTATCGGTTTCTTTTCTCCAAAAAGTACCTTTTTCAATAGAGCCATTTCCCTGATATTTGTTACGAATAGCCAATAAGGGAAGTAACTCTTTTTTAACTCCGTATAGGTCAACTTCTGGCATTCCATTGTTTCCGTAACTCCCATCTCCAGAAAAGAATCCTGCGGTGTAGGCGTAGGGAAAGTCAAGATCATTTTCTGACTGGATGAGAGGCAGCTGGTATTTAATTAATTTATCTCCTTGTTTGAGGTCTTTTGCCTCGACAATTTCCACGGTTCCCTTGTAGTTTTTCTGAACGTAAAACTTATGGTAGTAAGTACATTCTAAGGCCTCTCCGTTAGAGAAATTTACCTTTAATAAAGGCTGGTTTTCTCCAGTCTTTTTAACTAATACTTCTGACCACTCCAATCCATTCCAGACATTAACATATTCCCCCACCAAATCAGCGATTGCTATTTGTCCTCGGTCAGTAAGAATTTTTGTTTCTCCCGCGACGCATAAATTTACACCGGGGATATAGCCATCATGTTTATTAGGATTAGCGCGATTGATGGTATCTTTGAAGGCAATGTAGGGCATTCCTGTTTCTACTTGGGAACGCATGATACTTTTAAATAAGTCCCGGGCATTGATTTTTTTATAGAGGAGAATCTCTTGATCTAAATTAGCTTCTACTAAACGATAGGCCTCTTCAAATTCTTCCCCCCATAGTTCCGCTAATTCTATACCTAATTTATTGCGAACTTCGTAGGGATCTACTAATGTCCACTCGTCTTTATTTATCACCCGACGCATGAATTCATCGGTGATAACTAATTGGGGAAAAACATCATAAGCTTTGCGTCTTTGATCACCGTTTTCTGTCTGCATTTCCAGAAATTCTGGCACATCTAAATGCCAGATGTCAACACCGATAGTTACTGCCCCGGCGCGTCTTCCCCCCTGATTTACTGCAATAGCTGTATCGTTGAGTAATTTAATCCAAGGAATAATCCCCCCGGAAGCATTAGCTTTCCCCATTACCCAGCTACCAGTGGCGCGAATTCTACTCACATTCACCCCGACACCGCCACCATTTTTTGAGATGCGGGCAGCATTAGTAAGCTCGTCGAAAATGCTTTCTAAACTGTCGTCAATGGAGAGGATAAAACAACTGGTTAGGGAACCTTTGGGAGTGCGTAAATTGGCTAAAATTGGGGTGGCGAGAGAGATTTTTCTTTGAGCGATTGCTTGATAAAATTTCTTCGCCCAGTGGAGTCTATTAGCTGGTTCTTCCACAGTGGCAAGCAGTAAGGAACAGGTTAATAATGCCTCTTGGGGTAACTCATTTTTGAGTAAATAACGGCTAGTGATTAACAATGCTCCGGCGTAATCATAATCGATGTCCCAATCGGGATTAATCCAAGAACCAGCTTCTTTTAATTCTGCCTCGGAATAGATGAGAATCCTTTCGTCGTATAGCAACTTTTTAACTTGAGTTTTGACAGTTTTCTCGTAATTTCCGTACTGATAACCCCGGGCTACTAAGGTATCTTTCCAAAGACTCCAAATATGCAATCTTCCCGCCACATAGCGCCAATCCGGTTCCTCTGGACTACACATTTCTAGGGCGCAATTAATTAAATTATCCTGTATTTCCCTAGTGGTAATCCCATCCCGCAGGCGTGTGGTTAAACCCGCTTCTAAGGCGATTGAATTGACTTTTTTGCCCTCACAAGCCCACTCTACCACGTCGCGAATTTTGCCGATATTTAAGCTTGTGGTGGAACCATCGCGCCGAATCACTCTAATTCCATGGCTGCCCATATTAGCTAAAGGGGTAGAACGAAAGGGGATTACTTCGTTATTTTTGTGAATGGAGACGGCAGTAGTCAAGGGCTTTGATTGCATAATTAGGAAATTGCGGCGTTAAAAAATTTGACAAATTAATCTATTTGTACTAGAGTATTCTATCAGATTTTCTGGGAAAACACAACATCTAGCGTGTTAAATAATCCTATCACTCTATATATGGTATAGCTAGGATTATTTTGTTCCCTAAAAACAGTGTTTTGGATGACATTTTCTGGAAAAAATCAAGAATTTTTTCCAGAAAATAGTTCTTTTGTATGCTTGACAAAAAAGTTCTTCTTTGATAAGAAAAACAGATTGACAAAATACTTTTGATCCGATTCTGCTTGACTGCTGAGGAGGTTGTGGTCAGACTTTATTTGTTCTTAACTTTTCGATAATTTAAGACAAGAGTGGATTAAAAGTCAAATTTCCTCTGAGAACCTCTGAGAGAGTAAATTTTCTCTTTTCGCTATTTAGTGGCTTACCGCTAGAATAATAGGACAAAAACGCTATATATAGCGTCTAGCGAGTAGAGGACAAGGATGAAATATTTAGAAGAATGGCGTGATAGCGGGGTGGATGCGGAGTTAATCGAACTCAATGTCACCGGTTTAGCGGGGTTATCTCCCAGTGAATACCTACTCTACTCCCAAGAATTACCGCGACGCAATGATGGCAGAGTTAGGGATGATATTCTCAAGCGTTATGAACATATCAGTCAAGGCGGTTGGTGGTGTTCAGGAATTGACTTATTAACGGGTAATTATGACCTTTGGGGCTGTTTTAAGCCCGATTTTCCCCGTTTAAGCCTTGATAAGGCTAAACCGATTAAGTACGAACATCCTCCCCAAACCCCTACGGGAGTCTTTGCTTTGCGGGTTCCCCTGAAAATTTGGCAAAGGATAGCCCAGCATATCAGTATTAATATTTTAACTGAAGAAGTGGATAATAAGCAAGAGGATCTCGGTTTTTGGTCCTGGGTAATTAAACATCCAGAGATACCTATTTGTCTTACGGAAGGAGCGAAAAAAGCGGGGGCATTACTAACAGCAGGTTATGCGACAATTGCCTTACCCGGAATTCACAATGGTTATCGTACTCCCAAGGACGAATTAGGTAGAAGAATCGGCAAATCTCATCTAATTCCGCAGCTAGAAAAATTAGCTAATTCAGGACGAAAGATTTATCTAGTTTTTGATCAAGAAACTAAACCAAAGAACCAACAAGCGGTTAATTTAGCTTTACAGAGAATGGGTTATCTATTCAGTCAGGCTAACTGTCAGGTAAAGGTGGTTACTTGGGATGCTGCTGACGGTAAAGGGGTGGATGATTTACTAATCAATCGAGGAGAAGATTACTTCCAACAAGTCTATCAAAAAGCTACCTCTTGGGAAATTTGGAAGGCAGCGAGTTTAAATAGTTTAACTCTCCCACCTCATCTAGAGTTAAATAGCCGTTACTTGCCAGATATTGCTATCCCTACATCAGCGCAGTTAATGGCGATTAAATCGGCTAAAGGTACAGGAAAAACTGAGTTTTTAGCTAAGATAGTTAAACAGGCTATTGCCAATCAACAAAAAGTTTTAGTTATTGGTCATCGAGTCAAACTGGTAGAGGAGCTATGTCAACGCTTTGGTTTAAACTATATCAGCAAAGTTAGAGATAATCCTGCGGCACAAATTTACGGTTATGGTTTATGTATTGACTCTCTCCATCCCCAATCACAAGCTAAATTTCATGCGGAAGATTGGCAAGGAGCTATGATTATTATCGATGAGATCGAACAAGTTTTATGGCATGGGTTAAATGGGGATACTTGTAAAACTAATCGAGTAGCAATTTTAAAGTCTTTAAAGTCTCTACTACAAACTGTGGTCGGCAGCGGGGGAAAAGTCTTAGTTGCTGATGCTGATTTAAGTGATATTTCCCTAGAATATCTAACTTCTTTAGCAGCTATTAAACTAGAAACTTTCTTGATTAGTAACGATTGGAAACCTAATTATCAGGAAGCTTGGCGAGTTTATAACTACTCTGATAATACTCCACAACAGCTAGTTAAGGATTTAGTTAAACATATTAAAGAGGGAGGAAAACCTTTTGTTTGTCTATCAGCACAAAAATTAACCAGCAAATGGGGGACAATTACCCTAGAATCTTATCTAAGAAAGCAATTTCCTCAGAAGAAAATTCTGCGGATAGATTCAGAGTCATTGCCAGATTCTAGTCACGCTGCCTATCAAGCGATTGGCAATTTAAATCAGTTGTTGCTTAACTATGATATAGTTCTAGCTAGTCCTGCGATCGAAACGGGAATTAGTATTGATATTCAGCAACACTTTACCTCGGTTTGGTGTTTAGCACAGGGAATTCAAACTCCCACTTCTATCGCTCAATTTTTAGGGAGAATTAGAGAGAATATTCCTCGTTATATTTGGTCAGCAGTGTACGGATTTAATCAGGTGGGCAATGGTTCCACTTCTATCCCCAAACTTCTCACCTCTGGACACCGATTAACGGAGGTTAATATTCGCTTACTACACCAATCAGATTTAGAATCTCTTGAGGATTTAGATACAAATTTTCAAGCGGAATCTCTCCTCTGCTGGGCAAAAATGGCTGTGCGAGTAAATGCTTATATGCTTAATTATCGTCAGTCAATCTTAGGTATTTTACAAGCAGAAGGTCATAGAATTAAAGAACGGAATCAGGAAGAAGAACTAGAAATAAATAATCAGTTAACGGAAGCAATTGAAGAAATTAGGGAACATAATTATCGTTCTGAATGCGAGGCAATTGCCAGCGCAGCCGAGATCACGGAATCAGAATATCGTTGGCTTAAAAAACAGTTAATTAAGTCAGTGAAAGAAAGGAGAATTATCAGGAAATATGACCTATACAAACGCTATGGAATCCCCGTCACACCGCAATTAGTGATTAAAGATGATCAGGGATGGTATCAAGAACTACGCTTACATTACTTTTTGACAATTGGGCGACAATTTTTGTGCGATCGAGATGCTTTAATTGCCCGTAAACTGATAGAATCAGGTCACGGAAGTTTATTTATTCCTGATTTTAATGGTAGTCAATTAGGAGTGATTATCGGGACGTTAGAAGTGTTAGGAATTCCCGTATTATTAGCTAACCCTGAAAGAGAATTAACTAATCATGATGCCGATTTACAAAAAATGGCCGAAATCGCCATTAAAAACCGCAACGAGATTAAAACTATCACCAAGATTAACCTCTCTAATACTTCCCGTCCTCTGACGATTATTCGTAATTGTTTGAACTTGTTAGGTTATGAATTAACCAGCAAGGGCCGCCAGAGAATTGCTAAAAAATCTCTAAAAGTTTATCAGATTGTTGCCCATCAGGATGGTAGAGAACAAGTGTTTCAACAATGGTTATTTAGAGATGAAAAATGTGCGGGAAGTTCTGAGATTTGGTATGAGGACTATCTCTTTTCTCTCACCCAGAAACCATCTCTAGGCGAACCGGAAAATGCTTATATTCAATTAAGTCTAGAATTATAGTCTAGCTATGGGGAAAATTGCCTATTTAAGCGACTTTTTTTCCTAAAATGACCACATCAGCCAGAAAATCGTCTAGATCGGCAATTTGAGGTAAATAACCCCATCGTTGAAAGCCGAATTTTTCAAAGAGACGAATACTGGCTTGATTGTGGGCAAAAATAATACACATAAGATTAGATATACCCAATTTGGGACAGCGATTCAGGGCATATTCTACTAATAATTTACCGATTCCACGACCTTGATAATCGGGGGCAATATATAAACTAACCTCTGCCGTTTTTTGGTAAGCGACACGACCATAAAACATCTGTAAACTCAGCCAACCCACCACCCGACCTTCGATCGCTATTACCCAGATGGGATACTGTTCAGGATCGTGCTTTTTAAACCATTCTCGCCGACTTTCGAGGGAAATAGGCTTTAAATCTGCGGTTGCCTTGCGAGTGGGAACAGCAGCATTATAAATCTCGATAATTGTTGGTAAATCTGTTTCTTTGGCCTCGCGAATAATCATAGAATATCAAGTAAAAAGTAAAAAGTAAAAAGTAAAAAAATAATATTTCTTATTTTCTACCTACCTATCGGGTTGATTCTCAGGATGAAGTATAACCTAATTTTGCCTCTTTATCCAGCCATCTTACTTTAAAATTGAGTTTGATAGCGGACGGTAAACTCATTCAAATTGTAATCGTAGGAAAAGCGAATAAAAGACTGGGAATTGACTCGATAGACGGTTTCCAAATTGGGAAGAATATTAAAATCCGTTGCCCTGATCGCATTACTAACCGCATTCTCCACATCATACACGACCCCTTGGGCTAAGAGGGGAATCGCCAACTGAACCACTCCAAATTGAATTAATTGTTCTGTATTTTTCCCCTGTAAACCATTAAAAACCGACAGCAATTGTTCCCCCAAAAGTCGAACGATTTCTCCTTGGCTGCGGGGGGGAGTGCTGGTTAATTTAACTAGGGGAGTATTAAGCAATCCCTCATCTTCACCTCTAGCAAAAGCCACTGCTTGTAAACAATTAGCAGCTTTTTGTAATTCTGTATCTGTATAGTTTTCCTCTAGGGGAAAAGGTGGACTATCGGGACGAATTTGGCACACTTCATTGATATTACGTCCTAAATTTGGTAGCAAGCGGTTTAATTCCCCTTCAACGCTGAGGGTGACATCGATCCTTTGAATGCGATTGAGGCTATCATCGGGAATTTCATTACTAGGAAAATCCCCCCCCGGACGGGAGATAGCAAAATCGCGAGATTGAGAAAATTCGCTGAGAATTGTTCGCAGTTGAATATCAACAAAGGGATTAAAAAGTCCCAACCCGCGACTAGAATCGAAAACAATAACATTTTGATTGCGTCGGTTAAGAAGAAAACGAGTATCGATGTAACTAACCCGTCCTCGATCGAGATTAATCACTCCATTGGTTTGTAATTTCTCCAGTGGAGTGAGCGGACCGTTCAAGGTTAAAGCACCACTAAAATCAAATTGATACAAAGGTTCTTGTTCGATTGATAATCCTGCTAAAGACACTTGGAAATTATTTAAAACTGGAGTAATATTTGTCGTCTGAGGAATGTTGAGAGGCTGCAGCCAGCGACTCACTGGTTTATCCGTTTCTTGATTAATTTCTGCTGTGCGAGGAAGAAAAACTTTCCCCCTAGAAAGACGCACATTACCCCCGATAATTGGTTGCTGAATTGTTCCTGTCACCATGGCATTCCCAGCAATTAATCCCCGATAAAGACCATTAATTGCTATATCTCCCTCTTGAATATTAACTGTTAACGGATTAGGATTATTTTTGATGGCTTGAAAGAAAGGTAAAACTCCCACCACAGAAATTTGTCTGTCAGCGATCGAGCCTTGTAATTCCTCTACTGTTAAGCTTTCAGGGGTTAACCCAATGCGGCCATTTACGGTTAAAATCTCTGGAAAAGCAACACTGCGGATAGCGGCATTATTAAGAGTAACTATACCATTTGCTTCTAAATCTTTGATTTTTAAGCCCTCTTTTATATCTAATCTTCCCATCGCTGAAAGAACTACCTCTCCCTCACCGTTAACCCATTCGATGGCGTTTTGACTGATAGCTTCAATTAATTTGATTGCATCGGTTCCCAATTTTGCTTGGATTTTTAATTGATCATTACCCGGTAAGGGAGGATAGGGAATGCTGGCATAGATTTGGATTGATTCGGAGGAGGTTGTCCGCAAATCAAAACGATACTGATTATAGGTAAATAAACCAATTATATCCTGATTAATATTTTGGGCATTAATTGCACCGTCAATAAAGGCAAAATTACCCTGAATACGAGGATTTAATAAGGTTCCTGCAATTTGTCCTTGAGTTTTTAGACTACCGGATACATCCAAGGGAAACTGCACAAAATTTCTCAAGAGATCCAGAGAAAGATTTTCCACGGCAAAAGTTCCCTCTACTTTTTTTAGGGAAAAATCACCCGCTAAAAATACGGAAGAATCTCGTGATTTTAATCTAATCGGTTCTATCCTGAGCAACTGACGATTTAAGTTAAGATTAATTGTTACTTCATCAATAGGAATTAATTGGGTATCGGTGGTGACAATTCCGAGAGGGTTAACAATATTTACCGTCGGTCTTTGGGGTCGCCATTCCCATCTATTGCCCTGAAATTTTACGCTAAGATCTGGATTTTTTAAAGTCCCAGTTAAGGCTATATTTGCTTGATAACGGCCGCGAAAATCTAGTTCAGAAGGTATCCCGACTACCCCTCTTTCCCTTGCTAATTGCTGGATTATTTCTTCAATTTTTGCCCGCAAATTTACCCGTTCTGCTAGGGAAGCTTCGGGATTACCTACTTCTAGGGGACTAAGTTGAATAGCTGGGTTATTTTCGGAGGAGAAAAGGGTGATTAAACTGGTTAAATCATAGATACTAGCAACTGATAATAAATCTTGAATATAACCTTGATCTACCCTGAGTTTAGCTTCTATTTCCTGGGTCTGCCAATTAAATAAACCTTGCAGATTATATTGACTTGCACCCGCTTGTAAACTCCCCTCTTGCAGTTGAACTATGGAATCCCGATAAACCAAATTTGCCGTTAATTTTTCCCCGATTAAGTTACCTAAACTAGGTCGGTTAATCTCTAGTTGTCCCTGTCCCTGTAAGTTAAATAAATTGATGTCTAGATTAGCATTTACTTGTCCAGCAATAATCCCCGGAACATTGTAGGCTGCCGTGGGAGATATTTTCAGGATTTCTAGGGGAAAATCGGCAATCTGAACATTTAAATTTTCTCCGCTTCGTTTAGCTGTTGCTAAAAAAGGAGTTTTATTTCCAAAAGCTTGGCGAATATTTATCCCTAAGGGAAGATAGGGCAGCAGACAATTATTTTGTTGACAAGGATCGAAAGTCAGGTCAATAATGTCCTGATTTCCCCGCAGATTTAAACTAATATTTTGACCGATTCCTGCTTGCATACTTCCTTTTAAGATAGGTTCAAAGGGTCGATCATTAATGCTAAAGTTAGCTAAATTTATATCTCCTTTGATTTGTATATTTCCCACTTTTTGCCAAGCAGTTAAGAGATTTTTTCCTGTGATTTGTCCTTGAAATTCTCCGATCCCTGTCATGGTCGATTCTCTGGGTTTCAAACGAGGATCGATCGGTAAAAGCGATATAATCTCAGCCAAGGGTACAGTAGCAAGGTCGGTTTTTGCCTGTAGATTTAAGTTAACCTCAGCGATATCGGGTTGACTGATAAGATTAGCTAAAAGAATATTTCCTCGCACATCAAAGCTATTTTCTCCCCACTGTGCCGAGAGATTATTAACCTGAATTGGTGTTACTCCCTGCCAAATTTCTTTAATATTTCCTGCTAAATTCGCCCTAAAATCTAAGTTAGGAATCGAGATTGATTTTATTCCTGGCAATTGTCCTAGTACGGCAGCGGGATCAAGATTAGCGGCAATAATATCACTTTGCCAGAAATTATTATTCAGTTGTGCCTTAGCTTTAATTTCTCCTTTGGCTACATTAATACGAGAGTTAAAAACTGCTTTGATACTGCTTAAGTTGAGTCGTTTTTCTTGCAGGGAGTCGAAAATAGTTTGGGCATTTCCTGCTGCTTGAAAACTGGTTTGGGAAATATTCAACGGTAGGGGAATATTAGTCTGAAAATTCTCTAAGCTACTGAGAATATTAAAAATACCGTTGTTTAACTGAATATCAGTATTAATCGGATTATTATCCACTAACAACCGAGTATTTACCCTAGCATTGACGGTGGACAAATTAGGGATTTTTCCCGCTAGTAAATTATTGATTGCACTGGTGAAATTGACTTGGGTTTTCCCTAGACTAACAGGAATATTTATATTGGGTAAAAACGGATTTAAGTTAATGCCAGCTGTATTAACTATACCGCTTAAAATACCTTTTTCCAGTTGGGCAGTAGTTTTTAGGGATCGATTATTGACAAATAACTGTATATCTCCCTCTCCGCGCCAAGTTTGTAAATCCGTTAAAGTACCGCTAATCAGAGAATTTATCCTGCCAGCAAAGCTGATTTTTGCCCTGCCTAAACTGACGGGAACTGTTAAATTTTCCACTAGAGGATTAAGACTAATCCCACTGGTATTAACTGTTCCTGTCAGGAAACCTTGATTCAGTTTGGCTGTGGCAATTAAAGGATTATTATCTACTAATAACTGCATATTACCTTGACCTTGCCAACTGCTGAAAATATTATTTTTATTATTTAGTAATTCTCCTAAATAACCTTGTAAATTAATTTGTGATCGCACTAATTTAACCTGGGTTGGTAAGTTAGGCAATAGGGAATTAATCGGCAATCCCGCTAAGAAAGCGTTAGCCTGAAGATTTCCTTGCAATACTTGACTATTGACTAAAATTGTGCCTTGTTTACTGCTAATTTCTAAGTTAGCAACTCCGTTTAAAGTATTAATATTAAGTTGGTCAATTTGGCCACTAACTTGAATATTAGCTGTCTCTAAATTTAAGGGTTCTAAGGTTTCTAGGTAGGGGCAAATGCTATCTAAATATTCACAAACAAGAGGCACAAAAGGAGTCAATAAAAAGTTATTACCCGTGATTTTTGCCCGGACTAATTTGCTAGTAAAATCCCTATTACCATTAACCTGTAGTTTGCCGCCATTTGTTTTAATGACCGTATCGGTTAAATTTATTTTGTTGCCCCCTAAAAATACTTTACCCTCCCCGGCAACATTGATTAATCCTGACTGATTAACCGTGGGTATTTGCCAATTAATTAATAATTGTGGCAGTCCTAAACTACCCCTAGCTTTAATATTAGCTTGCAGATCGTTTATATTAATTTTAGCGGGAATTGTTGCGAATTGAGATAAAATTTTTCTCGTGGGAAAATGCGCTTGTAAATTCAAATTAATCGGCATTTTTGTCCCGTCAAGAGGTTGATTTTTTTGCAGGGATTGCAGAATATTTAACTGCAATTTTCCTTCTCCTTTAATTTCTCCACCTGCGACGGGTTTAATTTGAATTTTATCTAAATTAAGACGGTTGAGATTTGTTTGAAAATTACTGGTTATTGATTGAATAGGAATTTGCTCAAAAATAATCGGTTTGCTGTTGCTAACGGTTCCTTTAATTAGAGGTTGATCTAGTTTTCCCGTCACTTGAAAAGTAGAGCGCGCTTCTCCCCGTAAATCTAGAGGTGATTGCAGATAAATAATTCTTAAAAGTTGTTGTAAATCCACCGATTCTAGAGCGACATTGAGATGATAACCAGTTTGCCAATTTACTTCTCCTCTCACCTCAGTTTTAATCTTGCCAATAGTTGCGTTCGCTTGTTCAACTAATACTTTGTCTCCCTGTAAATTTAACTTAGTTGTTAGCTTAATTGGATAGGGGAAAGGGTGGAATTTTCCCGCTACTTCCGTCACCTGAAAATTGCCATTACCTTGAATTTGATTTAGCTTTGCCCAACTGGGAATATTGAGAGCAATATTAGCATTTACTTGTCCTTGATTTAATTGAAAATTGCGATTAGGAATTAAAGTTAATAGTTCACTTAAGTTTAAACGGTCGATCTGAAGATTAGTTAGGCTTTCACCCGTTTTTAACGCCGTTTCTCCTTGAATTTTTACTTGACTTTTGAGGATTTCTGCGCTAAAATCGTAGGTGAGAGGCTGCCTTTGATTATCAATAAATCTTCCTTGACCATCGGCCTTAATTTCTATCGGTTTTTTCAGGGCATAGGGTTGGATAGTAAGAGCTGCCTTCTCCACCTGAAAACCCAGATTTAACTTAATGGGTGCCTCCCGATCAAAGTTACTAGCTATTTTTTCTAAATTATCGAGCCATTGACCATTTTTATCCTGATCGAGATAAATACTGGGATTAATTAACTTGACATCAACCGGCAGCGGCAGACCTAAAAGTAAGGGCAGCGGATTTAATCCCAATTCGATCGCATCAATAGATAAACTATCAGCAGAATTGGCCGTAGCTGGAATTTCCGATTTACCGATACGAATGCGATTAAAATAAAAGCCCTCTATCTTGCCTACCCTGACGGGTCTGTGCAGCATTTCACTGAAGATATTGTCTAAAATTGGGGTTAGACGTTCATAAACTAAATAACGAGTCGTAAAATAGCCAAGGGAGGTAATTCCTAGGAGAGTAATTCCCCCGACAATTAAAGTAGAAGGCCGGCGGACAAATCGACCGATACTCAGAAAAAGATTAGGACGAGGAGAAGGATCGCCAGGGGAGT
>Ga0082207_1000550_pt1 | contig 20937 bp, 15 predicted proteins | sample LakMenEpi10Aug09_FD_71540 | JGI IMG/M metagenome (GOLD analysis project Ga0082207, IMG submission 71540)
TCCGCCGCAGGTTTATCCAAAGGAATACGGCCAAACTCATTTGATTGGTGGCGTGATTGGAGACGAAGCTGTATCCGGATCCGCATTTATCCACCAGCAGACGAAGTCCGGCCTGTAATTCAGTGTTATTGCAGGGGCGAAGTCGTTCGAACACATGCTTGAATCCGTAGTTGCCGATCAGGTCTGATAAAACCACGGCTGTCACACCGAAGAAAAACCAGATCAGTCCATTCGAGCGAAATCTCCAGATGGCGATCAGAAAGAGAATGACATAGATCGGTACCCAATGTATGGGTTCACGAATCCAGATGGCGATCGGGTCGATCCATTTTTGGATCCACTCTTGGTTGATTCGCCGAAAAAGGGAGTGGTCAAGATCAGCCAAACGTTCGAGTACTGTCAAAAAGGGCAAACCCATGTTGCAAAGCTACACAATCCTTCACCCTCCGGTGGCGAACAAGACTTAAATTGACGTTATTTTGCCCCTCATGTCAAAGTTGGAATCGATGCCCAAGACCCTTCGCTGGGTATTGCAGGTGGGAGGGATCTTCCTGTTGTTATTCACCTTATTCCGGTTGACGGTTTTCTTTGTGTTCCGACCCGAGGGTTGGACGGGTGCGGCCTCGGTGCCCTCGTTTTTATGGGGGCTACGTTACGATCTTCGATGGATTGCCGGTATTTTATTGCCGGTCACTTTGCTTAGTATCAACGCTCGTTGGTCGCCTTTTTTTTCGGAGCGGAACAAGCGCATATGGACCAGCTATCTGGCCATCATTACACTGATCGTCTTTTTCTTTTTTGCCGCCGGATTCGGCAGCTTTTCCTACAACCGAACACCCTTGGATGCCGGAGCCATGAACTTCATCGAGGATTTCAGCATCTCTGTCACGATGATCTGGGAGACTTATCCCTTGCTTTGGATGTTGGCTGGTTTGGGTATGGCCGTCTGGTTTTTACGTTGGATGTATCGCCGCGTGCATTGGCAAGTGGTATCCAATACGGATGGAAAGGGAATACCTCATCAGCCCGCTTATTTCGTGATTGCTTCGTTTGTGATGGTCTTACTGATTCATGGAAGCTTGCGTTTGCGTCCGCTACAGCGAGATGATTGCTTCGAACTGCCGAGCAGCTTTGCCGCTTATTTGGCGGTGAATCCCATTCAGAATTTTGCCACCACCTGGCGTTTGCGTCAGTTGCCGGAAAAAGATATTCCCTCCGTTAGAAGCGCCATGCCCTTGGTGCGTAAATGGATGGGTATTGAGGATCAAACAACCCAGGGCTTAAGGCGTATGGTGGCCCCCTCGAGTAATGCTTGGGAAAGCCGTCCCAATATCGTGCTGGTACAATGTGAATCCTACAGCATGTACAAAAGTTCGATGAGCGGAAACCCCATCAACGCTACTCCGTATTTCGACTCGTTATCGAGACAAGGTCTTTTTTTCGATCGATGTTTTGCGCCTCATTTTTCAACAGCCCGTGCTCTTTTTGCGATCCTCTTCGGAATTCCGGATGTTCAATTCTTTCGGTTTTCGTCACAGAATCCAGAATCGGTTTCACAGCGCACCCTGATCAATCAATTGGAAGGGTACAGCAAGCATTACTTTCTCTCCGGCAGTCCGGAGTTCAACAACTTCCAGGGGATCCTCTCCAATATCAAGGGCTTACAGATGCATACCGGTGATTATTTCAAAGGGGAAAAATTGAATGTTTGGGGCGTCAGCGATCGAGACTTGTTTTTGCAATCGTTGGAGGAGATGCGAAAACAAAAAGCCCCCTTCTTTGCCTATATACAAACTGCCGGCAACCATCGACCATTTCAAAAAAGTATTCCGGCTTCCGACACTTCATTCAAGCGTTTTGAGCTGCCGCAGGATACATTACTCAAGTATGGTTTTGAGTCGAACGACGAGTTCAATTCGTTTCGTTATTCCGATCATGCGATCCGACAATTCATGGAGGCAGCCACAAAAGAGTCTTTTTTCTCCAATACAGTTTTTGTTTTTATCGGGGATCATGGTGTGGCAGGTGATGCGCGAGCGGTTTATCCGGATTTATGGACCGAGCAGCGTTTGACCGATCAACATGTACCACTTTTATTCTATGCGCCATCGTTCATCTCGCCCCAACGTCGATCGGAGGTAGTTTCACAGATCGATGTGTTGCCAACCCTATTGGGTAGATTGAACCAATCGTTCGAACAATCAACAATGGGGCGCGATCTGCTCTCGCCGAATAAAAAAAATCACTTTGCTTTTTTGACCAATACGGCCGACCGCATTGGAATGATCACCGATGATCATTATTTCTCAAGACAGATCAACTCCGGAGAGGAGGTGCTGCTTCCGCTGAATGGGAAAAAAGCTCGAATGACCATGGAACGTCAGGATTCCATTCGGGCGGAACTGTCGAAGATCACGCAGGCCTATGCCGATGTGGCGCGTTTTTTACTGTTTCACAATAAACCGTAACCGATCAGTTTTTTTTCACAGATCAGGATCAGCCGGGGTGAGTTTTCCAAGTCAAACGGTGTAAGAGCATAGTCTCCAAGCGCCTCACGTATCACCAATCCTTCTTGTTGCAGCAGATGTTTGAAATCCCCTAAACCGAACGTGGCCACTTTTTCAGAAAAAATCATTTTATTAGACCGGGCGGGGTCTTCTATGGTTATTTCTTTGATCAGATAACCATTTGCAACTTTTCGGCTGATCTGAAAATGGATTCCATCGATCGTACGGCTTTCAGATGGGACCAATTGTTTGATGACCGTGTTGATGTTCAAATAATCGATCACCAGTTTTCCATCGGCTTTGAGTGCGCTGGACATAGTGTGTAAGGCGGACTGATGTTCCTGTTCACTCTCAAAGTATCCGAAACTGGTGAAGAGATTCAGTACCGCATCAAAAGGTTGGCCGGGCAAGGGCTCGCGCATATCATGAACGGAAAAGGTGAGTCCGGGCCGACTTAACTGATTGGCATGGGCAATATTTTCAGGAGCAATATCGATCCCATGCACCTCAAAACCCAGATCAGCCAGACTGATGCTGTGCCTGCCTTTGCCGCAAGCCAGGTCCAGGATACGGGCCTGTTTCGGCAGTTGCAGGTGTTTTGTAAGCCTTTCTATAAAGGGACGTGCTTCTGACTCATCACGATCGCGGTAGAGCAAATGGTAATAGGGGGAGTTGAACCACGATTCAAACCAGCTGGGATCATTCATGGCGCAAAACTACTCCGATAGCGTAATTTCAGGCCTCAAAATTGTTTATGTCGCTGATCAAAAGTATTTCCGGTATCCGTGGGACTATCGGAGGGGTGCCTGGAGATAACCTGACACCACTCGATATTGTCCGATTTTCCGCGGCCTACGGCTCTATTTTAAAGAAAAAAACAGATCGTCCGGTAGTTGTGATCGGACGAGACGGTCGGATCAGTGGTCCGATGGTGCACACACTAGTGGCTCAAACACTGATCGGACTGGGTATCGATATCATCGACCTCGGGCTCTCCACCACACCCACGGTCGAATTTGCCGTGATGCAGGAGCAGGCGACCGGAGGCATCATACTCACCGCCAGCCACAATCCTCGTCAATGGAATGCGCTCAAGCTGCTGAATGAAAAAGGCGAATTTTTGTCCGCCGCCGATGGTCAAGCTGTTTTGGATATCGCCGCTGCAGAATCTTTCGAATTCGCATCGGTTGATCAATTAGGAAGTGTTCGGTCCGACGACTCCTATCTGCAAAAACATATTGACGCCATTATAAACTACCCGTTGGTGGATGCAACTGCCATCCGGCAGGCCGGATTTAAGGTTGTCGTCGATGCGATCAATTCATCCGGCGCCATTTATGTGCCTGCTTTACTCCGTGCGCTGGGAGTTCAGGATATCATTGTATTGAATGAGGCTGTCACAGGTGATTTTGCGCACAATCCGGAACCCTTGCCGGAACATCTCACCGATTTATCGAAGGCTGTGGTATCAAACCAGGCGCATTTGGGTATTGCAGTAGACCCGGACGTAGACCGACTTTGTTTTGTCAATGAAGATGGAAGTTTGTTCGGAGAGGAATACACGCTAGTGGCCGTTGCCGATCATATTTTGTCTAGCCGACCCGGCAATACGGTCAGCAATATGAGCAGCACTGCAGCCCTCAAAGTCCTTACCCGTCAGTTTGGCGGAAGCTATCACGCCGCTGCTGTTGGCGAAGTGAATGTGGTGACGAAAATGAAGGCGGTTGATGCCGTGATCGGTGGGGAAGGGAATGGAGGAGTGATCGTACCGGATTTTCATTATGGGCGAGATGCGTTGATCGGTATCGGACTTTTTCTTACGCTATTAGCCAAGCGAAATCTTACCATGTCGGCCTTGCGGGCTACCTATCCGGATTTTCATATTTCAAAAAATAAGATCGACCTGCGCCCCGGGCTGGACCTACGATCGATCCTGACAAAGCTGCAAGTGAAATATGCGGGTCAGCCCATGCTTACGGAAGACGGATTGCGTATCGAGTTTGGGGATGATTGGGTACATCTTCGGGGTTCCAATACGGAGCCGATCATCCGCATTTATGCGGAGAGTCGGTCTGCTGAAGCAGCCCGGCAGCTGGCACTTCAATTGATGAACGATATCGAGGCGCTGGCTTGATGCTTATCTTTGCGCTGCCATCATGAAACGGATATATCTTGATAACGCGGCTACCACAGCACTGGACCCCCTCGTGCTGGAATCGATGATGCCGTACCTGACGGATCAATTTGGAAATCCATCTTCCATTTATTCATACGGAAGAGAAAGCCGGCTTGCAATCGAAAATGCCCGTAAATCGGTGGCTCGCTCCCTGAATGTGAGCCCCGGGGAGATTTTTTTTACCAGCGGCGGTACGGAAAGTGATAACATGGCGATCTACACCGCGGTGCACGATCTTGGTTGTCAGGTCATCATCACATCACCTATTGAGCACCATGCTGTGTTGCATGCAGCAGAGCGTCAGGTGAAGGATGGCCGAGCTGAAATAAAATTGGTCAAGGTGTTGCCGGACGGGCACATCGATCTGGAGCATTTGGCAGAGTTGCTGGCTTCGACCGAACAGAAATGTTTGGTTACGCTGATGCATGCCAATAACGAGATCGGAAACGTATTGGATCTACATGCCGTAGCAGATCTCTGTTTGAAGTATGGCGCGATCTTTCATTCGGATACGGTACAGACCATCGGCCATTATAAACTCGATCTTAGTCACCCCGGGATTCATTTCGCTGTGGGGGCCGGACATAAATTCCACGGACCAAAAGGAGTGGGGATGCTTTACATCAGCAAGGATGTGCAAGTACGCCCGCTGATTGAAGGGGGCGGACAAGAACGAAACATGCGTGCCGGTACGGAGAATCTGTACGGTGTAGTTGGTTTTGCAAAAGCATTAGAGTTGGCTGAATCCAGATTGGAAGCGGATCAGCAGCAGATACGGTCCCTTCGGGATGCATTCATCCACCAGCTGGAGCAGCGGGGAGATGTTCAATTCAATGGCGATGTAAAGGGTCGATGCTTGTACACTGTTTTGAACGTTTCGTTTCCGCGAACCCCGGAGACTGAAATGTTATTGATGAATCTGGACATGCGGGGAATCTGCGTTTCGGGCGGAAGTGCTTGTAGCAGTGGGGCGGATATGGGAAGTCATGTCATTCGTGCGCTGGGAACGAGTAGTGGTCGAGTGCCGGTGCGTTTTTCCTTCTGCCGACACAACACGAAAGAAGAGATCGATCAGGTAATGGAAGCCTTGCAGGCTTGTTGCTGATCAGAGGTAGTACCAGGGATTCCTTTTTGCCGCCCAGACATAGTGGCGGATATTTCTCCAAAAAGCCAGGATGAGGTAGATGATCACGGGGGAACCCATCGTCAGCAATGATGTGTACATGAAATACTGACGGATCTTGCCTGGTGCAATGCCCAATCGGTGGCCGATGGCCGTACAAACCCCGAAGGCATTCCACTCGATAAAACTCTTGAACCTGTCCATATTCCGAAAATACGGAATTTGACTTTTAGCTTGGTTCGGTTTTTAGCTCTGTTTTTCGACCTGTCTAAGTACCTTTGCCCCGCCAAATCCTTAAAACATTTTACCTATGGTATTCGATCTGGACCTCATCCGCAAAACCTATTCTGAGATGCCGGCAAAAGTGGACGCTGCCCGTACGGCATTGGGTCGTCCGCTCACACTGGCTGAGAAGATTCTTTACGCCCACCTTTGGTCTGGCGTGCCGGTCCGTGATTATGCGCGCGGAAAGGATTATGTAGATTTTGCCCCGGATCGAGTGGCCATGCAGGATGCCACGGCTCAAATGGCCTTGTTGCAGTTCGATACGACCGGCCGGAAAAAAGTAGCCGTTCCATCAACCGTTCACTGCGATCACTTGATCGTGGCCAAAGATGAGAGTAGAACCGACCTGGCCAAGGCCGTTACGGATAACGAAGAGGTTTATAATTTTCTTTCTTCTATTTCCAATAAATACGGGATCGGATTCTGGAAACCCGGAGCCGGGATCATTCACCAGGTTGTATTGGAGAACTATGCCTTCCCTGGTGGCATGATGATCGGTACGGACAGCCACACGGTGAATGCCGGCGGCTTGGGAATGATCGCCATTGGCGTGGGCGGCGCAGATGCTTGTGACGTCATGGCCGGACTGAGTTGGGAGTTGTTGATGCCCAAATTGATCGGGGTAAAGCTTACAGGTAAACTCAATGGGTGGACATCACCCAAGGATGTGATCTTGAAAGTGGCCGGTATCCTGACCGTCAAAGGCGGAACCAACGCCATTGTAGAATATTTCGGAGAAGGGGCTGTTTCGATGAGCTGTACCGGTAAAGGAACGATCTGTAATATGGGTGCAGAGATCGGAGCGACCACATCGACTTTTGGATATGATGAGAGTATGAGTCGTTATCTCAAAGCAACGGGTCGTGCTGATGTAGCAGCTGCGGCTGATGCTGTCAAAGAGTATCTCACGGGTGATGCGGAGGTGTATGCTAATCCGGAAAAATATTTTGACCGTGTGATCGAGATCAACCTGAGCGAGCTGGAGCCGCATCTGAACGGACCATTCACGCCGGATCTGGCTACGCCGATTTCACAAATGAAAGAAGCGGCTGCTCAGAACAATTGGCCCATTAAGATCGAAGTGGGACTGATCGGTAGTTGCACGAACTCCTCCTACGAAGACATCAGTCGTGCGGTGAGTTTGGCAAAGCAAGCCAAAGAAAAAGGGCTGACACTGAAATCGGAGTTTACGATCACGCCGGGCAGTGAACTGGTTCGGTATACGATTGAACGCGACGGTTATCTTTCTGTATTTGAGAGTGTCGGCGCCAGGGTCTTTGCCAATGCTTGTGGTCCTTGTATCGGCATGTGGGATCGTATGGGAGCGGAGAAGCAAGAGCGCAATACCATCGTCCATTCGTTCAACCGAAATTTCGCTAAACGCGCCGATGGCAATCCGAATACCCTTGCTTTTGTAGCTTCTCCTGAAATGGTAACGGCTTTGGCTATTGCCGGAGATCTGAGTTTTAATCCATTGACCGATACGCTTATCAACGATAAAGGCGAGGCTGTTAAACTGGACCCACCTGCGGGAGATGAGTTGCCTGTTCGTGGATTTGCGGTAGAAGATGCCGGTTATCAGGCGCCTGCGGAAGATGGAAGCAGTGTCGAAGTGAATGTGAAAGCTGATAGCAAGCGTCTTCAGTTGTTATATCCATTTGCTGCCTGGGAAGGAACCGATCTGAAAGGATTACGTTTATTGATCAAAGCGAAAGGAAAATGTACCACTGACCATATTTCTATGGCAGGTCCTTGGTTGAAGTTCCGCGGTCACCTCGATAACATCAGTAACAATCTGTTGATCGGTGCCGTGAATTTCTACAATGAGAAAACTGATACGGTTAAAAATCAATTGACAGGCGAATATGGAACCGTACCCGGAACACAGCGTGCTTATAAAGCAGCCGGAGTGGGCACCCTTGTTGTGGGAGATGAGAATTATGGGGAAGGGTCTTCTCGTGAGCATGCTGCCATGGAGCCCCGCCATTTGGGTGTTCGGGTGGTATTGGTAAAGTCTTTTGCCCGTATCCATGAGACGAATCTGAAAAAGCAGGGGATGCTGGCACTGACATTTGCAGACAAAGCTGATTACGATAAGATCCGGGAAGATGATGTCATTGATGTAAACGGGTTGACGGATTTCATTCCAGGTACGCCGTTGAACATTGTATTGAATCATTCAGACGGATCGGTTGATACGATCGTTGCCAACCATTCCTACAATGCTCAGCAGATCGAGTGGTTCAAGGCTGGTGGGGCACTGAATGTGATCCGGAGTCAGATGGCGAAGTGATCTTTGAACGAGCTTAGAAATAGAAAAGCCCCTCGAAATCTCGAGGGGCTTTTTCTCTCCTTGCTTACCACTACTGCTGATGTTGAATAAGGATCGTTCGGGTCTCCGTCTGTCCGGTTTGTTTATCGGTGATTTTGATTCGATTTGTTCCGTTCGGGAAAGCGCTGGTTTGAATGGTCAGGCGGTCGCGACCATTCCACTGCCCCATTTTTTGTCCGACATCATTCACCCACTCGATCAAGTAATTCGATTGTTTTTTGGAGAAGATTACATTCACTTGATCATTGGCTGGGTTCGGGTGGATCTGGCTCATCAGGTTGCGTGGACTTAGTGAACGTACTGGGGAATAACTTGTTTTTCCTGAATGATCCATTTGCTTGATGCGATACTGTACAGCCGTACGGATCGGACTGGGGTCAAGGAAGGTGTAGTTTAGTTCATCTGTGCTGTTTCCTTGTGCAGCCTGGGAGGACATGAATCCGATCGTGCGGAATGGCTGGTCGTCACCGTTGTTTTTTCTTTCAATTTCAAATCCGCGGTTATCGATCTCTGTTAACGTAGTCCACTCGAGTTGTGCTTGTTGTTCGTTCCATCTGGCAGTGAAACTGCCGAGTTGAATCGGGAGCGGCGCACAGTTGTTGTCTAACCGGGCAAGGGAGAGGTTGTCGCGGGTGGGACTAGAAACAACAACCCAAAGTGCTCGATCTGCTTCAGGTTTTTGATTGGAGTAGGGAAGATATCCGAGAAGGGGTGAGTTGAATGTATAGGAGTTGCTGCTGTTGAGCGCGATGTTACTGCCGCTGGAAATTTCAATATTGTCTTGTGCGGCATTATAAATGCCATCGCCGTTGTCGATAAAGACTTTATAATTCACAATCAGGCCAGCCGGATCGATCGTTCGGATCTGAAACCGGTATTGGCGAGGGGTTTCACAGATAAGAAAACCCGTGATCCGGGGATCATTCGCGAAGAAATTAAGGCCGCGGGAGAAGCAATGTACATTTTGTGCACTAGCCGATTGGCTCTGCCATACATCCGCGGTGAAATCTTGCGCTATTCCACAACTAGTTTGGCTATTGATTGTGATGTTTTGGATGGTAAATCGATCCGATCCGGCCACAGAACCCACACTCTTTACAAGCGAAAGTCCCGTGAACTTGAAATTTGTAACTGTTGGGTAGGGGCTGTAACTACTAAGCATATACAAAGACCCACCGAAGTGATAAAATCCAAGCGTGGCTACTGCATTCGCTAGATCTGTGAGGTTAGGAGGGTTGTTGTAGGTGAGGGTCGGGTATTGTGACTTGGGCCAGATATGTATATAGACATATTTTCCACCCGAGTTGGCATTCATATCAAAGTATAGATCGAAGTTGATGTCGCATCCGCCACTGGTCGTATTCGGAGTGCTGCTGTTCAGTTTCACTGCTGGGTTGAGGATGGTGCACTGTGAATGACTGATGGTTCCACTGGTTATAGCCAGTGCGAACAAGAGGGTTAAAATGGGTACACGCATAGGGTTGATTTGTGGTTAACAGATTGAACCACAAAAAAATCACAGTGCGGCTGTGCCAAAAATGATGAACTCGCTCGTTCGGTATGATGCGAATCAGTTGCCCCAGCGATAGGTTTTGTGCTTGAGTGCGGCCAGGTCTAACACCCGATCTACCACCGTGGCAGCAATTTCCTTCGGGGTTTTGGGCAGGCTGTAGAAGGAGGGGGTAGCCGGACAAATAATCCCCCCCGCCAAGGTGACTGCTTCCATATTTCGAATGTGAATGAGATTGTAGGGGGTCTCTCTAGCAACTAGTATCAGTTTGCGTCGTTCTTTTAGAATCACATCAGCGGCGCGGGTGATCAGGTCGCCCGATACACCATTAGCAATACGACCCAGCGTGCCCATGGAGCAAGGGATCACGATCAGTGTATCGTATTGCCCGGAACCGGAGGCGATGGGGGCGGAGAAGTCATGTGTATCAAATGTTCTTACCGGAAAATCTTTCCAGGTTTCATTACCTAATTCTGTACGCCACACTTCTTTTGCATTGGTGCTCATCACCAGCGAGATCTCCTGCACCTGTTCCCTCAGGATGCATAGTTTTTGCAAAAGGTCCTCAGCGTAAATGGATCCACTGGCTCCGGTGATGGCTACGGCGATCTTTCTCATGTATGAATAACTAAGAAATGGGCGGGAAGTTCAATCAGTATTTAGCAAATCTATCTCTTCTAGCGGTTTCATAGCAGGCAGTTCCCCTCGCAGCCAGTTTTGTAAGAGTTGCTTGCCAAATGATGTCATGACGCTCTCCGGATGAAACTGAACGCCCTGCCAGGGGTTTGTTCGATGGGTCATAGACATGATACGTCCCTGGGTATCCGCGGAAGTGGCTTGCCAGATATCAGGTAAACTTTCTTTTTCAACCATCCAGCTATGATACCGGCCTACCCGGACATCGTCTGGTATTCCTTCATACAACCCGAGCCGATCACCTGTTGCGAGGATCTTTATGTCAGTCTCAATGCCATGCTGTACGTCTGTCAGTTGAAAAAGCCTTCCGCCACTATGTACGGCAAGGGCTTGCATCCCCAGGCATACGCCCAATACCGGCATATGTGATGGTGTGGCACGGATCAGTTCCATTAGTCGGCCTGCTTCTTGAGGGAGGCCCGGACCAGGCGAAAGTACCAAGCGTTCAAAGTCGGCAATTTCTTCAGGCTCCACAGCGTCATTCCGACGAACCTCAATGACTTGATCGGTCACCGACTCAAGCAGGTGCACAAGGTTGTACGTGAAAGAATCGTAATTATCGACAACGAGGATCGGTTTCATGTCTCGAGGGCAAAGATATTCAGGAAGGCTTGGTGATGCTCCCTGCTCTCTTAGAAAATGCCTTTTTGCTGTACATTTGCATCATATTTCACCTAATCCTATAGTATGGCAGACCTTTTTGAAAGATTACTCAAGAATCAGGGGCCGCTTGGACAACACCGCGAGCGGGCACATGGATATTTCGCCTTCCCCAAGTTGGAGGGAGAGATCAGCAGCCGCATGAAATTCAGGGGTAAAGAAATGATTGTTTGGAGCCTGAATAACTACCTCGGTCTGGCCAATCATCCCGAAGTCAGAAAAGCAGATGCAGACGGGGCCAAGGAATTTGGATTGGCGTATCCAATGGGTGCTCGAATGATGAGTGGCAACAGTAACCAGCATGAGCAATTGGAAGCGGAATTGGCGGCTTTTGTCGGTAAGGAAGATTCGGCGCTGCTCAACTTCGGATATCAGGGAATGGTCAGCATCATCGATGTACTTTGTAGTCGTCATGATGTGATCGTTTATGATGCGGAGAGCCATGCCTGTATCATCGACGGATTGCGTTTACATCCCGGACATCGTTATGTGTTCAAGCATAATGATGTGGCTGATTGCGAAAAGCAATTGCAACGGGCCCAGGCATTGATCGATAAGCAAAAGACCGGCGGTATTCTTGTGATAACTGAGGGCGTGTTCGGAATGGCAGGTGATCAAGGAAAATTAACGGAGATCGCTGCGCTGAAATCAAAATATGAGTTCCGCCTGTTGGTGGACGATGCACACGGATTTGGAACCTTGGGCAAAACCGGTGCAGGTGCCGGTGAGGAGCAAGGATGCCAAGATGCCATCGACATTTATTTCTCAACCTTCGCGAAGTCTATGGCCAGCATCGGGGCATTTGTTGCCGGTGATAAGAAGATCATCGACTACGTTCGTTACAACATCCGCTCCCAGATATTCGCCAAAAGCCTGCCCATGCCCCTGGTGGTGGGCAATCTCAAGCGATTGGAGTTGTTGCGTAACCATCCCGAATACAAAGACAAGCTTTGGAGTAATGCCCGCAAATTGCAAGACGGACTGAAAGCTCGTGGATTTGATATCGGTAAAACCGATTCAGTCGTAACCCCAGTTTACATGCATGGCGGAGTAGAGGAGGCCACGGCCATGGTCATGGACCTGCGGGAGAACTACGGGATCTTCGCCTCTATCGTAGTATATCCGGTTATCCCCAAAGGGCACATCATCTTCCGCTTGATCCCCTCTGCCGTACATACCGACGAGGATATTGAAATAACCCTCCAGGCGTTTTCGGACACCAAGAAAAAGCTGGATGCAGGTGTTTATCGCGTGGATGCCATCCCGGCTATGGCTGAAAAGTCTTGATACGCTTTTAACAGAACCTTCTCAAGCCATCGATTTTCGATGGCTTTTTTTATGCCCCCTGAAGAGCAGATTGAGTTATTTTTATCCTCCAAATCAGTATATGCGCAAACAGATTTTACCCCTTTTAGGCCTACTTCTATTTTCAGGTCAGTTATTGGCCCAGACTAAGTCCATTACCCTAGAGGACATTTACAAAAAAGGCACCTTCCGTGGTGAGTTCGTGCCTGTCGTATTCGATACCACACGAAAAGAAGCGGAATTGAGGCTGGACGGGGTAACAGATGTGACCGGTAAGCCCTTTGGTCAGCCTGAGAGCTCGGTTGCTTCACCCGCTGATGGAAAATTCTACCTGTTGCGTAAAGGGACGGAGTCCATCTACCGTCGTTCATCCAAGTCTTGGATCTATCTGTATGACACGGTGAGCCGCAAATTGTCTCGCTTAGCGGAGGAGAAAGTCCTTCACCCCAGCTTTTCACCTGATGGAAGCCGCATCGCCTACGTGATGAGCAACAATTTGTATGTATATGAGGTGAAAAGCGGAACAACGAAAGCATTAACGACCGATGGTGTGTGGAACAAGATCATCAATGGTAATTGTGACTGGGTGTACGAGGAAGAGTTTGAGTTCACACAGGCCTATGCCTGGAGCCCCAAGGGGAGTTTCTTGGCCTATTATCGTTTTGATGAGTCAAAGGTGCCGGAGTACAACATGACCATCTTTGACAATGGGTACAATAAGGATTATCGCTATAAATACCCGAAGGCAGGTGATGTGAATTCAACTGTACAGATCCTAATCCATGATTTTACGCAGAACAAAGTGGCGAAAGCTCAATTTTCGGAAGGGGATGTTTATATCCCGCGGATCAAATGGACACAGCAGGATAGTAGCCTGGTTGTTTTTTGGATGAATCGCCATCAGAATCACATGCAGCTGTTGTCGACTTCCGCCACTACCGGTCAGTCAAAAGTGCTCTATGAAGAGCGTAATAAATATTTTGTTGAGATCAACGACGATTGGCAGTTTTTGAAAAATGGCAAGCAGTTACTTTTCACCAGCGAGAAGGATGGGATGCGCCGATTGTATGTGTTACAAATGGACAATGGTCAACTCACCCCGCTCAGCCGCCCTGATGCAGAAGTGGCGGAGATCAATGCGGTGAATGAGGCTGGGAAGCAGGTGTTTTATACCTTGGCTTGGCCTCGTCCAATGGACAGGAACTTGTTCGTGTCTGATTTTTCCGGAAAAAAATCGGCTGCCTTGACAACTGACTCGGCCTGGCATCGGGTGGAGCTGAATGACGACTTCACACAATTCTTTGATTTTCGATCCACCATCAACGAACCCAATGTGGTGACTGTTCGGAAAATATCGCTCGACAAGAAGAAGGGCTGGAATACATCCCTGATCCGCACCGTTTCGGAAAGTGCTAAGCTGCGGACAAAACTTGCTGAATATGGATTCGGACAATCTGCATTCCTCCGTATTCCGAATTCAAAAGGAGACACGCTAAACGGATGGATGTTGAAGCCATCGAATTTCGATCCTTCCAAAAATTACCCGGTGCTGTTCTGTAACTATAGTGGCCCGGGTTCACAACAAGTTGCCAACCGTTGGGGGGCTGTGAGTCCCTGGCATCAAATGATGAGTCAGAAAGGATTCATCATTGTGAGTGTAGATAATACCGGCACCGGCTACAGAGGAGAGGAATTCAAGAAGAAGACATACCTGCAGTTAGGAAAATTCGAGATCGAAGATCAGATCGATGCGGCATTGGAGCTGGGTAAACTGCCGTATGTTGATAAATCCAGAATCGGTCACTGGGGTTGGAGTTATGGTGGCTTCATGAGCTCACTAGCCATCACCAAGGGGGCGGACGTGTTCAGTGCAGCGGTTGCCGTTGCACCCGTTACCAACTGGCGCTATTATGATAATATCTATACGGAGCGCTACATGCGCACGCCACAGGAAAATCCCAAAGGGTATGATGACAACTCACCGATCAACTTGACCAATCGCATCAAGGGTAAGTATCTGATCATACATGGAACTGCGGATGATAATGTGCATTTTCAGAATGCTACCCAAATGATCACCTCCTTGGTGAAAAGTAATATTGATTTCGAGAGTATGTATTATCCGAATAAGAATCATGGTATCAGCGGTGGTATGGATAATACGACTATGCATCTCTGGCATAATATGACCCAGTGGATCGAAAAGAATCTCGGTGGGCAGATAGCTTCCCCCTCAGTCGAGGTGGTTGTGGCAGTACCGAAGGATACATTGTGTCTTTTGACAGGAAAAGGATTTCAGCTGCCGGATAGCACCTCGGTTTTTTTGATCAAAAATGGTGATCAATCGCCCAGTCAGGAAGTGAAAACAATGGGTGGGGTATTTGCCTTCACGATCCCAATGGAAGATGCCAATCTTTATTTTTTGCAAGTTGGAAGTCAGAATCGACCCATCGAATTGTTTCTTCAGCCGGGAACTGTAAGTGTTGAGCCGTCTGTGGGAAAGCCAAATGAATATGAGGTGAACGGCTCTCCGGCGCATTTGGATTTTCAATCGTTCATCAAGCGTTTTTTGCCCATCGTTCAACAGACCAATCAGTGGGCAAGCATCATCAATACCACACAAAATCCAGCTCAACGGGATAGTTTGATGGCTCTTTATCAGACCTCGCAGACGAATATGCAATTACTGATCGATTCGATCATTGATGCCAATCCGAACTCACCGGTTGCTCCTTTTATATTGTCTGCGACCTATGGATTCAGTCAAGATCCGATCGTTCTGGAGCGTCGGTATAAGAAATTATCACTGGCCGGTCAGCAGTCGACCATCGGTAAGCAATTATTGACGATGATCGAGGATAGTAAAGTGGGAGCAGTTGGCAGCATGGCAATGGAATTCACACAGGACGATGTGAATGGCAACCCGGTTTCCCTTTCTTCCTTCAGAGGGAAATACGTGTTATTGGATTTCTGGGCCAGTTGGTGTGGCCCCTGCCGTTCGGAAAACCCCAATGTCGTAGAGAACTATCAGCGTTTCAAGGATAAAAATTTTACGGTGTTGGGTGTTTCATTGGACCGACCCGGTCAGAAAAATCGTTGGCTTGAGGCCATCCAGGAAGATAAATTGACTTGGACACATGTCAGCGATCTTCAATTCTGGAATAACGCAGTAGCCAAGCAATATAAAGTGCAAAGCATCCCTCAGAATCTATTGATCGATCCGAATGGGGTGATCATTGCGAAGAATCTACGGGGTGAAGCGCTGGGGCAAAAGCTGTGCGAAGTATTGGGCTGTAACTAACGAGATAGGCCCAACACATCCTGCATGTTGTAAATACCGGTTTTTCCTTTCAGGAATTTTGCTGCCATTAGGGCTCCTGTTGCAAATCCAATTCGGTTGTGTGCCGTATGGGTGATCTCTATTGAATCAATATCCGATTGATAAAGGATCTTGTGTGTCCCCGGCACCTTGTCGATTCGCTTGCTGATGATCTCCAGTTCATCTGGGTGGGATGTCGGCTGATTAACCCAATTCTTTTTAGCGGAGTTGTTTGCGATCAACTGTTCGGCAAGTGTGATCGCTGTTCCGCTGGGGGCATCTTTTTTTTCCGTATGATGGATCTCTTCCAGCGATATTTTGTATTCATCATGTGGGGCCATCAATCTAGCGAGCTGTTTATTGAGTTCAAAAAACAAGTTGACACCCACACTGAAATTACTGGCATACAAGAAGCTGCCGCCCAGCGCTGTGCAACGGCTTACGACATCTTCCCATTGATTCAACCAGCCGGTGGTACCGCAAACTACCGGTACGCCCAGTTCAAAGCATTTTACGAGGTGGTGCGGAGCAGACTCTGGTGCGGTGAATTCGATGGCTACCTCTGCTTGTTTCATCTCCGGAGCCTGCCATCCTTCGGGGTTAGAGGCGTCTATTCGTAGTATGATTTCGTGGCCTTGCGCCATGGCTACAGACTTAATGGCCTTGCCCATTTTACCATAACCGATTAGGGCGATTTTCATGGCTTATTATTTTCCGATTTTTAAGACGACACTGAGACCGCTGGTTCCGGCCAGTTGACTCCTTCCGGGTTTGAGTTGAAGCGAGAGGTCTGGTCCTACATCGAAACTCTTGAGGTGGGCATCGACTGTAGCATCTACGACATTCAGTCCCCAGAGGAGCAAAAAGAAAAGAACTGAATAATCTATATCGCGTCGAAACTGGTCGCGGTAATAGCGAAGTGATTCTTCGTCTAATGGTTTCATCAGCGGATTGATCTGGTCGAACAAAGTAGAATCGGTAAAGTTGACGCGCATGTTGTATTTCACGCGGTAGGCGAATCGGGTGTCTTTGTAGTTGTTTAAATTATACACGAATACACCTGCGCAGGTGCCCAGCGCTCCATAGACGATCGGCAGTTTCCAGTATTTTTTATTGTAGATCTGTCCCCAGCCGGGCACAATGGCTGATCGGATCGCGGCTACCCGCGGACTATGTTTCTTGCTTAGGGAATCGTACCGATTTGCTTTACGCGTCGGAGCGGTAGGGGTGCTATCGGACGGTTGGATCGCTTCTGCAGTAGAAAGCAAACTCAGGAAAGTCAGCAGTAGCAGAATATTTTTCATATCAATCCAATGGCACGTTCAGTTGCCGGAGGATCTTGTTCAATTCTTCGTTGGAATAGAATTCGAGTGTGATGGCTCCGTCTCCTTTTGGGTTTTGATGTAAATGAACCCGTGTGCTGAAATGGGAAGCTAATTTATCCTGAATTCGTTTGAGTGGACCGTCGTTGGTCGATTTTGCAGGATTTTTAACAGCGGCCGGTTGTTTGTATAGGTTTCGCACTAACGCCTCTGTCTGACGAACAGACAGCTCTTTGTTCAATATCTCTTTGAAGACATACAGTTGCTGATCGACAGTGCCTACATTGACCAGCGCCCGTGCGTGTCCCATGGAGATTTTATTATTTCTGACAGCTAATTGTATATCTGGCGGAAGTTTCAGTAGGCGAATGAAATTGGCAACGGTGCTTCGGTCTTTTCCCATGCGCTCCGCTACTTGCTCTTGTGAGTAATTGAGCTCATCCATCATTCGTTTGTAGCTGAGGGCAACTTCTACAGCGTTCAGGTCTTCCCGTTGTAGGTTTTCCAGTAAGGCCAACTCCAACAGCTGTTGGTCGTTCGCCTGGCGGATATAGGCGGGCACTTCAGTGAGCCCGGCTAGCTGAGCAGCTCGCCAACGGCGTTCTCCGGCGATGAGTCGGTATTTGCCGTTGGTCATCTGAGAGACGGTGACCGGCTGGATGATGCCATGCAATTTGATGGAGTGTGCAAGCTCGTTCAGGGCAGCTTCATCAAAATCGTGACGGGGTTGTTTTGGATTCGGTTGAATGTCCACTACTGCTATTGCCATCGAATGGGTCATGTGCTCCACCACCGCTTGTTTGAGCTGGCCTTGTGGAGATTTGATGTCTGTATCGATGGACTGCAGTAAGGATCGGATTCCTTTGCCCAGCAGATCTTTGTTTGGTTTTGAAGTGGCCATGGCTATTGTAGTTTATCAATCCAGCACTCTATCCTCGTTCTTAATCTTGGTCATGTTATTTTTCTGTAGGATCTCTTTGGCGAGGTTCAGGTAGTTGACCGATCCTTTGCTGTTGCCATCGTACAGGATCACGGGTTTGCCAGCAGACGGAGCTTCGGCCAACCGGGCATTGCGATGAATGATGGTATTGAAGACGAGTTCGTCAAAATGCCGGCGCACTTCACTCACAACTTGGTTGCAGAGCCGCAATCGGCCATCGTACATGGTCATCAGGATCCCTTCGATCGCCAGATTTGTATTCAGTCGGCTCTGAACGATCTTGATCGTATTCAATAATTTCCCGAGTCCTTCTAATGCAAAAAATTCAGCTTGTACGGGTATCACGACTGAATCTGCTGCGGTCAAGGCATTTACGGTGATCAGTCCGAGTGAGGGTGAACAGTCGATGATGATGAAGTCGTACTCGGAACGGAGCGAATCCAACATTGTTTTTAAAACCATTTCTCGGCTCGGATAGTTGATCATCTCAATTTCCGCACCTACCAAGTCGATGTGTGAGGGGATCAAGTCAAGGTTGGGGATCTCGGTTTTGAGGATCACATCCTTGGGGCGGGATTGGTTTACCATGCAGTCGTAGAGGCTCTGCGTGATGTTCTGCAAGTCGAACCCTACACCAGTGGTGCTGTTCGCCTGGGGGTCGCCGTCTACTAAAAGAGTTTTGAACTCCAGTACCGCCAAACTGGCGGCCAGGTTGATGGCTGTGGTGGTTTTTCCAACGCCTCCTTTTTGATTCGCTACACCGATTATTCTAGCCATGTACGTAAGGGGATGATCGTAAAGTGAAAGGGCTACAAAATACGGCAAAATTCAGTTACGTAGACGGGTCAGAACCTTCTTGTTCAGCAGTTGTTATCGGAGGAGTTAATTTCGCCCCACATGCGCATCACCACTTTCGGGATCATTGCTACGGCTATTTACCTGCTGATCGACCTGTATGTATTCTGGGTGCTAAGGGGTTATCTGGCGAATGCTGGATTTCGGCGGGCGGGGTGGGTACAAGCAGGCTATCTGCTACTCGGTCTTGGAACCTTGGTGTTTTTTTTCTTTGTCCCCAAAATGGTTCAATCAGGGTGGTGGAAACCCGTCGGGATGACGGTGTTTGCAGCCGGTGTGGCCTGGTTTTTAGCGAGGGGGGTGGCAGCCTTGTTTTTCCTGGTCGATGATCTGCGGAGGTTTCTTCAATGGGGTGGGATCGAAGCCTATCGCCTCGCAGTACCCACTACAACGATCGATTCCGGGGTAAGCCGTTCTGTTTTTTTGAGTTGGATGGGTGTTGTGGCAGGCACCGGACTATTAGGGAGTTTGGTCTACGGATTCGGGAATAAATACCGGTACGAAGTTCGTCGGCAGCGGATCCAATCGCCCAAACTTCCCAAGGCATTCGATGGCCTGCGGATCGTCCAGCTCTCAGATATTCATGCCGGTAGTTTTGATGATCCGGCGGCAGTGGAAAGAGGAATTGAAAAAGCGATGGCTTTAAAACCTGATCTGATATTTTTCACTGGAGATCTAGTCAATAATTTGGCTAGTGAGATGGAAGAGTATGAGAAATTATTCTCTAAGCTGAGCGCACCCTTAGGGGTGTATTCCATTCTTGGGAATCATGATTATGGAGATTATGTTGGTTGGGAAACGGCTGAGTTAAAAAAAGTCAACCTAGATCGGTTGAAGTCTATTCATTCGAAGATGGGCTGGCGGCTACTACTGAACGAACATGTTCATATTGAAAAGGAGGAAGATCGGATCGTTTTGATCGGGGTGGAGAATTGGTCTTCTCGCGCAAACTTCAAAAAGTACGGAGACTTGGCGCTTGCCAGCCAGGGGGTAGCAGCAGCAGATTTTCAGATCTTGTTAAGTCACGACCCCTCCCATTGGGAAACGGAGGTTTCGACATCTTATCCGAGTATCGATCTGACCTTATCGGGTCATACCCACGGTATGCAATTCGGAGTTGAATTACCCGGATTGCGTTGGAGCCCGGTACAATATGTATACCGTCGATGGGCCGGGCATTATCAGCAGGGCGAACAACATTTGTACATCAACCGGGGCTTTGGCTTTTTGGGATACCCTGGACGAGTAGGAATTTTGCCAGAGATTACACTTATTGAATTGCACGCATGAACCCTGTTAAGGTAATTTAACAGCCATTAAAATGTAAGATTACTAGTTTTGATTCGTTATCCGTTCAACACTAAAACCTAAGAATATGCGCGTAAAAAACATTTTTCTGATTGCATTTTTATTGATCACATCTGTCGCATCAGCACAGTTCGATCTTGGTATCAAAGGCGGGATCAACGTGAATAAAATCGATGGGGTGTCCTTTAAGGATGAGTTCAAATACGGATATCATTTGGGCGGGTTTGCTGCGATCGGCCTGGGCAAGAAATTCGGTCTGCAACCAGAGGTGCTGTATAATCAGAACACACTCCGGGTAGACAGCAGTTACACCAATGCCATCAATGTATTCCAAAATGGTCTTACTAATGTGAAGCTGAATTACATTTCGATTCCCATTTTATTGAATTATAAGCTTGTCGGTAAGTTCATTACCCTTCAAGCAGGTCCTCAATTTGGTATCCTGATCGATCAGAATCGCAGTTTGTTACAAAATGGGGGAGATGCCTTTAAGAAAGGAGACTTTTCGATGTTGGGTGGCGTGCAGATTAAACTGGGGCCATTGCGGGTAAATGGACGCTATGTGATCGGCTTGAACAACATCAGTGATCTTTCTGATG
>Ga0082207_1000551_pt1 | contig 20926 bp, 11 predicted proteins | sample LakMenEpi10Aug09_FD_71540 | JGI IMG/M metagenome (GOLD analysis project Ga0082207, IMG submission 71540)
GGACGCGGCCGTCCTTCGTGACGACGACGTAGTTGAGGTAGCTGGCGGCGACTTCGCGGCTCGGGTCGAGGATCGACGTCAGGATGGCGTCCGGGGTTTTCGATCGCACGCCGACGAGATCGGGCCCGATCGCCTTGCCGACGCCGTCGAGTCGATGGCAGGTGGCACAGTGTTTGGCGAAGACCTCGGAGCCGCGACGCCGGTCTCCGGCCAGCTTGAGCGCCGCCTGGTAGTCGTCGATGACCTGGCGCCGCGGGGCGGCGGTCGCCGAGCCGAACAGTTCCAGGGCGCGGGAGCGGAGCGGTTCGGCCAGGCCGCGGGCGATGGCGTCCCGCTGCGGGGCGTCGATTTCGACGGCCGCGAGCTGCTTCTTGTCGATGGCGTCGAGCAAGGCGGGAAGCCTGGCCGGGCCGCGAAGGAGTCCCTCGATCATCTCGCGGCGCACGTTCGGGCTGACGCCGCGCCACCGCGCGAGCAGACGGCCGCCGACGCCCGGGGCGGCCTGGCCGGCAAGAGCCTGGATGCTGGCGAGCTGGACTTCAGGAGGCTGAGATGCGTCGATGAGGGAGTCGAGGACGGTATCGGTGCCGCCGGGGGGCGCATGCCGGAGCAGGCGAATCGACCGCAGCTTGGCGTCGGCTGGGGACGCGGCATCGGCCAGCGTCTTCTCGGCGTCGGCGAGCATCGTCTGGAACATGGCCCGCACGGCCTCGAGCGGGGGTTCGGCGAGCACGCCGGCGAGTGACTGGTTCGACCGTGCCTGGCCGTCGGCGGCGGCGAGCAAAATGCCCCGTGCGACACCGGGATGCTGCCTGAGCCGCGGCTGGGCGACTTGTTCGAGCATCGCCCGCAGCGCGGCCCGGTCGCGGCGCACCGCGACCTGCTCGGCCAGCATTGCGGTCGCCGATTCGGCGGCCGGCGTCGACAAGAAGCCGGGTCTTAAGAGGAGGGCGGTCAAGATCGGGCCGGGCGCGGAACCGACGGAGCTGAGGACGGCGCGGACGATCCAGCGATCGTCGGCGTCGCGTGCCAGGATCCGCGCCAGGGCTGTCTGGGCGTCGGCGCGGTCGCTGATCGCACCGAGCGAAAAGGCGACCTGCATGCGGACCCGCGGGTCGTCGTCGCCGGCGAGTTCGATCAGCCTGCCGCGCAAACCTTCCGCCCGGGCGGCCCGCTGCTCGGCGATGCGCACGGCGTGTCGGCGGATCGCATGGTGGGCGTCGGACATCGCCTGGAGGACCTGGGCGTCGGTCAACTGACCGATGCCCTGCAGGGACCAGAGGGCATGCAGCCGGGCGACGGGGGATGTCGATTCGAGGATCTTGCTGAGCGGGACGGCCGCCGCGCGGTCGTTTCGCTCGACGATCAATCGCTGGGCGGTTTCACGGGTCCATGCGTTGCCGGATGGCAGCAGGCCGGCAAGCTCGGCGTCGCTCAGCCGGTCGAGCCGCGGCGCGGCGGGCCGCCGGAAGCCGTCGGGAACGACGCGATAGATCCGCCCCATGTCGCGGCCGCGGGTCACGTCGATGACCTGCAAGATGTCGTCGGGAATCGCGCTCGGGTCCTCGATGATCTCGCGGGCCATGTCGACGACGTACAGGCAGCCGTCGGGGCCATTGCTGATGTTGACGGGCCGGAACCAGTTGTCGGTCGAGGCGAGGAACTCCCGCTTTTCATCGACGGCGACGGCGTCGATGAGCACGCCGTTCGGCTTCAGCTTCAGGCGGATGACGGCGTTGCAGGCGGGCTCCGCGGTAAAGCTGTCGCCGGCGAACTCGGCCGGGAAGGCGTCGCCGCGATAGATCTCGCAGCCGGCGACGCCGGTGACGAAGCCCCCTTCGGCGAGCTCCGAGCCGGTGAAGCGGGAGGCCCGCATGTCGGGAGTGGTGTTCACCCACTTGTGCCAGAAATTTTTGCGGACGACCCGCCAGGGCTCGGGCGGGCTGAGCGACGCGACCGTTCGCTTCGTCGCCCCGGATTTGTAGTTCACCTCGCCGACGTTCAGGTGTGGGTTTCGCGCCAGGGAGTCGCCCGCCAGCACGTTTTGGATCAGGAGCATGCCGGGGTTGGCGACGAAGCGGTTGCCCCAGTCGTCGAACGTGTTCCCGAAATCGCCCGAGCCGGCGAGCGGCGTGAACTCGCCGGTGTCGGGGTGGAAGCGGAAGTCGCGATTGCGGACCGAGACCGGCTGTTCATCGGGGGCGTCGGGCCGGCGGACGTCGCCGCCGTTGTAGGAACTGGCGCCGTAGATCCAGTTGTCGATGCCCCGCTTGAGGTTGTTCATGATGTCTTCGGCCGTCTGGGTGCCGAAGCCGTCGTAGACGACGCGGCGCACGTCGGCCCGCTTGTCATCGTCGGTGTCCTTCAGGTATTCGATCCGGGGAGGCGCCGAGACGAAGATTCCACCTTTGTGACAGGCGATGCCGCTCGGATATTGAAGCCCCTCGGCGAAGATGGTGCTCGTCTCGTACCGGCCGTCGCCGTCGAGATCCTCGAGCAGCCGGATGCGGCTGAGCGGCCGTTGTCCCGCCGCCGGCGGCTGGGGATAGTCGATGTCCTCGGCGACGAACATGCGGCCGTTCTCATCGAACGCGATCGCGACCGGATCGACCACGTCGGGTTCGGCGGCGACGAGCTCGACCCGGAATCCCGGCGGCACGCGGATCGACTTCACCGCCTCCTCGGGGCTCGGCGCGGGGAGCGGCTTGATCAGGTCGCGAAGCGACGGTTCGGCCTGCGGTTCCTGGGCGGCCGCGACTGCATGGAAGAGAACCGCGGCGCCCCAAAAAAGTCCGATGGAAGCGATTGGAGCACGCGTCTTCACTTCAGGTGGCCCTCCTCGATGACCGTGCGCCTGGAGCCATCATTCCCGTTCCGCGATCTGCCGTTCCCGCAGGCTCCGCTCGATGCTTTCCGCCGCCCAGAGATACGCCTGCCGCGTCCAAGGATGTCCGCCTTCAGGGGTGGTGGTCGAGCCGAAGGTCGCCACGATCGTGCCGCTCTCCGGCCGCACCCAGAGCATCTGGCCCGAGTGTCCCTGGTGCATGATAGCGCCATCTTTCGAGTACGACTGATTGTGGTAGTGGTGGTCGGACAGCAGCGGCCCCTTGCCGCTGGTGTTTTCCGTCATCCACGCCGCGGGGAAAATCCGCGTGCCGTCCGGGGCGACGCCGCGTCGGGCCCAGATCAGCCCGTACCTCGCCAGGTCGCGCAGGGTCGAGCTGAAACCGCCCCCGACGGAGGGGAATCCTTGCTTGTCGACCGTGACGCTGGCCGGCGCCACGGCCCCGATCCGCTGCCAGATCTCCTGTTCGAAGACCTCCACGTACGACCGCCCGGTGACCCGCTCCACCACCCAGGCGAGCACTTGGGAGTTCGAGCTCGTGTACCGCACGCGCTGTCCGTCCTCGCCTTCCGGCCGCGGGAGCCGCGCGAGCGTCGCCAGGTATTGCCGATTGCCGCCCGGCCACTTGCCGTCGTCGCCGAACCAGCCTATCGAACGGCCGAAGTCCCAGAACGACGACTGCGGGTCACGGTAATTCTTCTCGTCCATGTTGACGTCTGCGTTCATGTCGCAGAGTTCTTGCAGGGTGAACGAGCCGTAGCCGCGGTCCTTGAGTTCCGGCAGGTATTCGTCCACACGCTTGGTCAGGTCGAGTTTTCCTTCACCGACCAGTTTCCCCAGCAGGATGTTGAGCGTCGACTTGGAAACGCTCATCCAGTGGTGCCGCTGACCGGGGTCCATCCCGGCGTACTCCTCGAACACGATCTTGCCGTTCCGCACCACGATCACAGCCTGGCAGTTCACGCTCCCCAGCATCTCCCGCACCGACAACGCCACTTCGCGTTTTGGATACTTGGGGTGATCGAACGTGCCGGACACTTCGTCGAGCAGCTGCGGCCGCCGCGCATTGCCGAACATGAACACCGGCCCGCGGCCGCGCGAAATCTCCGCCGTCCGCACGACGTCGCCCAGGTTCAGCAGGGCGTAGGTCCGCAGGTGGCCGTCGTGAAACCAGGTGTCGGGCGTGAGTTCGCCCGGGCGGCGGAGAAAACCCGCCGCATGCTCGCGCGAAAACAGGTGCTCTTCGGGCGGGCCGCCGGCGGGCAGCGCATCCCAGCGCCAGCCGGTCGTCGTTTGCGCCGAGGCGGCGCCGCCCATCGTCAGCAACAACGCCGTCAACCGCAGTGCAACCGTCATCGCCCAGCGAGGCCGCATGAATCCTCCTTCGCTTTTCTGCTTTGTAAGGGAAACGCAGGAGCATAGGCCGGTCTGCGGCGGTTCCGCAACCGTTTGCCGCGCTCGCGCGTCGCGGCATCGCCTCGTGAGGCGATGCTCCCGATGGCGAATGCCGTGACGGCTCGCAGGTGCCGGTGCTTTCGCGGACACGGCACGGGCGGGCGAGGCGCCGGTTTTCACACCAGGCCCGGCCGCGTCGCGTCGCCGGGCTCGAGGATCCAAGGCTCGTTGTTGAGGCCGGCATCGCTGCCGCTGAAGATCAGGCTCGTGCCGAGCGAGGCGAGCACGCCCCTGGCGGGCGACACGTACTCCTGGCCCCGCAAACCCTGCCAGCGAAGATCGGCGTCGAATAACGCCGCCCCGGGCACAGGCTCCCCGCTCTGCGGACGCCCGTCGCTTCGCCACAGGCTGCGAACCACGAAGGGCTCGGGCGAGAGGATGGGCCAGGTGGGCCACTGGCTGGTCGGGAGGCTGTCGAGACTGAAGTACAGCTGTCGACCGACGACCGCGACATGCGTTGTCATACGCCACCACGCCGGCATCGGTGCCACGTCGCTGATGCGCCACGTGCCCACGGCGGTGCCGTCGCTCGACCAGACCTGCCGCCCGTGCTTCTCGTCGAACGCCGTGAACACCACTCGACCGTTGAAGATCGTCAAGTCGGCTGGCTGCGAGCCCGCGGTCCTCCAGGGATCGTAGGGGGGAAGAACGATGGTGCCGGCTGGCGTGTTCGCCCCCGTCGTCGTGGCGGGCGGTGTCGTCGTGGCGGGCGGTGTCCAGGCCTGTTGGTCGTAGGCCCGTGGCTGGATATCGACGACGAGACGGGTTCCAGACTCCGTTCCATCCGACACCCAGAGCTCCGGACCCGTGGTGCCATCGTCGGCCGAGAACAGCACGCGTCCGCCGAGCGCGGTCAGGGAGTTAATCGACGACCCTTGCAGGCCGGGATTGATGTCTCGCACGAGCCTCGCCTCGACTGCCCCGGCATCGAGAGCCCAGAGTTCAGAACCCGACCCGAGCGAATAGGCCACGGCGAACAGCCTGGCTCCGGCGGGCACGAGCTGCGACACCGCGTCGCGGACGCTCGTCGGAAACCGGGCCACCCGCATGGTCCCGGAGGCCGTGCCGTCGCTCCGCCAGATCGTGGGCACGCGGCCGTCTTCCACCGCGGGGTCGTAGGCCGTGAACATGAGCGTGCCGTCCATGTCCACGAGGTTGCCGAGTGCCGATTGCCAGGAGTCAGGCCAGACGTCCTTCACAAACGCCGTGCCGGCCTGCGTGCCGTCGCTTTTCCAGAGTTCATAACTCGAGTCGATCGGGTCGGGAGCCACGTAGAAGAGCGTCGAGCCGACGGCGGTCAGCCCGGAGGGCCGCGAGTTCTCGTCGAAGCGACGCTCCATGATCGGGACCGTGCCGGCCTCGGTGCCGTCGCTCGTCCAGATCTGATAGCCGGCGACTCCGTCCGCGGCCACGAAGAACACGCGGTCGCCTACGGCCGTGAGCGAGGAGATGTTCGCGGAGCCATCGGGACGGATGTCGCGGACGAGCCTCGTACCCGCCACCGTGCCGTCGGTCACGCAGAGCTCGCGTCCCAGGGACGCCCCAACGGTCATAGGCGTGCCACCGCCGATGACGTTCATCGTCGACAGCCGCTGAGGCTCAGCGACGAAAAACACGCGGTTACCGGCAGGCGTGAAGTCGCGAGGCGAGGACGAATAACCGCCCACCGGCGGCGGGGTGAGGAGGAGCGCCGGCGTCGACGGGCTGAGGTCCGTCAGCAGCCTCGGGGCGGCCGATTCGAATCCGACCGCGGTTCGTTCGGCGGCAAGTCGCAACGGCCGCACCGCCAGGGCAGCGGATGCCCCCGGTGTCGCTCCGATCACCACGCTGCGGCCAAAGGCCGAACCCGTGCTCGGCAGCATCCGCCAGTTGCCCGTGGTGGCGTTGCGGGCCGCCAGGTCGGTGCGGCCGTCACCGTTGAAGTCGGCGGCCACGAACGCATGCCAGACCGCCTTGGCGTTGAGTCCGTCGAACTCCGAGGTCGGGAAGGCCCCGGTGGAGCCACGGGACACCGTCCACCGCTGCGAGCCGGGGTCGCGGCCGGCGAGGTCGGCCCGGCCGTCAGCGTCGAAGTCGCCGACGGTGATGTCGGACCAGGCTACCCCGGTGGCCCATGTCCCTCGGGCTTCACTGCGGCGAAACGCGGTGCCGGTGCTGGCCAGCATCCGCCAGTTTCCGGTGAATGGGTTCCGGCACACGATGTCGGTGCGGCCGTCGCCGTCGAAGTCCGCCGCCCGCGCGTGTTCCCAGGGGATGGCCGCCGCGATCGTCCCCCAGGGCCGCGTGTCGAATCCGGTGGGCTTGCCGAGCGACACGGTCCAGACGCCGGTCGCCGGGTCACGGCCCGCGAGGTCCGAGCCGCCGTCGCCGTCGAAATCGCCCTGGACCACATCAACCCACGACACCGACGTCGGCCACCTGCCGGCGATCGTGGAGGCCGCAAACGACGAGCCGGTCGAGGTGAGCAGCCGCCAGTTGCCGGTCACCGGATGGCGGATCACAAGATCCACCCGGCCGTCGGCGTTGAAGTCGCCGCTCCGCGCCGAGTCCCATGCCGTGCGCGGCGGCAGCTTTCCCCACAGCCGTGGTGCCGACCAAGCCGGGGCCTCACCTGCCACCGACACCCAAACCCGGCCGTCGGCCGAGCGCCAGGCGAGGTCGTCACGGCCGTCGCCGCTGAAGTCGCCGATGCACGGCGGAGTTCCCAGGGCTCCCCCCGGCTGCGCGATTGTCAGCGACCCCAGCATCCGCGGGGCTTCATGGAACGTGTTCCCGAGCACGGATGACGTCGCGACCGTGTCGCCATCGACGAACAGGAGCGCCGGCGTGGTCGCCGGCACCCCACCGGCGACCAACAGCCGCCGCGATTCGAGGCATTCGCCGCCGAGGCACTGCTGCCCACCTCGCGGTCGCCGACGGTGGTGAGCGGAGCGACGATTTCGACGCCAAGTCACGTCGATACCCAACGCGTTGCCCGGGGAATAGAACCAGACGCCCAGGAGGAGGTTACCTTGCCTCGGCAAGCCTTGCAATGAATGAACACGAGGGTGCCGTGGGAGTCGCTCACCCCGGCGACCGACCCACGCTCCTGTGGTTCGCTGTCCGAGCAGAAAAGCGAAGGAGACAAAGGATCGGCAGGAGAGATTTGCCAGCTCCCCGTGGACAAACCCGTAAATGGCCTTTTTCCATTTGATCGACTGCAGGACTCGAAGACGCTAGGGCGTAGCCGAGGCAACGCCGCGGGCTTCCTGAGCCGATGACCCGTGCATCCTGCTCGGGCAGGCTGGTTCCACGGTCTGCTAAACTTTCGGTCTCACTGCCAAGGAGGATGCTTCTTCTATGACGCTTCTGATCAGGTTTTTGCTGGTCGGTGGAATGCTGGCCTGCGTGCAGGCCGCGGACGCCCAGGTCATCGTCCACGCCGAGAAGGGCCCGAAGCTCGTCGGCGAGGCGGTTCTCGAGGACGGCGCCGAGTCTCTCGTGGTGAAGATTTGCCACAGCCACAGCATCACCATCCCCAAGGCCGCGGTCCTCAAATACGAAGCCGCCCCGGCCGCTCCCTTGGCCCGTCCGAAGGCCGCGGCGCAGCCTGAACCGCGAGCGCGGCTCAGTGACCAGGAACATGCCCACCTCGAGGAACTGATCCGCGACTACTTCGGCCAGCCCGAGCGGCGGGAGCAGATCCTCGCGGACATCAGGCGGCAGGACGCGATCCCGCGGGCGGACGTGGAACGTCTGAGCCAGAGCATTCTGAAGGCGGCGCGGGCCGCAGGCCCCAAGCTCCGCGAGGGCGACTTCGTCTTCGATCACCCGACTTACAAGGGCAATGTCCATGTCGAGATCCACCCGCGGCCGGCAGGCGGGGCCACTGCCGGCACGACATCCGGCCCGGCGGACCCCCAGGCTGCGGAGGAGCCGTATGCGTTGGTGGTCCTCCTGCACGGCGGCGGCCAGGGCGACGGCCATTGGCGCTCCGGCGCCGACATGTTCATCGGCCCCTTCCGCAAGGCGCTGGGCCGAGTGATCTTCCTCTGCCCCACGGTGCTGGAAAAGCGGTACGCCGAGTGGGGCAAGTACCCGGCCGAGGAGGACTACGTCAAGGAACTGATGAAGGCCGCCAAGCGCACCTGGCCCATCGACACCGACCGGGTTTATTGCGCCGGCTATTCGATGGGCGGTTATGGCACCTGGCACTACGGCGGCCACCAGGCCGACGTCTTCGCCGGTCTGGTCAGCGGCGCGGGCGGCATTCTGCTCGGCATGCACCGCGGCGAAACCTGGGGCTGGGGCATTCTCTCGAACCTGCGGCACACGGCCATCACCTTCGCCCACTCCAAGGACGACGAACCCTCGCCCGTCTGGTCCGATCAGGTGGCCGACCGGATTCTCACGGAATTGGCCGCCCGCTACGGTGGCGGCTACGTGCACCGCTATACCGAGTACGAAAAGGGCGGCCACGCCGGCGCGGTCCGCGACATGGGGGCCGCGGTGGCCTGGGCCGCCACGCACCAGCGTCCCCGCTATCCGAAGGGGGTGGTCTGGGAGCCGAGCCGGGAGTTCATCCGGCATTTCTACTGGCTCCGCGTGGAGCGGCCGCAGTTTTTCCCCCGTCTCGAGGCGGCCATCCACGGCAACACCATCGACCTCAATCTCACCGGTATCAACGGCGGCTTCTCGATCCTCCTCAACGAACACCTCGTGGACATGAGCCGGCCCGTGACGGTGCGCTGTGTCGGCGAGCAGGTGTTCAGCGGCATGGTGCAGCCCACGCTTTCGGCCATGATCCAGAGCATCGAGGACAAGCTCGACCCCGGCATGTGGTTCTGGGGTCGGATCGATTTTTGAGCCGCCGCATCAGCCCGTGAAGTCGATCACGTAGGCCGCGATCGCGCCGGTCATGAGCAGTGCCGCGGCCACGCGGCGGACGAGCGTCGCCCGATCGACCTGCTGCTCGAGCTCGTGCCAGCCCAGATGTGCCAGGGCCGCGCCGAAGATCACGGCGAGGACGCCGCGGGACGATTGCAGGACGTTGCCGAACACCGGGCCGAGCAGCCCGAAGCAGGCATACAGCGCCGCCATGCCGCCGAGCCATACGCCGCCGTACCACGTCGCCGCCCGCCATTCGCCGGCGCGGCGTGGCGCCATGACCGTCACGAACGGCAGGGCCAGCAGGCCGCAGGATGCGTACGTGGCCACGACCGCCAGGCTGCTCGCCCAGAGCCGCGATCGGGCCGGCGCCGCCGCATGTACGGCGTCGATGAGCCGCACGATCATCAAATCAGCGACCGCGAAGCCGAGGCAGGTGGCGAGCATCAGGGCGACGACGGCGGCCGGCACGGGGTCGCGGCGTCCCTGGAGGACCGCCGCGGCCACCACGCTGGCGCCGACGGCGAACCATTGCCGGGTATCGAGCGGCGTGCGGAGCAGGAACGTGACGAGGAGCGCCAGCATCACGATCTTCAACCCCAACAGCGGCACCACCCGCGACGCATCGGCCCGCCGCAGCGCCGCCAGGAGCGTCACCTGGCTGGCGAGGTAGCAGCCGATCGAGCCGGCCAGCGGTGGCAGGAAGTCGGCCACCGGCACGCCCTCCGGCGGCCACAGCAGCCAGACCAGCGGCAGACAGGCGATGCCCATGACCAGGTGGGCGAGCACGAGCATCCGCTGGCCGCCACCCGGCCTGGCCGTGGCGTGATGCCGCGACATCAGGAAGGCCACGGCGTTGAGCGCGCCCGAGGCGAGCCCCGCGGCGACGCCGACTCCGACCGTAGCCGTTCCCAGGTGGTCCATGCGGGTGCGGTCAGCCGAAGCCGAAGAAGGAAACGTGCGGGACGCAAGCGCAGGACCTGGCCTCGGCGGCGGATGACGACGAGGCCTGGCGTGGTGGCATGACATCCCAGAACGTCGGTCGAAACGCCGGTCGCTCCGCACTCGTCGCCGCCAAGGCTTGCGCAACCCGCACGACCGGCAGTCTGCGTGCGGTCGGCCATCCCCCGGGGCTGCCGGCCGGCCGACCAGGCGAAAAGCGGCCTGTAGAGTTGCCATGGAACCCCCGGTCTCGAGGATCGCTCCATGGCCACCGTCGATCGCGCCGCCCCCCCCTTCTCCGCGCCCGCCCGCACCGCCTCCCGGTTCGGTGCTGCGGCGCCGGCGGCTGAAGCCGCCACGACGGCCCCGCGCGACCGCGTCCGCGACCTCACGGCCCTCGGCCTGCTGGCCGGCTGCGCGTTTCTGATCGTCGCGCTGGCGACCTTCCATCCCGCCGATCCGCCGGCGGCGCGGATGTTTCCGCCGCATGCCCGCGCCACCAACGCCTGTGGGCTCTTCGGTGCGACGATCGCCACCGGGCTCTACGAATCCTTCGGCCTCGGGGCGTGGTTCGTGGTCGTGCTCGCCCTGGGCTTCGACGTGGCGCTGCTGCGGCGCCGGGCGATGCCCGATCTGCCGCTGCGGGCCGCGGGGGCGGCGCTGGCCACGGCCGGCGTCTGCACGCTCTTGGCGATGTTCCTGCCCGACTGGGTCGAGCGTCCCCTGTGGGGGCCCGGCGGCCGCACCGGCGCCCTCGGCCGGTTCTTCGCCGAGGCCTATCTCGCCCGCGCCGGGGCGGCGATCGTGGTGTCAACGCTGACCGGGGCGGGCCTGTTTCTCGCCTGCGACGCCGTGCTCCTTCGCGCGGCCGGCGGGCTGACCGCCCTCGCGGGCGGCATCCCGCTGGCCTGCCGTGCCGCCCCGACCACCCTGGCTGCGCGCCGCGCCGCCAAGGTCCCGGCCACTGCAACCGACGACGACGTCCGGTCCGTCTTCCCGGGCCTCCGCAAGCGCCTTGCCGGCCGCACCGTGACCGATGATGGCGACGCCGCGGAAGACGACCAGGAAGACGACGAGGATTCCGAGCCCATGATCCGCGTCCGGCGGCGGGCGCCGCCGGTCGTGGTGGACGAGGCCGATGGCGAGGACGAAGCTGCGGCCGACGAGGCGGAGACGGAGGAGACCGACGAGGCGGCTGAGGAAGCGCCGGCCACCCCGGCCCGCGCGCCGGTGCCGATTCGGTCGCTCGCCAGCCGCCGCAAGCCGGCGGCGACCCTGGAGCTCTCCCCCGATCCGTCCGCCGACTACGAGCTGCCGGCGCTCGAACTGCTGCTGCCCACCGAGCACCTGGAGCTCGACCAGCAGGAGCAGGAGGTCCGCGAGCGGGCCCGCGTGCTGGAGAAGACGTTCGCCGAGTTCGGCTTCAAGGTGAAGGTGGTCGAGATCGAGACCGGCCCGGTGATCTCGCAGTACGAGATCGAGCTCGAGGCCGGCCTGCGGCTCTCGAAGATCTCCAACCTCGCCGACGACCTGGCGATCGCGCTCCGCGTGCCGAGCGTCCGCATCGTGGCCCCGATCCCGGGCAAGAACTCCGTCGGCATCGAGGTGCCCAACACGACCCGGCAGATGGTCCGCCTCCGCGAGGTGATCGAGGAGACGCAGGCCAAGAGCCGGACGATGAAGATCCCGATCTTCCTCGGCAAGGACGTGGCGGGCAACCCGATGGTCGTGGACATGGCGAGCATGCCCCACCTGCTGATCGCCGGCCGCACCGGCACGGGCAAGTCGGTGTGCTTGAACTCGATCATCGTCTCGATGCTGATGACGCGGCGGCCCGACGAGGTCCGGATGCTGATGATCGACCCGAAGATGGTCGAGCTCACGCCCTACAAGTCGCTGCCGCACCTCATGCACCCGGTGGTCACCGACATGAAGAAGGCCGAGGCGATCCTCGCCTGGGCGGTGGAGAAGATGGAGGAGCGGTACGCGCTGCTCGCGAAGGTCGGCGTCCGCCACCTCACGCAGTACAACGCGCTGGGCCGCGACGAGCTGATCAAGCGGATCAACCCGGCCGGCGAGGAGGAGGCCGCGGCCATCCCCACGACGATGCCCTTCATCGTGATGATCGCCGACGAGATCGCCGACATGATGATGACGGCCGGGAAGGAGATCGAGGCCCACATCATCCGGCTCGCCCAGAAGAGCCGGGCGGTGGGCATTCACCTCATCCTCGCCACGCAGAAGCCGACGGTGGACGTGATCACCGGCCTGATCAAGAGCAACCTGCCCGCGCGGATCGCCTTCCAGGTGGCGAGCCGCACCGACAGCCGGGTGGTGCTCGACGAGATGGGCGCCGAGCGGCTGCTCGGCAACGGCGACATGCTCTTCCTCTCGCCGGGCACGAGCCAGATCCTCCGCGGTCAGGGCACGTTCCTCAGCGACGACGAGATCGGCCGCGTGATGGCGGCGATCGGCACGACCGAGCCGCAATACGCCGCGGAGCTGGTGAACCTGCAGCCGGCCGGAGCCGGCGACGCCTCGAAGGGAGGCGCGAGCCCGAAGGACAAGGACGACCTCTACGAGGCCGCCGTGGAGGTGGTGATCCGCGAGGGCCGCGGCAGCGTGTCGCTGCTCCAGCGGGCGCTCGGGGTCGGCTATGGCCGCGGGGCCCGCCTCATCGACTTCATGGCGGAGGACGGCGTGGTCGGCCAGTATGCCGGCAGCCAGGCCCGCGAGGTATTGATCACGCTGGACGACTGGGCCGCCCGCAACGGCACCGCTCCCCTGCCCCCCGATCCCGCACCGCGGAAGCTGAAGATCCAGCCGCACGCGGCGCCGGTCGTGGTCGACGAGTACGACGACGTCGATGAGGACGGCGATGCTGACGACGAGTCGTACGACGCCGACGACGCGTTCACCGAGGACGACGACGACGGCTTCCCGAATGACGACGATGAAGACGGGGGCCGCGGGGGAGCCGCGTCCCATCACCCATGCACGGATACCTGCTCGCCGTCGCCGCCGCGGTGCTCTGGGGGCTGCTCTACGTGCTCGATGAGCGGCTGCTCGCGGGCATCTCGATCTACCGGCTCTACTTCCTGCACTCACTCGCGGGCGTGGCGGTGGCCGGGATCGCGCTGCTCGCGCAGGGCGAGTCACCCGCCTCGCTCGTGAAGTTTTCGTTTCCCGGCGTGGGGCTGCCCCTCGTGCTGGCGACCATGGCCGTGGTGGGGCTCGCCTGCCTGGCGATCTTCTCGTCGATCCAGGTACTCGGGGCGTCGCGGGCGGCGGTGCTCGAGATTTCCTATCCGCTGTTCGTGGCGATCTTCGCCTGGCTGCTCTACCGGCAGCCGATACCATGGCCGGTGATCGTGGGCGGGATCTTCATCTTCATCGGCTCCGCGATCATCGTGACGTTCGGCCACGTCGAGCCGTCGTAGCGACGCTCTTTCGATCGTGCGGCCGATCGCCCGCGGAACGGTCCACGACGTCGTCGACCACATCGATCACATCGTGCGGGTCGCCGAGATCGATCATGTGGGGCTCGATTCGGATTTCGACGGGGTGAGCACGATGCCACGCCAGTTGGAAGACGTTTCGGGATACCCGGTGATCACACAGCGGAAGGTGGGCACCGAACGCGACCGAGCCGGCAATCGCCGGCTGTTCATGGATCAGTACTGTGCCCTGATCCTGATGGCACTCTTCAGCCCGGCGGTTCAGAGCCTGCGTGACCTCCAGCGGGCCTGTGCGCTCGACAAGGTCCGCAAGCGTCTCGGTGTGACCCGGGCGTCGCTGGGTTCCATGTCGGAGTCGGTGGCGATCTTCGACCCGGCTCCGCTCAAGGAGATCGCGGCGGAACTCGGCCACACGATCCGGAGCAGGCCGGATCGACGGTTCGATGCGGTGGGACAGCGGATCACGGCCGTGGACGGCACCGTCATCGACACCGTCACGCGTGTGGCGGAGCTCTCCTGGACGCCCAAGGCCAAGGGGCAGCATCTCTCGGCCTACCGGCTGCACACGCACTTCGAGGTGCTCAGCGGCAAAGCCGCCCGGATCGACGCCACGTCGGCGAGCCCCAGGGGCGATGCTGATGAACGGGCAGTCTTGCAACGAACGATCGAGGCCGACCGCTGCTACATCCTTGATCGTGGCTACATCAGTTATCGACTCTGGAACGCGATCAACGCCGTAGGCAGCAGTTACGTCTGCCGGTCGTCAGACAGGACCCTGGCCACGATCACGCACATCAACGACCTGACGGAAGTCGATCGCGCCGCAGGCGTGATCAGTGACGAGATCATCGATCTTGGCTGGAAATCACGGCACCGCATTCGGCCGGATCATCCAGTACGGCTGATCTGCGTGGCGGTCAAACCGCACGCAGGCTGCGGGAACAGGCGTGGGCCGACGTGCGACGGGGTGCTTCGGATCGTCACGAACCGTCTCGATCTGCCAGCCGAACTCATCGCGGAGATGTATCGGCTGCGGTGGGTGATCGAGATGTTCTTCCGCACGTTCAAGCAGCTCCTCGGCTGCCGACACCTGTTCTCCTGCGATCACAACGGCGTGGAGATCCAGGCGTACGGCGGCATGATCGTCTGCATGCTGATCCTGCTCTACACCGGGGAGAAGCCGAACCGGGCGATGTACCAGATGGTCTGGTACTACCTCATCGGCCTCGCCAGCCTCAAAGAACTCGAGGCCTTCATCAAATCACGGAAGTAATCCGCACCGACGCAGCCACGGCCTTGTCGGCCAGTGGGGTTCGCTGCTGCGCCGTCGAGCCTTCCTCGACGCTCTCTTCGGGAGGGGTTGCCCGTGCCCTCGAGCGGCGTAGACGGCCAGCGGAGACATGGATGTCGGAGCGCAGCCGTCTCCGAGTGAGCGAAGGCCCGGAGGGCCGGGGTGAACGTCCGCCGAGAGGGCATGGGCAACCCCGACCTACGCAAGACGCCGATTCACCTGCCCGGCAACCGCCGTGCCGAACAGGATTGGCATCCTGCCCTTCGCTCTCTGCACGGCGGCTGCGCTTCGCCATCCTGGCTCCGCTGGCCGCCGAGCCCGGCTCTTGGGACACGGGCCGCCCCTCGCGGACCGCCTCCACGAGCAGCTCACGGCCGCTCGGCCCCGGTGTCGAGCACCGCCATGAAGGCCTTCTGCGGGATGTCGACGCTGCCGATGCTCTTCATCCGCTTCTTGCCCTCCTTCTGCTTGGCCCACAGCTTCTTCTTGCGGGAGATGTCGCCGCCGTAGCACTTGGCCGTGACGTTCTTCCGCATCGCGGAGATCGTCTCCCGGGCGATGACCTTGGTGCCGATGGCGGCCTGCAGCGCGATCTCGAACATGTGGCGGTCGATCTCGCCGCGGAGCTTCTTGACGATCGCCCGGCCGCGGCGGTCGGCGTCGCGACGGTCGCAGATGATCGAGAGGGCATCGACCTGCTTGCCGCCGACGAGGATATCGAGCCGCACGAGGTCGGCGGGAAAATACCCGACGAGCTCATAGTCCATCGTGCCGTAGCCACGCGTCACGCTCTTGAGCTTGTCGTGGAGGTCGTAGATCACCTCGCCGAGCGGCAGATCGAAGGTGACCATCGCCCGCGTCGGCGAGAGGTATTCGGTCTTGAGATAAACGCCGCGGCGGTCGGTGCAGAGCTGCATCACCGGGCCGATCTGCTCCACCGGCACGAGGAAGTTGGTCCGCACGATCGGCTGGAGGAACTCGTCGATCTGTCCGGTGTCGGGAACATCCTGCGGATTGGTGATGTCGATCGTCTCGCCGGTCGTCTTCTTGATCTTGTAGGTGACGTTGGGGGCGGTCTGCACGAGGTCGAGATCGTGCTCCTTCTCCAGTCGCTGCTGGATGATCTCCATGTGCAGCAGCCCGAGAAAGCCGCAGCGGAAGCCGAAGCCGAGGGCCTCGCTGCTCTCTGGGGCGTATTCGAACGACGGGTCGTTGATCGCCAGCTTTTCCAGCGCGTCGCGGAGTTCCTCGAAGTTCTCCCCTTCGCTCGGATAGAGGCCGCAGTAGACCATCCGCTGCGGCGGCTTGTAGCCCGGCATGGCCGCGGCGGCGTGGTCGCCCGGGATCGTCACCGTGTCGCCGATATGAACCTGCTTGACGTCCTTGATGTTGCAGACGAGATAGCCCACCTGGCCGGCCGAGAGCGTCTCGCAGGCCCGCCGCTGCGGGACGAACTGCCCGAGTTCCAGCACCTCGTGGGTCGTGCCCGTCTCCAGAAAGCGGATCTTCTGCCCCTTGGTGACCGTGCCGTCGACGAGCCGCACGTAGGTGATCGCGCCTCGGTAGCTGTCGTAGTGGCTGTCGAAGATCATCGCCCGCAGGGTCGCGTCGGGATCGCCCTTGGGGGGCGGAATCCGCTCGATGATCGCGGCCAAGAGGTCGTCAATCCCGATGCCGGTCTTGGCGCTGGCCTTGATCACCTCGGAGGGCTCGATCGCGAGGCTCTGCTCCATCTCGCGAAGCACCTCGTCCACCCGCGCGTGCACGAGATCGACCTTGTTGATCACCGGGACGATCGTCAGATCCAGGTTGATCGCCGCGTAGGCATTGGCCACCGTCTGGGCCTCGACCCCCTGAAAGGCATCGACGAGCAGCAGCGCTCCTTCGCAGCACGCCAGGCTTCGAGAGACCTCGTAGTGGAAGTCGACGTGGCCCGGGGTGTCGATCAGGTTGAGTTCGTAGAGTTCGCCCTTGTGCCGGTATTCCATCCGCACCGCCCGGGCCTTGATCGTGATACCCCGCTGCCGCTCGAGCTCCATGTCGTCGAGCATCTGCTCCTTGAGCTGACGCTTCTCCACCGTGCCGGTCGACTCCAGCAGCCGGTCGGCCAGCGTGCTCTTGCCATGGTCAATGTGGGCGATGATCGAAAAATTGCGGATGTGCTTGCAGTCCATGGTGGGATTGTACCGCGCATGGCCCGATTTTCCCGGCAGTGAGGCCGTGGGCTCCTGTGGTGCGCACGTTCGGGGCTGCCCACGCCCCGTCGCCGGACGTTCGCTGCGGGCATCCTGCCCTGCGCTCACTCGATGCTGCTCTCGCTTCGCCATCGTGGCTTCGCTCGACCACCAACGCCGGCTCCCGGGGCATGGGCAGCCCCTCACTCGCTCCTCGAAGGGCTGAAACCCTGTTGCCACGGGACAGCGATCAGCCGCGCTTCCGCCGGTGGTCGAGGCGGGCGAGGCCGGCGGCGCCGATCGAGCCCGCGTCGCCGCCAAGGCTGGCATAACGGATGTCCGTTCGTGCGGCGAGCACCGGGAATGTGCGGCGGTGAACCTCCTCCCGCACTCGCTCCAAGAACATTCTCCCCACAGGGTTTGCCTCGCGGCCAAAGGTCATCGCGCCGCCGATCACGACCGTCTCGGGGTCGATCGCATGCATGAGCGTGACGATGCCGATGCCCAGCCAGCGGGCGACCTCCTTGAGCACGTCGGTGGCGAGCACGTCGCCCCGCTCCGCCTCGCGGGCCACCAGAATCGGCGTGAGTTCCTCACCGCCCGCCACCGCGGCCGCGAGCGATCCCGTGGCCCCGGCGGCGATCCGCTCTCGGGCCATCGCCTTCAGCGACGTAGCGCTCGTGTAGGCCTCGAGGTGGCCGGGCTGGCCGCAGGGGCAGTGCCGTGCCGTTTCGGAGGGATCGACGAGAATGTGGCCGCACTCCGAGCCGTGGCTGTGCGCCCCTTCGACGTTCACGTCGCCGATGATGATCCCGCCGCCGACGCCCGTGCCGAGCGTGAGCAACACGAGCGATGAGGCGCCCTTGGCCGACCCAACCCAAAACTCGCCGTAGCCGGCGGCATTGGCGTCGTTGGCGAACGTCACCTCGCGGCCCGAGTGCGCCGCCACTCGGTCGCGCAGCGGAAAATCGTCCCAGCCAGGCAGGTTACCCGCCCGCACGATCGTGCCCTTGGGAATGTCGAGTGGCCCGGGCGAGCCCAGGCCCACGCGGGCGATATCGGACGTGGCGATGCCGGCACGCGAGGCGAGCGTGTGCACGGAGCGGCCCATGCGAGCCGCGGCATCCTCGGGGCCGCGGGATACGTGCGTGGGCTCGGTATGGAACGCAACCAGTCGGCCCGCGTCGTCAACGAGCGCGGCCTTGATGTTGGTGCCGCCGAGATCGACGCCGGCATAGAGCGGCCGCATCGCGTCGGCGAGCGTCAGGAGGGCGCGGTCGTCGGTCATCATTCGGGCAGTCGCGCCGTCTCCACGGCGGGCGTCGGGCTCGTGCAAGCCTTCATGAACTCGACGATCGCGACCTTCTCCTCGGCCGTGAGGTTCAGTGGCTTGATCTTGTCGCTCAAGTGGGGATTCGGGTGGCCGCCCTTGTCGTACCACTCGACCACCTCCTCGAGCGTGGCCACTGAGCCGTCGTGCATGTAAGGGGCCGTCAGGGCCGCGTTGCGGACCGTCGGCGTCTTGAAGGCGCCGGTGTCGGTCTCCTCCTTCGAGACCACGAAGCGGCCGAGGTCGGGCTCCGGCTTGTCCATGCCGATGCCGAGGTTGTGGTACTTCTCGTCGGCGAGGTTGGCGCCGACGTGGCAGGCCGTGCAGTTCGCCTTGCCAAAGAACAGCTCGCGGCCCAGCTTGGCAGACTCGCCCAGCGGATGGGCCTCGGCCGCCGCCTTGGCCGCCTTGTACTTCGCGGCGAGTTCCTCGTCGTCGGCGATGTCCTCTTCGTCCATCTTCGTAAACGGCAGGAGCTGTTCGTGGTAGTCGTACGGCGACGGTGCCGTGACGATCGCCCGCTCGAAGGCGGCGATCGCCTGGCCCACACGGTCGATCGTCAGCTCGCCAAAGATCGCGTCGAACTGCTTCTTGTAGACCGGATTCTCAGAGAGCCGCTTGACGACGCCCTCGTGCGTGAAACCCATCTCGATCGGGTTTTGGATCGGGCCCACTGCCTGCGCCTCGAGCGAGTCGACGCGGCCATCCCAGAACTGCTTCCCCGACAGGATCCGGTTGAACGACACCGGCGAGTTACGACCGCCAAGTTGGCCGCGGATGCCCACGCCGGTCTTCGTTTGCGCCGTGTAGCCCATCGACGGATCGTGGCAGCTGGCGCAGGAGACCGTCGAGTCGGCCGAGAGCCGCGTGTCGAAATACAGCTGGCGGCCGAGTTCGATCTTCGCGCGGGTGAGGGGATTGGTGTCGAGGCCGGTGATCTGCCCCGCCCCCTGCGAGAGGCCCAGCGGCAGCACCGGTGCAAGGACGCGCGAGTTCTTTGGATCGGCGAGCCACTCGTCGACCTGGGCGAGTGTGATCGGACCGGTGCCGGGCATGCCCGCCGTGAGCGCTGGGTCACCGAGTTCGACCTTCTCGGCTGGCTCTTGCGACCTCGCACTCGTCGCGGAGGTCGTCGTGGGTGCCGCGGCCGACGGCGCGACAGCCGGCTTGGCCGCCGCGGCGATCGCCGTATCGGCCGCCGCTGCGCGGGCATCGACATCCTGCCGCGAGGCGTCGATCGCCTGGGCCGTGTCCGCGGCCAGCGACGCAGCCGCCGTTCCACCGGCGGCGGGCGCCATCTCGATCGTCTCAATCTCGACCACATCCTCGCGGGCGACTGGACCACCGGCCGGCGCACAGCCGCCGAGGAGCATGAGACCACCGAGGGCGAGCGTCATGGACAGCGAATGAATCCGCTCACATCGGACAACTGGCATGGCCACGTCACAGTCTCCAGATAACGTCGGGGAACATGTCAAAAACCCGTTGGTCGATCCCCCACGACGGAGTCAACCGTCGACCATTGTAAGCAGGTCCCACACCGCGGCTACGGCCCGCCGCCAGCCGCCCCTCAGCCGCGGCGGAGGAGATCCGGCACTGCCAGCCATTCGAGTTCGCCGGGGTGCCCGAGGCCGTCGGCGAACGCGATCGCCGCGACCGCCCCCTTCTCCATGCGGACCGCTGCCGAGCCGTCGCCGATCGACGCCGCCACCAGCCGGCCAACGCACGGGGCATGGCCAACCCAGGCGACCGTTCCGGCATCCTGGGCCACAGTCCATTCGACGATGCGATGCCAGTCCGATCCCGGAGCAAGCGCCTCGGCCACCACCACCGGCGGCCGCCCAGGCAGGCCGGCGGAGAGAATCTCGGCGGTCTCTCGGGTCCGCACCAGGGGGCTCGTGGCGATCGCGTCCACCTCCATGCCAGCGCGGGCGAGTCGTTTCACGAGCCGCGCAAACCGCCGGCTGCCCTTGTGGGTGAGCCGCCGCGAGAAGTCATCGCCCTCGGGCGAAACATCCTCGGCGACTGCGTGGCGGATGATGTAGAGGCGGGTTGTGAGCGCGGCCATGATGTCGAGATTGTGGCGGCCACTGGCGCGGCGAACAAGCGGGCGGCTCAGGCTCTCCGCCAGAGGTCGTCCCAATCGAGGCCCGCGGCCCGCACGGCAGCCTCGGCGTCCCGCCGCCAGCGCACCGCGTCGACCGGGTATCCGGCCGTTGGCTCAAGGCCTGCCATGCGGCCACCCCAGCAGTCGTTGAAGGCCGCCATCGAGAGTTCGCGGACATACTTCGCCGTCATGCTTGCCAGAGCCACGGGCAGCCGCGACTCACCACGCACCGAAAACTCGATCCGACAGCGAGCGTCGGGAATCCGGTAGGCCGACCGTTCCGGCGTCTCGTCGATCACCTGCACCAGCGGCGCGGCAAACGCCCGCGACACGAGCGGGGCGTAGCGGCGGCGGCCGCCGTGCCGATCGCACCACACCACCGACTCGCCGGACGCGGCGGTCACCAACGGGGCGGCTAGGTCGTGAGTGGCTCGGGAGGGATAGCCGCGCTGTCTTGG